>Ga0316226_1000495_pt1 | contig 52142 bp, 41 predicted proteins | sample TBH18017metaG_FD_206009 | JGI IMG/M metagenome (GOLD analysis project Ga0316226, IMG submission 206009) | Freshwater microbial communities from Trout Bog Lake, Wisconsin, USA - TBH18017 | ecosystem: Environmental > Aquatic > Freshwater > Lake > Hypolimnion/Profundal zone | place: USA: Wisconsin...
CGCGTCTGGCGTCTGCGCTCCAGATTACAGCGCCGACCGTACAGCGCTATATCGACCTGCTCGCCGACCTGCTGCTCGTCAGGCGGCTCCAGCCTTTTCACAGCAATGCAGGCAAGCGTTTGGTGAAGTCACCCAAGGTCTATATCAGGGACAGTGGCCTGGTTCACGCCCTCTTAGGCTTGAGAACATTCAACGATCTGGCTGGACATCCTGTGGCAGGTTCCTCTTGGGAGGGCTTCATCATTGAGAACCTGCTGGCCGCCGCGCCGGAGCGCAGCATCGCCAGTTTCTATCGCACGGCTGCTGGAGCCGAGATCGATCTTTTGCTGGAAATACCCGGCCACGGACTGTGGGCCATCGAGGTCAAACGGAGCCTATCGGGTCGTCCCGAAAAGGGCTTTTACATCGCTTGCCGCGACCTCAAACCCGACAAGCAGTTCGTCGTGAACGCGGGGCTGGAGCAGTATCCGATCGATGCAGAAACGGTAGCCATCGGCGTTCCGGCGCTTGCCCGGATGCTCTCAGCTTTGACGATTTGATCCCGTGTCAAGGGCGGAGTAAAACTCTACCAGTGGGGCGGAGTAAAAGCAGGCCAGTAGGTAAGCAGGAAGTTGAAGGATTTACGGGGCGTATGGCGTCTGGAGCGTAGCGGAAGACGGCATGCGCCCCGTGGAGCGTTTAGTCCGGGGTGGGGTCGGCGGGGTGCCGCTGAGGTCAGGAGTTGGCGGGGCTGCGTTTACGTCTGCTCTGCTTCAGACGGAAGCTGTCGCCGTTCATCTCCAGGATGTGGACGTGGTGGGTGAGGCGGTCGAGCAGAGCGCCGGTGAGCCGCTCGGAGCCGAGGACTTCGGTCCACTCGGCGAAGGGCAGGTTGCTGGTGACCATGGTGGAGCCGCGCTCGTAACGCTGGCTGAAGGTCTCGAAGAGCAGTTCCGCGCCGGTCTTGGAGAGCGGCACGAAGCCGAGTTCATCGACGATGAGCAGATCGTAGCTGGCCATCTGCTTCTGGAAGCGGAGCAACTTCTTCTCGTCGCGGGCCTCGATCAGTTCGCTGACCAGGGCGGACGCGGTGGTGAAGCGCACGCGTTGGCCGTGCTGGCAGGCTGCCAGGCCGAGGGCCAGCGCGATATGGGTCTTGCCGGTGCCGGAGTTGCCCAGCAGCAGCACGTTCTCTCGGCGCAGCAGGAACTCCGAGCGTGCCAGTTCCAGCACCATGGCCTTGTTCAGCGCGGGGATGGCGAGGAAGTCGAAGCTGTCGAGGCTCTTGACCACAGGGAACTTCGCTTGCCGGATGCGGCGCTCGGTGGCGCGGCGGTCGCGGTCCAGCAGTTCCAGTTCTGCCATGCGCAGCAGGTAGCGTGGATAGTCGATATCCTCGACGGCGCACTGCCGCGCCACCCGGTCGTACTCGCGCAGGAAGGTGGGCAGGCGCAATGCCTTCAGGTGATGTTCGAGCAGGATCTGCGGGGTCTCTGCGGGAACAGGGGATGTTGTCTGGCTCATGCCGACACCCCACCGAGCAGCGCCATGTAGTCGCTGGCTTGGGTGGTGCGTACCTGGGCCAGCGGCAGGTGGGGATAGTTCTCCATGTCCAGCCGGGGCGGTCTTCGTTCGATCCGGCACAACAGCAGATGCTTGACCGCGTCGAAGCCGATGGTGCCCAACTGCAGGGCATCATCGATGGCGCGAGTTACTTCCGCGAGGGTGAATGTCTCCAGCAGTCGCAGCACCTGCACATACTCGCGGCAGCCATGCTTCTTGAGCCGTGCTTCCAGCAGACGCCGCAGAGTGGCGAAGCACGGCGGCAGGTCCCAACCCACCAGCGGAGCGGCCTGATCGAGGGCGCGGGTCTTCTGTTCCAGCAGCGCCAGGTAGTGCAGCGGATCGAAGATCACGGCTTCGCGTTCATAGCTGCGTGGATGCCGGGCGATGATCTCACTGGCACAGGCGATGGTCACTTCATGAACATAGCCCTTGACCAGCACCTGAAGATGACCATGGCGGGTGGGCACCGAGTAGTCGTTGCTGCGATAGCGCACCAGCCCGAGCGAGTTGACACGAGTCGTAACCTTCTCGCAGGCTTCATAGGGCGCTGAGGGTAATGGCAACAGCGCGGCGCGGTCACGCTCGAAGCGTTCCGCGATGGTCTCCCTGTGGCCGCGCAGCCGTCGTTCACGCCGCTTGCGGCACGCCTGCTCCAGCCGTGCGTTCAGCTCGTCCCAACTGTTCACTCGCGGAACCGGGACCATGAAGTTGCGCCGCGTATAGCCCACCAGTCCCTCGACCTTGCCCTTGTCGCTGCCCTTGGCCGGTCGTCCGAACTTATCGGCGAACAGGTAGTGGCTCTGCAGCTCGGAGAAGGCTCGCGTCCGCAGTCGCTCTTCGCCGCCCAGGATGCGGGCCACGGCGATCTTGGTGTTGTCGTACAGAATGCGCGTAGGCACGCCGCCGAAGTAGGCGAAGGCCCGCACATGGCCTTCCAGAAAGGCTTCGGTCGTCTCGGCTGGAAACGCCATCACGAAGCAGTCGTCGGAGTGCGGCAGGTCCACCACCAAGTAATGCGCCTTCTGCTTCACGCCGGCTACGACCACCACAGCCTCGCCGAAGTCCGCCTGCGCCTCGCCAGCCGGATGCGTCAGCGGGATGAACATCTCCTGGCCATGCAGCGTCGCCGTGCGCACATAGTCCTTCACGATGCTGTAGCCGCCGCTGAACCCGTGTTCTTCCCTGAGCCGGTCGAAGATCCGCTTGGCCGTGTGCCGCTGCTTAGCTGGCTGTGTCTTGTCCTCTTGCAGAATGGCGTCGATCACGCCCACCCACGGCCCCAGCTTGGGCCGCTTCACCGCCTGCTGCCGCTGGTAGCCCGGCGGCACCGAGTAGCGCAGCATCTTGCCCACCGACTCCCGCGACAGACCAAACTCCCGCGCTACCGCCCGTTGACTCCGCCCCTCAACCAGAACCGCTCGCCGTACCCGTCCATAGAGCTCCACCTTGTACATCCCTCCGGTGTTCCATGAACCCCGCTGCTTGCGCAACTGTCCATAGAAACCAATCCCGGCGGTGGCCTACTTTTACACCGCCATGTGCCGCCGCTTACGCGGCGCTACATGGCCTAGTTTTGCACCGGCGCTCATACCCTTCGAGTCGCAACCGAGCCTTCTCTGTGAGCGCCATGTATTAGAGCATCCACGTAACAACCCCGGCATACAAGAGAAAAAATACTACGGCAACCGGAAATCCGTACACCCACAGGTGCAAAACTCGTACTGAATCCATCCTAAAGAGCCACCAATAGGCTGTCAGAAGAGCCCAAACTTGGGCTGAAAGAGGTATAAACCCACTCTTTGCGAGCCTCATATAGCGGCGAATGATGGGATTGGGGGTTTCCGCAGGAAGCGCATCTGCCTTAGCCACAAGAAAGGTGACGAATACCAAAAGAACAGCGGCGATGGCAGCCGATCCTCCAATAACCGCTGTGGCAATGTCTTTGAGTGGTACTTCAGCGACCATGCCGATATCCTACTCTCCACTCAACCCGGCAGGGATACGACTGGGTTAGCCAACGTATTTATTGCCGATGCGGGCGGTGGATGCCGCTAAGATCATGATTCCATGGAAGTTTCATCTAAAATATCCAAAATCAGTCAGTTGCGCATGCCGTATTTCTTTACAACCCATCCTGACCGGTTCGTTGTGTTGAATCTATCCCCAGAAATTCAACACAACTCTCCCTCCTACTTTAAGGATACGGGATGGAGCATAACTAGTATGCCAAGTATTTTTTGGAGGTAAGCGGTTGATACAGTGTGGCTTATTGGAATTTTTCGGAGACGAGCCCCTTGACAAGCAGATTTGCTGAGGGTTTTTAGGAATTAAATCGAACTGGTGAGCGATAGCTGACAGCACCGCACCTACCTACTCCCACTCAATAAAGACCATCAATGGAAACTGTTTATATTCAATCATTTACGCCATGCTCAGTAGTTATGTGAATGTTTTGTGTAACTTATTCAAATACTTTTCGCGAATTATGGTGAGCTAAGCTCTTTATATTCAACAGTGCAGCGCGCGGAACTTACACGTTGTGTAACACGCAACGGAAGGATGCGCAAACTAACACGATAAGTTGTTGATTCTCAAACTCTGATAGTCTTCTCCCAGTCACACGGAGAGACTTGATGCTGATTGGTGCAACGTACAGTCACAAAGAAGGTGCAGAGTTTATTGCAGCACATCACGCACAGGAATTAGAAGAAATCAAGTTGGCAGTTGCCTGCATCGATCCAATTAAGGCGCTCTGCAAACCTTCAGAAGAAAAGACAAAGCCGCCCCTATTATTCGCACCCGAATCCCTAAACAAATACCTAAAGCTGTATCTGTGCGACTTGAATTGGACAGAGTCGTGCCCCACTTCAAGAAAGGGCTTTAAAGAACCTCGCATATATCTTGGCCAACACGCATTTCGTGAAATGGATGGCATTAAGAACAAAGTTGGACTTGAGATTCAGTTTGGCAAGTACGCCTTTATGGGCTATGACATTTTCTCGAAAATGCCCATCTTTGCAAAGAAAGGTTTAATCGACTGCGGAATTGAGCTTGTCGCAATGTCCTCCGTTGTCAAGAACATGAGCACTGGCGTTAGTTCCTTCAGTCAGATTGTTGCGGATATGAAAGCACGCGGCGTTGCGGATATAGATGTGCCGACGTTGATTATTGGAATCGAATGTACGCCCGAAGAAATGGTACGAGTGGCAGAAAAACGTGCTCGCTACAAGGCAGATCCTCAAAAGCTAGTCGATGCAGGGGAAGTGAGCGCACCACGCAACGGCGCGAAACCTGGCCCTAAGTAACCCCGTCCCATTCAATGGGACGTTGCGATACCTTTTCGCGTCCTGTCGGCTGGTGCACTGGTTTGCCTAGTTGCCTGTACGGAAGTACCCCATCTTCAAGTTGAAGCACTCTGTCCTTTGCAAGCCTGACATACTGCTCCTCCTTTTCGCACCCAATAGCCTTGCGTTCATTCTTGAGCGCAGCCATCATCGCCGAACCAACTCCAGAGAACGGATCCAACACAATGTCGCCTTCATTAGTGAGCGCAAATACGCAGCGCTCAACAAGTTCGATAGGAAACTGACAGGGGTGCAGTGTTTTTTCTGGATGATTCGCTTTTACATTCGGTATATTCCACAACAAACTCTCCCAATCGTTTGTGAGAATACGCCAAACGTCGGATGGGTTTTTGCCTAACGGATTACCAGATGGTTTTCCATAGTTTGGCCCTGGCTTATAGTTTGTTTTTCCAGGGTACTTCGACGGAATCCTAATCTTGTCCAGATTGAACGTGTAATCGTCGCTCTTTGTAAACCAAAGCAGCACCTCGTACCTTCCCGACAGCCTTTTTGACCCATGCAGGCCATGATCAAATGTCCAGATAATTCGGTTTCTGAGTTTCAGCCCCTTACTCTTGAAGTACGGGTAGTAAAGAATGTCTAGCGGAAAAACCTCGCTCTTGTTCACGTAGTTGCCCACTTGCCAGCACAGCGAACCATTTGGACTCAATACGCGGAGCAACTGCGTAATGACTGGCTCAATCAAGGCAAAATAGCCGTCCAGCGTGTTCTTGTCTTCATATGCTTTCTCAAGATTGTAGGGTGGGCTTGTGATTATGAGCTTGACTGAATCCGAGGGCACGTTTTTCAGCGTTTCCGCCGAGTCACCTGTCAAGAACATCGCGTCCGCATCCGCCGAAAACTCATCCCTTACTTCGTAATGTCGTCCAAACAAAGAACACCTCTGTCCCGTCAATGTGCTTATTATATGCGTGTCCTACGCACCTGCATTGCAGGTGCGTAGACGCGCGATTAAGCCGCTTTCTTCGTCTTGCGAGCCGCCAGCGCGGCGTCAATCGCGCTGTCCAATTCGCCAGCCGTCGCGGCCGTTTTGATGAGCTGCAACGTCGCAATCAGTTCCTTCATACCTGCAACCTGCACGGCATTCTTGCCCGCGCTGAGTTCCAACTTCATTGCGCCGTACTGCACTTCAAAGTTCACCTTGCCAGCGCTATCACTCCAAAACCACGGCTTGATGCGCTTCGCGGCTTCCTTCGTAGTGCGCTCACCAGTCAGCTTATCGACTGTCGTCTTGGACTGCATCACCTCGTAGCCGCGTCCATTCATCTGCGCAGTCGCAAGGGCAATCTGCTCGTCAATCCGAGTCGCGAGCTTGACTCGGCGCTGTGGCACGGATGTTTTGCCATACTTGCTCTCCCGCTTGCTTACAACAAACTTCAGCTTCTGTAGTGCGTTCATTGTGTTTCTCCTTTACCGCCCCATCGTCACCTCAGCCACCGCGCCAAGACAACCGAAAAAGAAGAAATTTTGCTGGTGTTTTAAAGCCCCACATTGCCGAGACATAGCGCTGTCAGGTGTATGGCAAGCGGCTAAATCATCTCAGCAACAGTACGAAGCAGAGCACGGTTCAACGGCAGTGCAGATATGGCAAAGCGCGACTGTCCTGCTAGTTGCTGTAGAGCGCCGACATTTGCCCCTCTCGCGTACAACGTATTAAGCCACGTCTGCCGTCCTGTTTTCGTTGTCGCGCCCTTCAGCCCTGCTCGCTCATAAATCGCCGTGAATGTTTGCGACAAGGTTGTCGGAGTGAACGCACTTCGCTTTTGCGTGTAGAACAACGGCATGTCGCCGTGCGTGTATGCAACGAAAGCCAACGTGTCCAATTCGAACTGCGAAGCGATGTATGCCGTCAACTCGCGCTGCAATTGCTTCGGCAAAACCAAAACCCGAGTTGGCAACTCAATCTCAGCCTTAACGTCGCCGTTCATTTCCAACACATCTGCAACACGCAGGCCAGCCAACTCGCTTCGCTTAATCCCGCTCAAGTGCGTCATCAAAAGCAGCAATCTGTTTCTGCTACCCCATTTGCTGTAATTGGTTGTTTTGCTAATTGCTTCTGCCAATTCCAAATCGGTTAATGTCTGTCGTTTCATGTTCACCTCATTTGCTCATTCTCAAAGTTCCCTTTCTATCTATCGTTTTTGTGGATGCTTTCGATTGTGTCCGTCATTGTGATAGTGATTGTGGGCTGCATTTTAAGTGCACGGAGCTGTTGCCACATAGAAAATGCGGCTGCGCTGTGACACTTTCGGTTGTGCTAGCCCTTCTGCCTTATCGAACGTGCGAACCAGCTTCCAGACTGCTTTTAATGATGCGTTAGGTTTTAAGACAACTCTGCATGTGTTGGAGCAGGATGTTTTCGTCAGTGCTGCCGCTTAGCTTTCGGGATATGTAATTCATCCATGCTCCACCGTTGTCCGCACGCTCAAAGTCCACAGCAAGCTCACTTTTTCCGTTCGTGCTCTTTGCGTGCGAGTAGTACTGAATACCAGGTGTGTGCTCAGCTACTTGGTAAAACATTTTCTGAATCTCAGCATCGGTACGCCTTTCGGGGAAACCACCAAAGGCAAAGTGAATGTGGAGCATGTCCACGTCACGTTCATTGTGAACAATTGGAACAACGCTTAACGGGGCGCAACCTTTTCCGTTCTTCCACGTGTTTCTGTTCCAAATACGCTCGTTAAACTTGAACAGCAAGCGCCTCGTTAACTGTTCCACTGCTTCTGGCGCTCGGTGTGTCCACTTCACGTTAACTGTTGCTGCGTGCGTGACTGGGAACTTGTATAGCCAGTCATCCAAAAGTACTTTCTGTTTGCTCTTCATCGTGTTTTTTCCTGTTTCCACTTGCTTGAATCAGAACGAATTTGCACTGTTCGGCCAAACCGTTATGTTTTGCGAGACAGCTTTTTGCCAGCGCGTTCGGCAATCTGTTGCCAACTGCGCGGGCTCTAAGTTCCTGCTTGTTTTGGTTTTGGTGTTTGCAGCTTCCGCGTTAGCTCAGCCTGCGCTTTATTCGCGTTTGCAAGCGCTACAGCAGCTTTCTGCGTGCGCTTTGAAGCATCCTGTTGCTTCGCGGTGTTGCTAAGCTGCCTGGACTGTTTTTGAAGCGCTTGCGCTTGGCGTTTTAGCGGATTTTGGGCTAGTACTTCTGCGGCTTTCATATACATCTATTTAGTCGCAAAAGGTGCGGTTTTAAGCCATGTAGAATCAGCATGTTACAGACTCGGCAGGACGAAAAGCAGCCGATTTAGCCGCTGCACTTGCACCAAAATCACCTATTTTGTCTCTTCTATTACATTTTCCGCTGCCGAGCGTATAAGCGCTTGATTCTCAGTCGGTTATGCGGAGCCGTTTCGTTGCCTTATTTCGGTTGCCTTATCAAATCAAACAGTTGACGGTGGTGGAGTAAGAAACATTCGATTTGAGGTGATGCGATGGCAAAGCAAGCAAAGACGCTGAGCAAGCAAGAACTGAGGCGGCTCCTGGATTTCGTGGCTACACGCCGGCACGCTGCGCGAAACAGGATGCTGGTGCTGGCCACGTTCTACGCAGGGCTGCGCGCTATCGAAGTGTGCAGCTTGCGATACTGCGATGTGCTCGATAGCTCAGGCAAGGTGAAAACGGAGATTTGGCTAAACGCCTGGCAAACAAAAGGCAGCGAAGGGCGCACGGTGTACGTGAACACACAGCTCCAGAAAGAGCTAGCCGCTTATGTGCGCGCAGTTCCGTGCAATGACGCAAGCGACAGGCTGTTTTATACGCAAAAGCGCGGCGGCGGCGGTTTTTCAGCCAACACTCTCGTTCAGTTCTTTCACGTTTTGTATTGCAAGGCTGGAGTTGATGGCGCAAGTTCGCACAGCGGACGGCGGAGCTTTTGCACGAATCTAGCCGCACAAGGCGTCGGCATTCGCGTTTTGATGGCAGCTTCGGGACACAAATCGCTTTCGGCCGTACAGCGCTATCTGGACGTGAACACGGACATGCTGCGGAAAGCGATTGAGCTTGCGTAGCCTTCCACGGCTTCGAGGTAAGGGAAATGAATCGAACAAACAGTATTCGGCGCTATGCAGTTTTGATTGTGTGCATATTCGCGCTTGGGAAAAAAGGCCGCTCAGTTTTGCGAACACTTCTACTGCTGCGAATCATTGCGTCGAAACTGTGAATGCTATGCGGTAGTGGAATACGCCGCTCACTCGCCCACATGTCCAGGCTTAGAGCACTTCAATCGTGCCATCCAGGTGCCGTCTGTAATCTGCTGTAGCACTCGTAATCATGATTGAATCATTTAGGTGGTAGTAAGTTTGTTCGATTTGCGCAACACTTGTGCCGCACATATCGGCTATTTGCTGGAAGTTTAGGCCGCTCATTACGCGCTGTGTAACCATAAAGTGGCGAAGGCTGTATGGAACCAAATCGCGCGTTGCCCTGTCTGGTATTTCAGCCAAATCCACCATTTTGTGGAAGTGGTACAAGAGAGTGCGTTCGGACAATGGTGTCTCCCCGTCAACACTGAAAACGAAAGACTGCGCCGCATCTGGTTTTGTCATTGCGCGCAACCTCGTAAAGTATTGTCCTCCCCGACAGTAGAAAACTCGGCTCTTTCTAACCTTACTTGTTTGTGCACGGACGCTTATCTTGGCCAAAGTGCGTTCTTCTCCGCCAATAGTTCTCTTTTCAACCGTTACATCACTCCACCGTAATTGTCGTTGCTCGCCAACCCGCAGGCCGCTGTTTGCTGCAACCAGAACGTAGTATCGAACAATTTCGCGTATCAGTTTTTCGTCTTCATCAATTCGGTTCGCACGCAATGAGCAGTAGGAGCGCATAGCTTTGACTAGTTGGTTGTATTCTTCGTTTGAGAATGTGGCTCGTCGTATCGCTTCGTTGTTCGAATCGAGCTTCGGCAATTTGGCAAAATCAAAGCCGTCAATCAGCGTCTCGCCATTCCGAAACAAATATTTCATGCAGGCATTAATTGTGCTTTGCTCGTTCGCGACAGTAACGTGCTTTATGTTTGCGTCTTCCTTTGTGCGTGCGTAAAAGTAGTTCTCGCAAACCGTCCGCTCTAGTTCCTTTAGCTTGGTGTCTCTCCCAATAAAGTCTAGCCAATGTCGCAAATGCGTCTTTATCGTCGTGTGCCGCCCACTTACTATTACGCCAGTTGTCACATCTTGCTGTCTGCGTTTCAGATACTTTTCTACGCCCTGTTTTGCCGCCAACGAAAAGTACGTCTTACCACTCCGCGAGTTGCCGTAAATCTCAAGATATGCGCTCTTTCCCTTGTCGATAGCTGTTGCTTCGCTTCGTGTATGCAGACTCTTTCGTGCGTATTTGTTTTCTCTGGTTAGCCACATCCTAAAGTGCCAGTACTCGCCGCGCTTGTAAATGACAGCGTCGTCAAAAATGGGAATCTCGCCTGCTGTGAAGTTCTTCTTCTTTAGCGCCATACACACGTTCCGTTCTTTACGCTTTGTGATAGCAACAAGTCTGTGCAGCTTTACGTGTAATATTCACGCAGAGCAGGCACAAATGCAAGCATTTTGTAGTGTGTGTGTAAGATTTGTGAAACAAGTAAACAATTGATAATAAAGATGTTAGTATATAGAGTCTACTCCCACTCGATGGTGCCGGGCGGTTTGGAGGTGATGTCATAGACCACGCGGTTGATGCCACGCACTTCGCTTACGATTCGGCTGGAGATGGAACGCAGTACCTCATAGGGCAGCGGCGCCCAGTCCGCCGTCATCCCATCCTCGGAGTGAACCGCGCGCACGCAGCAGGTATAGGCGTAGGTCCGCTGGTCGCCCATTACGCCAACGGTTTTGATCGGAAGCAGGACGGCGAACGATTGCCAGAGCTTGCGATAGAGTCCGGCGGATTTGATCTCGTCCACCACAATGGCGTCGGCCTCTTGAAGCAGGGCGACGCGTTCGGCAGTCACCTCGCCCAGGATGCGCACTGCAAGTCCAGGCCCAGGGAATGGTTGGCGTTCGAGGATTTCTTCCGGCATTCCCAGGTCGCGTCCGATGCGGCGGACTTCGTCTTTGAAGAGGTCGCGCAGCGGTTCGATCAGCTTCAGCTTCATATTGGCCGGCAGTCCGCCCACGTTGTGATGGCTCTTAATGGTTTGCGACGGGCCCTTGACGCTGGACGATTCGATGACGTCTGGGTAGAGGGTACCTTGCACCAGCCAGGCAATCTCTTCGCCGCCGGAGTGGGACGAGCCTTTTTCCGCCTCGAAGATTTTTTTTGCCTCATCGTCGAAGACTGCGATAAATTCGCCGCCAATCACCTTTCGTTTTTTCTCCGGATCGGTGACACCGGCAAGGCCGGTAAGGAATCGCTCACTGGCGTCGACGGCAACCACGCGCAGGCCAAGTTGTTCGCGCATCGTCTTCTGCACCTTGCTGAACTCGTCCTTGCGCAGCACGCCATTGTTGACGAAGATGCAGGTGAGCCGGTCGCCAATGGCCCGCGCGACGAGAACTGCGGCAACGGATGAATCCACTCCGCCGCTGAGTCCGCAGATGGCATGTCCCTCGCCAACCTGCGCACGCACGCGCTCCACAGTGGATTGGATAAAGTGTTCCGGCGTCCAATCGGCTATTGCGCCGCAGATGCCGAGCACAAAGTTGCGCAGCAGCTCCATTCCATTGCGGGTATGCACCACTTCTGGATGGAACTGCACGGCCCAGATACGGCGCGCCTCGTCGGCGATTCCGGCTAGCGCGTTGTTGGTTCTGGCGGTGAGCACAAACCCGGCGGGCAGTGCCTTCGCCTCGTCGCCATGGCTCATCCACACATCGAGTTTGGCGGGCAGCCCGAGAAAGAGTTGCGTCTCGGCAATCACGTCCACCTGAGCATGGCCATACTCGCGGGCTGGAGCAGACTCGATCCTTCCGCCCAGGTGATGCACAATGAAGTGCAACCCATAGCAGATGCCCAGGATGGGAACTCCCATGGCCAGCAAGGCTGGGTCGGCGGCTGGCGCGTCGGCGTCGTACACCGAGCTTGGCCCGCCCGAAAGGATGAGCCCAAGCGGCTTGAGTGCGCGAATCTGTTCGATGGGCGCGGTGCATGGCAGCACCACGGAGAATACGTTGAACTCGCGGATGCGGCGCGCAATCAGTTGGGTATATTGCGAGCCGAAGTCCAGAATGACAATGGTTGAGGTGTCCACAAGCCGATTGTAAATGCAGTCCGCCGCGGCACAGGCAGAAGGCGGTAGACTACCGCATTGTCAGCAATTCGTGATAATTTCTAACCCAGCTTTTCTATCGTGGATATACTCCACGCGCAGGTGCCAGAATCGGGGCCATCGACACCTGAGAAGAGTAATCCGAGACAGGATCGAACGATGACACTTACCAGGCGTACTGTTCTGACTGCGTCCGCATCACTTGCGGGCTTCGCGGCACTCAACCGGTTTGGCTTGGCGCAAATGGGCGCCGCAACTGCTCCGGCGCAGAGGGTGTTCCCCCCCGTAGCGCCACCTGCTACGCCAGCCGCAAAGGCGCTCTACGCCGACATTGGCGCATCCGCATGGACCGAGCTCAACCATCGCCTGCGCATTTTGAACGACGACCTAGTCTCACAGGGGATGCGACACATTCCCGGCGTTGCAGGGACGTTTCTCACCGGATATCCCTACAATGAGTTCTACGATTGGGACCTTTACTTCGAGAACATGTATCTGTCGTACTACGGCGTATGGCCGCTGTGCTTCACCAATCTGAAGGAGTTTCTGAACCGCCAACAGCCCGACGGCTACATCAGCCGCAGCCTGATCAAGCAACGCGACCGGCAGCACTTCAAGCCCTTCCTGGCCCAGTTGGTGGTGCTTGGAGCGAAACAGAACCACGACGATTATGAGTGGCTGCGCGGCAACTACTACGACCGGCTATCCAAGTACGTCACCAAGTGGTTTTCCTACGATGCCGACAAGAATGGGCTGCCGGAGTGGAACTCTGCCGACGCGGCAGGCACGGACAACCAGTGGTCTCGCGCAGGCGCGCTCAGCTCCTTTCAGGTGGAAGGCGCCGATTTGGCCAGCTACCTTATCCGCGAACTGCGCGCCATGGCTGTAATTGCGACAGCGCTGGGCAATAAGGCCGATGCCACAGCCTTCAACCAGCATGGCGATGAGGTTGCCAGGCTCATCAACACGTACTTCTGGGACGAGAAACGGGGCATGTACTTCGACCGCAATGTGAAGACAGGCAAGCTGGTCGATGTTCTGTCGGCCACCAGTTTCACTCCTATCTATGCCGGAGTGCCGACGCCGGAGCGTGCGAAGCGGATGATCCACGAACATCTTCTGAATAAGGATGAGTTCTGGCTTGATTACCCGGTTGCCAGCTACGCCAAGACCGAGCCCGACTACTACCAGGGCTCGCATAATGAGTGCAACTGGCGCGGGCCAACCTGGGCCCCCTTAAACTACATGATCTTCCAAGGGCTGCAAGACTACGGATATCACACGGAGGCACGCGAACTGGCGCGGCGTCTGTTCCATATGGCCTTGCTGAAGAACCCTGTACTGCGCGAGTACTACAACGCAGAGACTGGTGAGGGGCTGGGCCAGACACGCTTCTGGGGATTCACAGCACTGTACTATGGCATGCTGCTGGAGTCCTACGCGGACTACGACGCGGCAAGTCTGGATAAACCGCTGCGTCCACTGATTCCGCAGGAACTGGGCATACAATTCCCCGACTTGCCCAAGATGTGGCCGACTCCTTCAACCACCTAAATTGATGGATTGTGGAGCGGAGGCAATGACGGTCACACGGCGGAAAATCCTAACCAGCACGGCGAAGGCTGCATGCCTTGCTGCCGGAGAGCGGCTGGGGCTGGCCCAGTTTGTTCTGGCTCCTGAACCGGAGTTTGAGTTTGCGCCGGTCTTACCGCCTGCAACTGCAGCGGCGAAGGCACTATACTCCGCGGTCGGATCGGCTGCTTACACGGAACTGGACCACAAACTGCGCATTGTGAATGCGGACATTGTTACGAATGGGTTGCGCCATCTGCCGGGACTCGACGCAACCTTTTTGACTGGCTATCCGAAGAACGAGTTTTACGACTGGGACCTGTACTTCGAGAACCTGTATCTCTCCTACTACGGTGTTTGGCCACTGTGCTTCACCAATCTGAAGGAATTCCTCAACCGCGAACAACCTGACGGCTATGTGAATCGGAGCCTGATCAATCGTCGCGACCGGCAGCATTTCAAGCCTTTCCTCGCCCAGTTGGTGGTGCTTGGGGCGAAGCAGAACCATGACGACTATGAGTGGCTGCGCGGTAACTACTACGACCGATTGGTGAAGTACGTTGCCAAGTGGTTCTCCTACGATGGCGATAAGAATGGCTTGCCTGTGTGGAACTCGGCAGACGCCGCAGGCACGGACAATCAGTGGTCGCGCGCGGGCGCACTGAGTTCGTTCGAGATAGAAGGCGTAGATCTGGCCAGCTATCTTATCCGCGAGCTGCGCGCGATGGCTGTGATCGCCACTGCGTTGGGCAACAAGGCCGATGCAGCGGGATTCAACCAACATGGCGACGAGGTGGCGAAACTGATCAACTCCGTCTTCTGGGACGAGAAAGAGGGCATGTACTTCGACCGCAACGAGAAGACCGGTCAGCGGGTGTATGTGAAGTCGGTGACTAACTTCATGCCGCTGTTTGCGGGAGCGGCCACGCCGGAGCGGGCCATGCGAATGATTCATGAGCACCTGCTAAATCCGGATGAGTTCTGGCTGAAGTACCCGGTGGCCAGTTATGCCAAAACGGAACGGGACTACTACCAAGGCTCCTACCACGAATGCAACTGGCGTGGGCCGACGTGGGTGCCGACCAACTACATGATCTTTCAGGGTCTGCGGGCGTACGGCTATCACCAGGAGGCGAGGGAACTGGCGCGGCGGCTGTTCCACATGGCGGTTGTCTGGAACCCGATTCTGCGCGAGTATTACAACGCCGAGACCGGTGATGGGCTTGGCCAGACGCGCTTCTGGGGATTCACAGCACTCTACTATGGCATGCTGCTGGAGTCCTACGCGGACTACGATTCCTCAAGCCTGGACAAGCCGCTGCGTCCACTGATTCGGCAGGAGTTGGGCGTGCAGTTCCCGGAATTGCCGAAGATGTGGCCGACGTCGTAATCGATCAGGATGTTCGACCATGTCGCAGTTTCCTCAATAACAACAGGGAGTTGCGGAGAGAGCTTGTGCGGAGAGGATTTGCAATGCGATAGTAGTGTGCATTCTTGCGAGGTCATTTCGTGGTACGGTCACAATCGATCAGTCTATTGCTCACTCTTGCGCTGGCGTTGCCTGCGGCCAGCCAGCTTATTGCACAGACACCCAACCCGAACCCAGTTTTGAGTCCAGCCGGCGGGCGCGGCCAGGGACGCGGTGGGAATGCTCAACCGGGGTTGCCCGATCCGGAGCGCAACGCGGGTGGTCGTCCAGTCCACAATGAAGCCCAGCGTGCTGCGCGGTGGAAGGTGGTTGCGATGCCCTACTCGCGGGCTCGGTTGACGCCTGCCGAGCAGCAGATGATTGCTAAACTCGCCGATGCTTGCCGCCTGATGGACGAGATCTATCTGCGCCAGAGCGATCTAGGAGGGTGGGCGTTGTACCATGCGACGTCGAACGCCGATATGGCCCGCTTGTATTCCATCAATGGAAGCCGATGGGATCTGGCAGACCGCAACACTCCTGTTATTGGAGAAGAGCCTCTGGTGCCGGGGCACGAGCTATATCCGTTCGGCACCACAAGCGCTGTGATTGAGAAGTACGCTGCGGCGCATCCAGAGCAGAAGGCCGCTCTCTATAATCCATGGACGGTAGTTCGTTCCGCGCCGCTTGACCTTGACCCCACGCAGAGCCAGCCGGTGGTAAGTGTTGCCGACCGCCTCTATACCTATCCGTATCACGAGGCTTATGCGGAGTGGCTAAAGCCAATGGCCGCCGATCTGCGTGCAGCGGCAAAGCTATCGCCGGATGCATCGTTCGCACATTATCTGAACCTGCGCGCGGACGCGTTGCTCAGCGACGATTACTATGCCAGTGATGTTGCATGGCTGGACTTGAAGAATCCGAAGATTGATCTGATCTTTGCGCCGTACGAGACGTATCTGGATGGCGTTCTCGGGGTGAAGACTTCGTATGGCGGGGCGATTCTTGTCCGCAACGAGGCGGAGAGCCGCAAGCTAGCGATGTATCAGCAGCATGAAGCTGGGATGCAGCAGGCGCTACCGATCGCCGTGGAGGACAAGCCCTCCAAGGAGGGGCAGGCGACACCGATGGAGGTGGTCGATGCTCCGCTGCGCGCCGGAGACCTGCACTATGGATACCAGGCAGTGGCAGACAATCTGCCGAATGATCCACGCATCCATGCGGAGAAGGGATCGAAGAAGATATTCTTCAAAAACTTCATGGACGCGCGCGTGAACTATGTGGTGCTGCCTGTAGCGCAAAAAATGTTGAGCGCAGCGCAGATCAAGGACGTGAGCGGCGAAGGTTATCTTACCGGCGTGATTCTGCATGAGATTTCGCATGGTCTGGGACCCGCGTATGCGCATGTGGACGGCAAACAGATTGCGATCAATGAGGCGATTGGTCCTGCTTACAGTGGGCTGGAAGAAGCCAAGGCCGATGTGACCGGCATCTATCTTGCAAAATGGCTTGCCGATCAGAAGGTGCTGCCTGAAGGCGATTTGAATGGCATCTACGCGTCGTATGTCGCGGGGATATTCCGCACGCTGCGTTTCGGCACAGCGGAGGCGCACGGCCGCGCGCAGTTAATGGAGTTCAATATTCTGCTGGAACACAGCGCTCTAGTGCATGGCAGCGATGGCAGGTACAGCATCGACTATGCGGCGATGCCGGACGCGATTGCATCGATTACCCGTCAACTGCTGACGTTCGAGGCCCGCGGCGACCGCGCCGGGGTTGAGGCCTGGTTCACGAAGTACGACGTGATGCCGGCGGCGCTGACCCAGGCCCTGGCATCCACGCGGGAGATTCCCGTTGACATTACACCCGAATTCGAACTCGCCCACGGGGTGCGCCCATGAAAACCATTCTCGTCTGTCAGCTCACACTCTCCCTGGTATGCGCTGCACTTCCAGCAAGCGGCCAGCAGAAGCTCACGCTACACCATCATGATGCAACGCACCAGGTACCGGGAACGATAGTTGTGCCGGCGTCGGATTTCTTCACAGACTTTCCTGCAGGCGACAGCAGCGGCGGTGGGGGTGGCCGTGGCCAGGCAGTACCCGCGTGGGAGTTCAACAGCAACTCGTTGACGCTTGGAGTTGCCGCGGATGTCACGACTAAGATTCCGGTGAAGGAAGGCGGCGTGTACCACCTGTTTGTGCGCGGCAGCGGAACAGCCACCAGCGCTTTCCATGTCGCCATCGACGGCAAGCAGGACCCCGCCACCTTCGGACAAAGTGCGATGCAGATGCAGCGCGGTGGAGACTTCACGCTGAAGCCGGGGACGGTCGAGATCAAGCTGACATCGATTCAGCCTCGCGCTGTATTCAACGTTTTGGTGCTGACCAAGAATGCAAACTTTACGGAAGACGACCTGAAGCCTCTGGAGTTGCCGTCCGAGGTGAAGCTGCTGCGGGAGTACAAGATTGTGCCGTCCAACATTGTGAAATTCGGCGATGTGGATGGTTCGGGCAAGTACGCGATTCTGGATATTACGAACAACTACTCCACCATCATGTATGCCAATGATGGCCATATACTGTGGCGTTGGGATGCACCGCCAACCACGCAGGGCGATCCGCGTGGCAATGAGGCGGCAGGAGTCTTGTGGGACTTTCATCACACCGGCAAAGATGAACTGGCGCAATGGCGTGAGACGTCCGATGGCAAGGAGTGGCTGGTGCTGGCGGAGGGGCTTACCGGCAAGGTCATTAAGCAAGTGCCCTGGCCCGCGCCTGCGTTGCCGCATGTGGACAACAACTACCGCATGGCGGTGGCAAAGTTCCACAAGGAATCGGATGGGCCGGACACGCTGCTGGTGTTCGCGGATACGGGTGGATGGATCGGGCTGACAGCGTATGACAAGGACCTGAACCAGCTATGGCAGCATGCCGAACATCGTTTGAAGGATTACTTTGGCCACTACATCTATCCCTACGACGTCAATGGCGATGGTATTGACGAGGTAATGATCAGCCATCTGTGCCTGGACGCGAATGGCAAAGAGATTTGGAACGACGCCAAGTACTTCGAGGACAACCACGACCACATGGACGCGATGGAGTTCTTCGACATGAATGGCGACGGTAAGCCGGAGTTGCTGATCGGCCAGTCGGATATGGGAACCATGGAGTACAACGCGCAGAATGGAAAGATCCTGTGGCAGAACAACTCCGACCACTCGCAACAGGTGACCGCGGGTTATATTCTGAGCGACTCCAAGACGCCTCAGGTGGTGACCAATGGACGAACCTATACCAATGGACTCAGCGCACAGCTTTACTGGTTCGACAATCAAGGCAGGTTGCTGGAAAAGTGGCCTGCACAGCCGCTGGGCGGCAACCCCAACTTTGTACGCGGCGATTGGTATGGCACAGGCAAACGAACCTACTTCTGGTACCGCTTCAAGCTGGAGCCGGATGGCAACTCAACGCTGTTCTTCAAGGGCGAGGCGTATCACATGTTCGACTTCGAGCACACGGGGGCGGACCAGGTGATCACCATGGAGGGTGGTGGCGGAGGCCCTGGTGGGGGTGGTACGCAAACCCTGCGGGTGTATGGCTACGCGGGCATTACACCCCACGCAAAGCCATGCAACGCCGAGTGCCGCAAACTGATCGCCAACCACACGCATTACTAGAGATCGATTAACAAACGAAGGGCCCCAGGCCCGCACCGAGTGGCTGCCCTGAAATGCAAGGGCAGCTCACTTGTTTCTCCAAATCGAGGCATTATGCCCATTTCGAATCGTCTCACCCGTCGCAGGTTTCTCGCATTGAGTGGTGCTGTAGCTGCCCAGGCTACGCACCCAATCTCTAAGCTCTATGCTGCTGCTACCCCACCAACTCCGGCGCGTGCCGGGACGCAATCGCTGGCAGGGCAGTGGCGTTTTTCGCTCGACCGCGGGGACGATGGTGTAAAGCAAAGCTGGTTCTCGCGTGAGTTGCCGGAGACAGCCCATATCTCGCTGCCCGGGATCCTGCAGACGCAGGGCTATGGCGATGAGATTACGGCGGAGACGCAGTTTGTTGCCGCGCTGCCGCGCGATATGGCTTGGTACAAGCTGCCGCAGTATGCTGCTTATACCAAACCGGGACATGTTGAAGTACCGTATCTGTCGCAGCCGGTGAAGCACTATCTCGGCGTGGCATGGTATCAGCGCGAGATCGATATTCCTGCGGCCTGGCGCGGCAAGCACATTCGTCTCACTCTGGAACGCACACGCTGGCAGACTGACGTCTACCTGGACGACAAAGCGATGGGCAGTTGCCACTCACTGGTTGCGCCGCATGAGTTCGACCTGGGCATCGTCGCGCCGGGCCGTCACAAACTATCTATCCGCATCGACAACCGCATGATTCTGGTCTACCGGCCCGACGGCCACTCCGTCTCGGATGGAGAGGGCGGAACGTGGAATGGCATTGTGGGCCGCATCGAGCTCGCAGCCACCAGTCCGGTATGGATCGAAGATGCGCAGGTGTTTCCCAACATGGGCGACAAGACGGCGCATATCAAAGTTCGTATCGGCAATGCGACCGGCAACGCAGGTTCGGGCAAGCTGGCCGTAGGGACAACGACTGCGCCGGTGAGTTGGGATGCGACGGGCGGCGAGGGGACCATTGATGTGTCTCTGCCGCATACAACACAGGCATGGAGCGAATTTACGCCGGTGCTGCAGCATATGACACTGAAACTCAGTGGGCCTTTGGCGGACGACCATTGCGATCTTACCTTTGGCCTGCGCGAGATCAAGGCCGATGGCAAGCACATCCTGCTTAACGGAGAGCTGTTCAACTTCCGCGCTACGCACGACGGCGGCGGATTCCCGCTGACCGGCTATCCTGCGACTGACGTTGCCACATGGAAGCGCATTATCGGCATCTGCAAGGCCTGGGGCCTAAATGGCATGCGTTTCCACTCCTGGTGCCCGCCGGAGGCAGCGTTCACGGCAGGTGACGAGCTTGGCTTTTACTTCCAGCCGGAGTGCGGCATGTGGAACTCCTTCGACACGGATGGAAAGATGCTTGCTGTACTGAACGATGAGACCGCGCGTTTGTTAAAGGCCTATGGCAACCATCCGTCGTTGGTGATGTTGAATGCCACGAATGAGCCTGCGGGGCACTATCCAGAACAGCTTCCGACGTGGGACAAGAAGTGGCACGATGCCGATCCGCGGCGGTTATACTCCGATGGCACGGGACGATTTGCACCGCCTCCGGGCGGGCCTGGCACTGCCTACGCAGCGGACTTCCTTGTTACACCCGGTGCGCGTGGCCCGCATGGCTGGTTCGGCGCCGACTATGAGAGCACGCTACAGGCGATGCTACGCGGGGCTGCGATTCCATGCGTTGGGCACGAGGTTGGGCAGTGGTGTGCGTACCCTGATTTCGATGTCATCAAGAAGTTCAGCGGTCCTGCAACCACCTTCGCCGGCGCGCCGGAGCCGGTCAAAGTGCCGTACATGATTCCCGGCAACTACCGCATCTGGCGCGACTCCTCAGAGGCGCATCAGTTGTTAGCGAAGAACAAACAGATTGCCCATGCCTCGGGCCGCTTTCAGGTTGCCTGCTACAAGGAGGAGATTGAGGCCAGTCTGCGCACACCAAGCTATAGCGGCTACGAGTTGCTGGACCTGCATGATTATCTGGGCCAGGGCGGCGCGCTGATGGGCCTGGTCGATGCGTTTTGGGAGCCGAAGAACTATGTTGGGCCCGCCGAGTTTCGTCAGTACTGCAACACTACGGTTCCTCTGGCGCGGCTCAAAAACAGCGTCTACACCACGGCAGACACTTTGAATGCGGATGTGGAAGTCGCACACTATGGGCCTTCGCCGCTGACCAGTGCGAGTTCGCAGTGGCAGATTGTCAACGCTGTTGGGAAGATTGTGGCCAGTGGCAATTGGCCGGCGCGCGCTGTGCCGCGAGGCAAGAACCTTCCGCTCGGCAGCATTACTGCCGACCTCTCCAAACTGTCTGCGCCTGCGCAATACAAGCTTGTGGTCGAACTGCATGGCGCGACCATCTTCCGCAACGAGTGGAACTTCTGGCTCTATCCTGCGAAGGTGGATGCGGCGGTTCCCACGGATGTGATGGTTACAACATCCTGGCGTGAAGCGGAAACCCGTCTCGCTGCAGGCGGCAAGGTCCTCTTCCAGCCACAGGCAGCCGACCTCGACTCCACTGATACCAAACTCTCCACCGTGCCGATCTTCTGGAACCATCTGATGAATCCCAATGGGACGACGTTTCTCGGGTTGTGGAACGATGCGAAGCATCCCGCGCTGGCTGGATTCCCGACCGAGGCAAACTGCGACTGGCAGTGGATTGACCTTGCCGGAGACGCGCGTGCCTTGAACATGGATGCTCTGCCATCGTCGTTGCAACCGATCGTTCAGCCCATCGACGACTGGAACCGCAACTACAAACTGGGTCTGCTGTACGAGTGCTCCGTAGGTTCTGGCAAGTTGATGGTATGCAGTATCGATTTGACCGCTGCTCGCAAGGGAGCTCCCTCACTGCGTCGCTCGATACTGGATTACATGGCCAGCGCGTCGTTTCGTCCCAAGGTTGAGATTGCGGCAGCCGATCTACGCAAGCAATGGGTGAGCCAGCGACCGGGCACTGTCGATCCTGGAGCGAGCCAGCCAGTGCAGCCTACGTCGCCCGATCTGGTTGATCCGGGGCAGATTCGCCGCGCGCCTGTCACCCCGTAATCCGGCAAAAGGGAATGCTTGTGGTATGAGTCTTTCCATCCTACCCAGGCGCAGGCTGTATCCTATGGCCATGCCTCAGCCTGCTGTCGATCCGCATGCAGCAACGATCGCGACTCCTGCGTTCGAGTCATGGGGCCGGTATCCCAGGTACGATGCGCATATCGTTCCCCTGAACTGGCAGAGTGATTATCCCAGTATCATGGCCGGTCTGCGTGGCGGCGCGTTGCCTGTGGGACTGGGCCGCAGTTATGGCGATGTGTGCCTTCTGAAGGGCGGAAATCTGCTGCAGACGACGGGGATGGATCGACTGCTCGGGTTCGACCCGGCGACCGGTGTTCTGACCGCGGAGGCGGGAATATCGCTGGCCAGGATTCTGGACTTTGCGGTGCCGCGCGGCTTTTTTCTGCCGGTGACTCCGGGGACAAAGTATGTCACGCTGGGCGGTGCCATCGCCAACGACATCCACGGCAAAAACCACGAGGCCGCTGGCTCGTTTGGCAACCACGTGCCCAGCTTCGAGCTGGTGCGGTCGGATGGAAGCCGTCGAGTTTGCTCGCCCAGTCAGAATCCAGACTGGTACGCCGCAACGATCGGCGGAATGGGCCTGACAGGCGTCATCACCCAGGCGCAGTTGAAATTGCGACCGATTGTCTCGCGCAAAATTGACTATAAAGGAATCCAATTTCACGGTATCGACGAGTTCCTCGACCTGAAGCAGCGATACCCAAATCTGGAGTACACCGTGAGCTGGGTGGATTGTGCTTCGACGGGCCGGAACTTTGCACGCGGCATCTTTATGCTGGGTGCACACAGCAAGGAACCGGGAGAATTGAAGCCATCGCCGGAGCCAAAGCTGGTGTTCCCCTTCGACCTGCCGGGCTTCGCGCTGAACCACACCACGGTGAGCCTCTTCAACTCTGTCTTCTTCCATAAGCAGGGGAAGCCACACGTGAGGAAGGTGCTGGACTACGAGCCGTTCTTCTATCCGCTGGACGCTGTACTGCACTGGAACCGCATGTATGGCAAACGCGGACTGGTGCAGTTCCAGTATGCGATTCCGTGGAAGCATGCGAAGGAGGGCACGATTGCCATCCTGCGGGAGATCGCGAAGTCCGGGCTGGCCAGCTTCCTTGCGGTGCTGAAGGCCTTCGGGGATATTCCGTCGCTGGGCTTGATGAGTTTTCCCCAGCCCGGCATTATGTTGGCACTGGACTTCCCCATCAAACCCGATCTGACGTTTCCTCTGTTGCAACGTCTGGGCGATATGACGCTGGAGTTTGGCGGACGGCTGTATCCTGCGAAGGACGCGGCCATGACTACGGCGCAGTTCCAGGCCTTTTACCCGCAGTGGCAACAGTTTGCGCAATATCGCGATCCAAAGTTGAACTCCAGCTTCTGGGAGCGCGTCACGGGAGGAGAATCGACCCAATGAGTACACTGGCCACAGAGCCCACGGCGGCTGCGATTGCTACCAATCCCAACGCAAGAATCGCGAAGAAGATCCTGGTGCTGGGCGCGACCTCCGGCATTGCCGAGGCAACCTGCCGCATCTGGGCGGCGGAGGGCGCGCAACTGTTTCTGGTGGCGCGCAACGCGGAGAAGCTGGCGGCGGTTGCGGCAGACCTGAAGCTGCGCGGAGCATCGTATGTGGGCACTGCCGTCGCTGATCTGGACGACACGGACAAGCACGCCGAGCTGTTGACGCATGCAGTGAATTCGCTGACCGGCATGGACATTGCGTATCTGGCGCACGGCATTCTGGGCGACCAGACGCGCGGCGAGCAGGAGTTTCAACACGCTGCGCAGGTCATTTACACCAACTTTCTTGCTCCGGTCTCGTTGCTGACATGGCTGGCGAACTTCTGCGTGCAGCGCCATGCGGGCACAATCGCGGTGCTGTCGTCGGTGGCGGGCGAACGCGGGCGTAAATCGATCTATATATATGGCTCGTCGAAGGCGGGACTGACCACATTTCTGGGCGGACTGCGCAACCGCGTGGACCGCGAGGGTGTGAAGGTGATTACAATCAAGCCGGGGCCGGTGGATACTGCGATGACGGCCCACATGAAGATCAGGAAAGCCGACGTAAACAAGGTGGCGGCGACCATTGTGAAGGCCATCGACAAGCGCGTGGATGTGGTTTATGTGCCCTCCATCTTTCTGCCTATCATGTTCATCGTGCGCCACATTCCGGAGCGCATTTTTAAGAAGCTGAACCTGTAGCTGGCGGACAGTTTGCGGGTGGTGCAGGTGCGCAGCAGCATGAGAGGCCGTCTGCGCCGACGCGGATTGAAGAAAGCGCATCCTACCCAGTAGCACATGCGCATCCTTCGTTCGATCCGTCTTTCGATGACCCTACTATTGTTGGCGCTGCTAACATTTCCGCAGCCCACCCACGCTTACTCTGTGCTGACGCATGAGCAGATCATCGACCTGACGTGGGCGGACTCCATTCAGCCACTGTTGCTGCGCCGCTATCCCAAGCTCACCCCAGCCCAGCTACGCGAGGCTCGCGCCTACGCCTATGGCGGATGCGTGATTCAGGACCTGGGCTACTATCCCATGGGCAAACCTCTGTTCTCCGATCTGCTGCACTATGTTCGCACCGGAGACTTCATTCGCGCGCTGTTCCGCGACGCCCAGAGCGCGGACGATGTTGCGTTCGCCATTGGCGCGCTGTCGCATTACATGGGCGACACCATCGGACATGCTGAGTCCATCAACCTGGCGGTTGGCATCGAGTTCCCTGATCTGGCTGCCAAGTATGGGCCGAGCGTCAACTACGCGGAAGGGCCGCACCAGCATGTACGCGCCGAGTTTGCCTTCGACATCCATGAGATATCCAAACACCGCCTTGCACCCGAGGGTTACCTGAACCACATTGGCTTTGCAGTACCTGTTCCGCTGCTGGCTCGCGCGTACTACGACACCTACGGATTGGACATTGCCGACGTTCTGGGACACCATCGCCCCACACTGCGCGGCTATCGCTACTCTGTTCGCACTCTTCTGCCACGCGTGGCCTACGCAGAAACGCTACTGCACGGCAAGAACTTGGTGGCCGACACGCCCAGCCCGCTGCTCGACCTGTTGAACCAGCAGATAGCGACCCTTGCTGCGCAGGACCACTGGGACCGCTACCGCGATCATGCCGGTGTGGGAACCTACCTGCTGGCTGGTTTTATCTTCGTCCTGCCGAAGGTTGGCCCATTCTCGCTGCTTTCGGTGCGCGGGCCCACGGCGCAGACCGAAGAGGAGTACATCAACTCGCTGGATCACAGCGTCGATGCCTTGCGCGTGATGCTGGCCCATGCAACGACTACCAGCGGGCTGGCAAACCAGGATCTCGACACGGGCGATGCGATTCGCCCCGGAACCTATCGCCTGTGCGATTCCACCTACGCCGATCTGCTACACGAGGTGGCCAGCACGCCTACTAAACCGATTCCATTCGGCATCAAGCGCGATCTGCTGGCTTACTTCGCCGATCCGGAGAAGGCGATCTATCTGAAGCGCGACCCGGTCAAGTTCGCGCGCATGCAAGCTGAGCTGCCTACCCTCAATACCATCTCCACCCACGCGGAGTATCCGGATACGGCGTTCCTGCCAGAACCTGATGCCGATCTTGCCCCGAATCCGCAACCTGGGACATCTACGCCACCCAGCCCGCAGCCTGCAAGCGCTGTACCACCTACAACTCTTACACCAGCTAACCAGTAATTTTGCCCAACAAGTTCATGGTCCGACCCATCACTGTTGCTGGGCCATCTGCTGTTGGCGGGTGGGTGGTGGGGGCAGGTCGGGGAGGGCCTGTGCTTTCTCGACGAGGATGGTCCACTCTTCGGGGACTGGGAGTTCCTGATCGAGCGCGGGGGCACCTTCGCTGGGGGTGACGCGGACGGCGACGGAGAGCTCGCTGGCGGCGTGGCCGCGGAAGATGCCGTGGGTGGGCGGGACGGCGGAGTAGTCGCGACCAATGGCGGTACGGATGTGGCGGTCCGCTGCGACGAGGCGGTTAGTAGGATCAAAGCCGACCCAGCCCAGTTCTGGCAGGAAGGCTTCCACCCAGGCGTGGGTGGCCGAGGTGGCTGAGCGATCGTTGTCGCGTTGGCCGTGGAAGAGGTATCCGCTGACATATCGGCAGGGGATGCGCAGTTTACTGCGGACCAGCGCAATCATGATGTGGGCGAAGTCCTGGCAGACGCCGGCGTGGGTGAGCAGGGCGAGATCGATAGGCGAATCGACTTTGGTGGATTTGGGGACGTACTCGAAGTGATGGAAGATCTGCTCGTTGAGCAGGTGCAGGACGCTGAGCGGGTCGTCGCGGCGTGAGACGTCGAACTCTTCGGCGAGGGCATCGAGGGATGGCGTTGGGGTGGTGAACTCACTGGGCAGAAGCATCTCCCAGAAGTCACCCTGCTGGACGAGACAATCCAATTCGTCCCATGCGGCGGGGGCGAGAGAGGCGGGAATGGGCGTTGCGGGCTGCACCTCCACCAGCGACTCGGCGACGATGACCAGCTGGCCATGCTGTCCGGGGATGTCGAAGTGATGGACCTGGTTGGCGAGGTGGTCGCGGTAACTGAAGACGCGGCAGCGCGGGCTGACGGAGAGATGGAAGTTGAGGCAACGCTGGTTCTGGTCGCTGCGCGGGTGCATGCGCGTCTCCATCATGCTCTCGCTCACCGGTTTGGAGTAGAGGAACTTGGTCAGATGGCGGATCGAGTAGTACATGTGGCTCCTAAGGTTAGAGAAGATTTATCCTGCGAGCGCGGCCTGGACGGAGTAATCGATATAGAGGTTGTAGATGGCCTCGTGGATGGCGCGGCACTCGATCTGGATACCGCGCAGGTAGGCGATGACGTCGCCGGTTAGTATCTCTTCGATGCTGGAGTAGCTGAGCATGGCTTGCAGGCGACCGGAGAGGCGGCGGAGGTGTTCTGCTCGGCTGCGACCGCTTTCGCCTTCGATGGTTTCCAAGGCGTGCTGCATGTTGTCGATGGAGAAGCGCAGGGAGTGGGGGAACTCAGCGTCCAGCAGAAGGAACTCGAGGATGCGGTCTGGGGTGAGGTCCGCGGTATAGACCTTGCAGTAGGCCTCGAAGGCGGTGGCGGAGCGAAGCAGGCCGGTCCATTCGAGGTACTCGGTGCCTTCGGGGATGCGTTCGAGCTGACTCCATAGGTCTGCGTGATAGGCCTCCAGGAGGAGTGCGGTGGCGGTGGCGCGCTCGATGTAACGGCCAACCTGAATGAACTGCCAGCCTTCTCCGTGGCTCATGGTGGAGTCGGTGACTCCCTGGAATTGATGGACGCCTTCCATGACCTGTTGAAGGAACTCGGTGGGCTGCTCGGCGTTGGCGGGCACGGCGGGTTGCATCTCTGGGCGGGTGACCTGGAGGAAGAGGCGATTGATGCGGTGCCACTGCTCCGTGGATATCTGCTCACGGACATGGCGGGAGTTTTCGCGTGCGGAGATGATGCAGGAGAGGATGGAGGCCTTGTTGTCTGTATCAAAGATAAGCTGCTGGGCGAGGGCGTTGGGGTCGCCGGACCAGACCAGGGATTTTGGGTTGCCGAGAGCATGCAACATGCGCTGCCAACGGCGATCGGCGCTGGTGACGGATTCGTCGAGCATGAGGTTGAGGTTGACGTCGAGCAGGCGCGAAGTATGTTCGGCGCGCTCGATGTAGCGGCTCATCCAGTAGAGACTGTCGGCGACGCGGGATAGCATATTGTCTTCCTCCGTCTACTGTTCGCGTGTGTTATTGACTCAGTACCCAGGTGTCTTTGCTGCCGCCGCCCTGGCTGGAGTTGACGACGAGAGAGCCTTGTTTGAGGGCGACGCGGGTGAGGCCGCCGGGGACGACGTTGATCTTTTCGCCGTAGAGAATGTAGGGACGGAGGTCGACGTGGCGCGGCTCGAACTGGTCGCCGATGAGGCAGGGCGCGCGGGAGAAGGAGATGGTGGGCTGGGCAATGTAGTTGCGCGGGTCGGACTGGATGCGGCGGGCGAAGTCTTCACGCTCGGCGGCGGTGGATTGGGGGCCGATCAACATGCCGTAGCCGCCACTCTCGCCGACGGCCTTGACGACGAGCTTGTCCAGATTCTGCAGGACGTGCTGTCGGGACTTGGGGTCGGTGAGGAGGAAGGTTTTGACGTTGGGCAGGATGGGGTCTTCGCTGAGGTAGTAGTGGATGATGTCGGGGACGTAGGCGTAGAGGGCCTTATCGTCGGCAACACCGGTGCCGAAGGCATTGGCCAGGGTGACGTTGCCGGCGCGATAGGCGTTGAAGAGGCCGGCTACGCCGAGGATGGAGTCTGGGCGGAAAGACATGGGATCGATGAAGTCGTCATCGACGCGGCGGTAGATGACATCGACGCGGCGCAGGCCGCTGGTGGTGCGCATGTAGATGACATTGTTGTGGGTGACGAGATCGCGGCCCTCGACCAGCTCGATGCCCATTTGGCGGGCGAGGTAGGCATGCTCGAAGTAGGCGGAGTTGAAGACGCCGGGGGAGAGCAGAACGATGTTGGGTTCCGGACGGCCCTCGGGCGCGAGGGAACGCAGGGTGCCCAGCAGCAGCTGGGTGTACTGCTCGATGGGGCGGACGTTGTAGCTGCGGAATAGCTGGGGGAAGATGCGCTTCATCACGCGCCGGTTGGTGAGCATATAGCTGACGCCGGAGGGTACGCGGAGATTGTCTTCGAGGACGACGAACTCGCCATCCTGCATGCGGATGAGGTCTGTTCCGCAGACCGCGACGTATACATTGCGCGGGACCTGCAGGCCGACCATCTGGCGGCGGAAGTGCTTGCAGCTATATACGATCTCGCGGGGAACGATGCCATCCTTGAGGATGCGTCCCTCGTTGTAGATGTCTTTGAGGAAGAGATTGAGGGCGGTGATGCGCTGGGCGAGCCCGCGCTCGACGGTGGCCCACTCGTTGGCGGTAATGATGCGCGGGACGGGATCGTAGGGGAAGATGCGCTCTGTGCCCTCGTCGCGGCCGTAGACGGTGAAGGTGATGCCCTGGTTGAGGAAGCTGAGGTCGGCAGCCTGCTTGCGGCGGCGCAACTCGTCGGTGGGCAGCGAGCTGAAGTGATCGAGCAAGGTCTCGTAGTGGGGATGCAGCGCGTCGGGGCCGGAAAACATCTCGTCGTAGGCGTGGTCCAGCAGATAGTTCTTCAGGACTGCGCGCTCGATCTGAGTGGCTTGGGCTGGGAGCATGGGAACTTAGAGTATAGCGGAGTGCGGCGTGGGTACAAAGACGGGGTGGGAGCGGCAGTAGACTATCGAGTCATAGACGAGTATGAGACTGTGCCCACATTCCGAAACGCGCAGAATGAGCGGGGCACTCGGCCCTTAAACGGAACAAGACAAATACTGAGATTCTGGCTGCTCCAGAATGACGACTCTTGCGATGACGTCGCTAATCAGAAGCCCTGGTCGGGGCGGAAGGCAGTGACCTGGTCGTGGACAAAGGTGACGGCCATGGGCTTGCCGAGGTTGTCGAAGACCACCATACGATTGCCGTAGTCCTGGGAGGTGCTTTTGGAGACCTGGCCGAGGGAGAGTTGGACTTGGCGCTCGTTCATGCCGAGGACGACCTGATGGGCATCGATGGCCTGCCAGATCTTGGGGTCCCAGTAGTTGAAGAGCTGATGTGGATCGTCGTAGAAGAAGATGTCGTCGGACATGAAGGTGTAGTTGGCCCCCTTTTTGTAGCCGACGGGCACGGCGTAGAGTTTGGCGGGGTCAGTGGAGTTGGGCAGGGTGAATGCGAGCAGGACATGCCTGTCTCCGCCGGGAATGCGGAAGGTGGCGTTGGCGGGCGCGACCTGCTCGAAGGCGTCTTTGATGGCGATCGGTGCGACGCCGAGGAGGGTACCGGCTGAGTGTGCGTAGTCGGCGTGGTGGGCTGTGGCGGGATAGTAATCGAGCTGGCCGCCGGCGGAGACCCAGATGGTTTTACCGATGAGCTGCTTCTCGTCGGCAAGCGAAGAGGGGCGCTGCTTTTTGAGGAAGACGAGTTCGTCGGGATCGACCTTGGCTGCTGTCTCGGGTGCAGGGCCTGTATCATGGCGCTCCTGGTAGAGAAGCGTTACGCGGATGGCCAGCGCCAACAGCAGGGCTACGGTAATGCCGATTGCCACCTTCTTGGTTGTATCCATGCTCACGACTCCTTCCGGCTAGCCTGCACTTACAGGCTGCAACACGCAGTCACTCGTATTTGAATCTATGGGACCAGAGACGATTCTAAAGGCGCTGGGGTGCACGGCTGCACATTGGCCGGCATCAGCGATTCGGCGGTGAGTTCATCGGCCTTGCGGAGTGCGGGGAAGAGGGTAGCGGCCAGCAGCGTGACCACCAGCGATCCAATGCCTCCAACAACGACGGCAGGAACCGCTCTCCACCAACTGGCTGTTTGGCCGCTCTCGTATCCGCCCAGCTCGTTGGACGCACCGATAAAGAGACTGTTGACGGCGCTGACGCGCCCGCGCATTCCTGGCGGTGTGGCCAGTTGCATAATACTGGAGCGGATGACGACGCTGACCATATCGCTTGCACCGACAATCACCAGGGCCAGAAGGCTCAACCACATGGTGTGGGAGAGGCCGAACAGGATGGTTGCCGCGCCATAGATGCCGACCGCGGTGAGCATTCGTTTGCCGGCATGTCGCTGAACCGGGCGAACGGTTATCACCAGGGAGACCATGAGTGCTCCCAGTGCGGGCATGGCACGCAGTAGACCGAGCGCGCGCGGACCGGCGTGCAGTATAACCATGGCATAGATGGGCAACAGAGCGGTGGCGCCGCCCAGCAACACGGCAAACAGATCCACCGAGAAGGAGCCAAGCAGAAGTTTTGTCCGAATTACATATTTGAATCCGGCCAGCATGGTCTCCATATTGAAGACGTTTTTAACTGCTCGCACCGGTCGGGTGCGCATCATGCCGACCAGAAGGAGGAAGGCACACAGCGTGATCAGGCTGAAGACGTACACTGCGGCTGCTCCGTTCCAGCGGACCAGGAAGCCGCTGAGGGGCAAGGTGAAGAGAAGGCCGCCTACGGACGGCCCGGCAATGTTGGCGATCTGGAAGACGATGGCTCCCCATGTGACGGCGTTGACGAAGTGGTGTTTAGGAATCAGGCTGGGCAGGAAGGCAGAGGCGGCCGGGCTACTAAAGGCGCGGCCCGTGCCAACGCAGAAGAGCACCGCGAAGATGGGCCAGACTCGACCGTTGGGGTGCATGGCAAAGCGCATCAGCGTGAGTGTGCAACAGGCCTGGAACGAGTAGCAGACGAGGATGATAGTGCGGCGGTCGTAGCGGTCTGCTACATGTCCGGCAGCGAGCATGAAGAGGAGAACTGGAGCGTAGAGCGCGAGACCGGTGAGGCCGAGATCGAGCGCGGAATGCGTGATCTGGTAGATCTGCCATGCGACGGCGAGAGCCTGCGCCTCCGCGCCCAGGATTACCAGAAGGCGCGCGGTCTGGTAGAGGCGGAAGTCGCGGGAGAGGAACGCGCTGCCTGCGCTGATCACTGTTGCTGCGTCCGCCACTTCAGTCAAGCCCCCTCATATGTTGTCTATGGTTTCATATTTTAGACGGGACAGGCACAGGAGAAGCCGCGAGCAAGCGCAAAACACGTGCTTTCCTGCGGCTTGTTTGTGAGGGAGTGGCGCTATTGGCCGAGGTATTGCTTGTACTGGGTTTCGAGGACTCCGGTATTGAGGGCGAGGTTGAGCTTGGCCTGGTTGAACTGGAACTCGGTGGTGACGAGGCGGCTCTCTGCGGCGGCGAGTGTGGCCTGCGCTTCCACCACGGGGAGAGTATCATCCACGCCGGCGGCAAAGCGGTCGCGCGTATCGGAGAGTGCCTGAGCGGCGAGATCGACGTTGCTGCGCGCGACCTTGACCAGCTCGACGGAAGATTCCACATCCATGCGGCTGGCGCGAATCTGAGCGTCGATGGTGATTTTGAGGGAGTCGATCTGGCGCTGGATGGAGATCTGTTGGGCGGCAGCGACTTCGGTTTCGCCGCGGAAGCGGCCCTCTTCGAAGAGAGGAATCTTGAGGGTTCCCTGCGTGGTAAAGACACCGTGGTAGCTGCCCTGGGTGACTCCGATGACGCCGTAATCGCCGTTGAAGGAGAGCGAGGGGAGACGTTCGTACTTCACCGCCTTCTGCGCTCGCAGGTTGACTTCGAGTTCGGCTTCGAGGCCGAGCAGGTCTTTGCGCCGCTGATAGGCAAGGGCCTTGGCCTGGTCGAGCGGCAGGTCGGCCAGCTCGGCGTAGGGCACCGCGTCTGTGAGGGCGAGCTCCTGTTCGGCGGGCAGGCCGATGAGGCGGTTGATGGCGATCTTGTCCTTGGCGAAGGTGTTCTGGACGCGCAGTAGCGCCTGCTGTTGGGACTGGAGCTGGACTCGGGCGCGCAGCACATCGAGGTTTGCGCCGACACCGGCGTCATGGGAGAGCGTGGCCTGCCGCAGTAACTCCTGATCGGCGGTGAGGAGCGCCTGGGCGTTGGCGATCTGTGCCTGGTCTGCAAGCGCGGCAAGATACTGGGTGGCAACCGCATCGACGACTTGCCCACGGGCGTTAAGGCGGTTGTTGGCGACGACATCCGCCGCTTTGCGCGCCGCCAGATAGAGATAGAGATCTGGCAGATTGAAGAGTGCCTGATCCGCGCTGAGCTGCGCGCTTGTGGTATCCACCTTAACTACTTCATGAATGGTGCCGGGGGGGAAGCCGAAGGAGGCAAAAGAGGAGGGTCTGAATCCCAATGCGGCCAGATTGATCTCAAGGGCGTTGGAGTAGGCGGTGGCTCGCAGATTGGGCAGAAGGGCAAAGTAGACGCCGAGAATCTGCCCACGGACGGAATTCTCCGTTTGGTTGGCGAGTAGAACCTGCAGGTTGTGCTTAAGACCGCGGTTGACGGCATCATCCAGTGAGAGTGGTAGAGCGCCAGGGGTGGCCTGCTGCACGGGATAGGGGGCCACCGAGGTTGTCACCGGCTGTTCTGCTGGGGCTCGGCGAGTCAGCGTGTTGCTGTTAAATGCGTGTGTAGAGTGTGTCAGGCCAGACAGTGCCTTGACGGAGTAGGCTGGCAGCGCGGCAACCAGCGCACTGGGAGCCATGGGCAGAGGCGCGGTTTGCTGCTGGGCCCGCGCCACACTGCAGAACGCCGCGCATACCAGTGTGAACAGCAGGATGCGCCCATTCACCCAGCGGCCTCGTTGCCTCGGTGGCTTGCCGGAATAACTCGTCTGGAAGAGATTTACCACGGTCGTACACTCAGTTTAGAGCTTTTAGCCTGCGCATGGTGTACCAAACTCGCCCCCTACCCGGCAACGATTATGAATTGTGCAGGAAAGGTTAGTGGTATATGCTCACTTTGCTTGCCGGTAAATTCTCAGTGAGAGGATACAACCTTGCAGACCGTTACCATCATTCCGCCTGTGCTTTATTCCGTTGCAATCGGCGTCTTCTGGATATTCCTGATCTGGGTTTTGTGGAAGATTGTTCAAGCTCTCAAGTGCGCTGCCATCAGCCTCAAAGAGATTGCAGCCAGCCTAAAGAGCAAGGATTGAACGCGGGTTCCTGTACGCCGGCGTTCCAGAGGATACACCCATGATCTTCAGCACACTTATGTGGTCAGTGATTGCAGCCTTTGCACTCTTCATCTTCTGGGCGCTTTGGATTATCGCCAAATCGCTCAAGGGCGTGGATGAGAGCCTGAAAGAGATTGCACGTAAGACGCAAGGGCCGAACTAAACAGCTTTCCCTCGCGTTAGTGCTAACTAACGAAGCTGCACGAGACCATCCTTCGTCCCAGAGCTGGCGCCATGCGCGTCGCCGGGAGTCACCTGCGAGGTCTGCGGCGCGCGCCAGTGGTCGATGTAACTGACCTGATGCACGCAACTGATGGTGCAGTTAGGCGCGCAGCTTTTTTCAGCAAGGAACTCGCGGCGCAGGTCTGCCTTGCCGTACTGGGCAAGCGGCACACCGTGGTATCCGCGCTGCTGCGAACAGTAGTGGACTAATCCAAACTCACAGATGTAGAGATAGCGCGCGCCTGCGCGGCATCGCCAGTGGTTGGGCTGGCCGTTGGCGATGGCCTCCTGAAAATGGTTGAAGCGAGAGTAATTGCGCCGTGTAAGTCGGCGAACCTTCTCCCACACGGTGCGTTCCGCCGGGCCCAGCGGCTTCAACTGCCCGCTGCCATCGTGAATGATGCCGATGGTGGAGGAGAATCCAAGCGCCAGAGCTCTCTCGCTGACGGTGAGTGCGTCGGCGGGATTGGGGATGCCGCCACCGACGACGGAGTTGATATTCACATGGAAGTCGGCGTGTTCGGACAACATGCGCAGCTTGGCATCGAGTACCTTAAGACTTTTTTTGGAGACTTCGTCGGGCATGACGTTGTCGATGGAGAGCTGCATGTGGTCGAGGCCTGCGCGGTTGAGGCGCTGGATGCGGTCGGGCATAAGGAGATAGCCGTTGGTGATCATGCCGGCGATGGCGCCGGTGCGGCGGATGCGGGCGATGATGCGGTCCAGATCGGGATGCAGCAGCGGCTCGCCGCCGGAGATGGTGATGACGGAGGTGCCCAAGCGGCCCAGTTCGTCGATGCGCCGGAGCATTTCATCTACGGGCACAGGATCGGATACGTCGTCAAATTCGTTGCAGTAGGTGCAGGCCAGGTTGCATCGGCGCATGGGCACGATGTGCGCCATGTAGGGATGACCGGTGTCGAGCAGCGCGGATGCGATAGAGCCCAGCTCGCGCAGTTTGCGCGTGGCTGCCTTCCAGCGGCGGCGGGCCGGCATGGGGCGTTGCGCGGCTTGTATTTCAGGGGCCATAGTAGCTAGATTCCTTGTATTCCTACTGGATTCATTGAATCACACTGCGCGGCTGAGAGCGACTCGGCTGGTATACCTAGATGCATAGGAGAGGAAGTGCTGGCCATGCAATCGCATACGAGGGTGCGGATGCAGTAGCATGACAGACGAGGGGCCCATAGCTCAATTGGTCAGAGCAGCGGACTCATAATCCGTTGGTTCAAGGTTCAAGTCCTTGTGGGCCCACCAAAAGTCATACGAACGAAACCGTACCTCCGCGGCTAAAGCCGGAGTGCAAATTGTGCCTATGGCACGGCTAAAGCCGTGCCCTTAACAAGACAGCAGCCGCCACCGTCGAAGGCTATCGCCGATGGTTTAGTAAAGTTGACGATGAGTACAGTGCGATGATCTCGGTGCTGATCCTGACGAAGAACGAGGAGCGCGATCTGCCGGGCGCGCTGGGCTCGGTTGCGTGGTCGGACGATGTGCATGTCTTCGACTCGCACTCGACGGACGCGACGGTGGAGATTGCGCGGGCGGCGGGGGCGCAGGTGCATAGCCGCGCGTTCGACGACTACGCAACGCATCGCAATGCAGCGCTTGCGACGAAGTTCAAATATCCCTGGGTGTTTCTGCTGGACGCCGACGAACGGCCCACGGCGGAGCTGTGCGCGGAGATGCAGCGCATGGCAAGCAAAGCTGAGATGAATACGGCGGGATTTCGCCTGCGGCGGCGCGATTATCTCTTCGGCACGTGGCTGAAGCACGCGCAGCTCACACCGTTCTACATCCGGCTGGTGCGGCCGGAGCGGGCACGGTACACGCGCGCGATCAACGAGGTGCTGGAGGTAGATGGGGCGATCGGGGAATTGGCGCATCCGCTCGACCATTTCCCGTTCTCGAAGGGGTTCGCGAGTTGGGTGACGAAGCACAATACCTACTCGACGATGGAGGCGGAGCTGATCGTTCGCCAGCAGGTGCTGCAGAATCCCAGCCTGCGGGTTGCTATCTTCGATGCAGACTTCCACACGCGGCGACTGCACCAGAAGGCGCTCTTCTACCGGATGCCGGGAAGGCCGCTGGTCAAGTGGCTATACATGATGTTTGTGCGCGGCGCGGCGCTGGACGGCGCGGCGGGAATGACCTACGCAACGCTGCAGGCGTTCTATGAGTTCATGATTGTGCTGAAGACGAAGGAGCGGCGGCGTAACGAGTGGGATTCGCCAAGGCTAAGATAGCGCGGGCCTACAGCCCGAGAATCGGCTCTCGTTCGGCACCTAGGGCTTAGCCCTAGGCTAGGATAAGGCGGACCTTCAGCCCGCAAAGCCGTTGCAAGATTCATCTGCGGTGGCAGTCACCACTCTTTTGCGGCGGTGTCTGGGGTAAGCGGGGTCGAGGTGGCCGGGGCCTTCCAGCGCAGGACGGGCTTGCGCGCGGCGGCGGTCTCGTCCAATCGGCGCAGGCGAGTGGTATGCGGTGCGGTGCGCACAAATTCCGGATTCTCGGCGGCCTCGCGCGCGATCTGCCGCAGCGCGTCGATCAGCAGGTCGAGCTCTTCGCGGCTCTCGCTCTCGGTTGGCTCGATCATCATGGCACCGTGGACGATCATGGGGAAGCTGACAGTGTAGGGGTGGAAGCCGTAGTCGATGAGGCGCTTGGCGATGTCGCCGGTGCGGACGCCGTTGGCGGCCTGTAGCCGGTCACTGAAGACGACCTCGTGCAGGGTGGGCGTGGTGAAGGGAAGCTCAAATGTGCCGGAGAGTTTGGCGCGAATGTAGTTGGCGTTGAGCACTGCGTCTTTGGTGGTCTGGCGCAGGCCGTCGGGCCCGTTGGCGAGGATGTAGGCCAGCGCACGCACGAACATTCCGAAGTTGCCATAGAAGGCGCGGACGCGGCCCACGGAGTGCGGGCGGTCGTAGTCAAGGCCAAGCGCGCCATCGGGGCGGGCGACGAGGACGGGCGTGGGAAGAAATGGCTCCAGGATTTTTTTGCAGGCGACAGGGCCGGAGCCGGGGCCACCGCCTCCGTGCGGCGTGGAGAAGGTTTTGTGCAGGTTGAGGTGCATGACGTCCACGCCGAAGTCGCCGGGTCGCGTCTTGCCGACGAGTGCGTTCATGTTGGCGCCGTCCATGTAGAGCAGCGCTCCCTTGGCGTGCAGGATGTCGGCGATGCGGTGAATCTCGCTCTCGAAGACGCCGATGGTGGAGGGGTTGGTGAGCATCAGCGCGGCGGTGTCTTCGTCCACCATGCGGTCGAGTTCGGCGAGGTCCACCATGCCCTGCGCGTTCGATTTGAGGTTGGCCACCTGATAGCCGCAGACCGCAGCGGTCGCAGGATTCGTCCCGTGGGCGGAGTCGGGGATGAGGATTCTTTTGCGAGGATTGCCACGGCTCTGGTGATAGGCGCGGGCGAGCAGGATACCGGTGAACTCGCCGTGCGCGCCGGCGGCGGGCTGCAGCGTGATGGCGTCCATGCCGGTGATCTCGATGAGGCAGTCTGACAAGAGCTTCATGATGCCAAGGCATCCCTGCGCGAGCGATTCGGGCTGGTAGGGGTGCGCATCGGCGATGCCCTCCAGGCGGGAGACAAGCTCATTGACGCGCGGGTTGTACTTCATGGTGCAACTGCCCAACGGATACATGCCGAGGTCGATCGCGTAATTCCATGTCGACAGGCGAGTGAAGTGGCGGATGATTTCGATCTCGGATAGTTCGGGCATGACGCCGAGGGTACTGCGGGCCTGGTCGCCGAGAAGCGCGGACGCGTCGATTGCTGGCACATCGAGTTCAGCGAGGCGATAGGCTTTTTTGCCCGGCGACGATTTCTCAAAGATCAGGCCCTCGTTCTGGTTGACGTGGGTGGTGGCTTTCAGCGGGGTGCCTATGAATTTTGTTTCTGCCATCATCAAAACTCCTGTGCATCGGCTTCTTCGCCGGTAGCTGAGTAGCTGCCCGAAACCGGCCCATCCACATCCTCTTCGCGGAGGGAGAGGGCGAAGACGATGCCGTTGGCGAACTCGATGGTGAGGGCGTCGTCCTCTTCCAGCATTGCCTTCTCGACGGTCTCACCGATCAGGGAGCAGAGGGCGTTGCGATACTCCGGCTCGCCGAAGGCCACGGAGAAGTCGGTGAGCAGGACGTGCGGCCAGTCGTAGAGCCGCAGTAGCGGCTCGCCGAAGCGGAGCTGTAGGTAGTCCTCGACAAACTCGACCGACTTTAGTTCTGCGCCCTGGATTGCGCTAATGTCCATTAGCGAATGGCCTCCAAGGAAAGGTGTTCATGCGGCACGGAAGCCTTGTCCCGGGGGCTAAAGCCCGGAGAATTACCGGCGTTGATGTCCGGGCTGAAGCCCGGACCTATCTCAGAGGCAAGAGCAGAGGCCATCGCTATGCCCTCACCAGTTCGGAGGCGGGAGCGACTGCGCGCAGGCTCGCGGCCGCGGCGTCCATTTGCGCGCGGGTGGTGAGTTCCGTTGCACACCAGAGGCTGGCGTTGGGGCCGAGCTCCGGATACCACTTCGCAAGCGGCAGGCCGCCGATGATCTTGTGTTCGAGCAGAGCGGCGTTGGTGTCGTCGGCGCTAGCGGAGTGCTCGACGACGAATTCGTGGAAGCGAGGCGCGCCTGCAAAGAGCAGCTTGGGGGTGCTAGTGGCGAAATGCGGGGATTCTTCCCCTTCACTGCGCTCAGGGTCAGAATGACAATTGACGGAATCAGAATGACAAGTTGAAGGCTCAGGATTACAAACAGAATTTGTGAGTGCGCTGCGGAGATACGCGGCTTTGGCGAGGTTGTGTTCGGCCAGTTCGCGCAGGCCTTGCTTGCCGTAGACGGTGAGGAAGATGGTGGCCATCATAGCGACCAGCGCCTGGTTGGTGCAGATGTTGGAGGTTGCCTTCTCGCGACGGATGTGCTGCTCGCGGGTGGAGAGGGTGAGGACGTAGCCGCGCTTGCCGTCGGCGTCCACCGTCTCGCCTACCAGGCGGCCGGGCATCTGGCGCATGAACTTTTCCTTGCAGGCGAGGACGCCGCAGTACGGTCCGCCGTAACTCATAGCAACGCCGAAGGACTGCGCCTCCAGCGATACGATGTCCGCCTCGGCGGGTGGGCGGACGATGCCAAGGGAGATGGCCTCGGCGATTGAGACGATGAGCAGCGCGCCCTTGGCATGGGTGAGGTCGGCGATGGCTGCTACATCCTCAATCGTCCCGAAGAAGTTGGGCGACTGGATGAGGACGCAGGCGGTTTCAGAGGTGATCGCGGCATCGAGAGCGGCCATATCGACACGGCCATTGGCGGAGTAGCCCACTTCGCTGATGGGAATTTGCTGATGCTGCGCGTAGGTGGCGAGGACTTCGCGGTACTCGGGATGCACAGTGCGGGCGACGACGGCGCGGTCGCGGCCAGTGATGCGGACGGCCATCATCATCGCCTCGGCTGCGCCGGTTGAGCCGTCGTACATAGAGGCGTTGGCGATCTCCATGCCAGTAAGTTCGCAGATCATGGTCTGGAACTCGAACATGGCCTGTAGGGTGCCCTGAGCGATCTCCGGCTGGTAGGGCGTGTAGCTGGTGAGGAACTCGCCGCGCTGGACGAGCGAGTCGATGATGACGGGGCGGTAGTGGCGATAGACGCCCGCGCCGAGGAAGCTGGCGTATCCGTTGGCATTGTTATCGGCGAAGGCGCGAAAGCGGTCGATGATCTCCGACTCGGAGTGCTGGCGCGGGATGGCGAGGTCGCGCTGGAGCTGGTACTCGGCGGGGATGGTGGCGAAGAGCGCGTCGATTGAGTCGACTCCGGGCGTGACGGCATTAATTGCCGCGAACATCTGCTGGCGGTCGGCGGGGGATTTGGGCAGATAACGCATTCGCTAGTGTCCTGTCTCCTCGGCGACGAAGGCCTCGTACTGGGCGGCGGTGAGCAGCGTGTCCAACTCGGCTGAGTCGGTCAGCGTGAGCTTGAGCATCCAGGTGGTATTGGCTTCCGCGTTGATCCGCTCAGGCGCGTCCTTCAACTCCTCGTTGACCGCGGTGACGGTGCCGGAGGCCGGCGCGAAGAGGTCGCTGACGGCCTTGACGCTCTCCACCGAGCCGAAGATTTTGCCGGCTTCCAGCGGGTCGCCCACCTTGGGCAGATCGACGAAGACGATGTCGCCCAGCGAGCTCTGCGCGTAGTCCGTAATGCCAACGGTCCCGGTTGCGCCATCCACCGAGATCCACTCATGTTCTTTGGTATAGCGATACGCGGCAGGATACGCCATGTGCGTGCCTCCATAAGTCTCTGGTATCAGTGTATTCGTCGGCTAAGTGGATTTCTTCGGTCTTTTATAGAAGGGAGTGGAAACGACCTTTGCCTTTACGAGCTGGCCGCGAATCTCGACGGCGACCACCTCATCGATGGCGGAGTACTGAATTGGGACGTAGGCGAGGGCAATGTTCTTGTTGAGGTAGGGCGCGGGCGATCCGCTGGTGATCTCGCCGATGCGTTCGCCGGAGACAGTGCAGACTGGATAGCCATCGCGGCCGATGCCGCGTTCGATCATCTCCAGGCCGACTAGCTTGCGCTTGGGGCCTCCGGCGGATTCGATGGCGGCAAGCGCGGCGCGGCCAACGAAGTCGGAGGGCTCGAGTTTGGCGTAGCGGGCGAGGTTGGCCTCGAAGACGTTGATGGTGTCGGATATCTCGTGGCCGTAGAGCGCCATGGCGGATTCCAGGCGGAGTGTATTGCGCGCGCCGAGGCCGCAGGGCAGGATGCCGAACTCCGCGCCGGCGTTGAGGATTTCGTTCCAGACGCGGGAGCTGGTGGGTTCGTCGGATGGAATGTAAATCTCGAAGCCGTCTTCGCCGGTGTAGCCTGTGCGGGCGATCATGACGTTGTAGAGACCACAAACCTTGCCGAAGGTGAACCAGTAATTCCTGATGGTGGAGAGGTTGGTATCGGTGAGCTTGGCGAGAGTTGCCTCGGCCATGGGCCCTTGAATGGCGAGCTGTGTGTAGTAATCGCTGTAGTCGCTGATGTGGATACCGGGCATGGCACCGACCTGCTTGCGCACCCAGGCGACATCTTTTTCGCGCGTGCCTGCATTGATGACGAGGAGGTAGTCGTTGTCGCTGAGCTTGTGGACGACGACATCGTCGACGAAGGTGCCGTCGGGGGTGAGCATAGCGGAGTACTGGGCCTGGCCGATGGACAATTTTGAGGCATCATTCATGCACAGGCGTTGCACGGCGGCGAGGGAGCCTGGCCCGCGAAACTGGATATCTCCCATATGCGAGACGTCGAAGAGGCCGACGCCGGTGCGCACGGCTTTGTGTTCAGCGACGAGGCCGGAGTATTCGACCGGCATGTCCCAACCTCCGAAGTCGACCATCTTGGCGCGATGCGCTCGGTGCGTGGCGTTGAGCGCGGTCTTGCGCAGTGGCTGAGCTGGGTCAGATGTGATGCTCATGGCAGTCTCCCCTGAGATGACTTTACACTGCGGGGAGGGCGATTTATTGCACTGGGTTGATGGTCTTGATGTTTGCCAGTGGTGGCATGTGGCCCAGGGCAATCCACGCTCCCATCAAACCAAACAGCACAGAGAGGCATGTGCCGATCATCCAGATGTTATCGCTGTCCACGGTGGAGCGCGGACCCGAGGAGCTATGCCAGCGGGAGGCGACTTTGAGAGCAAGGAAGCCAGCGACCAGTTGAATTCCGCTGCCGGGTAGCATAAACGCGCCTGTGTAGATGGTCCTTTCGACGACGCCCACCAACCAACTGAGGCGGGACTTATGGTGGTCTGGGTCTGGCGGATGATTCTTGCGGACGTAGGGCCACAGGGTCTTTTCGATCAACAGCCAAAGCACGATATGGCCCAACAGAATGGAAAACGCAAAGCCGGCAATCAGACGCAACACGATGCACACCTCAGGATGTTAAAACTTTTCGGCACAACGAATGATAGCCTCTTGCGCACGGCAATTTCCTAGGAGGCCTGGGAGGGTTGCTTGGCAGCGGTTCGCTTTGCTTTGCGACGGCTGAGGACGGAGGTGCGGCGGGTGCGCGCTCGCTCGCTGGCATGGTCGATCTTGTTCCAGAAGGCAATGAAATAATCTGCTGCCGAGATGATGGAGACGATGGTCATCCAGTAGATGGCCCACAGCGCGATCATGTGGACGGCGACGATGAGGCCTCCACCATTCTTTGTGGGAAACCATAGCCAGTAGTCCCAGTGATGGGCAAGGATAGCGGCCACCACGGAGACAATCTGGATGACCGTCTTGAGCTTGCCGATCTCGCTGGCGTCAATGGTGAATCCCTCGGAGGCGGCGATGGAACGCAATCCACTGACCAGAAACTCACGGCCAATAATGATGGCGGCAATCCAAGGGGGGACGATGCGCGGGTTGTAAGCCACCAGAATGATGTAGGCGGCAGTAACCATCAACTTATCGGCCAGCGGATCCAGCAACATGCCGAGGGTGGTGATCTGTTTACGGCGGCGGGCCAGGTAGCCATCCAGGCCGTCCGTGATGGAGGCCAGTATGAAGACGCCGGAGGCGATCAACTCCTGTTCACCGCCCATCAGGCCGTGGGTCGCGTGGTTGGCGGGGAAGGCCGGGGAGAGAATCCACATCAGCAGCGGCACCGTCGCGATGCGTGTGAGCGTAATGGAGTTAGGCAGGTTCATGGGCCTCAGTGCGCCGTGCAAGGGTACTATGCAGCCAGGGTTGCAACCGCGTATCCGTTGCGAGACGCGGCACAATCCACGGATAAGGTGACACTAGCATTCTGACACAGCCGGTAGGCAGATGGATTCGGCGTCGGGTTAACGCGGCAAAACCATCGCGCGAACGCGAGGAAGTTGCCTCCGCAGCGGGTTGCCCGTTGCGGGAATCGGGGTCTATCGGCCCAGCGCCAGCCTCGTACATCGCGGGTCCAGCGTGGTAGATTGGCAGATGTCTCTCCACGCCCTGCGCTCTCGGGCCGGTGCTTCCATGGCCTACTTTCGCATCCTTTGCCGGTGTTCAGTCTTCTGTTTGGTGGCCATGCTGACGGTTGCCTGTGCAGCGCAGGTACAGCAGTTCATCTATGCGCCTGCCGTCGATCTGACTGGCGGCCGGGTGACGAGCTTCCTGACGGGGACCTTGCAGGCACAGACCAAAGGGCCGGATATCCTGTACATCAACGCCTCTGCGCTCATCGCAAACTCCCATGGTGTTCCTGTCCCCACCATCGTCGCAGGGGAGGAGTTGAACAGTGGCAACGGTCAGTCAGAAGATTTGGGACAGAACCATATTCCGTTTACCAATGTCTCGCATGTTGTCGCCGCACTGGGCGACTTCAATGGCGATCACATCACTGATTACACCTTTGCACTCAGTCCGCTACCCGGCGGACTCAGTACGCTGTGTATCTACTATGGCACCGGCGCTGCTTATAATAGCCAGTCCAGCTCCTACGACGGCGGTGTTCCAGCCAACGTTTATCCCCCTATCAGCGGCAAGAGCGGCTGCATGACTTTTTCGACTCAGGGAGCGAACACTCCTAACTTCACCGCCATAGCTGCGTTTCCCTTTAATGCTGCCGGCTTGACGGATGTCATAGTGGAAGACAGCGCCAACAATGAGCTGTATATCTTCGCCAACAACGGTACCACCGGCTATACATTACCCGGCATTTCGATTCTGTCACCCATTTCCCTCTCCGCCGTCGACGGGCCAGGCCCACTCTACATCGGCGACTTCAACGGAGATGGCAATATCGACTTCATCGTGAATGGACAGACCAGCCACAGCGCAACGGTCTACCTGGGCAACGGCGATGGCACCTTTAAAGCTCCCGTTACTTACAACTTCGGCGGACATATCTACTCCATGCTGATGCAGAAGATGGAGGGCGACACGCAGCCGAGCATGGTGGTAGAGGGGGACAGCGGCGTCATCTCGATTCATCGAGGCAAACCGGACGGCACATTCGTTCTGGCCAGTGAAGGCGGCACCAGCGGCAGCACCAGCGCATTCGCTGGCAACGGTGGCCAGCTAGCAGCCATCGGCGACGTCAATCACGACGGCGTGCTCGACATTCTTACCACCACGCCCGTAGGCCTGAGCGTACTAGTAGGTCAGGGCAACTTGAGCTACACGTTGAAGGGTATCTACAATATCGGCCCAGGCCGCGCCTCCTTTGCTTTGGCGGACATCTTCAATAGCGGCAACCTTGCCTTTGTCGTGGACGCGCCGGAGGGCGTCGCGCTGGTGCAGGGGGACGGGTTGGGTGGATTCCAGACCTCCAACGCCTACTCCGCGCTGGCGCCTGCGTTGAGTGCGGCAGTAGGTCAGTTCAGGACCAGCAGCAATCCAAAAGGCAACGTCGATGTGGTGGTATCCACCGCTGCGGCGAATCCGGTGCAGGGGCAGTTGCTGCAGGGCAATGGCGATGGGACATTTACCACTCCAGCGAGCACAACCAATACCACAACAGGGCCCAGTAATGTGCCCGCGGGCGTGTGGTCGTATATTCAGCCGGGCGACTTCGATGGTGACGGGAATCTCGACATCCTTTACTCGTTGATCGGACTTCCCCAGCCAGCGGTCAGTGGGAACTTCCCCATTCTGTATACGCAGTATGGCAACGGCGACGGGACGTTTGCGCAATCGGGATTTGCATTCAATGTAAGTGGTGGATCGGGCGGCAATCTGAATGGATATTACCCGGAGAGCGTGGTGGGCGACTTCAACGGGGACGGCACCTCCGATGTAGCCATCAGCAATGCCTTTCTAGATGGAACCATGCTTGGCATTAAAGGTGTCCGTAACGCATACGGTGCAGGGCTCAGCCAGCCGAATAGCAGCAACACCAACTTCAGCCAGGTGGCGTCGGGATACTTCAAGGCGGGAGGGAGCGGCCAACAGGATCTTGTTTTCCAGCAGGGGACGAGCCTGATACCGTATGTGAACCGACGCGACAGTACGGGGAAGAACTTTATCCCGATGACGGCACTCACGGGGCCCAGCCCATCTGCGAGCTACGCGGTAACCTCCGTCCTGCTGACGGACGTGACCGACAACAACGGCATTGGCAATGGCGACATCATCGCCCTTTATCAAAACCTGAATGCCGCCGATCTCTCCAACCCCGACCCCAGCACGCCGAACTGGTTGTATATCTGGATTGGTAACGGGGATGGGACCTTTCAAGCGCCGGTCAAGATTAAGCTAAGCCGCAATTTCTACCTGGCCGCTGTGACGGACATGAATGGAGACGGCCAGCCCGACATCGTACTCAGCGATGGGTATCTGGTCGCCATCTTGTACAACCAGGGCAGCGGCAGCTTTGCCAGCGATTGGGCCGCGTGCGGAGCGGTCAGCAATGGCGGATGTAAAGAGCAGCACTTCCTGGCCGGTCAGGGAATCAACTCCCTCTCGGTGCAGAACGTGCGCGGCAGTTCCAGACCCGACCTGGTGGTGGCCAACGGCGGGTTGACGATCTCGAACCCAGTGGTGCTAGGCAATATGGGTGCGAGTTCGCTGAGCCTTACACCCAACCCGGTGGTGAATACCGGCGGCATTACCGTGCTGCTGAACAATGTCACCAGCTTGCCGACGACAGGATCGCTCACGCCAAATCCAGAGCCCAGTACCTTTGGCGCACCCTTCACCATTACCGCTGCGCTGACTTCGACCGCGGGCATTGCGCCCACCGGCCTGGTGGCGTTCTACCTCGACGGCACACTGCTTGGCTCGGCCGTACTCAATCCTACTGGGGCCAGCACTGCCAGCGCAGTCTACTCGGTTCCCACAGGCAACACCTATGCGGGTGGACCGCACACGCTGATGGCAAACTTCCCCGGGGACCTGAACAATTCTCCCAAGAACCTCAGTGTTCAGCACCAAATACTGAATGCCGCTACCACCACAACGCTCGATCTCTGCGTAGGTCCAACTGCACAGTGTCCGTCCACCGGTCCTGTCACTCCGCCGCCCTATTCCACTCTAAGCATGGTGTATGGGCAGACCTATAACGGAATCGCGCAGGTCTCTCCCAGTGGCACAAGCCCACTTCTCGGCGACGTTGCTTTTTACGACGTATACAACGGGGTCACCCAAACCCTGTGCATGACTGGAATTAACATTCAGTGCCCTGCGAGCGTGGGAACAGGCACGCAGGTCGGCATCAATGTACTTACAGCGGCGTACGTTCCGTTGACGGACCCTATCAATGGAGCCTCTACTTCGCCTCCGGTCACTCTCACCGTCACGCCCGACACGCCTACGGTGACGATCAGCAGCTCACTGAACCCCGCGCCGCAAGGGCAGGCGGTTACGTTGACCGCGACGCTAGCGGGACCCAATGCACCGCTCGGGACTGCGGCATCGCCCGTCGGGCTGTACGTTCCACCCCTCGGGCCGGTGGTCTTCATGGACGGCAGCACGGTGCTTTGCACATCGCAGCTCGGCATTGGCAGCTCGGGCGTAAGCAGTACAGCCACATGTATTACCTCGACGCTGCCTTCGGGCACGAATACCATCACTGTCAGCTACGCGGCAACGCTGGACTTCAACGGGGCAACCTCCGCGCCCTTTACTGAGACCATCAACGCGCTGATTCCGCCCAGCTTCACCATCAGCGTAACGCCGAATCCGGTGAGCGAAGGGGTTGGGAACGCCGCTGCCCTTACCGTCACCGTGACTGGGCAGAATGGATTCGCGGAGGGTGTGAACCTATCGTGCGGCAATCTTCCCAATGAGGCAACCTGCTTCTTTGCCCAGACGGCGATCGCCGTTGGAGGCGGCTCGAGTCCTCTTCTGGTGGAAGGAACCGCGCCCCATAACTGCGGCAGCAATGTGCCCTACTTCACCAGCATTAATGGCGGAGGGCCAAACCTCGCTCCCTTTACACTGCCTGCGCTGGCAGGGCTAGCAGTCTTCTTTCTGCCGGGAAGACGACGCTGGTTACGCGCATGGATGGCCTTGATCCTAGTCGCTGCCGTTGCCCAGATTACCGGATGCGGCACGTGTACTGATCTGGGCACCAAACCGGGAACTTATACCTTCCAGGTGATCGGCACATCGATCGGCACAGGCCAGGTGCAGTCGCAGGCAGTAACGCTGACGATTACAATCTGAAGACCGATGCCTGTTTTTTATGATTCACGAACCACGGATTTCCAATCAAGGCGATCGACCTCTGGAAAAGCGGTTACGGTGTCACTCTTAGAATTCAGGCGACGACTTCGATTCCCATCGACCGTGCTGTGCCGCGAATGCTCTTCGAAGCGGTTTCCACCGAGTTCGCATTCAGATCCGGCATCTTCTTGGTTGCGATCTCGCGAATCTGCTTCTCCGTGACCTTGCCGATCTTCTCTTTGTTCGGCGTGCCAGAGCCCTTCTCGATGCCTGCCGCCTTGAGCAGAAGGACAGCCGCGGGCGGTGTTTTGGTGATGAAGCTGAAGCTGCGGTCCGCATACACCGTGATCACCACAGGAATGGTAATACCGTTCATCTCCGGGGTCGACGTGCGCGCGTTGAACTGCTTGCAGAATTCCATGATGTTGACCTGTGCCTGGCCGAGCGCGGGGCCAACCGGAGGTGCGGGCGTCGCTTTACCGCCGAGTATTTGCAGCTTGACGTATCCAGTGATCTTCTTCGGTGCCATGATTCATTCCTCTACTGTCTTCTGGCGGAGGCGCTTGGCCAACAGCCGATTTTGGGTTGCAAAACTTTTGCCTGCACCTTGCAGGCGGCGGAACTATTCTTCCACCTTGTCCACTTTGGCAAACTCGATCTCCACTGGAGTCGAGCGTCCAAAGATCGATACCATCACCTTCAGCGTCTGCCTGTCTTCGTTGACGTCGTCGACGGTACCGTTGAAGTTGGCAAACGGACCTTCATTGATGCGGACCTGCTCGCCCTTCTCGAACTTGACCTTGGACGCAGGCTTGTCCTTCGTGCTCTCGCTACGGAAGAGGATGGAGCTGACTTCGGCCTCCGACAGAGCGACCGGCTTGTCGCCCGTACCCAGAAAGCCGGTGACCCGCGGTGTGTTCTTGATCACATGCCACAGATCGTTGTCCAGTTCCATCTCCACCAGGACATAGCCGGGCAGAAAGACGCGTTCAATGGTGTACTTTTTGCCATTGCGCAGCTCGGTGACAGGCTCGGTCGGGATCATGATGCGACCGATGCGGTTCTGTAAGCCGAATGCCTGGATGCGGCTCTCCAGCGACTCGCGCACCTTGCGCTCGAAGCCGGAGTAGGCGTGGATGATGTACCACTTGTAATTCTCGTTGACCGGTGGGGCAAGCTGCTCGGTCGGCTGTTCGCCGCCGGGTTCCTGCGCTTCCGGGATCTCTTCTTCTACCGCCATAATCTGTGTGCCTTCTTGCTGCTGAATCTTCTTATATGTCTCTGCTCTGCACTAGCGCTTGGTGAGGTATTGGATGAGGTGGGTAACGCCCTGGCCGAAGATGGTATCCACCACAAAAAAGTAGGCTGCGAAAAGGAATACGGCAGCAAGCACAACCGTGGTTGTGGCCTGCACTTCGGTGCGCGTAGGGGCTACCACCTTGCGCATCTCGCTGCGCACGTTCTGCAGAAATTCCTGCAACTCGCGCGGGCGCGCCTTCAACCGCTCTAGAACCGTGTCTTGCTGATCCGCTACTACGATCGTCTTCGCCATGCTGCTGCCTCAAACCATCCTGCGGACTGTTCTCCGCTGTACTGCTGTCTCAAACTTCTTGCGGATGAATCTCCGCTACTGCCGGACTGCCGTGCTCCGCTCCGTCGGTGAGAATGGGAGCCGGGAAACTGGCGGGGGAGCTCGGATTCGAACCGAGAAGATCGGTTTTGGAGACCGACAGTTTAGCCGTTGAGCTTACTCCCCCTGGCTTCTGTTAGCTTTTAGCCTTTAGCTACGGGCTAAGAGCTAGGGGCTGCTCTACTTCGTTTCTTTGTGGTCCGTGTGCTTGCGGCAGGTATTGCAGAACTTGGAGAACTCGAGGCGGCCGGTGGTCGTCTTCTTGTTCTTCGTCGTCGAGTAGTTCCTGTTCTTGCACGTGGGACACTGCAAGGTAATAATTTCGCGCATTGTCTATTTCTCCTATACTTCGGAATTGGCCAGCCACCTCGGCTGGCAAGCAGCGTGTTGGCGGAGGGTTTACTGTAATCCCTCCCACTTGGCACGCCGCGACACAGGGCTGGTTCGCCCCTTCTGGCAATCCTGAATTGTATTGCGGAAAGAGGTGCGGTCAGGCCACGCACAACCTTTACCATTATCCACGAAAACCGATGAAAGTGGAAGAGGGCCGCCAGCCAGGTTCAAGGTACCAGGTACTAGGTTCGAGGGTCCGGGGCCGGAGTCCGAGGCGACGGACTGAACAGTGGATAGGACAGTTGCAGGTTGCAGGTTCTCAGTTGCTGGTTGTGGAGCGGGCAGGGCGGGTCTGGATTCCTCGATGACTTCTGGCGGGGCACCGAGGTTTGGCGGTTCGGTGAGTTCAGAGGCGGGGAAGAGTTCGGCGTTGCAGTTGGCACAATGGCGCGAGCGCAGGAAGTGAAGGAGGCTCTGCCTTCTAATGGCGACGTGGGTGAGCGGAGTTGCAGGCTGCGAGTCAGTTGCAGGTTGTAGTGCGGAGATTGCGGTTGAGGATGTTTCGGTCGCGGGACTGGTTTGGGGCAACGTGGCAGGTGCCGACTGGAGGGCCTGCAAAGCGACTTGGAGGGCGTAGATCATCTGTCCGGCTCGGCGGGTGTCGATGGTGTTTTCGGCGAGGCGTTGGACGACAGCGGCGAGAGCGACGAAGATGGAGGCGCGGTCCAGGATGGGCGGGATCTGCATGCGCGTGATCTCTGGGTCGATGAGGACGCGGCGGCTGTTGCGGGTGACGTGCGCGATGTGGTGGTGGTAGCAGTAATATTCGCCTTTTATAGCGGGCGAGCCGCAACGCTGTCCGCTTGGGGCCTGATAGTGGTGACATTGCTGGTTGCGACTGAGGTCTGGAATTGGTGCCGGCATGAGGTACCCCCTGGGTATCGATTGGTGCATAATCTTCCAAACAAACCACTTACCGGTCGCTGATTTTGCAGGATCTTGAAAACAAACGAGATAGTTTGCAAGATCAACAAAGAGCTGGAGTTATGGTTTCTTTGGAGCATTTGGGAGACACAAGCCTGTGGCTGGTGGATTCTGTCTCTACCTAAGTTAAATTATACGCGGGGTGTCAAGTAATACAGGGAACAGGGAACAGGGAGCAGGGAGCAGGGAAAGACGGTCGCGTGCGCGCGATGCCCACATCTCAGAATCGAGATATGGGGCACCCGGCTCAAAACGGAAGTCCTGCCGCTCATTTTAGGTGGTCCCTCAGAATTTCATCTACCCGCGATTGCCATCCTGCGCCCGACGCTCGAAATCCCTCTACCACGTCAGGCGAGAGCCGAATTGAGACGGGGACCTTTCGTGGGGACTTTTGTGGACCGCGCGCCCGACTGGATATTTTTTGCCGCAGCCGGGAGGGAAGCTTCTCGAATGTCATGGCGCGCGCAAAGTCTTCGCGCGTCCACTCGGGGTTCTCCGGGTCGCCTGTTTGCCTAACGGCTCTCTTTGAATTCTTTAGCTTCATGTTTGGTCGCCTTTCTCAGGCTGATCGCCCGCATACTTTCGCCTTCTTCCTCATCGGCGAAGACCAGCGCATATAATCGTGCATCTAGAAGACCTATTGCGCGGAATCGAAGCTCGCCGTAATCTTCGCGGTCGTCGACTGTATACAAGGCCTCTTCAAAGTCAAAGTCTTCAGCCCTGCTCAACGAAATGCCGTGCTTCCGTTTATTCGCCATGTCTTTCTTCGGGTCGTATGTGATCACGGCATATCCTGATTGTATATACAATTAGATGGTTTTGCAACCATGTAGGGAAGGCATTATTGGGTTGAGGGCACAACCTTGATTCTGGACTTTGGCCAACCGTTCCGTTCCAGAATTTCGTACAGTAACTTCACACGCTCTATGGGAGTTCCCGGCTCAATACTTAGAGTCACGGACGATACTGGGGCCGGATTGGCGTCGTTATAACAGCCGCCTTTCAAGTCTCTTACGAGGAGATTTGGACTGGTCTTGTAGCGGCCATTGAAGAGATGGGTAAAGAAATCACCACTCTTCACCGCCTCAATTCTCATCGGACAGGCGTCTGCCCTCTGCCCCAAAGCCGACGATGACCTCAGACATAGAACACAAAAAAGCAGCAATGACATGGCCGATGCTGTCATAGGATCAACTTATCACTGTCCCGTGCTGAACCGAGCATGTATGAAAACGAAAGCGGCGAGCCGAAGCCCGCCGCTCTTTAGTTCGAAATACGGGGATCCTTCGCTTACGCTCAGGATGACAGCAAGCGGCTCAATCGCCGTCCGCGCTGCTCTTACGCGATGATCTCGCTGATGGTTCCAGCTCCGACGGTTCTGCCGCCTTCGCGGATGGCGAAGCGCAGACCCTTCTCCATGGCCACGGGAGTATGCAGCGTCACTTCCAACTCCACGTTGTCGCCGGGCATCACCATCTCGGTGCCCGCCGGCAGCTTGGCCGAGCCGGTTACGTCGGTGGTGCGGAAGTAGAACTGCGGACGATAGCCGTCGAAGAACGGCGTATGACGTCCGCCTTCTTCCTTGCTCAGCACATAGACGCTGCCCTTGAAGTTGGTGTGCGGCGTAATCGATCCCGGCTTGGCCAGCACCATGCCTCGTTCCACATCTTCCTTGGCCGTGCCGCGCAACAGGATGCCCGCGTTATCGCCCGCCAGGCCCTCGTCCAACTGCTTCTTGAACATCTCCACGCCGGTGCACACCGTCTTGCGCGTCTCGCGGAAGCCGACGATCTCGCAGTCCTCGCCGACCTTCACCTTGCCGCGCTCGATGCGCCCGGTGACGACTGTGCCGCGACCCGAGATGGAGAAGATGTCTTCGATCGGCATCAGGAAAGGAAGCTCGATGGCGCGCGTTGGTTGCGGAACGTAGCTGTCCACCGCCGCCATCAGCTCGTCGATCTTGGCCTCCCACTCCGGCTCGCCGTTCAGCGCGCCCAGCGCAGAGCCGCGAATGATTGGAATGTCGTCGCCCGGATACTCGTACTTGCTCAACAGGTCGCGTACCTCCATCTCCACCAGCTCAATCAGCTCGGGATCTTCCACCGCGTCGCACTTGTTCAGGAACACCACGATGCAGGGAACGCCCACCTGGCGCGCCAGCAGCACATGCTCCTTGGTCTGCGGCATCGGGCCGTCGGTGGCCGCAACCACCAGAATCGCGCCATCCATCTGTGCCGCGCCGGTGATCATGTTCTTGATATAGTCGGCGTGGCCCGGGCAGTCTACGTGCGCGTAGTGACGGTTGGCCGTCTCGTACTCCACATGCGCCGTGGCAATCGTGATGCCGCGCTCCCGCTCTTCCGGCGCGTTGTCGATCGAGTCGAACGAGCGGAAGGAGTTCT
>Ga0316226_1000496_pt1 | contig 52078 bp, 56 predicted proteins | sample TBH18017metaG_FD_206009 | JGI IMG/M metagenome (GOLD analysis project Ga0316226, IMG submission 206009) | Freshwater microbial communities from Trout Bog Lake, Wisconsin, USA - TBH18017 | ecosystem: Environmental > Aquatic > Freshwater > Lake > Hypolimnion/Profundal zone | place: USA: Wisconsin...
CCAGAGAATAAGCCCATGGTCAATCACATTGACGGAAATAAGCAAAATAATAATGTAGGAAATTTAGAATGGGTAACCGGCTATGAAAATAGACTCCATGCCTTTGAACTTGGTTTATATCCAAATCAAAAAATCCATCCAACACGGAAGAAAGAAGTATATGATCTGGTCAAACAAGGAGAACCGATCAGCAAGGTTGCAGAAAAGTATGGCATGAAGCCTGGTGGTATCCGATCCCTTGTGCGGCGTTACAGAGAACCAGAATTACAAATGGCAGCATAATCTGATGGAGGAAGATAGGCGGGGCCTTAAACCCTGCCTTTTTTCTTAACATCATGTTACTTATGCCCTTCCAAAACCGATATGCCAGACCAGAACAGGGTTGAAGAAAGAAGGAAGTTGTTTTTTTCAGATTGGCACCGCACCCCCTAAATAGTAACAAAGGTATGCTGTCCCCTCAGTGATTAGATAAAGACCTGCCTGAAGCCTAATATGGAAGCCGCAGAGGGTAATGCTTTTCTGCAACATCAATACGCGGTATAGCTGACATGCGTTTAAGCTCTTGCTGGCATTAGTCCTACAAAGACGTATAATATGGCTGTTACTGCAAAACAGACAAAATGCTCAACTAAATTGGGAATCAAAATATGATTTACATTTTTTTGGGTGTATTGCTGTTATTTTTGGTGTTTACAGAATACATAATTAGAAAGAAAAATAAAGCACCCAAACTAGGTGACTCCTTTATATGTAGCGGATGCGGTGGAAGCTCAAGCACACAAATAGAACTATAGCCTCATGGTACAAAGGTGGGAAATCATTCTTTTGTGGTAAATGTAGTAGAGATTGGCGCAAATAATAATTAAAGTTGCCTTGAAGCTGCTCTATTAAGGTGTATATTGTGGAAGTCGGCAACGGATTCATTTTATATATATCAGACCAAGCACTCTGTTGTATGTCGAGAAAGCATAACGCCAATCTTGTTAACCCTGCCATTGATCCTGAGACCATCCCTCTTCCGGAGACCATCCCTTTGTGGTATATAGGTAGTGTCCGTCCGGAAACGGCATTTTTCTGAACTTCGTAGTGATGGACATGGTCCAGTGCAGACTAATCCGGTTGGTTTTTGCTAATGCGCACCGATCCGGTTGCTCTTTCTCAATTTTTAGGCGCACCACTCCCGAGAAGGTGACCTGACCCAGATATTTTAGGGTTCAGGCTGCGGCTTTGGCTGCTTCCAACCTAATCCTGGCGATCACCTGGAGGTTGTAGGCGAAGATTGAACTCCAGACGTAGCGCTTGAACCCTTCCCAACTCTTCCAGTTGCAGCGGTCCAGACCAAAGGCGCGCTTGAGAGTGGAGATGTTCGCTTCGATACCGGCACGGAAGTTCTTGAGCTTCTTATAAACCCAGGAGCTCTTGGCCATGTCGACGACTGCCAATCCGCGCTTCTTAGCAAATGCCACATCCTTTACTTTCAGCTCTTTGGCGTCGGTCAGGTTCTTTTTGGAGGCGAAGCCTCCATCAGCGCTGACCTGGCGCGGCATCCTTCCGAAGATCCCTTCATGGCGCTTGAGCATCGGGATGTATTGCTCGGAATCGGCGGGGTTGCCCCGCTCAATCAGGCAATCGAGGATCAAGTTGGATTTCCCGCTGGTGAGAAAGACCTTGTGGCCGTACACGACTTCCCTGCGGCTCTTTACAATGATGTCGGTATGCATCTCAAAATAGGAGACGACCTTTTCCGAGACCGGAACCTGCTCGCCACGAAAGACGCGCCGCTGGGTCTGGCTGATGACTTTCTCCAGCAATTCAACGGCTCTTTTCAAGTTGGCGCGGAGCCCCAAGGCGGTGAGCATCGAGCGTAAGTCGGCAGCCTGGTATCCGTCAAAGGCTACTATGGCAGCTTTCGCATAGCCGACAACCTTGTCGGCATAGTGAACCAGGTCCCGGTAAGCTGATACTCGATCCGCCTCCTTCTTGGCATTGGTTACGGCCAGCAGCCGTTTCTTTGCCACCCGTAAATGATCGCTGTAGCGGTAGTCGGGGCGAGGATTAAAGGTGTATCCCTCGTCCAGCCAGCGGGTGATGATTCTCATCCCATCCCAAAGAAGAGAGGCATCGGTGGGATCGTGCACATCAGTCTCGACAGCGGTGGAGTCGACACGCATCTTACGGCCGTTTTCTATGCCGAGCGTTTGCGCGTACCGCATCAGGCAGATATGAATGGCTTCCCAGGTCTCTTCCGAAAGGGGCTTGATGTTCTCCTGAAGAGTCGATGACGACGGATACTGCCCCATCTCCAGTCGGGCAAAAGCTCTGAAAGAACTGGAGTCTTCCAGGTGGAAAGCGAGCTCTTCATAAGAGAGGCTGCGGATCTGTTTGAGCGTGCAGGCCCGCAACACCTGCTCGGCGGTCATTCCTTCACGCCCGGTCTGGTGTCGTCGGGTACGGATCAGGTCATTGTAGACCATGTCCAGCATCTGCGGTGTGGCGTCGAGTACCGCGGAGATCTCCTTGAGTTCTTTCCCGATGTCGTGACGAGCTGTGACGGAAAAAAGGCTCATCTGTCGGGTCTGTTTTTGCCTCATCTGTGCCGCTCCTTTGGTCATTGAATTGAACAAAACCAGCAGGTTACGGCGCGGATTATAGCACAACAGCAACTAAAACTTAAGCGTTTTTGCACTATTCAACAACAAATTCAGCGAGTTATGTTTCCGGACGGAAACTAGGTAGCATCGAGCATCATTGACTAGCAGCACCCATCCCACTTGGCCAGAACAATCATGCCAGTATAATTGTATTTTAAGATATGGAGTTGGAGTGATATTACATGCTAAATATGACTGATCTATTAGATTCACAATGGGCACCCTCGTCAGAGTCATCCTGGACAACAATCTTCGCTCTGTTTGCTTTGTATTTAAGTAATCACGCCGAGTTACGAACTAGCCTTACGATATGGAATTCTGCAGAGGACGGTAATGGAAAGTGGTATGCGCCGAGGAGAATGAACTCAAGGTTAGAACTTGACGGACTGACATTTGATAGGGTTGCTATAGAACCACGAAGTATGAAAGTAGCTTGGCCAGGTATTTCTGCTGTGCCATCGAGTGCGGTCGCTGGGTTTTCGTCAGACATAGTCTTACTTTGCAAAAAAAATGACGGAAGGGACCACTTCATTATTATTGAAAATAAGATAAGAGGTATATTGCAAGAGAGCCAACTTGAAAACTACCCACGACTTGCTAGTTGGTTGCTAAGTAAAAACGCATCGTTTGAAATACTGATTCTCAAATCAGTAGGGTTAGAATACAACCTATTCGAACAGATCAAATTGTTGCAGGAGGAGATTCCTGAAACCTGTTTTGGTATCCTACTTTGGGAGGAGGTTATCCGTAAGATGGAACAGACAAAATTTGATAGTTACAATATACCCGTGAAGGACTGGGGCATCTATACTGAAGTCTTAGATTCGGTTTGTGCATATTAACTTCAAGTTGTCATATTAAAAGAACTGGTATGGGACAGGGGGTTAGGGGACTTTTTCCAATAGGAATGGGCAGAGGTGTGATTGATGGCTACTACATTACATGGGAATTCCGCCAATTCCGAGAGCGCCAAGTAGAGTTCAGATCTAATTCAATGGAATCATGATTACAGGGGAAGACATGTCCTTACCAGAGATTGAACAGCACAGAGTAAGTAAGCTATTTAGGGCCTTCATTGAGAAGAGAGTGCCGCCGCCTGTCAGGGATCAGGTTAAGTTGATATGCAAGGTCGTTGGTAAAAGGGTAACCTTGTCCGAGTGTAGACCGTACTATAATGACCCTTCCACCTGGTCCGAAATGCCAATTGCACAATTTGAGTACAACGAGACAGCTAAAGAGTGGTCACTCTATGCTTACGATAGAAATGACAAGCGCAAGCCTTATTCCAATGGTTCCTTAGAGCAGCTAATCCAGGAAGTTGATAAAGACCCTACTGGTATATTCTGGGGATAATTAAAATACAGGAGCAATATTTTCATGATGGACAATAATAAAAGGGCTGGCATTCATCTCCTTGAATTAACTATTGGACTAGAGTTAGAGGTGTTGGAGAACGAGTACCAAGAGCTTCCGTTGAGCACAGGAGAAGTTAATTCCTCTCATAAGATAGTTTTCCAAATATTAGACGAAGACCCCGATGTAGCTTCAATCGGAGTGCTATTTGCTCTTTCTCTCATGTCCTTTACCTATGCAGCCCCGAGAGGCTATTCCTATAATGATTTTGTCGCTGATGAGGAATGGTGTTTAGGTTACTTTGTCGGAGGTTTAAGATATGAAGACAGGAATTTGAGGTTTGAGTCTGACTATGTATCCGGTAGATGTCTCAAGACCGATATTACTTACGAGGCCGGAGGGAAGGTAACTATCTCTACCAGGAACAGAGGTAAAGGTGCTGATAGGTGGTTGATGCACCTACAAGGGAAAAAACATCTAAAAGCAGCTAAGTAACCTCCGAAATTAAGGACCTTAATAGTGAGGAACATATTGCAATGGAAATGTCTGAAAGAGATATAGAACTATGCAGGCTAATCGAGCAGGGAGTCAAGGGCACGAAACTCGCCATTAAATATGACATATCCCGATCAAGGGTTTACCAGATATACAAGAGATACCTTGCACGTAAGCATGAAGAAGAAACAAGTCCTCCGCTTAAGAAGCTCCTTACAGTGAGAATGCGTAAGGCTATGCTTGTTTGCTTTGGAGATGATAGCATCTACACTGACCCAGCTAGAATAATGAGCTTTACATTGAGGGATTACAGCAGTGTTCAAAATGTAGGGAGATATGCTTTAAAGAGTCTAGTTAATGGAATGATAGATCTTGGCTATGTTAAGAAGGGCGATAAATGGCTTGAAGGATACAAATTAAAATAAATGAGGTGGTGATATGGCTGATACGTATCATGAGGTATTTAATTATCTGGATAAGAATGTTGTGTTTGTAGGTGACGGGATAGCTCCATTGGATATGCCGAAATTGAAAAAGGCATTTCCTGGTGTAGATAGTGCAACCCTAGAGGATTACGTCAAGCAATGGATATGTGCAAGAGAAACAATAGAGAAATTAACGGCTAATTTGATCTGACTGATCATGGAAGTAAAGCATTGAGCCTAGACTATATACCATGTAACCAAAGAAGCCCCTTAGCAGCCAAGCTAAGGGGCTTTCTAGCGCCTACTCTACAGGAGAGTATCATCGCACTGATACTATCTAAATACATATGCTTGCTAGCTTATTAGTGATCTCATGTAACAAATCTTGTAGTGACGATACCACTGCGTCCCTATCCTCACCAAGGGCATCGAGGTCTATATCTTTGATGTATTCACGAGTGCTCTGTGCCGTCTTAATGGCCTTAGTAGGGATGGTGAGCCTTGGTCTCTTAATCTCCTTCTTTGGCATACCAAGAGAGGCAACAAGGGCATCATAAGCCTTCCTCTGTGATGTAGGTCTCTTGATACTAGCAATCTTAAGCAACGCATTCCTGGATAAACCCTTTACATGTCTAGCTTCGTTCCTAATGTCTTCAGCTATATTCATCAAGCTGGTAATAGTAGAGACTGTATTCTGTGCTTTACCAAGAAGAATCCCCATCTGGTCTTGAGAATAACCGTACTTTGCCATTAGCTTGTTTACAGCCTCAGCTTCATCTATAGGATGTAAGTCAGCTCTCTGGATATTGTCAATCAAAGCTACTTCATCATACTTGCTATCGTCATTGACCAACATTGCAGGGATAGTTGTTTTACCTAATGCTTTAAAAGCTTTGAACCTTCTTTCTCCTGAAACGATAATATTGCTACCAGTATCGTCTACTCGGAAGATGATCGGGTACAACAAACCCTTGTCAGCTATGGATTGCTTAAGGGACTCCAGTTCTGTTTCATCAAAGTGCTTTCGTGGTTGGTCGATGTCCCTGACGAGCTGATCCAGGTCAATCTCATATATCTTGCCTCTTTTGTACTTACTGGGAGTGCTGGCTTCGGTCATGGCAAACCTCCAATGATTGACAAGATATTTAGACTTTCAGGTTGAGGGGAATATACACAATATTTACGAGAAAAACAATGCCCAGGTTAGTCAAACTTCTTAACCCATACCATTCCCGCCTAAGTCGGGAAACGGCCTCTGCAGGACCAATTCGGGCGTAACAGGGTGTCAAATGTGAATACGCTTTCATGCAAGAGGCTTTTGTGGTATACATCGGCATACCAAATGGTAGACCTTGCTACAATACAAACTAAGCCTTTTGGAGATTGTTTAAATATAAGGATCAAGGCTCGTGGCGATACTCATACTCTTGGGGTTCATTGCGCTGGTTGCGCTACCGTCTGTTCTTTGGCTATATGCGCTCGCAGATGCTATCATCAATAATTTCCGAACCATAGATGCTAAGATTATATGGGTAATCGTTCTGTGCGTATTCCCACCATTAGGTACGTTGCTTTATTATCTTATAGGACGAGACCAGAGGATCACATACTATCCTGTTGGCAGGTTAGTTTTCTTTGCCATTTTCCTGTTTCCGCTTTTGATGGTAATTGGATATATCCTTTATTCCTTCGGGCATTTGACTTTTATGCCTCAACCACCAGACTCGATACAGATTTAACTACTGTGGAAGGAAAAAGTATCAAAAGTTGTTATCCTAATTGGAAAGTGAGGATATACTCTTGGCAATCCAAAATAAGATAGTTACTTATGTCTGTATGTGGCTAACATATATTTTATGCAGTGGGTGTTCACTTGACAAATCTCATTACACCTATGTTCCTGGTAGAATGGTAGATTCATTTATAAGCCCTTTGCCAGTAACAATTTGTATTCATGATCTAGAAGACCTGAGGGGGAGTGCGAACGAGGATAATGTAGGTTTAATCTTATTGCCTGGGGTACCGTATATCAGAACACATTATGACAGGCCAGAGATCAATGGAAAATTTATAGTCAAAGGTTTTAAGCCAACTGAGGACTTTGCTAAAGCACTACAAATTGAACTGAAAAGAAATAACGTGTTCAGTTATGTGAGATTGGAGCAGGAGCGTGGGTGCAAGGATGCAGATTTAATCATTACAGGGAAAATCAACAAAGCGAGTGTTGACACACTAGCAACTTTATATGGAATTTCTCTTTTGGGTTTTGTCCCAACTGTGCTTGGTCTTCCCCAAGGGAAAGTTTACAACACACTCAACATCCAATATGAAATGAGACGGACAATAGATGGTGTTTTAGTATGGAAAGGTGATATCGCTGGTAGTTGGGGAAAGCTGTTTGGGGTATGGTATAACTATTCAAGTGACGAGCCTTACACAGGCATAAACCTTATTTTAAGTAGAGGTTTGCATGATAAGCTGAGCACGTTAGCGGAAGATATAAAAAAAGATCCACAGAAGTACTGGGAACATTGAAATAGAAGTTTTAATTGAATTACATTGGGGGAAATATAATAAATGATTAAATCTGAAATTGTAGAGCGCATACAAGCCGCAACAGGCTTCTCCACTCATGACTCTTCATGTATGTTCGAATCATTGCTCTCTATAATCAAAGACACTCTTGATGATGGAGAAACTATTAAGATAGCCGGATTCGGTAGATTCGAAGTTAAAGAAAAGAAGGATCGTACCGGTAGGAATCCGCAGACAGGAGAGGCCATAACAATAGAAGCACGAAAGATACTGAGCTTTAACCTTAGTGATGTACGAGAGGTTATTTCCCGTCTACAAAAATTGGTAGATGACATGAAGTTAACGGAGAGGGAGTGAAGGCGACAGCTAAGTCATCAGTTTACAGCCAACTGGCTTTGAGCGAAAGGCTTAAACCCTTAAGAAGGCGGGAGAATCTATTCTGCCTAGTGACAACTCTTACCTCTGGTCCATAGCTTTTCCTTTGCATCAATGTTAGTAGTGTGGTATTTCTCTAATTAATTTCTAAGGTGTTGCGGCGAGGATACATGAAAGCACTGTGTTACGCTACGGTTACCGGCAAAAGTATCTCCATCGAGGTAATCAATCACCCGTGGTATATCACCATAAGAAGAGTAGGAGATAAGCGTTTTGATCCATTCTTTGCTTTCGACCAAGAAGAAGCTAGTGCTTCCGATATTGAAGTTTTCATACCCAATTGGTCACGGCTATCATGGTTAACTTTACCAGTAAATGATTTTGAGTATCCTAAATCAATAGCTACAGACAGACTCTTCAGTATAGAACTTAATGGCTCAGACACTTACCAGTGCCAAACCGAAGTGATAAATTCATTTTTGACCTTCATGGGCTTTAAACAGTAGCTAATGCTTAAGCCTCCTGCAAGTTAGTTCCTGCAACACCACCTACCTGCAAAGCTCTACCTGTATCGAACCCCTCAGTGAGGCTGACCAAAAAAAGTGATGGAAATTAGGCGAGAAATAGACGAGATATGTGAGGGAAAGATGGAGAAGCCCCCTCACTTTTCTTGGCGGATCGGAAGGGGGCTCCTCCTTGCCCAGCAGGAACCAGGCAGGAGTCATGCTACCAGAAATCATTCAGCGGCAGAAGCTTTTTTCCCTCCTCCATAACATCGACGTCGACCTTGCCGAGGGGGTGCGCTCCCTTGGCTGCCCTACTGTGCGGGACCGCTGTACCTTGCCACCTACGAGCGCAAACCGCGTGGTGGTCCCGCTGGCCTACCCGAAACATTCTCCATTCGCCATAGTCTTTGCTGCGGTCGCGAAGGTTGTCGACGACGGACCCTTCCTCCGTCGGTGCTTTTCTTGGGCCGGCGTGTTTATTGGGGCGGGGTAGTCGTGCTCGTCACCGCTCTTCGCCAACAGCGGGACACGGGGTACAGCACCCGCAAGATCATGGACCTTTTCGGGATCTACCCTTCGACGCTCAGACGCTGGATGGCGTTTTTCCGCTCGACCTTCCCGTATACCTCAACGTGGCAAAGATTGCGCGGTCTGCTTATCCCTCCCGTGCCGGCGGAAGCGATTCCGTTGGGGGTGCTGGAGCGCCTGGGGCTTAACCGCGACGGCCCGGAGACGGCGTTGGTGCGCTGCCTCCGACTGCTGGCGGGATGCGGCATTTGAACACGATTGCCGAGGGAACCGGATCACCGCAAGGGTTCGCGCAAAAGATGGCGCATTACCTCCGGGCACCGGATGGTATATAACGCGGTTCTTGGCCGGCCCAAAGGCGCACCACGGTGGAGTGGCCTGGATGGCGGTCGGATGGGAGCCGCAATGAAGAAAGGTGTTGCACCGAAACTGCGCTGGGGCAGGTTTCGGCTGCAGGTGATTGGACCGCTGTTGGCGAGCCCCGCCGCGAGTGGGGAATTGCAGGCAAAGCTCAGGGAACTGAGCGAGCGGGTTTACCGGCATCCGCTGGACCCGGAGATGTCGATGCTGTTGGGTTTTTCCACCATCGAGCGCTGGTACTACCAGGCAAAGGACGCCGCGGACCCGATCGTTGCGCTGAGCCGGAAGACACGCTCGGACGCGGGGCGGCGCGAGGCGCTGTCTGAGGCTCTGTTCGGGGTTCTGGCGGCGCAGTATGCGTCGTACCCGCGCTGGACGGTTCAACTGCACTACGACAACCTCGCCGCCGAGGTAGCGGAGAAGCCGCAGTTGGGGGCGTTGCCCAGCTACCAGAGCGTACGCCGCCGTATGCGGGAAAAGGGGTGGCTGCGCAGGTGCGAACCGGCGAATCCGACCGAGGGGCAGCGCCGCGCCGCCCTGCGCCGAGAACACCGCGAGATCCGTGGCTACGAGGCGAGTCACGTGCACGCCCTGTGGCATCTCGACTTCCACCAGGGGAGCCTTAAGGTGCTGGATGATGAGGGGCACTGGCACACCCCCGTACTCTGCGCGCTGCTGGATGACCGAAGCAGGGTCTGCTGCCACCTGCAGTGGTACCTGACGGAGAATACCCGGAATCTTGTGCACGCCCTCATGCAGGCGATGCTGAAGCGCGGCCTGCCCAGGGCGCTTATGACCGATAACGGCAGTGCGATGCTCGCGGAGGAGACCCGAGAGGGATTAGCCCGGCTCGGAGTCATCCACGAGACGACTCTGCCGTACTCGCCCTACCAGAACGGGAAACAGGAAGTGTTTTGGGCTCAGGTCGAGGGACGTCTCCTGGAATTGCTGCGCGGCACGACCCCATTGAGGCTGGACTTCCTCAACAGCACCACTCAGGCGTGGGTCGAACAGGACTATCACCGCCGCCGGCACAGCGAGATCGGCTGTCCCCCCATCGAGCGTCTGCTTGCCGACGCGGAGGTCTCCCGGCCGGTTCCCGACATGGATGCGCTGAATCTCGCCTTCACCCGTCAGGTCACCCGCACCCAGCGCAAAAGCGACGCGACCGTTACGGTCGATGGGGTGCGCTTCGAGGTCCCCTCGCGCTTCAGATGTCTGCCCCGCCTGACGCTACGCCATGCCGGTTGGGACCTGAGCCGACTGGTACTGGTGGATCCGGACCGGGGCAATCCGCTGGCCCACCTGCTTCCCCAGGATAAGGAGAAAAACGCTTCCGGTCGGCGTCGCACCCTCGAACCGATGGAAGCGCAACCCGCCACGTCGAACGACTCTCCCAAGGAGATCCCCGCGTTGCTGCGCAAATGGCTCGCCGACTACGCCGCCACGGGGCTTCCACCGGCCTACCTCGCCGTGAAGGAGGTCCCCGATGAACGATAAGACCCTTCTGGCCCTCTACGGGCTCAAGTACAACCCGTTCGTACCGGCGCTTCCCTTGGAGGCGCTTTGGCCGCTGCCGGGCGCCGAACTCTTCGCCCGGCGCCTGGAGTCCATGGTCTACCAAGGCGGGTTCTCCCTGGTCACGGGCGAACCGGGCTACGGCAAATCGAAGACCCTGCAGTGGCTCGGCGCCCGCCTGGGACAGTTGCCCGACATCGTCGTGGGAGTGATGGAGCGTCCCCAGAGCAAGATTGCCGACTTCTATCGCGAACTGGGGGATCTCTTCGGCGTTCAACTGAACGCCGCCAACCGCTACGGCGGCTTCAAGGCGCTCCGGGCGCGCTGGCGCGCACATTGCGAAGCAACGCTGCTGCGCCCGCTGCTCCTGATCGACGAGGCCCAGGAGGTAAGCACCGAGTGTCTGACCGAACTGCGGCTCTTGCAAAGCGCGAGCTTCGACTCTCAAAGCCTGCTCTTCACCGTGCTGTGCGGCGATGCACGGCTCCCCAATCGCTTCCGTACCCCGGAACTGCTTCCCTTGGGCAGTCGCATCCGAGCCCGCCTGGACCTCTCCGGGCTCACCCCGCAGGATCTGGCATCCTACCTGGACTTCGTCCTGCAGAAAGCGGGGGCGCCCCAGTTGATCGTGCCGGAGTTGATCAAAACCCTGGCGACGCATGCCCACGGGAACCTGCGGGTGCTTACTCACATGGCTGCAGAGCTGCTCACCGCTGCCGCCGAACGAAACCTCCCGCGCATCGACGAACCCCTCTACTTCGACCTGTTCACTCCTCCGGCGCGCCAGTCGCGCCGCTCCTGAATCAGCCCGGGAGGCAAACATGGAATGCACCGTCTGCAACCCCCAAAAAGGGCGCTTGGAAACGATCGATGTGGAGATCACGGAGGAAAATACGACCTGGTTCCGCTACAGTCGGTATATTGGCAGCATCACGAGAATCACGGACTGGAAAGGGGGGCTGCTCATCAAGGCGGGATTCGGCTACCCGATCTATGTATATGACGTATCAAGGGAAGATATCGGTTACAGCCGGAAGAAAGCAAGAGAACTCATGCGACAACCGTGGTAGAAAAAGCAGGAGGGGCGGCGGTTGAAACTTACTGTTTTACGGGGGCTCAACTGCCACCCCTTCAGCATCCATGATCGTCAGGTCAGGACCTGAGACGGTCCCTCAGTTAGCAAGTACGAACCTCCATCGATTACCGTGTTCACTCTCACCTCAGCAAGAAAAACCCTCATTAGCGACATACCATATCTCTAATATTCAAGTCAATACTACCCTCAGAACAAATGCCACGGACCAAGGGTAGGCTAACCCCTGTCTCTAATATCAAAGTCCCTCTGGAGGTCAAATATGGAGGTCAATATGTTTGATGATTCATAATTCTCTATTCGTCTAGTCAGTATTCATGCAGCATAACAGCATATAACTATTATATCAGACACATAGGGCCGAGAGGCTCTTTTTTTGTGTCTGCAATCCCAGGAGGTAATACCATGGCAGTCTATAAGAGAGGCGAGAAGGCAGTTTTTTACATGAATTTTACTGTTGCAGGGGTAAGGGTGTTTCGTAGTACGGGCAAGTACGCCAAGAAAGAAGCCAAGTTGGTAGAAGCTGTTGAAAAGAAGAAGCTAATGGATGATGCAGCACTATCACCAAGAGAGAAAAAGGCACGGATGAAGTTGTCTGATGCTATCAAGAAGGTCTACGATGAAAGGTGGAAAAGTAACAAGGATGGATTGAAGTCATACCGGAATATGGAACTGGTCATGGCCATTATCGGTGATATTCAGATTAGTAAGATTGATGAGGATGTTATTGCTCACCTGGTAGTCATGATGGAAGCCAAGGGAAACAAGCCAGCAACCATTAACAGGAACCTCGCAGGATTGAAGACGGTCCTCAGACACCATAAACAGCCATGGGACCATATTAAGCTCAAGAAAGAGAGCAAGGGCAGAATCAGAGTCATAACCGGAGAAGAAGAGGGTAGGGCGGTAGGGTTGTTACGTGATACTCCCCATGGACCCAAGAGGCTCTATTATCCTGAGGTGGCTGACCTGGTGCAAGTGTTAGCCGATACTGGTATGCGATTATCTGAATTGCTGAACCTGAAGTACGAGGACATAAACTCTAGCAGCAATCTAATCTCCATATGGATTAACAAAGGAGAGAAGCCACGGAGTATCCCGATGACATCGAGGGTACGTAATGTCTTGGAATCCAGAAAGGGGAGGAATCCAGAGAAGCCTTTTACTATTGGCAGGGATCAGGCTGAAAGGGCTTGGAATTGGGTAAGGAAGGAAATGTGCTATGGAACTGATAAGGAGTTTGTCCTACATGCTTTACGCCATAGCTGTGCCTCTCGTCTGGTTAATGCTGGGATTGACTTGTACGTGGTAAAGGAGTGGCTAGGGCATAGCAGTATCCAGATAACCGAGAGGTATGCTCATTTGAATCCTGCTAAGCTGGCACAGGCTGCAGAGGCATTGGAGTGATTTGCTGGGTAAATGACAGTTCACTTATGGTATGCCGCTGGGGGTGAATGGCTGTGAGACCTTTTGCATTAGGTGATGTAGGCATAATATCTCTTGAAATTAAGGAGATAGGGTGGTAAAAGTGAGACCTAAAGTGAGACCTCTAGATACCTAAAATACCCTAGCAAGGGCTAAACAGGATTCCCTAACTTCTTGTTTTTAAAGGAACAAGGGGTCGGACGTTCGAATCGTCTCGGGGACGCCAATAAAAATAAGCACTTAGCTAAAAATGGCTAGGTGCTTTTTTGTGTCCATTACCTTATAGGGTCAATATAGGGTCAGTCGTTGACCGATGGACGATCTTATCGTCACGCATGTTTGTAAGGCAGATTCCCCATTGCCTTGCTCCTACCATCCCGATATCATCTTGGTGATCACACCCTCGTAACTCTGGAGCTGATACGAAATGTGCGGACGATTCACCATCGACATACCACCTGAACTTCTCTTCGAGCTTTTCGGCCTCGCGGAGTACCCAAGAATAACTCCCCGCTTCAACATCGCCCCGACCCAGCAGGTTCCGGTCATCCGCCGGTACGCCGACGGGCAGAATCACCTCGACTATCTCCACTGGGGTTTGGTACCGTCATGGGCGCAGGACAAATCTATCGGCAGCAAGATGATCAACGCTCGGTCGGAAACCGTGACTGAGAAACCTTCCTTCAGACAGGCGATCCGCTATCGTCGGTGCTTGGTGCCGAGTTCAGGATTCTACGAGTGGAAGCAAGAGGGGAAGGAGAAGCATCCATGGCTCATCCGACTCAAGGACGGATCTCCTATGGTGTTCGCTGGGCTGTGGGAAACATGGAAGTCTGCCGAAGGGGAAGTCGTGGAGTCCTGTACCATACTCACAACCGCCTCAAATCGCCTCGTAGCACCTCTTCATGATCGCATGCCGGTCATCCTATCCCCTGACGAATATCGGACGTGGCTGGAGCGAACTACGACCGATCCGACGGGTCTGAAGAAGATGTTCCAACCATACCCAGCCGACCTCATGGAGATGTGGCAAGTTTCGTCGGCGGTGAACAGGGTCGCGAACGACTCGGCTGATCTGGTACTGCCTGTTGGGGATGCGAAGGTTCTCGATATGGGTTGCCCAAATTAACAAGAGCGAAATCGAACGATATCAGGTGATGTGCTGGTCCGCAAGTAGTCGTTGGCCCCGTTTTCCTGAGCTTGAGCATGCGAAGGCAGTTTCCCCTTCGTTGGCGAGGGGCACGCGCTTGGCTGAGTCCAAGACCTCCTCTCCGACTGAATTGACAAAAACACCGGAGCCCTCATACCCCTGCATGAACTTGTCAACCAACAAGTTGGCGCCCGGGGGAAATGACTGCGTCATGATGCGACTTTTGTCAGTTGCGGTGACGATCAGCCGGTATTTAGGGGCAATGAGTAAATAACCGCCGCTCTTGCCGTAGCGGTTTTCCGTAACCCTGTCCAGGAAATTGGGCTTGCTTAAATCGATGACTGCGACCAGTGCGCCAATTACTTTGCCTTGAGCATTGTGGATGGGTGTCGCGATGCCGAATACCGGGACTTTTAACGCTTTCCCAATGTTCGGCTTGCCAAATGCTGTTTTCCCCTCTTTGAGTGCTGTGGCTATGTTTTCCTGTCCCATGAAGTTGAGACCGCCCCGCCCCGCGGAGATCGGTATGGATGCTGTTGCCGTGCCATCGGTTAAGGTCACGAAAGCGCCGCCGTTGAAAAACAACGGAAGAATGGCACTGTGCTCCAGGTAAGCCTGTAGAACCGGTGTGTCCGTCATCATGGCAGGAGTAATATCGCCGGCAATATCGTTAAGCGCTTTCAGCCGGTTCTCCAACTCTTGATTGATCTGAGATGCCACTATCGACACGGTTGAGAATTGCTGATTGCCCAACTGACGCTGCATGCTGACAATAAGCATCCCGTTGGCATAGAAAGCAATCACCCAGATGCTGACCAGGAATATGATCATTGTGGAAAGGGTAACTTTGGTTTTGAGCGAAAGTGTCTGGAAAAGATTAAAGCCCATTCAAATTATCCTTGTTCACATTCTGGTGGTTTTTTCCCCGACTCAGCGCTCTTGGCCGGTGGCACAGCCATTGTAACAAGGGTTTTGATTTCTGTCATTATTTGTCTCCTTTTCTATCCTTTGCGTGATTGATGTATCCTGGCTAATGTTGGCTTTTTACTATTTGCATGCATTCAAATATTTTGGCAAAGATTAACTGTGTGATAAACATCTTTGGGGATTTACACGGTAGGGAAGGAGTAGATAGTACCAGCCATGGTGGAGATCTCCGACGGCCGTAATAGCTTCAGTAATTTTGCTGATCAATAGCCTGACCTCAAGGGGGCTTGCCGGCACCGTTTCCCCAAGGCCGGCTGACTTCAGGCGATGGGTACTTTTTCACTCGTCTGTTTTACAATTCACTACTAACGTTATAATTATCTTATTTGGATCTTTGGCGCTAACGTCAAAGGGTAAACGCGTGTATAATAAGTGCATTTTTCGAGCGGCAGAGATGCGTGCTGTACTTTGTTCCAATAAATTACCCATCTACACCTTGTCCCTCAAAGGGTTAACCATGAAAAAAAACAGTGATTTACCGTCGAAATCCCAAAAATTTTCCCGCCATACTGAAGGAGTGAGGCCGGCAGTGACATCCCTCTTGTCACTTGAAGACTCCCAGCGACTGATCCACGAGTTGCAGGTCAATAAGTTCGAGCTTGAAATGCAGAATGACGAACTTCGGCGGGCTTGGGACGAGAAGCAAGAGGCCGAGGGCCTTTTGGGGAAATACAGCGACCACTATGACTTCGCTCCGGTGGGTTACTTCACCTTGGACAGCGCCGGCCTTATTCTCACGGTCAACTTTACAGGTGCCGATATCCTGGGAACCACACGCGCCTTATTGACAAACCGAAATTTAGACTCATTTCTCAGTAGAGGCAACCAAGCAATCTTTCATGACTTTCTTAGCAGGGTGTTCGTAAGCAATGCCAAAGAATGCTGCGAGGTTGTGTTTTTGAGAGAAAAGGGCCTGTCGACCTTTGTACAGGTAGAGGCCATCGCTACCGGATCGGGGAAGGAGTGTCGTGCCGTAGTTATTGACATTACCGAGCGCAAACGGGCAGAGGAAGCACATGCCCGATTGGCTGAAATAGTGAAATCATCATTAGATGCCATTATCTCCAAGGACCTAAACGGGATTATTCTGGACTGGAATGCCCAGACGGAGCGGCTATTTGGTTACCAAGCCGAGGAAGCGGTCGGCAAACCGATGACCTTGATTATCCCACCCGAGTTGTATGCAGAGGAAAATTGTATCCTGCAAAGGATGCTTATTGGTGAGAAGGTCGAACATTTTGAGACAGTAATGGTTTCCAAAGATGGCAGGCGAATCAATGTATCGGTTACAGTTTCGCCGATTAAAAATGCTGGGCGAATGGTCGGTGTATCGAAAATAATCCGCGACATCTCCGAACGCAAGCAGACCGAGGCGTACAAGGAAATGGGACGGGAGGTCTTGCAAATCCTAAATGATACGCCAGACCTTCAGGACTCGCTTCAGCAAGTCCTAGCCACGTTGAAAGTTAAGACCGGGGTGGATGCCGTGGGCATTCGGCTGCAAGATCGGGATGATTTCCCCTATTTCACTCAAAACGGCTTTCCCAAGGGATTTACCATAACGGAAAACACGCTGGTTGAGCGCGACGAGAGAGGGAGGGTCTGCCGGGATGAAAACGGTAAGATAAGCCTGGAGTGTGCATGCGGCCTGGTCATTTCCGGCAAGACCGACCGGACAAACCCGCTCTTCACACCGGGGGGAAGCTTTTGGACTAATGACTCATCCCAGCTTTTGGACATCCCCCACAGCGAAGATCCACGTACTCACCCTCGCAACAAATGCATACGCGAAAGCTATGCGTCCATTGCGCTGATACCTATTCTGAACAATAAAAGGGTTCTTGGTCTGATTCAGTTAAACGACCAGGGTGTAGGGTGCTTCTCTTTTGAGACTGTTGAGATTTTGGAAGGAATTGCAACACACATCGGTTCGGCCTTAATGCGCAAGAAGTCTGAGGTTGAGAAGGTCATACTCGAAAACCAGCTTCAACACGCTCAGAAAATGGAATCCGTAGGCCGCCTAGCAGGTGGTGTCGCCCATGATTTCAACAATATGCTGGGAGTCATCATTGGGCATGCAAACTTGGCCCTCATGGATTTGGATCCATCCCATCCAGTCAATGGAAACATAGCGGAAATCCGCAAGGCAGCCGAGAGATCAGCCGACCTAACCAGGCAATTATTGGCATTTGCACGTAAACAGGCCGTTGCGCCGAAGGTTGTCGACCTTAATGATTCGGTCTCGGGCATTCTGGTCATGCTTAAACGGCTTATTGGTGAGCATATAGACCTTAAATGGAATCCTGGGACAGAACTCTGGCCGGTAAAGGTGGACCCCTCCCAGATCGACCAGATCCTTGCCAACCTCTGCGTTAACGCCCGTGACGCCATTGCCGACATCGGGCAAGTCACTATTGAAACAAGAAACATCGTCATCGACCAAGAATACTGCGCCAACCTCGCAGACTCTGTGCCCGGCGAATATGTAATTCTTGCAGTCAGTGACAATGGTCACGGCATGGATCAGGAAACGGTAACCCACATCTTTGAGCCGTTTTTTACAACTAAAGGCGTTGGCGAGGGGACTGGCCTCGGCCTTTCCACCGTTTATGGCGCCGCAAGGCAGAATAACGGTTTCCTCGAAGTCAACAGCGAACCGGGCATGGGAACGACGCTTACGGTCTATTTCCCCAGAGATGCGGGGCAAACCCTGGCGCGACCCAAAGCTGAACCGCAAGCGGCCGTAGGCGGGAAGGAAACCGTTCTGCTGGTGGAAGACGAACCGGCCATTCTAGGTGTAGCGTCGGAGATCCTTAAACGACTTGGTTACACAGTACTGGCGGCAAACTCCCCGGAGGATGCACTACTCCAGGCGAAGGGGCACACAGGCGAGATTTCACTGCTCCTCACCGATGTAGTCATGCCCGAGATGAACGGACGGGACCTGGCCAAACATCTGCTTTCACACTACCCACACCTAAAGCGGATGTTCATGTCAGGATACACCTCGGATATCATTGCCCATCAGGGGGTGCTTGACGAGGGGATCCACTTCATTCAAAAGCCTTTCACTGTGGCCAATCTAGCAGTCAAGGTGCGTGAGGTCCTGGATGAAGTGAGCATCAGTGCAGACAACGGGGAGGAAGTGACGACCGAGTTGTGCTGCAACGCCGAAAACCAATGGCAGGCAAACCCGGTCGGAAGGCAATCACCCCGGTCCGAGTCAGAACTGACGGTCGTTTTCCCAAGAATTGAAGTCCATCAGGTGGTCCAGGAACTGGAAGCAGAAGGGCTAGGCGCGGTAAATGCTGAAGGAGATGAGCCACGCGACGCGGTCTCCGAGATCTCTTTGGCCGAGCGGTCCGAGGTGGCCCTGCAAAAGGTGGAATCTGCCGCCGATATAGCCCTCCAAAAGATGGACTTCGCTGCCGGAATTGCGCTACTGCAATTGGAGAAGGCCGCTAATGTGCGTCGGCAGGCGGAAAAGCCTGTTAAGTTGCCACCCAGTGGTGAGAATGAACCGGAGTTCGTGGTTGATAACGGTAAAAAGACCTCAGATGTGTCGATGGAAAAGATGGCACAGGATGCCCATGAGGCTCTGAAGATTTTGGAAGATGCGGCCGTTGCTGCGTATCGAAAAGTGGAAGAGGCTGCGGAGACGGCACGTCAAAAAATAGCGGATCTGCCTGTGGGGACTTCGGATGTAAAAAAAAAGAAAGGCACCCTCCGGCGCTTATAGTGTGGACGATCCCGCGGAAATTGCGCGCAGGAAAGTGACTAGGGCAGCGGAGGTAGCGAGTAGGGTCGTGAAAAAAGCCGCTGGGGTGGCGCTTAGATCAGTTCGAAAGTCGGCTGAGATAATGCTTTACGCTCAGAGACGAGAAGCGGAAGTCCAATCCCGACTTGAATTGGCGGAGGTTCGTTCGCTTCACGAGAAGGCGTACGCGCAAAGGCTCATCGTATCGGAAGAAAAACTTAGGAAAAGGATTGCGATGGATCTGCACGATGATATCGCACAGGTGCTTACGGCTCTTGGTCTAAACTTGTCCCACCTAGACCACCTCATGGAGGGTGAACGTGGAGACAATCTCAGGTCGATAGTGGAAGACTCAAGGATGCTGACTAAAGAGGTCAGTTGTAGTGTGCGCGCCTTAATGGTTGACTTGCACCCGTTGCAACTTGATGAATTCGGCTTGACAGCCGCCATCACTTCACATGCGAAACAATTCGCGAGTCGGACTGGCATCGACGTAGCTGTCAATGCTGACCCTGGATTGCCGAAGCTAAAACCTGAGGAAGAAACCGCGTTTTTTCGTATAGTTCAGGAGGCGCTGAACAACATCATAAAACATTCCGCAGCCACGAGGGTCACTATATCGCTGGAAAGGATGGGTGAACTCGTACGACTCACCATAGCGGATGACGGAAATGGATTGGTCGTTCTGGATGATTCGCCCCTGCCGACAGGGCACGGATGGGGACTCAGGAACATACGTGAACGGATCGAGCTTATTGGAGGAAACTTTCGGGTTAATTCGGCCTTGGGGAAGGGGGCCACCATCGTGGTAGAAATCGAGGGGGAGAACATTTCGGGTTTGTGATCGAGACAAACAGATCTAGCACGGCCTAGTTCGGGTTACCCTGAATGAATGGCACTCCCTTGCCGCAAAACCGACGAAGAAAAATCGCAAATACTGATACATAAAATTGTTGCTATAAAATTGCATGCAGATCAACTCAATTCATTGTGCATTCATCGGTTGATAGTATTTGTACACTGATATTCGATCTGTAGCCTGTGTAGGCGGCAGAAGTAGTGTGGACGAAGAGGCTTAAAACTCAAATTTGGAAGCCATAAGTGGCCGGGTGACGAAGTATGCGGAATGGTCAGAATGGAAATTAGGCGCATGGCGGCGGTAATGAGCTTTCAAAGGCACCTAATACAAGAGCAATGGTAAAAGATGGGGGGTGTGCGGAGCCACGAAGAATGACAGCCTGAGGTACATTATCTCCTCGCACCGCCAGAGCCAAGCCCCTGCCAACAGCAGATTAGTCTCCCTTTTTCATGGAAGGTCAGCGCTGGCCTACCGGTTCTGGGTGTGGAGAGGCGGCTTTGCGTGACCAAGCCTAGCGGTCAGCGCTCGGCGCCTGTACTGAGTCAGAATTGCACGCCGGATCACAGATAAATATGGCTAATGACCCTCTGAGTATCTCTATCTCGTTTTCGAGTGCAACGAATCGCTCCAGTGCCCCGGTGAGATCCCCGATATTTCCAGATATTTCCAACTGTAATGCAAGCTCTTGGGGGACGCGAGCACCTAAATAACTGAGGCCCCCCTTAAGGGTATGGGCCGCGCAATTGAGCCGCGTCGGGTCTTTCGTTTCAATAGCCTCACGAATCTCCGCCATCAGCTTCGGGGAATCTTCTTTGAATATCTCAGCGCACTCCTGGAACAACTCCCAATCCCCATCCATCTTGGCCAGGGCCTCCGCATGTTCAGAGACGCATTCTTCGTTACTTTGTGTGCTGATACTCTTTGACACCATTTCGGTATGAGAGTTTGTGACTGATTCAATGGCGGCAATGAGTCCTTCTGGCTTGAAAGGCTTAGAAAGGTAGCCGTCCATCCCTGCCAGCAAGCAGCTTTCTCGATCCCCATCGATTGCACGAGCAGTCAGGGCAATAATGGGGATGTGTCCTCCGTTGGCCTTTTCCTGCTCCCGAATAAGGGCGGTCGCTTCGAAGCCGCCCATCTCTGGCATCTGCATGTCCATGAGTACCAGATCAAAAAACCGCACTTCCTGTTCGCTGATTGCTGCGAGAGCCTCCTTGCCGTTGGTAACCAAGATCACGGTATGGCCTTGCTTTTCCAGCATTCCGACTGCCACTCGTTGGTTAATCCGGTTGTCTTCTGCAAGAAGTATCCTCAATTTTCGAAACTTTTTATTCAAGGGGTGAAAAGCTTGAATAGCCACGGCATGTTTCGCAAGCGGCTTACCCAATGCGTTCAAAATCGCCTCAAGAAGGGATGATTTACCTATTGGTTTGGTTAAGTACGCAGATACCCCCAACTCACGGCACCTGGCTGCGTCGCCCCTTTCACCAACAGAGGTGAGCATCATGATCGTGGCCCCGGAATCCTCGTGGCTTCCAATAATCCTCTCAACCAATGCGAACCCGTCCATCTCCGGCATGCTGACATCGATCAAAAAGAGATGGAAGGGGTCAGCCGATTGCCGGGCATCGGCCATCATACTCAATGCATCCATACCGTTGTCGGAAGTAGCCGTTCGCATGCCCCAATTTCTCAACATCTCTTCCAGGATGCGTCTATTAGTGGCGTTGTCGTCAACTACCAAAACGCTCAGGTCCTGAAGAAACTCTGGTTTCTCCGGTACCATCCGGAGAGACGGTTCCTCCGGTAGCCCGAGCCTAACGGTGAAATGAAAGGAACTCCCCTTGCCGACGGTGCTCCTCACCCAGATAGTACCCCCCATCATGTCAACCAAACGACCGGATATGGTCAGGCCGAGTCCGGTTCCTCCATAATTGCGGGTTGTTGACGAATCGGCTTGGCAAAAGGGAGCGAAAATTTCCTTCTGTTTCTCAGTGGGGATACCGATACCGGTATCTTCAACGATAAAATGGAGAAGCATTTCATTGCACCGGTCTTGTTCAGAGGTGACAGAAAGCACCACTTCTCCGTTTTCCGTAAACTTGACTGCATTCGACACCAGGTTGGCTATGACCTGCCTTAGGCGTCCCGGGTCTCCCATTACGGCATCAGGAATATCGGGGGGGACCCTAAATGAAAGCTCGAGTCCCTTCTCATATGCCCGAAAGGCAAGGGTACGCATAATGTTTTCCAGATTCTTTCTAAGCTCGAAGTTGACATTTTCCAAATCGAGTTTACAAGCCTCGATCTTTGAAAAATCAAGGATATCGTTGATGACAGTCAGTAGCGATTCCGCCGACGACTTCACGGCCTGGACGTATTCCGTCTGTTCTCGGTCGAGATCGGTGTCCGTGAGAAGCTCCGTCATCCCTATGACCCCGTTCATCGGGGTGCGGATCTCATGGCTCATATTGGCCAGGAATTCACTTTTCTGACGACTGGCATCTTCTGCCAAAGTCCTCGCTATCCTAAGGCCATCCTCCAGTAGCTTTTTTTCGGTGATGTCACGAAAATACCATACTCTTCCGTAGTATTTCCCCTCTGAGCCCGTCATCGGTGACGAATATCGGTCAAATATCCTACCGTCTTTCAGGGCGATCTCCTCTCGGCTCTTCTCCTCACGGTGCTCGTAGTGATACAAAATCCTCGACAGAAAAGCTTCCGGATCCATCATCTGATTTGACACAAACTGCAATAGCTGTGTATTGTCCTGGGCTTCCAAAAATTCGGGTGGAACACCCCACAACTCGACATATCGCCGATTAAATGACATGATAGTGGAGTTCTCGCCGATCACCAATATGCCGTCGATTGAACATTCCTGCTGAGTAGAGAGAATAATATTTTTAAAGGCCAATTCTTCCTCTGTCAGTCTGCGTATAATGCGATGAGCTATCCTGCCAGTTATGGAATCCAGTTCCCCAAGAATCGCATCTGTGAGTACCGTACGGGCAAATATTCCCATGACTCCAACGAGCCTATCGCCCAGTATGAGTGGATATCCAACAAAGGCGATCAGCCCTTCCTGTTGGAACCATTCCTTGTCGTGAATACGCGGGTCGTTCAAAACGTCGTTGGTGAGGTGTGGTTTGTGTTCCTTGGCGATCCTCCCTATATTGGACATACCGACCGGTACTCTGGAGTGAGAATTGTCGATATTTGTGATCTTACCGGAGCTGGCCTGCATTTCGAGCACCTGCTCCTCTTCGTTGAGAGTCCAGATGCGAATTAATGATACATCCAGATAGTTGACCAGCAGCGCGGCACACTGTTTTAGGATGTCTTGCAAACAATGGTCCTGAGCAAGGACGATTCCGATCTCGGCCCGTAACAGGGCAAAACGTGCATGCTCGGCGAGTTCCCTCTCCATCCTCTTACGATCGGTGATGTCCTCTTTAATCGCGAGGTAGTGAGTGACCACACCTACGTCGTTTTTAATCTGAGATATGGTGGCGGATTCCCAAAATAGTTCATTGTCTTTTTTCTTGTTATGGAACTCACCATGCCATTCACCACCTGCGACGACTTTCTCCCACATTTGGCGGTAATTGTCGTCGGACATCGTGCCTGATTTTAGGATGTTAGGGTTCTTACCAATCGCCTCATCGTAGGAGTAGCCCGTCATCTGCGTAAATTTGGGGTTCACGTACTCAATTTTTCCTGAGCAGTCTGTAATCACGATGGTAACCGGACTTTGCTCAACAGCCTTTTGCAGTTTACGTGTTTGTTCCTCTACGCGTTTTTGTTTCGTGACATCCTCGGCGATCCCCACATAACGGTAGACTTTTCCGTTTCCCGCGTGCACTGGATAGGTGCGAGCGCTGATCCAGCAAACTGTCTGGTCGGAACGGACGATCCGGTAGACTTGGTTGAATATCTCCCCATGTATTTGCAACTGCTCTAAGGCTACTAATATGCGCGGCTTATCTTCTTCGTGAATAATATCCGTGAAGGAAAGGGGGCGCTCGTAAGCGCTCTGGCAGCTGAGTTGCCAAATTGTTTCGTAAGCGGGACTTACGTAAACCATTGTAGTGAGATCGCTGGAGACAATAAAAAACACCTCGTTGCAATATTCGGCAATCTGGCGGAAGCGTTCTTCCCCTTCCCTAAGTGCACCTTCCAATCGCTGGCGCTCATGTTCCGCCACCTTCCATTGCGTGATGTCATGTACCGTACCGAACACACGGATGGGAACATTGTCCTCGTCGAAGGTAACTTGGGCAATGGCAGAGACCATCCGTTCTGTCCCGTCTGGCTGCACAAAACGATGTTCCAAGAAAAATGGCTCCCCACCCTCCAGGGCAATCTGTGCGGCAAGCTCAACTTCATCACGTTCATCAGGGTGGACGAGACCAAAAAATTCTTTTCCCGTCCCAGCAAAACCATCCTTGTCAAGTCCGGTGATACGGTACATTTCTTCCGACCAGGTGATTTTTCCGCTACTTAGATCCAACTCCCAATTACCCACATTTGCCAAAGACTGGGCTTCGTTCAAGAGTTGCTTCTCCCGAATCAGTTGCTCTCTATCATTGTCCAGTTCCCTTACCATGTTGTTGAAAACTTCGGCGAGGATACCGATCTCGTCCTTTTTGGCGCCAACGAAAAACCGGGCACTCCCTTTTTTGCCAGCGATGGAGCGAACGTGACTCGTAAACCTCAACAAGGGAGCAGTAAGTAATTTACAATAAAGCCAAATAATGGCGATGGAAAAGATGCTGGCTGTGAACAGGAAAACAGACAAGTGTCTCTTAGCCCTGGTGATGGCGGCAAAAGCCTCAGACTGCGGAAGGTTGGCTGCTATGATCCAATTAATTGTAGCCAAGCGCTTGAAGGTAACTAAAACTGGCACTCCAGTAGAATTGTCTGTTTCTACAGTACCTTCAAAACCACCGATTGCCTTTTCGATCCCCTTGTTGGCTCCAAAAGGCACACTGCCCAATATTCGCGTCTTATCAGGGTGCAATATCATGGTCCTGTTAATGTCGAATAAATAAAGATAGCCGCTCTTGCCTATCCTGGTGTGAGCAATTTTACCAAGAAAGCTTTGGCCGGTCAGATCGATGCTCCCTGACAGCACTCCGATTACTTCGCCAATGGAGGAAATAATGGGCACCGATATTGCCACCACCGGGTTCCGGGTAGGTTGCGAAGATAAAAAAGGATTGGAAATAATTGGCCTAGCGGATGCTATGGTTTTTTTGAAATGGTCGCGAGATGAGCAGTTGGTACCCCGGTGTCCGGGGACATAAGGTATCTCTGCGATCAGATCCCCCTTCCGGGAGTACAGAACGATAGTATTATCAAACGTGGATTTGTGCTCAGATTGGGCATCCAGAAAGCGTTGGGCCTTCGCAGAGTCATTCAAAACATCCAAAGGGACATTTTTCGCTATTTCACTCAATTCGTCTCGCGCAACTGTAATGTTATCATCGAGATTTCCGGCTATCGACGAGATGAGGACGGACTGCTGGGCTGTTATATTCTCCTTTAGTTGCTGCTGAAAGTAGGATAGGGAGAAAAAAGCAAGAGCCGCTGTAATCCCGAGCATCAATAGGCAAGTACCTGCTGTTATTTTCATTTTCAGGCTGACACTCAAATGCCTTGTCGCCCACTCCCGCGGTAGTCGCACTATCAAAACCTGCACCTCGCTGTAGCGATTTATCTAAAATAACTCAAGAGAAAAGAGAGTCCGACTTGCGGTAAATACTTTTAATCATTTTTTGCTATTCCGAGGTCATCCAGATATTTAATCAATATTTTCCTCTCAAGTGGCTTTGGAAGATAACTGGTACAGCCTCCACGATAATAAGCCTCAAAAACATCTTTGGGTGTCTGCAATGCTGTGGTCATGATGATTTTAACTTCATTTTGGGGAAGTATCCCCAACGTTTTTTCTTTTTCTCTGATAATTTTTAGCACTTCCTGCCCATTTATTTCTGGCATCATAATATCGAGGCAGATCAGCCCATACTTACTATTATCAGCTAGAGCCTGTGTGAAGGCTTCAACGGCCTCGATGCCGTTGACTGCAATTTCGCATTCGCCATATGGGGCTAGGTATTTTGTCAAAACTTTACGGCTCATGAAATCGTCTTCCACAATCAAAATGCGCATTGATTTCTCCATAAGTCTTAGGTTGGGGGTTGCTCGAGAAAAGGGGCACAAGTATAAGATCGGCATTAAATACAGAATCTTTAACTAGAAATCACAAGTATGAATAAAATTTTCCAATATGTGGTTCTGTTGTTTTGTTTGATTCTGTTTTTTGCCGGTGTTGGACGTTGGTCCTGCATCGGGGAAGCCGAGTGATCGCAGACGAGGTGATACGTCGGATCAGAGAACCATGTGTCAAAGACGCCTTGTGGGACCTTGCCCGGATAGTGCATCTATACAGGAAAGAGGACGTGAGAGGGGATCGCAGATCAGGTAATAAGGTTGTTTTTAATGACGTAGGCCTGAAGTGGTTGCGGTTTTTGAGACAGGGTGATAACGGACCCGGATTCAGCAAGGCAGATGCGGACAAGCTCTTTGCCCCTTTCAAACGCCTTCCGGGGGCGGAAAAACAGAGGGGTTACGGAATCGGTCTCGCCACGGTGGAAAAAATCATACGGCGCCATGGCGGCAAAGTGTGGGCGGAGGGGGAACCGGACCAGGGGGCCTGCTTCTTTTTCACCCTTCTCGCAGACTGAACTGGTGATCAATAGCCTGAAGCCGCAGATTCCGGCTAAAGCCTGCCTCATCTACCGGTAGGCCATATAGCCAGCACTGTCGGGCATTCTCGCACATCCTCTCGCACCCCACCTGACACCCCACCGGCCTAAGGTACCTTTACCAACCGCTAGCATAATATTTCCCAAGCGAATAGCCCGGTATCACTCGCACCCCTACCACAAATCCGCTCAGTTCGCTATTTACAACCATAAGGAGTATTCTCAAGTCTGCTAGCCATCTACAAGGCGATCGGCTGGAGGCAATGTTTTAAGGGAGCACCATGAATATGAAAAAAGTACATGCGATTGGAGAGTTAGAACGCATCCGCAAGATGGAAGTTCAGGTTGAATCTGAAGCGCAAACAGAACCCGGGGCCAGGGACGAGGTGCGCCGGCTGCTTCATGGCCTCGAAGTTCACCAGGTTGCACTGGAGGCCCAGAACGAGGAACTCGGAAGAGCCCGGGCCGAAGTGGAAACGGTGCTCGAGATGTACGCCGATTTTTATGATTACGCTCCGGTTGGTTACCTTGCCCTCGACCGCGAAGGGATTATACATAACATCAACCGCACCGGTTCGAAGCTCCTGGGACTTGAGCGTTCCCATCTGAACGGTCGGCAGTTGCAGCTTTTCGTCACCGAAGCGTACCGACCCGCCCTTACGGCCTTCCTCGACACGGTCTTTACCAGCCTCAGCAAAGAGACCTGTGAGGTGGTTCTCTTAAGGGACGTGGTTTCACAGGTCAGCGTACAAATCGAGGCAGTATCCGCGGCGTCGGGAAAGGAATGCCGTATGGCCTTGATTGACGTCAGCGAGCGCAAGCGGGCCGAGCAGGCGCTCAAGAAGGTGGAGGAGGCAGCCGGCGAGGCGCTCCAGAAGGTAGAGGAGGCAGTAGTTGAGGCGCTCCATAAAGTGGAGGAAACCGAAGGGTCGTCCCAAAATGCGGATGAAACGGTGAGGGATTCGCATAAAAGGCTCGAAGAAACGGCCACGGAGGCGCGCAGGAAGGTGGAAAAAGCTACCAACGAGGCGCGTCAGAAGGTGGCAGATGCGGCCAAGGCGGCTGAGACGCTCCAGCGCGGAGAGGGCTCAGCGGACCTCTCTTTTGGCAAAGTGAAAATGTTGGCGGAAGTTGCGCGCCTTAAAGTTGAAAATGCCACAGAAGCGGCCTTTCAGAAGGTGAAGACCACGGCTGATGTGCTGCAAAAGGAGAAAGGAGCGTCTGACCTGCTTCGGCAGGACAAGGTGCTGGCAGAGGCGGCCACTCTGGCTAAAAGCCAGTTTCTTGCCAATATGAGCCACGAACTGCGCACCCCGATGACCGGCGTCATCGGCATGCTGGACTTGGCCCTTTCCGGCAAGCTCGACTCGGAGCAGCGGGAATTTATCGGCGCGGCCCATGCCTCGGCGCACTCCCTGGTGCGGATACTTAATGATATCCTTGACCTGACAAAAATAGAGAGGGGTAAGCTTTCGATCGAAGTAAATCCATTCTCACTGCGAAAATGCGTGGAAGATACTCTCAGCATCCTTTACCCCGTCGTGAAGATCAAGGGAATCGGCCTCGATTTCACGGTGGCAGAAAATGTACCTCAGGACGTGCTCGGCGATCAGACACGATTGAACCAGATCCTGACGAACCTGGTCGGCAATGCGGTCAAGTTCACCAAGAAAGGAAAAGTGGAGGTCCGAGTCTCAGCGGGCGGCGTTATACCCGGTGGCAAGCGGGACATCACCTTCACCGTCACCGACACCGGGATCGGTAAAGGGGATGCCTTATCGCAGCTGTAGCGGCTTCCCCTACCATTACTCTCAGAAAAAAGGTGATGCAATGAGTGACAATGCAATTTATTTCCCCTACATTGACGTCCCACATGTGGATCGGCTTTCAAGGTCGACCCGGAATCGGCGTTCGGTTTGACCCACCCTGTAACGTAAAATTGATACGTTACGAATTTAAGGTGGGTCAACTGGGACGCCGAAATGGGTCATTATTGCAATCCGGTTCACAACGTTCTCAAAGAGTCGATCGATGAAGAACTGGTGGCAGCGATCCAGACGATTATGGAAGGGGCCTATTATTTTGGCGACGGAGTGACCAATCCCTTGCCTGGGGGCACTGAGGATTAAAGTATAACTATTTTTTCTTCCGCAATTCCTCCATATTTTTCGGCTACAATTACACCTGAATTTAATTGGCCAGGATATAGCATTAACACGCTGTCAATCGCAACCCAGCTTGCCTCTGTGCAAGGGGGCGTGCAACGGGGGACGTGAGTGACGAAAATACTAGTGGTCGATGACCATGCCATCGTTAGAAAGGGGGTGATTCGGACTCTTGAGGAGATCCACAGTATAGGGGCTGTTTGCGATGAGGCTTCCACTGCAAGGGATGCTGAGGAAAAGATTGCCACAGGAATGTATGGCCTGGTTTTGCTCGACATTTCTGTCCCGGGCGGCAACGGGCTGGAGTTACTGAAGAAATTACACAAGCAGCAGCCTAAGGTGCCCATCATGATCTTAAGCATGTTCCCAGAGGACCAATATGCGATACGGGCGCTCACCTTAGGTGCGGTTGGTTATCTCACCAAGGAGAACGCTCCCGAAGAACTGGTCGAAGCAGTGATCAAAGTTCTCTCCGGTGGACGCTACGTAAGTTCCTACCTTGCTGATCGTTTTGCCGCCCACCTAGCCATGGGCGTAAATACTAAGGCCCTGCCTCACGAAAGGCTATCGGACCGTGAGTTTCAAATCTTACGTATGATCGGAGAAGGACAGTCTCCAACCCAAATCGCAAGTGCTTTGTACATTAGCGCCAAAACAGTCAGTACCTATCGTTCAAAAATACTGCAAAAGATGGAGTTAAGAAATAACGCGGAACTTATAAATTATGTCATTAAAAATAACCTTATTACCTGAACTAAGCACACCACTCCCTTTATCCGCCTTACCGTAGGACAAAACCTTCTTTATTTGTAAGCTATTCTCCTAACTACCAGATTCCTTTTTTTTTACACATTTTCTCTTTATTTATTGCCGATAAAGATACCATCTAAATCAGATGGGAGGATGGAAATGGCAGCATCCATTACAGAAACTACGCAATATCTGACGTTCAAACTGGAAGACGAGCTGTTCGCACTCGACATCGACAAGGTGCGAGAGGTGTTGGATTTCACCAGTATCACCAAGGTCCCCCAGACCCCGGACTACATGCGCGGAGTGATTAATCTTCGCGGCAGCGTGGTCCCGGTCGTGGACCTTCGCCTCAAATTTGGTCAAGCAATGGCGGAGAAGACGGTTAACACCTGCGTCATCATTGTCGAGGTGGAGATGGACGGCGAAAAGGTGGTAATGGGAGCTATGGCTGATGCTGTTCAGGAGGTACTCGACCTCGAACCCGGCCAGATCGAACCGCCACCGCGAATTGGCACCAAATTGAATTTGGACTTCATCCGTGGCATGGGGAAGCACGCCGATCAATTCATAATAATCTTGGATATTGACAAGGTGTTCACGGTGAGTGAACTGGAGCTGCTGCATGAGCCTGACCTAGTAGCTGCAAACGGCTGAGAAACGGAACTTATCAATCATATAAATGGAGAGTAACATGAATTGGTTTAGCAACCTTAAAGTTAGCACAAAAATCATCACAGTAGTCGCTATTCTGTCTGTAATCTCAGGAGTTATTGGTGTCATTGGCATCAGAAATATGCACACGATAGACGATCGAGCAGATACTATGTATCGAGAGGAGTTGATGGGACTCTCTCATATAAAACAGGCTAGCATCAATCTGCTCTATATTAGCAGAGCCGAAAAAAACTTTCTTCTGTCTTCTTCAAAGGATGAACGAGATCGCTACCTTGAAGCCTCTTCTAAATATAGAGCTGAACTAAAAGATAATTTAGCAAAGGCGAAACCTCTGTTTTACACAGAAAAAGGAAAGGAGTTGCTGCAGAAACTCGAGTCTGCGCTGGCTGACTGGGAAAAGGTACATCAAAAAGTAATGGAATTGGCTGCAAAAGAAAAAACTGCAGACAAAAAAGAATCAACAGAACTCTCTTTCGGGGAAGCACGCCAGAAAATTGACGTCTTAGAGGGGTTAGTAACTGAACTCACAAAGCTTAAGGAAGCAAACGCTCAAAAGGATAATGAAGATATAGCCTCGATCTACCAATCGAGTTTTTCCTCTATGGTAACCTTGATCATAGTCGGCATTCTGATCGGTTTGGCTCTAGGAATTACCATATCTCGAATGATAAGTCGGGCCTTGGTCAAAGCGGTTGATGTAGCCGACAGAATAGCGCAGGGGGATCTTTGCGTCAGCATCGGAGAGACCGGTAAAGACGAGACTGGGCAGTTGCTGGCGTCACTTGCAGCCATGGTTACAAAGCTCACCGAGGTTGTAACAGAGGTAAAAAGCGCGTCAGACAACGTGGCTTCTGGGAGCCAGCAGATGTCTTCAGGCTCGGAAGAACTTTCCCAAGGGGCAAGTGAGCAGGCTGCTGCTGCCGAAGAGGCCTCTTCCTCAATGGAACAGATGGCCTCTAACATCAGGCAGAATGCCGACAATGCGATGCAGACGGAAAAGATTGCGGTCAAGTCCGCGACAGACGCACAGGAGGGGGGGAAGGCTGTTGCCCAGACAGTGAATGCAATGAAGGAGATTGCCGGAAAGATCTCCATAATCGAAGAGATCGCCAGACAGACTAATCTTCTCGCCTTGAACGCCGCCATAGAGGCGGCGCGTGCAGGTGAGCACGGCAAGGGATTTGCCGTGGTGGCCAGTGAAGTAAGGAAGCTCGCGGAACGCTCTCAAAAGGCCGCTGCCGAGATCTCGGAACTCTCCTCCTCCAGTGTTGAGGTCGCTGTGAAGGCGGGGGATATGCTGACCAGGATGCTCCCCGACATTAAGCGCACCGCCGAACTGGTGCAGGAGATTTCGGCCGCCTGTAGGGAACAGGATACCGGCGGCGAACAAATCAACAAGGCGATACAGCAGCTCGACCAAGTGATCCAGCAAAATGCCGGCGCCTCCGAAGAGATGTCGTCAACGGCGGAGGAGCTTTCTTCCCAGGCCGAGCAGTTGCAAGAAACCATCGGTTTCTTCAAAACCAGAGAGGATAAATCCGCACGTAGTTCTGCACGGCAGACTGTTAAGTCCGTCTCTAAAATGGCGGTCAAAAAGGTTGCTTTGGTAAAAAGCCCCAACCTGACCCGGGCCGGTTCCTCGGGTGCTGCTATTCAAATGGGGCAAACTGACGAGGCGTTCGAGCGATTCTGATGAAAAGATTCGTGCGGCAACACACCCACATTTGGGGTGTTGCTGCACGAATCTCCGAGTCATTTTTGCTGTTCTGATCGCGCTCGACGCAAAGATTTGGGCACTAAATTGATGATCCCGACGCCATGCAATGTTTGCTGGTTCCTAGCACTGATGTTTTTAGGCCGTTACTTAGTGCACATTAGCGGCAGCAATTTGCCCTGAATTTACCGGGTTATAGGCGTCTTGCTGCGGGTGCCGAGTTTCCATCCGACACCAGGGTAACCCGCTGTAATCTGATGGGGGCATCCCACTTAACGTGCTCCGTAATCCGTTTTCTGAAGCGACCCCCGTAGCAAATACCTCGAGTATAAGTCCTGACACTTTGCAAGGTCAGGGTTTACGGCCCTACGTCGGAAGCTGCCTCTCTAGATCTCCCTGGTGGCAGGTCTGCTGATCCTGTGGACGCCGTTGCCGCGTTTGGCACTTTGCCGCGGTTCTCGAGATCCGGGTTCCGCCGGCCGCTGCCGCAAGTCCCGTCCCTGCGAGCTGCCGAATCCTTTTTCCCTTCCCCTCCCGGTTTTCCTTCCCTGTGCGATCGGGGGAGGTCCTCCCCCTGGGAGCCGTGGATCTGACTAGAATGGAAAGACCGCACCTCTCAACTTTAGAGGCACATTTCAACTTGAGAAGCACTTTAACTGCACTATCGCAATAAGGCCACATCCCCCGGGCGTTTGCCCTGGTCCGGTTCTTCCTGGCGTTACTCCCATCTGTCGGCTGGTCACCCGGCACCGTCGCGAATGCCCTGGTCCTTCTGAGAGCCAGCGCATCGCCGTTCCAGATTTCGCGGCTGCGCCCGCTGATCTCGCCTTTGTCCCCCTTGCCTCCAACATTGGGCCTTTTTTTTGCGAGGACATTCTTTGCTCGCGTGGCTCGGGTTTTGACAAGGATTGCCAGCCAGGCCTCTCTCGTGCGCTTTCCTCCTCCGCAGCTCTGAGAACTCGGTGACCGTGACCGCCTGCGGTCTCCATGTCATGGACCCGGTTCAGGTGTCGGGTGAGTGTCTTCATCCCGCCTATGCCGCAGATCATGCACCTGGAACCCATGCAACCTCAGGCTACCTGCCGCGCAGACGGCGGATCGATGGCTGTAGCGTGCCTGATATCCTTCCCCTCCACCATAAAGATCACCATCTCAGCAATATTTGTGGAATGGTCCGCTATCCGCTCAAGGTACTTGGCTACGTAATTTATCTTGATAGATCTGCTGATGGTGGCCGGCGTCTCCGTCATCAATCCAACGAGCTCCTGCTGGATTTGACGATATAATTCGTCTACAAACTGGTCATTTGAACAGACCTTAATTGCTAGTTCGACGTCACCACGCATGAAAGCGTCCAATGCTTCCTTCACCATGGTCGAGGTGGCCTCCGCCATCCGAGGAAGGTCGATACATGGTATAAAGGGTGGCTCAAGATTCAGTTCCTTTACCATTTTGGCAATATTGGAACACTGGTCGCCTATCCGCTCCAGATCGGTCACGATTTTCAGAGATAGGGCGATAAACCGGAGATCACGGGCTGTCGGTTGCCGGCGGGCGAGCACCTCCAAGCACATTTCATCGATTAGCATTTCAAGTCGGTCAATTTCATGGTCGTAAGCGATGATCCTTTCCGCCATTTCGGTATCTCTGCTTACTAAGGACTGCATGGCGTTGCTGATCATCAACTCAACCTTGCCGCCCATCTCCAAGAGGCCCTCTCGTACAGTATTCAGTTCCTCGTCGAAATGCCGGTTGAAGTGTTCTCTCAGCATTTGCGGCCTCCACGGAGTTCTCTTTCGATGTTGAACCGGCGCTCAATGGCACTTTGCTCGGGAGGACATAACCTAAGCCAATCGGTTGGCTGCCGCAGGTTGGTTCCCCTTGATGTGTGATGAACTCAGTGGGCTTTTGCGCCCGTTGTTTTCGCTTTCGTCGATCCTTTTACAGTCCCTTTCCTCGCGAGCATGTTTGCTGCCCGAATTTCTCTTGCCCGCATTAGGTTGTCAGCCAGACCTCGTTCGTTAGCCATTTTTTTTCGTGCATCTGAGAAGTCGCTGGCTGTCAGCGCTTGTTTGGTCGGAATGCCAAACTGTCGCCGATACGCACCGGGTTTCAGTTCATGCACAGTCGAAAGATGCCGGGTGAGCGTCTTCATCCCGCCTTTGCCGCATACCAAGCAAAAAACCTGATCCGACCGGAATGCTTTTTTCAAACTCATAGCCGGTCCCTTGTTTGTGGGGGTGTCAGTAGTGACGCTAGGTTCTTCCACGAGCCGCTGAAGAGAGGCGTGGACCCGCTTCAATTCCTGAATCAGATCCTCGCTGTTCATTTCCGTCTTTGTGACATGCGAAGCCACTATGCTGGCTGTCATTTCTAGTAGTGATCCCATCATTTGACCCCCTTAGTGATGAAATGATAACCGTCTTTAATTATTTTATCGGGATATTCGGTTAATGTCAAAAGGGGTAGTTAGTGGGGGGCAGAGTTAAGATGGGAATGGAGATGTCTCGACAATAGAGAGGTCCAAACGAGTTCTTCGGTATGAAACTTAAGGGGGTTTGTAGTCGGGGCTATCGGAGGCAAAAGCCTCCAGGGAGTGTACGGTTCCGCCTGAACCGACAATCGGATGGGGCTGTCGATGAGATAATTGAAACTCAACAATAGTCTATAGAATAAAGGGGGATGTGATCCCCTTAAGCCCTACATACATCACAATCATCACCTTCTCTCACTGGACACCCACAGCGCTCGCAAGCGTTCGACCAGGCAACGCGGATCTTTCCCCGTTCTTGAAAGCCGAATACATGGCCCTTGGGAAAATCGAGCTCGGCAAAAGTAACATCACCATAGGATTCAGGGTCGAGGCCCTGGAATGCTCCCTCTAATCTTTCAGCCTCTTCTCTGTTCGCATAGACTTTCATGATGTCCCCTCGCGTTCCTGACTGGCCACCGGACATGGGGTTGGCACCGGATCAGAGCGGCAACCGTTCTTGTTCCCAGGTGTCCTTGGTCTTTCTCCTCCATTTTAATGGTTTAGCTGCTGCTATACGGCTACCGTCATTAAGGCTCTTTCTGAGAATTGCTGCAGGTTTGAATGTTACGATCTGGCGCCCTTCGATGGTAATTGCCTCCCCGGTCTGTGGGTTCCTCCCCAACCGAGCGTTTTTCTGCCGGACTGCAAACTTCCCAAAGTTAGCAACTTTCAGGTCCTCTCCGCCCTCCAGCGTGGTCTTGATGATTTCCAGTAATCCCTCCAGGACATCGAACGCGTCCGTTTTTGTCATGGCTGCGTTATCTTGGATGACTGCTACAAGGTCAGCTTTTGTCATAGTTATCCCTCGTCGTTTTCGAAATAGGCTGTACAATATAGCCTATTTCCTGCGCTGCGGGAATCCCTAAACTTCCATCATGGTGCATACATGGTGCAAACCTTCAATAAATCCGCCTCATTGGTCTCGCTGGGATGAATCCCGAGGTAGGTCAAGGTCTGCTTTTGGCTGGGTAGTTGAAACATCAACATCAGGTCAGATGTCCGTGTTGAATGCTGTCCGGTGGGTAGCCAGGGACAGGCAACCATTTCTGATCAAGGTTTCCAAGTATTGGCCGATAAGGCAGCAAGAGGAAACCTCATGAAACTCAAACATCAAGTCCTCATCGGGAACGCCACCAGCGTTGCCCTGGCCGCTTCAGCAACAGCCCTCCCTACCCACTCCGTTTCTTGGGCGCAGATCCTTGTCGGCACTGGCATTGCCGCGGCATCTTCTGCAATCCTTTATTCCCTAGAGTGTCGGCCAGCTCCTTAATGGTCGGCTCGCGGTTCAACTCCTTTCCCAAAACGCGGGTAGCCCGAAAAAACTTTTTAATCCCATCGTTTATGTGTACCGGCAACCGGATAGTGCGCGATTGGTTGTCCAACGCTCTCTCGATGTGCTGCCTAATCCACCAGGTGGCATATGTGGAGAAGCGGCACTCTTTGGAAATTTCGAAGCGTTCCACGGCCTTAATAAGACCCAAATTACCCTCCTCGATCAGGTCGAGAAATGGCAACCCTCGGTTGGTGTAGTGCTTGGCGATCTTCACGACCAGGCGGAGGTTGGATACGATCATCCTCTCCCTGGCGGCCTTGTCCCCGAGTGCAATCTTTGCTGCCAGTTCTTTTTCGTCGTCGGCGGTCAGTAGCTTTGCCAGGCGTATGCCACGTAAATAGAGCTTGATCGCCTCGTCAGAATTCTCGGCGATTATCTCATCTATCGCCTCTTTTTCGGCCTCGACTTCATCAGTTTCGGTCTCAACGTCAACATCTTCGGCTTCACCGGCTTTTCTGATGCCTTCAAGCTTCGTGGCTTCAGGCGCCTGAGTAAAAGCTGCCAGGGAGGCAATCTCCTCAGAAAGCACTTCGCTTCCCATACCAACACTCCTGAAAAGCAACCTGGAAGATTTGCACATTAAAGTCGCGCATTTCCCCGTTTTATTTGTGAAGTTATAGAGCATGTTAATGCTGCCATATGGTTTGTGGCGGGCAAGGTCTGTAGGGTGGAGGGGTATCCGCCGTTGTTCCTGGCTGGGTACCTGAAGAACAACGTGATGACGCCACGGCCGGCGTGCAGCTCCAAGGAAAGTGGGCGGAGTGGATTAAGTTCTTTACGGTGGGGGTTGATGCCGCGGTTCAGGAGTCGATCCGTACGGCGCTCGGACCGAAGTGAGCCTGCGGTGGAGGTGGAAGGAATCAATGCTAGAGCTGGGCTTACGCCGGCAGTCGGTCCTTTACCGGTTCCCGGATCTGATGTTGGGGACTCCGGTCCTCACGGCGCACAAGGCAAAGGACAGCTTGGGGATCTCTTTTCAGGCGGCGAGTGCCGCGCTGGCTCAGCTTGAGGAAATGGGGCTTCTGGTTCAGAAGGTGCAGACGACGCGGAATGGATCTTCTTCTTTACCAGGGGCTAACCGGTTAAAATGGAGGAGGAAGACCAAGGACACTTAGTAACAAGAGCTGTTACCGCTTTGAACGACTGACCGGCCAATTTATATTCCAATCATCGCGGACGCTTCTGATCAATATCAACGTGTGACGCCAAAAAATTAGCCGTACTTTTAATCTTTTGAAGAGAAAACCCTGCCTCACGCATCACCCCAAACAGAGTAGATGCCACGATCTCCGGGCTTGATGCAGTATCAAGCAATAATGCGTTAAGAAATACTAAATCCATTGCGTCCCTCCCCCTGATTGTAGATTGATGGCTATAATACACCAGAAATAAGGAATAAATAAGGATAACTAAGTATTCTAACCTAATGAGCTGCGCAAGCCTGCCATGGAAGACTTCTCGCCCAAAGTCAACTTCCATGCACAATCTTCGTGTGACTTGATATTCAAAATGGGCTTCCGCCACGCAGGCGAAAGCAAATAACGCTGTAACCCAATGGCTGCAAGGGATTACGACGTTTTAGCTAAACTTAAAGGTTTCTAAAGGTTTAGATTCATCGTATATCGACGGCAGGTGTTTACTTAATATTTTCTTATTTTTATGGTATAAATAAATCTGCATACCGCCCGGCCCCCCCCTCCTAATGAACCATAAAATTACTCACTCTCTGGAGCTGGCCAAAGGAAATTCCCATGTCCACACCCTGTAGCGACGAAGAAAAGGCTAGCCTTGGACCAAAATCAGGGCAACATCGGCTAATTGATCATATTGAGGGTCTGGCTGATAAGCCAAAGATTGTAGCTTGCCTGCTTGTAAGCCTGTTAGTTGGTTACGTAGATTACTTGACCGGAGATTATTCCCTAGCGCTTTTCTACTTTATCCCAACAGCATTGGCTTCATGGTTTATTGGAAAAAAATACGGATATATTATGGCTTTCGTATGTAGCGTACTGCTTATTGTCATAGACTATGTGTCTTCACATGGACATATATTTGAATTGAATGTAATATTATGGAATAAGATTATGGAAATTGCCTTTATTTTAGTTTCAACATATTTGATCTATACCATCAGGGCCAAGATGAAACAGGTAAGTCTGAAATCAATGGAGTTGGAAGCAGCTAACAAGAAGCTAGAATCTTTCAATTATACTGTCGCTCATGATCTGCGTCAACCATTGAACATCCTCAGCACTTACTGCCAGGTAATCGGAAAGAGGTTCGGCGGCCAGCTCCCAGAGGAATGTATGGGATATGTCCACGAGTCCTACAAGGTCACCTTGCGCATGAATCGTCTCATCGGTGCCCTGCTCAAGTTCTCTCAAATTGGTCACTTTGAACCACAGCGGGTTTTGGTGGATCTTACTCTGTTGGCTCATGAGGTGGCTGAGGAGTTGAAACTGTCCGGTCCCGAGCGTCAGGTGGATTTTAGAATCGCCGAGGGAATGGTAGCCAACGCCGACGCGGACCTAACACGGGTGGTCCTGGACAATCTCCTAGGCAATGCCTGGAAGTACACCGGCAATAGGGAGAGGGCGGCCATTGAGTTTGGTGTTGCGAGTATCGACGGGGTGCTAACCTATTTTGTCCGAGACAATGGGGACGGTTTTGACAAGGCTTACGCGGGCCAGCTATTTATCCCTTTCCAGCGCCTCCCTGGAGCTGAAGCACACAAGGGGCTTGGCATCGGTCTAGCCACAGTGGAAAGCATTATCCTGCACCACGGCGGCAAAATATGGGCCGAAGGGGAACCGGGGATGGGGGCGACCTTCTTCTTCACCCTTCCTGAAGCTTGAATATCAGCTATTTAGTTTCCGTCCGGAAACGTAACATACCGGATTTGTTAAAAATATAGCAAAAAGTTCTTCGGTTTTTCTCGTATCCGTGTTACAATTCCTGCCGTAATTATCTGTAATCATTGAATGTTATGACGACAGGAGCGGCCTGGATGCGACAAAAACACACACGACAGATGAGCCTATTTTCCGTCACAGCCCGCCACGACATCGGCAAAGATCTCGGTGTCTTCTCAGAGATCCTTGATGCCACTACTGAGATGCTGGATCGGGTCTACAACGATCTGATCCGTAATCGCTGCAGGGAGACGGGGCGTTCTGGGATGACCGCCGAGCAGGTGCTTCGGGCATGCGTACTCAAACAGTATCGCAGTCTCACCTATGAAGAACTCGCGTTCCATCTGGAGGATTCCGGCTCTTTTCGCGCCTTCGCCCGATTAGAGATGGGGCAGTATCCTTCGTCATCGACTCTCCAGGAGAACATAAAGCCACTCTCTGAGGATACTTGGGAGGCGATTCACCAATGCCTCATGCAGTATGCGAAAAAGGCTGGCATAGAGACTGGGCGAAAAATACGCATCGACTCTACCGCCATTGACAGCGACGTACACGACCCCACCGACGCATCGCTTTTATGGGACGGCGTCAGGATCATAACCCGCTGGCTTGAGGAAGGGCATACCCTCACACCTCGCCCTAACTATCGCTACAGCGACCATCTGCGGGTGGTAAAGAAGCGCCATCTTGCCGTCGTCAATGCCAAGAAAGAAGAAGCAAGGGTCGCAGCTTACCGGGATATGAAGCTTTACGCCGGTAAAGTAGTCGGGTAGAGTAGAGAATCATGAGCAATTGCGCTTTCAGCAGCTTCTCTGGTGGGATCGATGATCGACCAGTAGTGGCATAGATGCTGTCAAAGAGCGGGTCCATCCCTTCCAAGGCAGTATCAGCCATCTTTCGAAAGGCTCGCAGAGGATGGTCTTTAGGAACGAAAGATTCTGGAGTCACATATGTGAACAATGCCTCTGTTTTGCTGTCTGGTTCGCGCATAAGTTTCTCCAGTAATAGCAGTCATTTATGCGCGACTATGTATCATGAAATGGAAGTTTTATCTATTTGATTTTCAACAACCTGCTAGTGAATCTGTTTTGGTTCAGCGTGACTTGGACTTTCCAACCGTTTGTGATAAACCATCGCGAACGGAGGAAAACAGATGCGCAAGCAACGTCACAACTAATGCTGCCACGATATCGAGCCCTGAACGACTACGGTGTTATTTTAGGCGTCGCAATGCTTTGATTGTGGGATACGTATGTTGACCTGACACAATCCCTTTCAGCTTCCAACGATGACAATTCTTGGCACCCAAGGCGGCCCCATCGCTGAATGAAATCATCGTAAAATCTGGGGCAGGTCACCTCGCGAAACCCATTGTGGCCTGATTCCGAATCTGATCCACACGTTGCCACGATGGTTCCTCCATATAATGCTTAAGACATCTAGCCCACTGCCGACAAGCACTCTTGAGGACCTGTGATAATCACGTTCAATCTACACCGTACCGGGCTGGTGAAAAATTCCCGAAATTGGTTTGCACCTTGGCAAGTGCCCTCACCGAAGTGGGCATTCTTCTTTACAAATGACTTGGTGCCAAGCGCAGTTGGGAACAAGTCTACCTGACAGGTGATGACTTTGACCCAATTGTATTTTTTGGGCAGACCACCAGTGTTGTCGCATTCACGGAGCAACCATGAAGCACTTTCTCACCACTGCCATCCTGTTCGTCAGTTTGATGCAATATGGCGCTGTCCATCCTGCGCAGGTCCACGCGGCTGCACGGCCGATCCTGTTCGTGGTCGATGCTGATTACCCCCCGATTAATTTCATTGAGAACGGCAGTGCCAAGGGGTTATGCATCGATATTATCAAAGCGCTGAGCGCCGTGACGCACCAAGACATGCCGGTAAGGCTTATGGCGTGGGACCGGGCCCAGAATATGGTACGGCGTGGAGAAGCCGATGCCCTGAGCCTTTTAGCAATCTCCCAGGAGCGCAGGGCGGACTACGATTTCACTGACACCGTGATGAGTATCGAATATTCACTGTTCGTCAGGAACGACGAGGTGGGGATCTCGGGTCTAGAAGATCTGAAAGGAAAGGCCATAGGCGTGACCGCAGGCGGCTTCCCGCACCAGGCCCTACTCTCCCAACCCGGCATCAACCTGGTCATCGTTGCCAGTTACCAGGATGGCCTGCACCGGCTCCTCAATGGGACCATTCAGGCCTTCGCCGGAGATAAGTGGGTGGCTCTCTATCAACTGCACCAGGACAACATCGGGGACATCAAGGCCTTGGATAAGCCCTTTGCCGTCAGGGAAGCCGCCTTTGCCGTCCGCAAGGGGAACCAGCCACTGCGCGACGAACTCAACCGCGGCCTGGCCGAACTCAAAAGACGGGGTGTGCTCAGGGAAATACTCCAGAAGTGGTCCGGTAAACAGATCGTGGTCATGACCCGGGAAAAGATCAAGCTGGGTATAGCGGTTGCGGTCTCAAGCACGGCCCTAGTCCTGGTGACGCTGCTTTCCCTCTGGGTCTACACCCTGAAAAGGACCAAGTCGCGACTGGCGGCAAGCGAGGAGCGCTACCGAATCCTGGTGGAAAAAGCCCCCGACGCGATCATCGTCTTCGACCTGGATCTCTGTAAGATAACCGACGCCAACGGCAAGGCCGAGCGGCTATTTGGCTGTGGCCGCAAAGAATTGATCGGCTGCAAACCGCAGCGCTTCTTCAATGAGGTTCAACCAGACGGTCTCCCGGTCGGGGAAAGTATGGATACCTACCAAAACCGGGCCATCGCAGGGGAAGAGGTTACCTTCGAGCGCTCCATTCACAACTTGTGGGGTAGCGATCTCATCTGCGAGGTGCGTCTGGTGGCATTGCCCGCACCCGGGCACAGGCTGATTCGGGCCAGCTTCCTCGACGTGACCGGACGCAAGCTGGCCGAACTGAAGCAGCACAGGTCCGAAGAGCAGTTCCGGGACATTTTCGAGAATGCTCCCTTCGGCATCTACCAGACCTCGGCGGAGGGCCGGCTCCTCAGTATAAACCCCACCGGCGCCAGCATGTTCGGCTACGAAGCGAATCTGCAGATGCTGGCGGCCACCTCGGATGTCGTGTCCCAGCTCTTCGTTCAACCCGGGCAGCGACAGGCCCTGGTGCAGCAGGCGCTTGCGTCGGATGGATTCGTGCACCGCGAGGTGGAGTATCGCCGTCGGGATGGCTCCCGCTTCGACGCCGTGCTCTACATGAGGGCCGTACCTGCTGGAGACGGCTCGCTCGACTACTTCGAGGGGTTCATCGAGGACATCACCCTGCGCAAAAAGGCGCTTTCCGAATTGCGCAAACTGTCCCAGGCAGTCGAACAGAGCCCGGCCAGCATCGTCATCACGGACACCGACGGCACCATAGAATTCATCAATCCGAAATTCAGCCAATTGACCGGATACCGGCTTGACGAGGCACTGGGGCAGAAACCATGCCTGCTGAAATCTGGAAAGATGCGTGTCGAGGTGTACCGTGACCTCTGGAGCGCCATCTCCTCAGGACGTGTCTGGGAGGGGGAACTGCACAACCGAAAGAAAAACGGCGACCTATTCTGGGAGCGTGCGACAATTTCTCCCCTTCGGGATGGCGCAGGGGTCATCACCAATTTCCTGGCGGTGAAAGAGGACATCACCGAGCAAAAGAACATGAAGGAGCAGTTGTTCCAGTCGCAGAAGATGGAGGCCATCGGGCAGCTGGCAGGGGGGATCGCCCATGACTTCAATAACATTCTGACGGTAATCCTTGGATATGCCAACATGTTGAGCATGGCCCCGGGTTTGGAGGCATCTTACAAGCAGAAGGTGGATCGGATCATCAACTCTGCGGATAAGGCCGCCCAACTTAATCGCGCCCTGCTCGCCTTCAGCCGGAAACAGATCATGGATCCTAAACCTGCGGAGCTAAACGATATCGTGCGCCAGGTGCAAACCTTCCTAGGCAGGATCATCGGTGAGGACGTGCACCTGAAACTGGTAACCAACGCGCCTGAGATCAAAGTGAGGGTCGACCGCAGTCAGATCGAACAGGTGCTGATGAATCTCGCCACCAATGCCCGCGATGCCATGCCCAAGGGAGGGCTCCTGATCATCGAGACTGATATTCAGGAAATATCACTACTTCCCAACCGGACTGCGTCTTTGCACAGCCCCGGGCGTTACGCCGTCGTATCTGTGTCGGATAACGGCACCGGCATGGAGCAGGCGACCCTCTCCCATATCTTCGAACCGTTTTTCACCACCAAGGAAGTCGGCAAAGGGACCGGCCTCGGCATGGCGATCGTGCACGGCGTGATCAACCAGCACAATGGTTTCATCAACGTCTACAGCGAACCTGGGCAGGGGACCACCTTCAAGATCTACCTGCCGCTGAGCGATGGTGCTGGCCAGGAAGAGGTACCGCAGGCCGTGGCGGAACCCGTGAAAGGTGGCAACGAAACCATCCTGCTGGCGGAGGATGACGCGGCCGTGGGGGAGTTGGAACGCGAGATCCTGACAGAGTATGGGTATCGCGTGCTGCTTGCCTGCGACGGTGAGGAGGCTGTCGTTACCTTTGGAGAGCACCGAGACGGTATCAAACTGGTGGTGATGGACATGATCATGCCCAAGAAGAGCGGTTGGGAAGCGGCTAGGGAAATCAACCGATTGAAACCAGGGACGCGCATACTTTTCACAAGCGGCTACACCAAGGACTTTATCAAAAGTCGCGGGGAACTGGAGGAAGGGACCGAACTGATTATGAAGCCAGTGCAGCCTATGGAGTTGTTGAGGACAGTGCGCGCCATGCTTGATTGCTAGAATTGAGGAGCAGGCTCGATTTTGTTGCAGATATGCCGGAGTTATGTGGATCGGCTTTCAAGGTCGACCCGGAATCGGCGTCCGGTTTGACCCACCCTGTAACGTAAAATTGATACGTTACGAATTTAAGGTGGGTCAACTGGGACGCCGAAATGGGTCATTATTGCAATCCGGTTCACACTATTATGGAATCGGCAGCGCCCTAGCCCGTCTTGTCGAGGTCATACTGCACGATCAACGTGCCATCCTGACGGTCTCGTCGGTCATACCCGAATCGTGGGGAGGGCCAACGTGACCTTCTTACTTCCTCACTTGGTCGGGGGAGCAGGAATCATCGCATCCTTCCCGCCAGTGCTGACCGACATTGAGGAAGAGTTACTACGTGCCAGTGCGAAGGTGATCAGTGGCGCACTCGAAGAGTTGTGAACCGGACGCGGTACCCTCAAGGAAGTGCCGGACCATCCCCCCGGCCTGCCCACTTAGCGAGGAGGAGGGGGATGGTCGCCATGTTTTCAAGCGAGAATGCTGATGGTGCCACCTGAACTTGCCGGAGCGCCCGTTCCCGATTGCGTGTAGGTGGCTACACTGAGTGCCGACGCCGTCAGCGTGGATGTTGTCCCACTGGTTGCTGATGAAGACTGGGTGCTACTTGTAGCCTGAGGTTTGGCATGGTGGTGATGACCCCCACCTTTTTTCACCTTCTGCCCAGATGTGCTCTGGGATGTCGGCTGTGATCCGTTCTGAGCTGTCGGCTGTAAGGGTTGGAACTGCTGGACCGTAGCGCCGCTAATAGCTTGGACTGACATGATGATGTCTCCTTTTTGAGTCATGGGTGATTGTTCTTACATGACCCTTATCGGCAGCAATTGTGCAACTTTAGTGCAAATAATAAGGATTCGTTGGCGTGGTTCGGGCCTGACGACCCTGAGGCCAAATCAAATTTTCTACGACAATACCTCCTTTGCGCTGTGGCTGCTTCCTCCTTGGGCCACCGCGCTTTTTTATGTTCGTCAGGCATTGTGCGTTGCGATGAGCGACAGTCCCAAGAACGATCCAGCCAACTTCTTTTCATGTTCTCTCTTATGTCGACTCGCCATCATTTTTAATGCGTGGACTGCTTGGACATGAAATTGCTCTACTTGTTTCCTGACCAAGTATGCGTCTACAGCCTTTCGTGGGTCGTGAGAATAGAGCAGTAGTAATCTGCTTGCACTTTCCATTAGCATAGCGTATGCTTATTAAGCCTTATCCACTATTTGCCAATGAGGCTGAAGGGGGAAGGAACCGGATGGCTACATTACTTGAAATGACAGCAGAAATCGTGAAGGCACATGCTAGCGCATCGAAGATGACCAGCGAGGAGATCCTCAGGGACCTGAAGATGGTTTACACTGCACTTCAGCGCCTTGGGGCTGCACAGTCAGTGGGATTTGAAGAAAGGGCGCATGCCGCTCTCACCGTCAAGCAAGCGTTCAAGAAGGATGAAGTAATCTGCATGGTATGCGGTCAGGCAGGGATGAAGACGTTGACCCGCCACCTAAAATCCTCACACGATCTGGAGCCAAGTGCATACCGACAGCAGTTTGGTATCCCATACAACCAGTCACTTTCATCCAGAGACTTTACGGAGTTCAGAAGGGCGATGGCACTGGAGCGAGGTTTAGCCGACTACCTCGCCAAGGCAAGGCAGGTGAAAGCGGCGAACATGCAAGCCAGAAATGCGTCGTCTGCCGCCGCTGGGTAACTGTGGGCTTGATCATTATTCTGGAAAGAAGGCGAGGCGACATCTCTGTTGAGATGTCGCCTCGTTGCGTCTGGTTGCAAAATGGCACATACCCTCGACCTCGGTACGAGTCTCAGTTGCCTGACAGTAGGCGCGCCCCTTATTATACCGGAAATAGGCATCTCTTGAACTATTAGCGGCTCATTAGTCTGCGACAGTGCAGGACTTGCATGTGATTACTGCCGGTTACCCGACCTGCATCTAAGTTTATGGTTAGTACGTCATGCTTTCGGTAACGTGAAGTAGAAAGTTGCTCCTTTCCCCTGCTTGCTGTCTGCCCAGACTCTGCCACCATGCTTGGTTATGATCTGTTCAACGATGGCAAGTCCTACACCGGTCCCCTCGAAATCCTCTGCGTTATGCAGACGCTGGAAAACGTTGAATATTGTTCCAACAAACTTCACATCAAATCCGATGCCGTTGTCTTTGACAAAGTAGATGTTATCCTTTCCATCGGGAACCGAACCTACGGCTATGCTGGGTTCTACAGTTTTTCTAGAAAACTTGACTGCATTTGAGAGCAGATTCTCAAGAACCTGAGCAATCAGCGACCGGTCTCCCATCGCCTGCGGAAGATCTTCTACCCTGAATTCTATGTTTCGGTTCCGTCCCTCGTGGCTCAATCTCTCGGTTAGCTCCGTCGTGAGCACGGTCATGTCTATCGGATGGACCGTTATCTCCTGCATGCTGTTTTTGGAAAATCTCAATAAATCGTCGATGAGATTGCCCATTCTAACGGTTCTGTTGACGATAGTGGTGACAAGTTCCTTCACCTCGTCGTTCAGGGAACCACCAAAATCCTCAAGGACCACTGAGGCATAGCTATTGATGGTTCGAAGGGGTGTGCGTAAATCATGGGACACCGAGTACGAAAACGTTCGCAGATCATGTATGGTTGCATGGAGTTTCTGTTCAGCTTGCTTACGTTTGGTAATGTCGATGACTGCGAGACGGTATTCTTGACCGGTAGTGCTGGCGATGGCTTCAATCTGCACGAAGAGCGGAGGCGTCCCTTCTTGTATAGGGGCAAGCTGCAACTCCAGCTCTAACGACTCCTTTTCCTTCTGAGGAATAATGGTCCTGAGAAAGGCATTGAAAGCAGGACGGGCATTGAAGATGATAAACGACTCGAAGCTGACACCGAGTAGTTGCGAGCGATTCAGACGAAGGAGAGTTGCTCCTGCGAGATTAGCTGCGCGGATGATTCCATTGAGATCAAGAGTGAAGTAACCAACGGGGGCGAAGTCGTAGAGATCGGTGTACCTTTCCAACGTCTTTTCCATCTCTTCATGAGCGTGATGTAGCTCCTCATTCTGCATCTCCAATTCGATCCGGTGAACTTCTAGCTCATGGAGAAGCCTCTTCGTGTCCAGTTCTGGCGGTGACACATGGTCGGACTTTGGCGCCTCTTGTAATCGGTCCTCTGCGTAGCGGCGCAGAGCTGCAATTTTGTCGATAGGATTATTGGATTTTTCCATAAGAAGGCCTCACATCAGCGACCGTTCGAACAACAGGCTTGCCCCTTTGGATTGGTTCGTTTCGGATTGCATTTGATTGTACAAAGATAATGGGCAAAGTGCAATCAAGACGTTTGTACTCATCTGTGTGGACTTCTCATACCGCAAACGAGGTAGCCCATGGCTCTTTACAGGTTCATTAGTGTGTAATTTAGCGGGGTGGTCCAAGGACCATACTTTCCAGTTTGGTGAATCCATTTGCGTTTGCAATTCGTTCAGCGATGTCTGCCTTGGTCATCGTGCTCTCCCTCAAATATATTCATTAACGTCAGGGGGGCATTGTTCAATACTGCTGACGCGATGGAAAAAATCACAACACACATGAGAGACCAAATGTGTAAAAAATGTGCAAGAAAAGTGTTGCGGGAACTTTTCTGGTGTGCTTTAATCAAAGCTTGTGAGCCTAATTCCCCTATTCGTTATCCACCCCAACGACATCACTTGCTTTATTTTTAAGCCACCCCAAGCGAACTGATCGGACTACCTGCGAAGCCAGCCAAACAAAGGAAAACCTCGGCTGACATGTAAAGTGTCCTTGGGCAAGAGAACGCTTTCATGGCGCACTTGCAACCAGCGAGAAAGAAGTAACTGGGCTATTGTTAGGGGACACGGAATGCAGTTATTTGAATATAAAGACCACGTCATCGTTCCTTCGCCGCTTTTCCAAAAAGAGACTGAGTGTTGGAAGATACATTTGACAATAATGTATAAAGGACAAGAAAAGATTTTCGAAAATGATGATATACTTTTCACAAAACCAGAAGCTGTTTTTTATAGTATTAAATATGGTAAGTCACTGATTGATAACGGAATCGAATTCTAATCCATACTGAACCGATTCTTTCAACATAAGCGACTAAACCCATAAGACCTTCGATTATTTACCACTGATTAAACTCTTCAGTTTAGCGTCTTTCTGCCAGTTAATACTCCCATTTACCATGTTCCAGTGGCTCTCGGTTCAGCTCATCACGGTACTGCGGCCACAATGGCATGAACTGATACATCAGAGATCACTAGTGTCCCAACGTTCGCTGGGTGCCGTGTTCCAACAATATGAAGTTACAGAGGAAAATGCGTCCCACGCCATTAAACGACTTGAAATTTTTCCAAAGGTCTTGCAATCCTTGTGCAGCATCGCACAAGGGGGGCAGCCATGTATGCTGGAAAGCTCATTTTCTCTCAAGTGATGGAGCATCTTCCGCTCCACGTTTTTCATAAATGCGTCGAAAGGTACAATGGCAACTTCAAGGTGAAGGATTTCACCTGCCTCGACCAGTACCTCTGCATGGCATTTGCTCAGTTGACGTACCGCCGAATCAAGAACTTCTACGGGACCTCCGAAAATGCTGTGAAGGCTCAGATTTGGATCGCCATCTCGGTTTATGTACTGGTGGCCATTATGAAGAAGCGGCTCAAAATCGAGGCCAGTCTCTACACAATTTTACAGGTCTTGAGCGTCACCATGTTCGAACGAATAGCTTTATTACAGACACTTACAGACTCGGACTACAAAGACGACCAAGACGACCAAGATCAAGTTGATAACCAGCTGATATTATTCACTTAAACGTTGGGACACTAGTGATATTTGAGCACCGTCGTGCATGCAACGTGGAGCATCTACCCCCATGAGTAAGCATTCACCTACCCCTGCTACCAATAGGCGCAGTTGCAACGGGGTTAGTTCTGCCCGCATGTGAACTTAACTTATAGGGTGATTTGCATCGAGAGGTTGTCAACGGTCTTCATGAAAGTGACTCTATCGGTAGGATTGAGCCGATGCAGCGACACTGCACACGCTCCATTGCCTACTGCTACCCGAACAGGCTACCTCACCGGCACCTATCATCGAGTAGCCATCAACTGATACCGCCATCACTACAGCAGTCGGTGGGACCAACATACTGGTATTATTGCCGCGCTCCTGAGGGTTACTATCCCTACGTGAAGCAATGCCACGACGGTTGGATGAAGGTCGTTCCTTCGCCTCCTCCTCCACAGTAGGGTGTCGGAAGTCGCTATCATTATCAGTAATCAGGATGCTGTGCGGGAGCCTTGGTGGTGTTGTGGCGAGAGCGCCATCACTTCCGGCTTCAGGACGCTATTCTGCATTTCACCGCGAGGTCAGCGAACTTAAAGCACATACAATCGAACTTGGATTAGCCGAGAACCTTCTCTCTCAGATCTTTCCCAACCTTGAAGAAGGGAAGCTTCTTCGCCTTGACCAAAATGGATTCGCCGCTCTTAGGATTTCTTCCCATATAGGCATCGTACTCCTTAACGACAAAACTTCCAAAGCCCCTGATTTCAATCCTGTCGCCAGACAGAATGGCGTCGGACATTGTGCCAAAGACGGTATTGATTATTTCTTCAGCCTTCTTGACGGTGAGGGACTTTTTCGCGGCAAGTGATTCAATGAGTTCAGATTTATTCATCGTCAGATCCTCCATAGTCGGTTGGTCTGTGAAACCGATTTAGGCTGGCTATTCCTCTTCCTTGAAGACATATCCAACGCCGCGCACCGTGTGGATGAGCTTCCTGCCGGTATCGCGGTCAACCTTTTTTCTCAGGTAGTTGACGTAGACATCTATTATGTTGGTGAAGGAGTCGAATGTGTAGTCCCAACAGTGCTCCGCGATCATGGTTCTGGTCACAACTTGGTTCGGGTTACGCATGAAGTATTCGAGGAGGTCGTACTCCTTGGTTGTGAGGTCGATTTCTTGATCGTTGCGCCATACCTTGTGAGTGACCGGATCGAGACGCATATCTGCGAAGACGATCTGCGCTCCCCTTTCCTGCTCACTTCGCCGCCCCAGCGCCCTTACCCTAGCAAGCAACTCGGGGAAAGCGAACGGCTTTGTGAGATAGTCGTCGGAACCAGAATCAAGCCCAGCCACGATATCCTCTACGGAATCCTTGGCAGTGAGCATCAGGACCGGTGTCATGATCTTCTTTCCCCTGAGATCCTTCAACAAGCTAAGTCCGTCCAGTTTTGGCAGCATCCAGTCGAGTACGATCAGGTCGAACGACTTTTCCAATGCGAGACGAAGTCCTTCCTCGCCGTCTGCCGCCGTGAGCACCTCATACTGCTCCTCTTCCAAGCCACGCTTGATAAAGTTCGCGATTTTCTTATCATCTTCGACTACCAGAATTCTCATTTCGATTTCCTTTTTTAGGGATGCACCTCAATTTATCAGCCGAACACTTTCACTCATTAAATATAGTATCATTTTTTTACGATATGCAAACCATATTAATTGGTAGATGAAATGATTCGCCACCGAATAGGAACCTTCGCTCTGGCGAAGGATGTCGAAGGTTTAGATGTTTTGTCGGTTTCAGTGTGGTAAGGCATCACGGTGATCGCGGTCAGGAAAGGTCCTGCCGATGTCTGATCGTTGGTGTTTATATCCGCTGAGGGTCCGAGGTTCAACTAGGCAGTTTCCGTCCGGAAACCGCATTTTTCTGAACTTCGTGATATGGAAAGGACGAAAACCGGGCGTAACTAGTTAGCGTCAGTCAATGTTTGTCGGCGGTACTCGTTCTTTCTCAATTTTAGACGCACTGCTCCCGCATGTTACCGTATTTCAGGTCGATTCTTATTCAGGCTGCGGCTTTGACTGATTCGAGCTTGATCCTGGCAATAACTTGGAGGTTGTAGGCAACGATCGAGCTCCATACGAGCGTGGAGATGTTTGCCTCGATTCCAGCACGGAAGTTCTTGAGTCGCTTGTAAACCCAGGCACTCTTGACCATATCGAGAATCTCTAAACTCCGTCTCTTCGCAAAGGCGACGTCCTTCATCTTGAACTCCTTGGCATCGGCCAGATTCTTTTTGGAGGCAAAGCCTCCATCGACACTGGCCTAGCGTGGCATATACCCGAAGATGCCACGGTGGCGCTTGAGCATTGGAATGTACTGTTCCGAGTCGGCCGGGTTGCCTCGTTCAATCAGGCAGTCCAGGATCAAGTTCGACGCCCCGCTGCTAAGAAACACCTTGTTGCCGTACTGTACCTCTCTACGGCTTTTGACAATGATGTCGGTGTGGTCCTCGAAGAAGGATACGACTTTCTCAGACACAGGTACCTTCTCACCATGGAACACACGTCGCACGGTCTGGCTGATGACTTTCTCCAGCAGACCAACGGCCCTTTTCAACTGGGCTTGAAGGTTCAAGACAGTGAGCATGTCGTCGAGATCATTGGCTTTGTAACCTTGCAGTGCAAGTATTGCTTCCTTGGCATATGCCAGCCTTTTTAGCATACTGCATAAGGCAGTGGTGAATCGCCTCCCAGGTATCATCCGAGATTGGCTTTATGTTCTCCTGGAGAGTCGTTGACGATGGATACTGCCCCATCTCCAGTCGGGCGAAGGCGCGAGAAGAGCCGGAATCCTCCAAATGGAACGCGAGTTCTTCATAGGTGAGACTGCGGTACTGCTTGCGAACGCATGCCCGAAGCACCTGCTCGGCAGTCATCCCAGGACGCCCGGTCTCCTTGCGGCGATTACGGATCAGATCATTGTAGACCCGATCCAGTATCTCTGGAGTGGCATCATGAATCTCCGAGAAGATGCCGAGTTCCTTGCCGATGTCGTGACGGGCTGTGACGGAAAATAGGCTCATCTGTCGTGTGTGTTTTTGTCGCATCCTGGCCGCTCCTGTCGTCATAACATTCAATGATTACAGATAATTACGGTAGTAATTTTAACACAGATACGAAAAAAACCGAAGAACTTTTTGCTATATTTTTAACAAATCCGGCACGTTACGTTTCCGGATGGAAACGAGGTAGGTGAGGACCTTACTTCTGGCTGGAGTGGTTGAACATCTGCATCCGGGTGGGGATTGTCTGCGTTGGACGCGGTGCCTCTGGCGAAATATTGGGTTGAGTTTCGGGCCCGGAATACAGCGCGCATGGCGCAATTGACCACATATGCGCTAGTGAGCCGTTTGGTTAATTGCTTCCGTTAACCTTGGCGCTTTCCCGTGCTCTTTGAACTGCTTCAATTATTGATTTTGCAGTTTTAGTCCATTTAAATGGTTTAGATAATGACACGTTATGTAC
>Ga0316226_1000497_pt1 | contig 51966 bp, 46 predicted proteins | sample TBH18017metaG_FD_206009 | JGI IMG/M metagenome (GOLD analysis project Ga0316226, IMG submission 206009) | Freshwater microbial communities from Trout Bog Lake, Wisconsin, USA - TBH18017 | ecosystem: Environmental > Aquatic > Freshwater > Lake > Hypolimnion/Profundal zone | place: USA: Wisconsin...
AGCGTCCTCGGGCAGCCAGACTTCGGCGCCGAACTCGTCGCGGTAGCGCCACGCGGCGCGCTGGTGACAGCGCGCCGTCAGGACGATCGCCTCGGGCCGCGGCAGCTCCGCCAGCGCGGCCTCGGCGAGGCGCACCGGGTCGATGAGCACGCAGCCGTCGCCGGTGATCACCGCGTGCGAGCTCGAGACGGCGCCCCCGATGTTGCTGTTGTGGATGTGCCAGTGGCAGACGCCGGGCACGACGGCCTCGACCTGACCGGCGACTTCCTTTGGCTCAGTCATGGCTCCTCCTCGAGAGTCCGGGCGCGCCACCGCAGGGCGGCGCGCAGCTCACCAGCGCTCGTACTTGACCAGTTCGGACAGCGGGCGGCGGCTGGTCGCCGCCTGGTCCCTGGACGGGTAGCCCACCGGAGTGAACGCGATGGGCTCGACATCGTCGGGCAGGCCGAGGACCTCGCGCGTCGCCTGAGGGTCGAACGCGGCCACCCAGCAGGTGCCGAGGCCGAGACTCGTGGCGGCGAGGACGAGGTGGTCCATGGCGATCGTCGCATCCACCTCGTCGTAGGGCTTGTCGTCCGAGCGGCGCCACGCCTCACCCGGCACCGCCACGACGCCGATCACCAGCGGCGCCTGAACGAACCACGGGCGCTTGTAGATGCGCCCGATCTCCTCTTCCCTGCCGCGCGTGTGCAGCACGACGAGCCGGAACGCTTGCCGGTTGGCGGCGGTCGGCGCCTGCCGCGCCGCCTCGAGCAGCCGTGTCAGGGTCTCGTCGTCCACGGGGTCCGGCTTGTACCCGCGCACGCTGTAGCGCGTCTGGATGGTCTCGAGCGTGTCCACGTCGCCTCCTCACCCGGCGGCTGCCTGCGCGGCGCCGGCCTCACGGTCCGCTACGAATGCTAGCACGGCACGTGCCGCCGGCGGCCGCTGCCTGGTGTCGTCCGGCAGGCTACCGCCGGCGCACGGCCGCGCCTCCGACCGCGCGTCGCGCTCGCCGAGGTTCAATCGTGGCTTAACACGCACGTAACCCGGACTGGGTACCCTCGCTTGTGCCTGACAGCACATGAATGGGATGAAGGTGGAACAACAGACACTCAGACAACTGGCGCGCGACCCTTCCGAGGACATGATCCTCGAGGCTCGGCGCATCGTCGACGCGGCGCGCGAGCGGGGGATCGTCCTTCGCCTCATCGGAGGCATGGCCGTGCGCTCACTCTGCAGCGACCAGACCTTCTGCGCGCGGCCGCACGCCGACATCGACCTGGTCGGGCTCTTCCGCCAGGTCGGCGAGACGACGGCGCTCATGACTGAGCTCGGCTACCGGGAGAACGCGCAGGTCCGCCTCGCCTCCGACTACCGGCAGCGGCAGTTCGTGCGCCCCTGCCGGCACGTTCACCCGGAGACCGGACGCCATGTCCACGACGACGACCACGTCGACGTCTTCCTCGACGCCCTGCGCATGGACCACGACGTCCCGCTCGGGGACCGCCTCGAGCTCGACGACTTCACGGTGCCGCGCACCGACCTGCTCCTGACCAAGCTCCAGATCCATCGCCGCACGGAGAAGGACGTGCGCGACATCCTGGCGCTGCTCAAGGACTCCGAGGTCGCCTACGAAGACCGCCCGGGCGCCGTCGACGCTTCCTACATCGCGCGGCTGTGCGCCGGCGACTGGGGCATGTTCCACGACGTGGTCACGAGCATCGACGTGTGCGAGCGGATGATGGACGACTTCGAGCTGAGCGAAGAGGAACGGGCGCGGATCGTGCTCAACGGCTCGCGGCTGGTCGGCGCGCTCGACTCGGCGCCGAAGACACTGGGATGGCGCCTCCGGGCGCGCGTCGGCACGCGCATCCGCTGGCACCAGATCGTGGAGGACCAGGACTGAGGGGCCGGGGAGCGCAGCATCGCTCCCCGGCCCCTCTCTTCGTGCGTAGCGCCGCGCGAGCGGCGTCGCAAGCTCAGCTCGCCGGGAGGTGCGCCTTGAGGAACGCCTGCGCCCACGGCCACCCGTACGTGACGGCCATGTCGTGGCTCTGGCCCGGCAGCACTCGGCCGCGCACGTTGTCGCCGGCGGCGCGCAGTTGCGCCATCAGCGTGGGGTACTGCACGTAGAGCAGGTCCTTGGTGCCCTGCAGCACCAGGATGGCGCCGCTGGCGTGCCGCTGACCGACCGCCGCGTCGCGGAAGAAGCGCTGGACCGCCGGGTTTGACTCCCAGCCGCTCACCACGACGTCGGACGCCTGCGGCACCTTGGGGGAGCCGGCCGGGTACTTGCCGTCCCAGTGTGCGAGCAGCATGGTCGCCCACCACTGGTCGAAGTACAGCTGCGGCGCCTTGGCCACGTAGGGCAGGACCCACGGTCCGACGACATCGGCGAAGTGGAAGGTGAGGCCGCGATCGAGGGCCTTGATGCCCCAAGCCATGTAGCCCACGTAGGGGTACCAGTCGGGGAGGGTGACGGCGCCCTGCATGACCTGCTCGAGGTTGGCGCCGGGCGCCAGGGCGACGACGGCCTTGAGGGAGAGTCCGCGGCCATAGGACTTCGCCATCTCGGCGGCGGCGAGCGACGCCTGGCCGCCCTGCGAGTGCCCCGTGGCGGCCCAGCTCGTGGACGCAGGGACGCCGAGCAGGGCGGCGAGGTGCCGCGCAGCGCGCACGGCGTCGATCATGGCGCGGCCTTCGGAGCCGGAGTCCAGGTACGTGTGCAGCCCCGGCGTCCCCAGGCCCTCGTAGTCCGGGCAGGTCACGATGTAGCCCATGCGCCCGACCTTGCCGACGAACCCGCCGTAGACCAGCCAGGGCGAGCTCGCGGGCTCGGGGTAGAGCCAGGGGTAGCGCGACGGCGCGGCGCTGTCGCCGACGCCGGCGGTCCCGTGACCCCACGCGACGATGGGCCGGCCGCCGGAAGGCACCAGGCCGGCCTTGGGGACGAAGATCATGCCCGTCTCAAAGACTTTGCCGCCGCGGGCCGCGCCGTCCTTGGCCCCGCGGCTCACGTACATCACGCGATAGGCGTAGAGGCCGTGCAGCACGCCGCTGAGCCGCGTCTCCCGCTGCCACTTGAGCAGCGTTCCGACGGGCTTCGCCCGCCAGCCGGCGGGTGCGTGCTGGTAGAAGGTCAGGGGCACGGCGGATCCGGCCGCGGCAGGCGCCGGCGCGGACGCGCCCGCGAGCAGCGCGGCGGCCAGCAGACCCAGAAGGACTGTGATGACGGGCAGATGTCGTTTCATGCGCTCGCTCCTTGATGTCAAAGAAAGGTCGCGGCAGCGGAACCGCCCGCTCGCGCCGGAGCGTAGAAGCTTCGGCCGACGTGAGTCAAGCGACCAGACGCCGCAATGAGAGGGGACGGGGAGCAGAGCATCGCTCCCCGGCCCCTTGGCTGTGCTTCGGCTGACCGGCGCGACGCGGCGACCGCGCCGCGGCCGGGCGGGCGGACGTACCGCGCCGCGCCGGTCAGCCCTCGCTCAGCCGCGGCGGCTCAGTAAAGACCGCCCGACGAGGTGCCGCCGTACGGGTCGGTCTGCTGCGCCTGCGACTGCGCCTGAGACTGCTGCAGGCTGCCGTCCTTGATCTGCTGCATCACGCTGATGGCGGTGTCGATGGGCACGGCGAAGCCGATGCCCTCGTTGCCGCCGGACTGCGAGTCGATCTGCTCGTTGATGCCGATGACGCTGCCGCTGGCATCGAAGAGAGGGCCGCCGGAGTTGCCGGGGTTGATGGCTGCATCGGTCTGGATGCCACCGCTGATCGTGGCGCCGTTCGGCGACTGCAGACTCCGGTTCGTCGCCGAGACCACGCCCGAAGAGAGGGAGAAGTCGAGGCCGAGCGGGTTGCCGATGGCGACGACCTGCTCGCCGACCTGCACCTTGGAGGAGTCGCCCAGCGGCACCGGCACGAGGGTCGGAGCCTGGCTCGGGTCGATCTTGAGCAGGGCCACGTCACTCGACTCGTCGGCGCCGACGACGGTCGCCGGGATCTGCGTGCCGTTCGTACCGCTGCTCTTGAAAGTGACGGTGACCTGGCTGGCCGCCTGGCCGCTCTCGCTGACCACGTGGGCGTTGGTGAGGATGTAGCCGTCCTTGGACACCACGAAGCCGGTGCCGATGCCCTGCCCGCCGCCCGTGGTCTGGCCGAACATGTCGGTCGTACCCGCGAACGTCGACTGGATCTCGACGACGCTGCCGACGTTCTTCTGGTAGACCTGCTGCGGCGTGAGACCGGAGGTCTTGAAAGCCGTGAACGACGTGCCGGACGTGGCGGTCTGGGCGGCATGGCTGCCGGTCAGACCGAGGACGCTGGCGCCGCCCAGGAGCAGCGCGGCGCCGAGGACGCCGCCCACCAGGGCGGCGATGAACACCTTGAATCGCATGACGATCCTTTCCTTGCCGATTACCTCTGAGGCGCTGACGCTGCCCCGCGGCTCTCCGTACACGGGAAGAGCGGTCTCGGGGGTCTGGGGGCGCCGCGAGCTGTCTGTATCTTGTCCGGCGCGCGTTAAGTGCGATGCGCGCCGCGCGTGAGGCTCGATTGCGGCCTGTTAGGCTCGTCGGGAAGAGTGAACCCCGGCGCCGGCTGCCGCGTCTCTTCCGCCTTCCTGAGAAGATGCTGAGAAGCCTGAGAAGACCCTGAGCGGCGCGGGTCCGGGCGCCGTCCGCCGCCCGCCGCGAAGGCGTCGCAGCACGCAGGGGCAAGGCGGCCGGCACTTGTGGGAGCGTCGCGGCCGCGCCTGACGTAGACTTCCGGCGCGGCCGGGAACCGGCCGGTCCTTCAGGAGGTGACGGAGGTGTCGCGCAAGGGCTGGGTGCTGTTCATCGCCCTGTGCGTCATCTGGGGGATCCCCTACCTGCTCATCCGCGTCGCCGTGCGCGAGCTCTCCCCGCCGGCGCTCGTGTTCTTCCGCACGGCCCCGGCGGCGCTCGTCCTCCTGCCGTTCGCGCTGCGCGGCGGCGACCTGCGCGGGCTGCTGGCACACTGGCGCTGGGTGCTGGCCTACACGCTCGTCGAGCTCGCCGTGCCCTGGCTCCTGCTCTCGCACGCCGAAGAGCGCCTGACGAGCTCCATGGCCGGCCTGATGATCGCGGCGGTGCCGCTCATCGCGGCCGTGCTGTACCGGTTCGCGGGCGCTCACGACCCCGTCGACCGCCGGCGCGTCGTGGGCCTCGTCATCGGCTTCGCCGGCGTGGCGGCGCTGGTGGGGATCGACCTCTCAGGCTCCGCGCCGCTGGCTGTCGTCGAGGTCCTCGCGGTGGCGCTCTGCTACGCCACCGGGCCGCTCATCATCAGCCGCAAGCTCTCCGGCCTGCCGAGCCTGTCGGTGATCACGGCGTCGCTCGTGCTGACCGCCGTGCTGTACGCCGGACCGGCGGCGCTGAACCTGCCGGCTACGGTCTCCGCGGAGACAGTCGCAGCCGTCGCCGGCCTGGCGCTCCTGTGCACGTCGGTCGCCTTCATCGTGTTCTTCGCGCTGATCCGCGAGGTCGGGCCGTCTCGCGCCACCGTGATCACCTACGTCAACCCGCTGGTAGCCGTGCTGCTGGGCGTCGTGCTGCTGGGCGAGCCGCTCACGCTCGGCATCGCCATCGGCATGCCGCTGATCCTGGCGGGCTCGGTGCTGGGCACCGCGCCGGCGCTCAAGAAAGCTTACGCAACGGATGGCGCCGGCGTGGCAAGCACCGGGCCGCCAACGCCGTAGGGCTAGAGGACTTCCGGCGCGCCGGCGTGGCCGGCAGCCGCAGCGTCCCCCGCGGCGGCCACTTTGCGCGGCTCCACCGTGAGCGACTGGCCCGGGTCGAGCAGCCGCACCTCCACTTCCGGTGCGACCACGGCGGCGAGGGCGGCGAACTCCTCCGGCCGCTTGCGCGTCTTCTGGAACCAGGCGTAGGTCGCCTGCTTGCCGGCGTAGGCGGAGCCGGGCAGGTACAGTGTGCCCCAATGGATGGGCACCGCGACCCGCGGCTTGAGCAGGCTCAGGGCCTTGGTCGCGGTGCGGGGGCTCAGGTGACGCCCTTCCGGTGGCCGCACGCCCCACGTCTCGATCGGAAGCAGCGCCACGTCGATGCGGTCGTGCAGGGCGTCCATCCCGTCGAAGAGCGCCGTGTCCCCGGCGAAGTAGATCGTGGCCGAGCCCTGGATGATGAACCCCAGCGGCTCGGTCGGGGCCGAGAGCACCCAGCGGCGCTTGGTGTGCGCGGCGTGCACGGCGACGACGTCCACGTCGCCCACGTGCATGACGGTCTCGCGGCGCGTCTCGATCACCGTCTTGAAGCCCACCCGGTGGATCGTGCGGCCCACCAGCGGCGGGCCGATCACGACGGCGGACTTGGACACCATGCGCAGCGACGACGGGTCGAGGTGGTCGAGGTGCAGGTGGGAGATGAGCACCGCGTCGATGTGACGGGCGATCGCGGGATCGGGAAGGGGGCCGTAGCGGCGCAGGGCTCCGGTCCACCGCCGCAGGGACGGGTCGGTGAGGATCCGCACGCCATCCATCTCGATGAGGACCGTTCCGTGCCCCACATAGGTCACTCGCGGCTTGCCGTCTGTTTGCGCCGGGTCCTTCAGCACGTCACCCGCCTCGTCCGCTGTGCTCTGGCCGGCGGCCGGCGCCGTGGCGCGCGCCTCGCAAGCCATCTGCGACGATGATACCCGCTGGCGCGGCTGTCGCGCCGTCTCTGCGGCGAGGGCGGCGACGGGGCCGGCCGCGCCGGGCGGACGTCAAGGAGCCGAGACCACCTCGAGCAGGACCACGCCGGCCGAGCAGTCCCACGAGTACAGCAGACCCCCCCGTGTCGGGCGGGCCCAAGCCTGGCCGATGAGGCCGCGAGCATCGCGATGGCTCCACGCGGCCGCGGCGTTGAGGGCGAACCACGGCTCGAAGGCGGTGAGGTGGTTGTCGCGCGCGAAGCGCACGGCGTAGCGGATGAAGATACCCTTGAATCCGCCTCCGTTCTCAATACCAACGCCCGCCTCGCTGCGCAGTATCCCGTGGACGGTCAGGTTCTTCTGCGTCCATCTGAGCGTCCGCCGTGCGTCCTCGAAGTAGGACCGCCGGCCGGTGAGCTGGAAGAGCAGGTTCGCGGCGCCGATGAACGTGCCCTGGTTGTACGTGAACGGTGTCGGATACACGACGGTGCCTTTGCCGTTCGTGCCGTGCGAAAGGTGGTCGTAGACGGCGCCCGTGCGGGCGTTGTAGAGGTTCGCGCGCACCCAGGCGTACATCGTCTTCGCCTTGGCGAGATACGCCGGGTCGCGGGTGTCCTTGAAGAGCATGCAGGCGGCGATCGTCGCCGGCGCCGTCGTGGTGACGTCCTTCTGGGTCTTGGCGGTCGTCCACCACATGCCGCCCCCGAACTCGCCCGTCCAGGCGCGCGCGTACATGGCATCGAAGTTGGTCTGTGCAAGGACGAGGTACTGCTTGTCCCCGGTGATCTCGAAGGCGCGCAGCGCAGCGATCACCGCCCACGTGATGTCGTCGTTCCAGATGCGGTTGGTCCACGTCTTGCCGTAGTACCAGCTGAACTGCGTCTCCAGGTCGACGATCATCTGTTTGCAGAGAGGGTCGTGCGTGCCGCCGTACGCGTCCTCGACCATCTCGATCATCTCCGACTGCTTCCAGAAATCGGCGTAGCCGCCGACCGTGCTCGTCGCGAAGTAGGTGCGGTGCTTCTTGTAGCGGCGGTAGAAGGCAGTGTCGAAGGAAGCGAACGCCGCGGCCGCCGCGGCGTTCCGGGCCGCGGCCTGGGAAGCGCCGGTCACACTGGGCGATGGACTGGGGCGACCGGACGGCGAGGTGCCCGACGCGGCAGCCCCCGGCGTGACGGTAGCCGGCTTGCCGCAGGCCGCCACCGCAAGCCCAGAGGTGATCGCGATGACGAGCAGAACGCCGAGCGCGAGCGCGCGCCGACGAGCACTCGCGGCGCAGAAAGCGCGCCCCACTGCGGAGGCGCGCGGCGAGTCTGCTGATGGCTGGAGCACGACGGGGATGATAGGCGGGCGACGACGAGCGCACAAACCGGACCGGCGCCTCTACGGCGGGCGGGGCACTGCCCGGCCAGACGCGGCGGCGGGGCGCGACTGGTCCGGCCTCTCCTGCCCGGACCTACCTGCCCTTCGGCAGCAGCGTCTCAAGCATCGCGACGGCGGCCGAGCAGTCCCACGAGTATTGCAGGCCGTTGCCGGTCGGCACGGTCCAGTCCTGGCCGATGAGGCCGCGGGCGTTGCGGCGCGCCCACGCCGCGCCGGCGTTGCGGCGGAACCACGGGTCGAAGGCGACGATGTGCTGGTCGCGAGTGAAGCGCACCGCCCAGCGCGCGAAGATGCCCTTGAAGCCGCCCGTATCCTGGTTGGCGAGCCCGCCGTCGCTCTGGAGGATGCCGCGCCGCGTCAGGTGCATGCGCGTGTGCGCGAGGGCGCGCCGGGCGTCGCTCGCGTATGACCCGGCGCCGGTGAGCAGGCCCAGGCGGTCCGCGGCGCCGATGAAGGTGCCCTGGTTGTAGGTGTAGGGCGTCGGATACACCTTGACGCTCGGCGCCGTCGTCCAGCTGACGTGGTCGTAGACCTGCCCCGTCCGTGGGTCGAACAGCTTGGCGCGGATCCAGGCGTAGAGGCGCTCGGCCTTGGTGAGGTAGGCCTTGTCGCCGAGCGCCCGGGAGAGCTCGCAGGCGGCGATGACCGCCGGAGCATTCGTCGTCGTGTTCTTCTGCGGGCGGTCGTGGGCGCTGCGCCACCACAGGCCGCCCCCCATGTCAGCGCTCCAGGCGCGCGCCCAGGCGTGGTCGAAGTTGGACTTGGCCATGGCGCGGTAGCGCGCGTCCCCGGTGATACCGTAGGCGCGCACCGACGCGATGATCATCCACATCACGTCGTCGTTGGCGCGGTGCCCCAGATAGCGGTGCCCCGGCTTGGACGAGTACTTGTTCATCCAGTCGGTGCCGTAGCGGGCCACGAAGCCGTTGCACAGCGTGGCCACCTCGGCCTTGTACGCGGCTTTGCCGGTGTAGTCGTAGTAGTCCTCGACGGTCTCGATCATCTCCGCCGCCTTCCAGAAGTCGGCAAAGCCGCCGCTGGTGTCCAGACGGTAGAAGCGGCCGCCGGAAGCCGGTGCCGAGAAGGCAACGTCGAACCGGGCCAGGGACGCGCGCGCGTCGGCCGCCGTGAGGCCGTGCGCCACGACCGGCGGCCCCGTGGGGGCCGGCGGCGTGGTCGCCGGCGCGGGCGCCGGCGCCTTCCCGCCGCACGCCGTCGGGCCAAGCAGCGCGATCAGAAGGACGGCGACCACAGACGCAGTGAGCAGCGCGGCCGGGACGAGCCCGGCGGCGGCGCGGTACTTGCCAAGTCCGGCTTTCATCGGCCGCACTTGCCCCCTTCCTCGAGTCGCGTTCTCATGCCCCGGACATGATAGGGAAGCGCCGCACGCGGCGAAACCGGCGTCGCCGCGGCTTCGCGCCTGCAACGAGGTCTGCGCAAGACTCAACGCCACGGCGGGTCGGCCCCCTACGGCGTCCTTGGTAGACTAGGGCGAGCCGCCCGGATGCGGCCGTCCGCAAGATCCCGCTGGAGCCCGAAACTTGACGACAGTCCGACGTGCCCCTCGCCTCATCCCCCAAGTCGCCCCGAGCCCGGCGCGCTTCGCGCTCGCCGCCTGCCTGCTGAGCCGGTTGGTCGTCCTCCTCGCCGGCTTCCTCTGGGTCTCGTTCACCGGCGAGTGGTCGAGGTCGCTGGTCATCCGCGACCCGCGCTACGCCGAGGCCCTGCACGGCGTCGCCGGACACCTCGTCGATATCTGGGCGCACTGGGACGGCGTGTGGTTCGTGCGCATCGCCAGCCGCGGGTACATGCATGCCGACAGCGCCGCGTTCTTCCCCCTGTACCCGCTGCTGATGCGCGGCCTGGCGCCGCTGATCGGCGGCAACTACGTGATCGCCGGCATCGTGATCTCGCTGGTCGCCTACGGCGTCGCCATGGTGCTGCTGTACAAGCTGGCGGCGAAGCTGTTCGACCCGGCCATCGCCGCCTGGACGGTCGCCTTCGTCTCGTGGTTCCCGACCAGCACGGTGTTCTCTGCCGTCTACAGCGAGTCGCTCTTCCTGATGCTCACGCTGGCCGCCTTCTGGTTCGCCACGCGCCGCAACTGGGCGCTGGCGGCGCTGGCGGGTTTCCTGGCGGCTCTCACGCGCAACAGCGGGATCCTGCTCGTCGTCCCGCTGCTGCTCCTGTACGGGCGGGAGGCCGGCTGGACCTGGCGCCGAGTCCGGCTCCGCTGGCCGCGCGACCTGCGCCTCCTCTGGCTCCTGCTCGTGCCGGCCGGGCTGGCCGCGTACGCGGTCTATCTCAAGGTGAAGCTCGGGAACGCGACGGCATTCTCGAGCGACCAGTCAAACTGGCACCGGTACCTCAGCGACCCCTTCAGCACGGTCTACGACGGAGGCCGCAAGGCTGCCTGGGGAGCGCTGCGGATCATCGAGGGACATGCCTCCGTGGCGCCGGGGCAGCAGGGATACGCCTACATCGTCTATGCGATCGCGCCGTTCCTGGTCTTTGCCGGCGCCGTGGCGCTCATCGTCCTCGGGTGGCGCAAGCTCCCGGCGTCCTACACGGCCTGGGCTCTTCTGGGCCTCGCCCTGCCGCTCCTCTACCCCACGGTGATGCGCCCGCTGTACTCGTTCCACCGGTTCGCCGTGCTCATCTTCCCGCTCTTCATCGTCGCGGCGCTGGTGACCCGGAACGTGCGCTGGCTGAGGTGGACGCTGCTCATCGCGTCCGCGGCGGGGTTGCTGCTCTTCACCTTCGCGTTCGCGTGGTTCGCGGCGATCGGGTGAGACGAGGCGGCCGGCGGCGCCGTCAGGGCCGCAGGCGGAACTCCCTGAGGACCGGCAAGGCGGCCTCCGCGTCCTGCAACATGGCGAGCGCGGCCCCCAGGATCTCTTGCTGGGGCGACGGGTCGTCGGGCGGCCCCAGCGCGTAGCCGTGAAAGAACGGCACCCAAAGGGCGCGCGGCGGTGGCTCCTCGCGCACGGCGGCGTGCAGCAGGACCAGCGAGACCGTCGCCACGCCGTTGCGCTCGAGTTCGCGCGCGACCAGGCCCACGGGCCGGCTGCACAGCGGTCAGGTCGGCACCAGGAGGGCCGCGTCGGCGCCGTCCTGGCGCAGCAGGAGCACGGCATCCCGGGCCGCCGCGTCGACCGCCCGGCGCGTGGCGGCCATAGGGCCGCAGAGCGCGAGCGCGCGGGGAGCGAGCTCGCCGATCGCGCCGGCGGCCTGTGCCTCGCGCAGCCGGTCCAGCCCCATGGCGAGGTTCCGGTCGAGGTTGGCGGCGCCTGTGTCGTCGGCGTCCGCGGCGCGGCGCATGAGCGCCGACGTGTCGGCATCCGCGGGAACGCCGCGCCAGACCGGCGTGCCCGTCTCGACGCTCGGGTCGGCGCTGCGCCCCGGCGAGATGCAGACGGAGCAGGCGACAAGGGAGAGCCGGCACGCGGAGAGGGGCCGGCTCAGGCGGGTCCAGCGCTTCACGGCAGGACCCGCATCAGCCGAGGTCGCGCCGCCAGTCCCACTCCGGCGCGATGATCTGCGTGCCCTCGGTCTCCTCGATCTCGCGGCGCCAGGCGACGCGCTGACCCACGCTGGCGCGCAGGCGCCAGCGGAGGGTCTTACCCTCCTCCGTGACGGCCTCCTGCATCGCCGCCAGCCGGCCGTAGACCCGGGCGATCTCCTCCTCGGAGAGGCCGTAGTCGTCGAGCCGCGCGATCACGATGCCGAGGTTCGTGGAGATGTCGTGGTAGAGACCCCAGTCGCGCGAGCACACGTCGGCCAGGTAGGGGACGTCGATGGAGAGGTCGTCGTCGATCTCGCGCAGCGGCACGTCCTTGACCAGGGCGATGACGTCGTGGATGTCCTTCTGGTTGATCTTGCCGATCTGCATCTTGGCGATGAAGGCGTCTACCGGAGAGATGGCGTACTCGTCGATGTCGAGGCGGTCGCGCACGTCAACGTCGTGGTCCATGCGCATCACGTCCATGAAGATGTCGACGTGGTCGAAGAGGGGTGCCTCGTCGGGCGCCGGCGGCACCGAGCGGTGTGCCACAGCTTTGTCCCCGACCGAGGCTTCGTCCTGCGCACGGGCCTGGGCACGCGCCTTCTCCTCCCCGCCGGCCTGAGCGCGCTCGGCGATCTGCCGGGTGCGCGCCTCCTCAAGCGCCTCGTTCTTGATGTACTGCAGCTGGCTCGCGTCGGTGGACTGCGTGACGTAGCGGTTCTCGGTGTAGCCGAGCGCCACCAGCGCCTCGTGCAAGGCCTTGTTCTGGTCCGAGCGGCCGACGAAGTCGATGTCCGAGTACTCGCGGTCCATGAAGTCGAGGTCCACGCAGTGCCTGCGGATGGCGAGGCCGCCGGTCAGGCGGAGTTCGACGCCGCGCTCGCGCGCCGCATCGATCATCGCCATGGCCTCGGCCATGAGGCGGTCGGCGCGCCGGACCGGCTCCTTGCGCTCGCCGGCGCCCGACTTGAGCACCGCCCCGCTGCGCGTGCCGCCCGCGGCGCTCCTCAGGTCCTCGACCGGGTGCAGCACGGCGTCGAGGACCGGCCGCGCCAGGTACACGCGCGGCCAGCGCTTCTCGTCCCACTCCTGCAGCATGCCGGCCGCCTCGAGCTCACGCACCGCGCGGCGCGCCGTGGGATTGGTGACGCCGAGCACCTTCTGCGCCTCCGTCACCGTCATGCACGGCGTGCGGAAGAGTTCATCGGCGAGCCTGAGGGCCTGCCCCTTGACCAGGGCGCGGTTGCGCGCGTGCTGCCCGATGAGCGCGCGCGCCTGGCGCGCGGACCGCCGGGCCGTCTCGTGCACGCCGTTCGCGAAGAACAGCAGCCACGGCGCCCACTCCCCGTGCGTGCGCACGCGTTGCAGCCGCAGGTAGTACTCGTCGCGATGCCCCTCGAAGTAGGCGGAAAGGTACAGCAGCGGGCGGCTCATGCGCCCGCGCTCCATCAGGAACAGGGTGATGAGGAGGCGGCCCAGCCTGCCGTTGCCGCCGACGAACGGGTGGATCGCCTGGAACTGCTCGTGCAACATCGCGCACTGCACGAGGTCCGGCAGCGTGCCGCGCTGCTGCAGGAACGCTTCCCAGGCGGCGAGCGCGCCATCGAGTTCCGAGACCGGGGGCGGCACGAAGGTGGCGGTCGCCAGCGTGGCTCCGGGCGGGCCGACCCAGTTCTGAGACGTGCGGAACTCGCCGGGCGTGCGCTGCATGCCGATCTCGCCGCGGAACAGCCGCTCGTGCAGGTCCTTGACGAAGGCGAGGGACAACGGCTCCTCGCGCAGGCGCTCGACGCCGAAACGCAGGGTGGCGATGCAGCTGCGCACCTCGCGCAGGTGGTCGCGCGGCACGCCTTCGCCGGCCGCCCCGACCTGGTCGAGCAGGAGGTCGGAGAGCGAGACCTCGGCGCCTTCGATGCGCGACGAGCACAGCGCCTCCTGGCGCTTGAACGGCGCGTCGAGCAGCTGCGGGTCCGGGAGCTCCCCGCCGACGCCGGAGAGCTCGCCGAGCGCGGCGTCGGCCCGGGACAGCGCCAGCACCAGCTCGTGGCCGTACCTCAGCTTCGGCGGCAAGGGCGCCGGCACAAACGCGGCGTAGCCCTCGGCGCAGCTGACGACCTCGCCCGCTTCCGGAGAATGAAACTCGCTGGGGTCTATTTCGCCGACCTCGCTTTCGCGGCAGGGCCTGCCGATCGGTTGCGTCTTTGAAAGCATACGCCACATTCGTTGCAAGATCCTCGTTTGCCGTGCCTGCCGGCCGGTCCGCGCTCGATTCTGTACGGGCCTTGTCAGATTCGTGGCTGCGCGACGTGGGGAGAGTGTGAGCACGACGGCGATGGACACGCGGGGACCGAGCGGAGGGGAGCTCCCCGTGAGGAAGGTGGAACGGCATGGAGACGCAGGCCCTCAAGCTCGCGGTGCAGGACGAGATGATCGCCGAGGCCCGCGACATCATCGACCACGCGAGAGAGCGCGGAGTGGTCCTCCGCCTCTACGGCGGACTGGCCGTGCGCGCCTACTGCGACGTCATCGGGTTCTGCGCGCGCGACTACTCGGACTTCGACATGATCGGGCTCAAGACGCAGCGCCGGCAGCTCCGCGAGTTGTTCGCCGACCTCGGGTTCACGGAGGAGCTCCATGTGGCGCAGGCGACCATGAGCTCCCAGCTCCAGTTCGTGAGGCCCTGCGTCCACGCGAAGGGCGATGCGCGCGCCCATCGCGACGATCACGTCGACGTGTTCCTTGACACGTTCAAGATGGGCCACCAGATCGACCTCAAGGACCGCCTCACGCTGGACGACTACACGATCTCGGTGACCGACCAGCTGCTGACCAAGCTGCAGGTGGTCGAGCTGGAGGAGAAGGACGTGCGCGACGCGCTCACTCTTCTCAAGGATGTGGAGCTCGCCGACGACGAGGGGCCGGGCCGGATCGGCGCTGCCTCGATAGCGCGGCGCTGCGCCGCCGACTGGGGCCTCTATCACGACGTGGAGTGGAACCTGGATCGGTGTGCGGAGCAGCTGGCCGGATACCAGCTCACGACAGCGGAGACGGCGCGCATCCGCAGCGGCATCGCGCGCCTGCAGCAGGCGCTCGAGGCGGCGCCCAAACCTCTTCGCTGGCGCGCGCGGGCCCGCATCGGCGAGCGCGCGCCCTGGCACGCCACGGTCGAAGACCAGGACGTCGGCGGCTAGGGCTGGACGGCCACTAGCCGGAGCGGCAAGACGGTGCGCCCGCCTGCGCCGTCGAGTGGCGGGCTCGAGGCCGGCGCGCCCGGGTTCGCCGACGGCGCCTCCGTTGCTCGCGCCGCGGCGCCGGACTACAGTGAGGACAGGCTCGCGCGCCACGGCAGGGGGGTAGACAGGTGAACGCGTTTCTCGACGGCTCCGGGTTTCTGACGTCCAAGGCGCCGCTCGGTTCGGACATCTCGCTGATCGTGATGATCCTCGCGGCCGTCCTGTTCACTGTCGGCTGGCGGCTGGCGGCGCGCAAGGACCTCGAGGCGCACCGCTGGGTGATGACCGCGGCGGTGCTGCTGAACCTGATCCCCGTCGCCATCTGGATGATCAGGTACTTCGTGTCCTACGCCCTCCCCGAGCTGCCAGCGCGGCTCGGCCAAAGCCCCTACGGCCTCACCGCGCTGCACGCCCTCGTGGGCGCCGTCGGCGTGCTGCTGGGCGTCTTCGTGGCGCTGCGCGGTAACGAGCTCGTGCCCCGGGCGCTGCGCTTCAAGAACTACAAGGCGTTCATGCGGCCGGCCTACGCGATCTACATGGCCGGCACGGTGCTGGGCGTCGTCCTCTATCTCGTGGTGTACGCCGGCCTGTGACGGCGGCCGGCGACGGAGCCACGCGCGCCGACGGACGCAGCGTGGGCTGCCACGGACCCGGCCGATGAACGGCCCTTCCCTCGCGCCGTCGCCGTGGGCATCCGGCCGCTGGACCTGGTTCCGCACTCCCGACCGGCGCATCCTCGCGCTCAGCATCGCGATCCAGCTGGCGCTCGCCGTCTTCCTCGGCCACTCGCGCGACACGCGCATGTTCATGGCCACCGGATACCTCGTGGCCACCGGGCACAGCCCGTATGTCTCGATGGACCTCACGGGCGTGTTCCACCACGTCGGCTTCAAAGCGATCTCGGTCGTCGGCTACCCGCCCCCGTGGCCGCTGCTGCTGGGCGGCATGTACCGCGGCTTCTTCGCGGTCGGCCACCATCTCCTGGTCTACAACTTCGCCATCAAGCTGCCGGTGATCGCGGCCACCGTCGCGCTCGCCTACCTGGTGGCCGCGATCGCCCAGAACCTCGGAGGCAGCCCCGCCGAGGCGCGACGGGCATGGATCGCCATCCTGCTCAACCCGTTCGTCCTCTACGTCGCGGCGGCATGGGGCCAGATCGACGCCATCGCGGCGCTGCTCGCGCTGGCCGCCCTCGTGCTTGCCATCTCCCACCCGAGCCTCTCCGCCGTGGTGCTGGCGCTCGCCGTGTGCTTCAAGCCGATCGCGGCGCCCGCGCTCATCGTGGTCCTCGTCTACCTGCTGACACGCTCGGCGTGGCGGGCGGCGACGTATGCGCTGGTCTTCCTCGCCGCGGCGTTCGCCTTCTACGTGGGGCCGTTCCTGCTGCTCGGCTGGAGCGCGGCGCCGCTACGGCAGTTCAACTCGCAGTTCACGATGACCGGCACGATGTCGTACATGACGGTCGTCCGGCTCTTCAAGGACCCGCTGATCCTTCAGGGGCACTTGTGGCTGCTCGGGATCGTCTGGGTCCCGGCGCTCGCCGTGGCCGCGGTGATCGGGCTGCGCCATGGGGTCGCGGACGTGCCCGACCTCTTCCGCAAGAGTGCCGCGCTCGTGCTCGTCTTCTTCCTCGCGCGCACGTGGCTGGCCGAGCCCAACATCGTCCTGGTCCTGGCGCTGGTCCTCGTGCTCGCCGCGCTCGGCGATCTCGATTGGCGCTTCTTCACCGCCATCTGGGCGATCGCGCTCGCGTTCACGGTCCTCAACGCCTCGCCCCTGCAGCTGCTGTTCGTCTCGTTCCCGCACGCGATGGAGACGTCGCTCGCGTTCGTCGGGCGCTACGGCGACGCCACTCTTCTGGCGCGCGCCGCACTCGTCGTCGCCTGGCAGGTCGTCGGCTGGTGGATCGTGGTCGCGTGCCTGCGGCGGAGGCCGGCGTGACCGTGGAGCGGATAGAGCTGGGGGGCGGGCTATCGCTGCGGATCGCGGATGCGGCCGCGGACACGGGTGCGGTGGAAAGGGGGACGGCGGGAACCAGTGCCGCGACCGCGCCGTACCCCACGCGCCGCCTGCAGAAGGGGCTCCTGCTGTACGCAGGGGAGCAAGGGCTGGCCGAGGAGGGCGTCGGTCTCGGCGTGCCCATCCTCAAGCGCGGCGCGCAGACGATCTTCCCCAGTGCCATGAGGCTGTCGAGCGGCGAAAGCGGCGGCGGCGACCCTGCGCGGACGATCGCCGCGACCTACCGGCTGGACCTCGTCGAGCGCCTTGCGAAGGCGCGCGGCGGCTCCGGCGGCGGCGTGAGACCCAGCGCGCTGTACGCAGCCAAGGACTCGCTGGCCGCGCTCCACCGCCGCGTCCCCGCCCTGCGCCGCCCGCTCACCGCCGTGTCCGCCGCCGGACGACGCGTCCTCGGCTGGTCGACGACCTACGAGCCGTCGGCGTTGCGCGCCGACGTGCCCGTCACCTACGCCTTTCGGGAGGGCGGGCGCGCGATCGTGATCACCGCCGACTTGACCGGCCTCGCCGAAGCCGGCTTCACCGAGGTCGTCCTCATGAACGAGCTCGGCGCCCACGAGTTCGATATCTACGAGGACACCGACGGCGCTTCCCTGCGCGGCGCGGCGGTCGGCACCTGGGACGTGGTGACCGCGACGCGGGCCCGGTTCGTGAGTGCACGCCGTGGCGTGGCGTTCTCGCTCGCCCAGACGCCGGGCGCGACGCTGCGCCGCGGCCGCGAGCTCGTCGGCGCGCGCCTCGCCTGGGCAGGTTTCGGGCTTTCCGTGAGACCGGCCGGCGGGCTCCTCAGCTACGAGGTGCGCATCGAGAGGCCGGCGTGACCAGGACGCTGCTGATCTACCCGTTCTTCCGGCGCTCGCTCGACCGTTCGCGCTTCCGCTTCCCGCCACTCGGCATCGCCTACGTCGCCGCCACCCTGCGCGAGGCCGGCCACGAGGTGAGCCTGCTCGACTGCACCTTCCTGAGCCGCAATCAAGCGGTGCAAGCCGCGCGGGCGACCGGTGCGGAGGTCGTGGGCATCTACAGTATGGCGACGATGCTCGAAGACGCCCTCGGCTTCGCCGGCGCCCTGCGCGGGCAGTGCGACCTGCTGGTCGCCGGCGGGCCGCTGCCGACGTGCGACCCCGAGGCCTTCGTGGACGCCTTCGACGTCGTCGTCCGCGGAGAGGGCGAGCAGACGATGGTCGAGTTGCTCGCCGCCCGCGCGGCCGGCGCCGCCCCAAGCGCCGTGCCCGGCGTGGTGCTCGGACGGGCGGCGGGCGGAGACCGGCGTGGCGTGGCCGGCGGCGTCGCAGACATCGCGGATGCGCCACCACGCCCGTTCGCCGCCGACCTCGACGCGCTCCCGTTCCCTGCCCGCGACCTGCTGCCCAATGACGAGTACATCCGCTTCGGGCGGCGCCGGTACGGCGCCTCGATCACGACCGTGATGAGCACGCGCGGCTGCCCCTACCGGTGCGAGTTCTGCAGCAATGTGGTGTTCGGCGCCTCGTACCGCGAGCGCTCGCCGGAGAACGTGCTCGACGAGGTCGAGCAGGCGCTCCGGCTGGGCTACGAGCGCATCTCCTTCGCCGACGACGTCTTCACGCTCGACGCGCGCCGCGTGGGCGCCATCTGCGAAGAGATCGGCCGCCGCGGCCTGCGCTTCGGCTGGGAGTGCCTGGGGCGCGTCGACACCTTCGACGACGAGACCGCGCGCGCGATGAAGCAGGCGGGCTGCTTCCGTGTCTTCTTCGGCATCGAGTCCGGCAGCGACGAGATCCTGGCGCTGATGGACAAGAAGATCACGACAGCGGAGGCCCGGGCCGCGGTGGAGTGCGCCCACCGGGCGGGGCTGGAGGTGGGCGCCTTCTTCATCGTGTGCTACCCGGGCGAGACCGACGAGACGGTGCTCGACACGCTGCGCTTCGCGACCTCGCTGCCGCTCGACTACGTCGGGCTCACGATGCCGTACCCGCTGCCGGGCACGGCGCTGCTGGAGCGCATGGGCGGCCGCCTCACGCGCGACTGGCGGCCGCAGGAAGCGCTGGTGGCGAACCACATGCTGACCTACCAAGGCGACTTCTCGGCCGCCAAGATGCGCTTTGCGCTGTACAAGGGCCGTGCCCAGACCGAGATGCGCCGGCGCCTCGGGTTCTTGGCGCCGCCGGCCGTGGCGTTGTTCGAGAAGCCCACCGACGCGCTCTTCCGGCTGCTGAAGTAGGCGGCGGCCGGTTGCCGGCCGCAGCCTTGGCCGCTGGCCGCGGCGCGGCGACCGGGCGCCAGGCGCCGGCGCCTAGCGGCGCCGCGCCGCGAACGCGGCCATCGTCTCGTCCACCCGGCGGCGCAGCCAGGCCTCGTCGATGTCGGAGGAGTACACGAACGTGATCTCGTTCTCGCGCGTCCAGTCCTTGCTCTCGTCCGGCGAGCCGAGCCGCTCGAAGAGGCGCGAGCCGGGCAGCGGCATCGGCACGTTGAAGGAGATCTCGTCAAGCGGCAGGGAGAGCGCCAGCGCGAAGGTCGACTCGATCGTCGCGACCGTCTCCCCCGGGTAGCCGACGATGAAGAAGGCGGCGACCTCGATGCCCGCCGCCCGGTACGCCTCGGCGGCGCGCACGCCCTGCTCCACCGTCACCTGCTTGTTCATCAGGCGAAGCGTCTCCTGGCTGCCCGACTCGAGGCCCAGGTACACCCTGCGGCAGCCGGACGCCTTCATCAGCCGGGCCGTAGCCGGCTGGATGCCGTTGGCGCGCGAGAGGCAGGTCCAGCCGAGGCCGAGCGGCGCGATGCGCCGGCAGAACTCCTCCAGGTACGCGGCGTCGAGCGTGAACGTGTCGTCGGCGATCCACAGGCTGTCGTAACCGAGCGCCCGGATCTGATCGATCTCCTCGAAGACGGCATCGAGCGGCCGGTGGCGGACTTCGTTGCCGAAGATGGGCTTCGAACAGAAGTCGCAGCCGTAGGGGCAGCCGAGCGTGACGATCATGGAAGTCGGCTGGGACCCCGTCTTCTGGCGCCACACCCTTTGGTAGGCGGCATGGTCGAAGTCGCCGCGGTCGGGTAGCGGGAACGCGGCGAGCTCGCTCTCGGAGTGATGGACGGTCGGGTTGTCGATGCTCAGTCCGTGGTTCGGCACGAAGAGCCCCTGGTAGCGCGCCAGCGGCAGACGCTCCATCGTGGAAGTCGTGGTCCGCTCGGCAAGGTAGTCGCGGCAGAACTGCGGGAAGCTCAGGTCGGCTTCGCCGCGGAACACGGCGTCGAAGTGGTGCGCGAAGCGGCCCGGGAAGACCGTCGGCAGCGGGCCGCCGGCCACGAGCAGGCTGCCGGGCAGGTTCTCGCGCACCAGCTTCGCCACCGCGAGCGTGTTGCGCGTGAGGCTGACCATCGAGTACACGCCGACGATGTCCGGAGCGGAGCCGGCCAGGTCCGCGCGCAGCCGCTCCACGGAGCTGAAGGTGCAGTCGAAGACGCGTGTCTCGACCCCCAGGCCGCGAAGCTGCGCCGCAAGGGTCGCCGCGCCGAGGGGCGGGAAGAGCATCTCCGTCGGCGCCCGCGTGCGGAAGTACGGGAAGACCAGCGCCACGCCCGCCATGCGATCCTTTCGTCACCGGGGTCGTGCCTCGTTCGCAGCTAATCATGCCCGGCGGCGCGACTCGGTAACTTCTGTCCCCGGCCCGCCGCGCGCTAGTCTCCGTGACCGTTGGGGTACAGTCGAGACGTCGTCGGTCGGGCCGCCGCGTCGTCAGGCGAGGCACCCCGGCCTTGGAGGAGTCGCCGCGTGTCGTCAGGTGCTGAGAACAAGGACGTCCTGCTCGTCTTCCCGGGGCGCCACCGGGCGCCGGATCCGCAGGTGCCACTTCAGTTGCTGCACGTGGCGAGCGCCTTGCAGCGTGCCGGCTACCGGCCGCGCATCTTCGACATGCGCCTCGAGGACCACCACGATCTCCGCGTCGGCGACCCTGTATTCGTCGGCATCACCGCCATGAGCGGGCCTCAGATCCGCTACGGGCTCGAGTTCGCGCGCCGGGTACGCGCCGCCAAGCCGCGCGTGCCGATCGTCTGGGGCGGCGTGCACCCCACGCTGTTGCCCGAGCAGACCGCCGCGGACCCGAACGTAGATGTCGTGGTCCGCGGCGAGGGCGAGCTCGTCGTGGGCCCGCTGGCCGACGCGCTCTCATCCGGCGAGCCGCTCGCTGCCGTGCGGGGCATCACCTACTCGGCGGACGGCGAGGTCGCGAGCACGGCGGACGCCGACCTCATCGACCTCGACACGATCCCGGTCGAGCTGCCCTACGAGCTGCTCGACCTCGACCGCTACCCCACGCTTCGAGCCGGCCGCGTGCACATGCAGACCAGCCGCGGCTGCCCGAGCCGCTGCGGCTTCTGCTACAACAGCGGCTTCAACAAGCGCAGGTGGCGCGGCAAGAGCCCCGGGCGCGTGGTAGACGAGATGCAGTACCTGCTCGAGCGTTTCCCGCACGTGAAGATCATCGATCCGGTGGACGACAACCTCTTCGTGAAGCGCGAGCGCGTCGAGGAGATCTGCCGGGAGCTCGTCGATCGCGGCGTCTCGGTCTCGTGGCGCGCCAACTGCCGGTTCGACTATCTCGCGAAGTACGACGCCGGCTTCCTCGGCCTGATCGAGCGCGCCGGCTGCATGGAGCTCGACTTCGGCGGTGAGAGCGGCTCGCAGAAGATGCAGGAGTTCGTCTGCAAGGATGTCACCGCCGGCGAGATCCTGACATCGGTCGGGAACCTGGCGCGCTGGGCGCCGACCATCGACCCCTTCGTCTCGTGGCTCAGCGGCCTCCCCGGCGAGACCTACGCCGACATGGAGCAGACCTTCGACCTCATGGACGCGATGGAACGTGTCAACCCGCGCACCCAGCACTACGGCATCTTCATGTACACGCCGTTCCCGAGCCCGCTGCTCGACTCGCTGCCGCCGGAGTTCAAGCCGCCGCAGTCGCTTGCGGAGTGGGGCGCCATCGAGGTGTTCCACTTCCTGCCGCCGTGGCACTCGCCCGAGTACGTGGAGAAGCTCCGATCCATCTCCGCCGTCACGCGCTACGCGTTCTATCCCAAGTCCCGCATCGACGAGCACGGCCCCGCGTTCAAGGCCGCCTACGGCGTGATGAACCGCGCCGCACGCTTTCGCTGGCGCCACCGCTACTTCGGCCTCCCGGTGGAGCTGCGCCTGGCGAACGCCACCGCGCAGCGGTTGCGCGGGTTCCTGTAGACGGCCGGCGCCGGGCCGTCAGCCGCTTGGCGTGCAGAGCCGGCGGACCTCGGCGGCGGACTCCGCCGCGAGCGCCGTGGCGGCGAGCCGGCGGGCAGCGGACGAGTCGGTGGCCCGCACGGCCTCCTTGGCCAGCGGGATGCGAGCCGGCGCCATGGAGAGCTCGGTGATCCCGAGGCCGAGCAGCAGCGGGATCGCCGCCGGGTCGCCGGCGACCTCCCCGCACACGGCGACAGGCTTGCCGGCGTCGGCCGCCGCCCGGGCCGTGCGCTCGATCAGCCGCAGCACAGCCGGGTGCAGCGCATCGCCGAGCACCGCCACCCGCGCGTTGCCGCGCTCGGCGGCGAGGACGTATTGCGTGAGGTCGTTGGTCCCGATCGAGAAGAAGTCGACGTGGGCGGCGAACGCCTCCGCCAGCAGGGCCGCGGCCGGCACCTCGACCATGATGCCGACGGCGACGCGTCCGGAAGGGCCGCCGGCGACCCCTGCTTCGGAGTCCAGCGCCGCGGCCGTAGCAGCCACGATCTCGCGCGCCTTGAGGAGCTCATCGACGTTCGTCACCATGGGGAACATGAGGCGCAGCGGGTGCCTGACGGCGGCGCGCAGCGCGGCGCGCACCTGGGTCTCCAGAAGGTCCGGGCGGCTGAGCCCGAGGCGAAGGCCCCTGACGCCGAGGAAGGGGTTCTTCTCCGGCTCCAGCGGGAGATACGCGAGCGGCTTGTCGGCGCCGGCGTCGAGCGTGCGCAGGACGAGAGGGCGGCCGCCGAGCCCTTCGGCGATCTCCCGGTAGGCGCTCTCCTGCTCGTCCTCGTCCGGCTGGTGGCCGGCGCCGACGAAGAGGAACTCGGTGCGCAGCAGGCCGACGCCGTCGGCGCCGGCCGCGAGCGCCACGGCGACATCGCCGGGCCCGGCGATGTTTGCCTCCACCTGCACCGTCAGCCCGTCGCGCGTGACGGCCGGAAGTCGAGCGCGAGACCGAGCGCCGGCCTCTGCTTCAGCTCGCCGCGCCAGACGAGTCTCGGCCGCGGCGACAAGCTCCTCGCCGGGTTCAATGGTCACCGTGCCGGCGTCGCCGTCGAGGAGGAGCGGAGTCCCATCGGCCACTCCGAGCAAGGCGGCGCCGGCCCCCACGACCGCGGGGATGCCGAGCGCACGTGCGAGGATCGCCCCGTGAGACGTCGCCCCTCCCGAGGCACAGGCGACGCCGCGCGCCAGCGCCGGATCGAGGGCCGCGGCGAGAGCCGGCGTCAGCTCATCCACCACGAGAATACCGGGGGCCTCGGGCAGTGACGCATCCGAGGTCCCCGCCAGTCGCCTCAGCACCTGATCGCCGACGCTGCGCAGATCCGCGACACGCGCCCGCTGATACGGGTCCTCGAGCCTCTCCCATGCCGCCTCGGCTGCGGCGACGGCGTCGGCCCAGGCGAGGGCGGCGTTCTTGCCCTCCAGGGTGATGCCGTCGCGCGCCGGCGCCAGCAAAGCCTCATCCTCGAGGAACAACAGATGGGCGTCGACGATCCCCGCGTCATAGGCTCCGGCGCGGCCGATCAGCGACGCCCTTGCGCGGCGGATGTCGGCGGACGTCTCGGCCAATGCGGCTTCGAGAGCGGCGAGATCGGCGGCGCCGTCGACGGAAGGCGCGCCGGAGACCATGACCGGGGCCGGCGCCGGGACTCTCGCCGGCCCCACCGCGACGCCCGGCGACGCCGGGATCCCCGGGACGACGGTTCCGCCTGCGAGCGGCCGGGCGGGCGGTACGGCGACAACGGCCGGCGCGCCGGACCCTTCTGGCGCGCCGGCGACGGCGGCCAAGGCGGCGACTTCGGGCGGCTCGCCGAAGCCCTGGGCCGCGAGCCGTCCGATCGCGTCCAGCGCTTCGCGTGCCTCACGCCCGGAGGCGCGCACGATGATCTCGTCGCCGCGGCGCACGCCGAGAGTGGCGATGCCGTTGAGGCTCCGCCCGCTCACCGGCCCGCGACCCGACGTCACGTCGGTCACGGTCACCACGGCGTCGTAGCCGGCCGCCGTCCGCACGAACGCGGCGGCCGGCCGCGCGTGAAGACCCAGCGGAGCGGCGATCGTCAGCAGCAGCTCGAGCTGCGGCCCTGGCACGGCCGGAGCGGGACTCGTGACGGGCACGACCGGCGCAGCCGCCCCCCGCACCTCCGGCTCGGCCAGGTGCGGGGCCTTGGCCGCGAGGGCGCCGCGCGCCTCCCCGGCGACTTCGTCCAGGCTGTCGCCGAGCCCGGCAGAGACCGCGGCAGCGACGGCGCCTTCGACGAACGGCGCGGCCGTCAGCAGGACGGCGCCTCGCCGCTCCTCGGGCAGCAAGTCCACGGCCATCTCGGCCGAAAGGACGGCGCTGCCAAGATCCATGAGGACGAGTACGCCGTCCTCGGACCACACTTCGTCGATGGCGCGCATGACCCGGGCCGCGTCGGTGCCGAGCGGCGCGCCGGGCAGGTCGAGCCCGCCGGCGGTGGCGATGCGCAGCTCCGCGCCGCCCATCTGCGCAGCGAGCTCCGCCGTGCCTTCGGCGAGCCTGGCGCTGTGGCAGACCAGGACCAGGCCGACCATCGTCAGCGCCCGGGCGATCCGGCAGGCGGAGCACCGGCCAGCGTGCCGGCCGCCGCCTTCAGCAGCAGCCACGAGGACGTCGCGCCCGGATCCTGGTGGCCGGCGCTGCGCTCGCCCAGGTAACTGGCGCGGCCTTTGCGCGCCACGAGGGAGACGGTCGCGAGCATGCCTTGCTCGGCGGCATCGGAGGCGGCCTGAAGGGCGTCGCCCAGCGACCGTCCGGCGGCGGACGCCTCGTCGAGTGCCTCAGCCGCCGGCAGGAGTGCGTCGACCATCGTCTTGTCGCCCGGCTCAGCCTTGCCGCGCATCTTCACGCCCTCGACGCCGGCGCGAAGGGCGGCGGCCCACTGAGGCAGGTCAAGCTCCGCCGCGCTTCCGGACGCCTTGCCCAGCTGAAGGAAGAACGTGCCGTACAGCGGGCCGGCCGCGCCGCCGACCGTCGAGACCAGCGTCATACCGACCGTCTTCAGCAGTGCGCCGACGTCGGCCGCCGCCGTGGCCGCGCCGGCCGCTCCGCTCGCGCCGTCGCCGCCGTCGCCGCCGTCGCCGAGCTTGGCCGCGACTGCGCGCATGCCGCGGTCCATGTTGATGCCGTGGTCTGCGTCGCCGATGGCGGCGTCGAGGTCCGTGAGGTACTCGCGGTTCTCCGCCACAACGGCCGCAAACATGCGCAGCCAGGCGGCGATAGCCTCGGTCGTGATCGTCACGCCGCGCCCGCCGGCCGCCGAGTCGTGGCCGCCCACACTCGCACTCATGCGCCCCACCGGAGCCCGGGCGTGTTCACCGGCGCGTCCCAGAGCGCGGTGAGCTCGTCGTCGAGTCGCAGCAGCGTGATGGAGCAGCCTGCCATCTCCAGAGAGGTCATGTACGACCCGACCAGATTGCGGGCGATGCGGATGCCGCGACCGTCGAGGAGGCGGCTGAGCGCGCCGTACACGATGTAGAGCTCCATGAGCGGCGTGCCGCCCATGCCGTTGACGAAGGCGAGCACCTCGTCGCCGCGCACGAAGGGCAGGTCGTCGAGGACGGCGGTGGCCAGCAGCTCGACGACCTCGTGCGCCGGGGCGAGCTTGAGGCGTTCGCGCCCCGGCTCCCCGTGGATGCCGATGCCCAGCTCCATCTCGTCCTCGGCGAGCTCGAACGTGGGCTTGCCGGCCATCGGCACCGTGCCCGAGGTGAGGGCGACGCCCATGCTGCGGCCGCCCTCGTTGACCTTGCGGCAGAGGGCGGCCACGTCCGCCAGCGGGCGGAGCTGCTCCGCCGCCGCCCCGCAGATCTTCTCGGCCAGCACCGTGGCGCCGACGCCGCGGCGGCCGGCGGTGTACAGGCTGTCCTTGACGGCGACGTCGTCGTCGATGACCACGGCCTCGACCTCGATGCCCTCGTCGCGGGCGAGCTCGGCCGCCATCTCGAAGTTCATCACGTCGCCGGTGTAGTTCTTGACGATGTGCAGTGCGCCGACCCCGCCGTCGACGGCCTGGGTGGCGGCGAGCATCTGGTCCGGCGTCGGCGAGGTGAACACCTCGCCCGGGCAGGCGGCGTCGAGCATGCCCATGCCGACGAAGCCGCCGTGCATCGGTTCGTGGCCGGAGCCGCCGCCCGAGACGAGCGCTACCTTGCCGGCGACCGGAGCGTCGGCGCGCACGATGTAGTGAGGGTCGGTGAACACCCGCAGACGGTCGCCGTGCGCCGCGGCCACGCCGGCCAGCTCGTCCCTGACCGCGTCCTCCGGGCGATCGATCAACTTCTTCATATGGCCTCCCCCTCCGCCGCCCTCGATCCGCTTCCTATGATAGTGCGAGAGCGACGCAACGGTGCGGGCGCGTCGAAGAACGTCCGCGAGCACCGACCGGCGTCGGCGCACATCGACGACGACTCGATTGGGCGGCGTGCACCGCGGGTACCAACTCGTGCGAGTGCGACCGCGAGGTGGTCGCGCCAACACCCGATGAAAGCCGCGCCTCAAGGCGCGACCGAGAGAGCGCCGGCCTGGCGCGAGATGAGGAGCACTTCGTGACCCTGAGGAACCGCAGGACCAGAGGAATGGCGGCGCTCGCTTCAGCCGCCCTCGTCGCCGTCGTGGCGCTCGTCGTCGGCGGGTGCGGAGGCAGCGCCGCCGCCTCCCCGACGCCGTCCCCGACGCCTTCCCAGTCGAGCATCGCGGCCCGCGTGCTCGCTCTCAACACGTACCTCGGCCAGGTGAAGCCGATCACCGGTCAGATCGGGTCCACCGTCGCATCGCTCCCCGGAGCCGTGAAGGGCATCAGCGCCAAGCCCGGCGCCACCTGGACCACCGCGGCCACCGCTCTCGACGCCACCGCCACGCAGCTGGGCGCGGAGGCCGCTTCCCTGTCCGCGCTCGCGCCGCCGGCGTCACTGCAGGCCGCGCAGGATGCGGCCGTCAGGGCGGTCCAGTCGGTGCAGACCGGCGTGTCCGACACCGCCGCTTTCCTGAACAAGAAGGTCGCGACGGCCGGCACCACCAAGGCGTCGATCGAGGCCAAGCTCGCGGCCGCGCAGGTGCAGCTCTCCGGAGCGGCCGCGCAGCTCACGAGCGCCATCCAGAGCCTGGTCCTCTCGCCGGACTCGACGCCGACGCCGTAGCGGGGCGAGACGGCGAGCCGGCGGCCGTGACAGCGCCGGCGGCCCGGTCGCGTTCAGGCCCCACGGTCGTTCAGGGTAACTGTTTACGCAAGCTAATTACTTTGGTAAACTACCTCCGTGAGCCCATCCGGCCCCCATACTTCTGAGTCTCACGGGCGCGACGACGCCGATCTGGCGGCTCGTCTGCGACTCATCGTCATGCGCTTCACGCGGCGGCTGCGCCAGGAGGCGGGCGACGGCCTCAGCCCCTCGCTGGTGTCCGCGCTGGCGTGCCTCGAGCGCAAGGGGCCGTTGACGCTGGGCGAGCTCGCCGTGCTCGAACGGGTCAAGCCGCCCAGCGTCACGCGCATGGTCGCGACGCTGGAGAGCAACGGCCTGGTGCACCGTGAGGCCGACCCCACCGACGGGCGGGTCTCACGCGTGAGCGTGACCGCCGACGGCAGCCGCACCCTGCAGCTCAGCCGCACGCGCAAGACCGCCTATCTCGCCAAACGCCTCGCCACCCTGAGCGACGCCGACACGGCGGCACTCGCCGAGGCGCTGGCCGTTCTCGAGCGCCTCCTCGAGGGCGACCGATGAGCGGCCCATTCCTTGCGCTGCGGGCCAAAGTGGCCTCCGGCGTCCGCCGCACGTTCCGCTCCCTGCACGTGCGCAACTACCGGCTCTGGTTCTTCGGGCAGACCATCTCGCAAAGCGGCACCTGGATGCAGGCGGTGGCGCAGAGCTGGCTCGTCTGGACGCTCACCCACAGCGCCTTTGACCTCGGGCTCACGGCGGCGCTGCAGTTCCTCCCCGTCCTGCTGCTGGGCACCGTGGGCGGAGTCATCGCCGACCGGTTCGACAAGCGCAAGGTCCTGCTCGTCACCCAGACGGCCTTCACGCTCCAGGCGGCTGCGCTCTGGGCGCTCGTGGCCACCGGCGCCGTCCAGCTCTGGATGGTCTGGGCGCTCGCGCTCGTGATGGGTCTTATCAATGCGGCAGACAATCCTTCGCGGCAGAGCTTCGCCGTGGAGATGGTCGGGCCCGACGACCTCTCCAACGCCATCGGCCTCAACAGCGTCATCGTCAACGCCTCACGGCTCATCGGGCCGGCGATCGCCGGCCTGCTCATCGCCACCGCCGGTCTTTCGTGGACCTTCCTCATCAACGCGCTGTCGTTCGGGGCCGTCATCGCCGGCCTGCTCGCCATGCGCCCCGCCGAGCTCCACCGCGGCCGCCCGGTGGCGCGCGCCAAGGGCCAGATCCGCGCCGGCCTGCGCTACGCCTGGACCAAGTGGGAGCTGCGCGTGCCGCTGCTGATGATGGCCGTGATCGGCACCCTGGCCTTCAACTTCAACGTCATCCTGCCGCTCTTTGCCGGCGACGTCTTCCAGCGCGGCGGCGGCACGCTCGGAGCGCTCACCGCGGCGATGGGTGCCGGAGCGCTGGTAGGCGCGCTGTTCGCGGCGTCACGCCGGCGGCCCGGGTACCTCCTGCTGACGGTGATCACGCTCGCGTTCGGAGTGTCCATCATCGCGGTCGCCTTCGCCCCCACGCTCCCGGCCGTGCTCCTGCTGCTCGTGCCCATGGGCGCGGCCAGCGTGACCTTCATCGCGACCGCCAACTCGCTGCTTCAGCTGCATTCCTCGGCGGCGATGCGCGGGCGGGTCATGGCGCTCTGGGCGATCGTCTTCCTCGGCTCGACTCCCATCGGGGCGCCGCTCACCGGCTACCTCGCCGCCCACCTCGGCGCGCGGATGACGCTGGCGCTGGCCGGCGTCGCGACGCTCCTCGCGGGGCTCGGCGCGGCGTTCGCGCTGCGCGCCACGCGCGACCGCCTGCGCGACGAAGCGCGACGCGACGTCGCCGCCGCCGAGGCTCGCGCCGGCGAGGCGACGGTCGCGGTGGGCCGAGCCCAGCCGGCTCCCATCCCCCCGCGTCCGGCGAAGACGCACGCCTGAAGGCGGGAGCCGCGCCGGGGCTCCGCCCGCCGTGACCCGGCCCCCGCGCACGGCCCGGCCCCGATCATGACGCGGTCGCGGCGTCCTCGATGACCCAGACGAAGACCTCCCCGGGCCCGTGGACGCCGACCACATGCACCGCGGCCAGGTCCGACGTGCCGCTCGGGCCGCTGATGAAACTCACGCAACTAGGCAGCGAGCGCGGCTCCCCCGGCAGCTCGCGCAGCACGTCTCCCATCGTCGCGCGGATGCAGCCGACAGGCACGAAGAAGCCAACGGCCGGAGGCACGAGCGAGTAGCCGCGCCGGACCTCGGCGCTGCTCCGCACCACGACCGAGCCGGTCTCCGCGACCGCCCAGTCGGCCTCGCTGAGGCCGAAGTCGGCGTCGCGGGCCTCGGGGGTGAGACCGGCGCCGGCACGGGACGCCTTGCCCAACTCGCCGGCGGCGTCCGGCCGCAAGCCCGGCGCGCAAGCGATGGACCGCCAGCCGCGCACGCCGGCGAGGCGATCGAGCGCGGCCCACGCTTCCGCCCGTGAGGTGACCACCTCGACCACGCCCCCGGACTCGCGGAGGCGGGCAGCAAAGAGCCCCGCGAGCTCGCGGCCGGACGCGCTCGCTGCCCGCCTGAGGTCCGGCGCGGGCGTGCCCGCCCAGCGCGCGCCATCGTCGAGGCGCTCGCGCAGGCGCGCCAGGAACGTCACGCGATCCATGACGCCTCCTCGCGTGCGGACGCGTGGGGAGAGCCGGCCGGGCACGCGACGTTCATCGCCCGCCCCAGCGCCGCCAGAGTGAACGGAAGCTGCTCCGCCCGGGAAGCGGCAGATCGCGGCTCCGCGTCCACGCGCCCAGCGCGCCGGGCAGCCGCAGCCGGGATCCGGCCGCCGCCATGACCTCAGACGCCAGCCGGACCAGCGGCAGCGCGAGCGCCTCGCCCGCCGCCCAGAGCCGCGGCCGGCGGGCGGCGGTATCGAACGCCTGGAAGCCCAGCCGCCAGGCCGGCGGAGCTTCCACCCCGGCGACGTAGTCTTCGCGCAGCTCCCGGAGCATGGCGGCCAGCGGGATCCGCGCCGAGCATACCTCGGTACAGGCGCCGCAGAGGCTGCTCGCGAACGGCAGCTCCGGGTGACATTCGAGCCCGTCGAGCAGTGGGCTCAGCACGGCTCCGATAGGCCCGCTGTACACGGCGTCGTAGGCGTGCCCGCCGATCTTGCGGAACACGGGGCAGATGTCGAGGCACGCCCCGCAGCGGATACAGGCGAGGATCTCGTGGTACTTGCCGCCGAGGATGCGCGAGCGCCCGTTGTCGACGAGCACCACGTGCAGCTCCTCCGGCCCGTCGGCCTCGCCCAAGCGGCGCGGGCCGGTGATCGCCGTCACGTAGGCGGTCGACCGCAGCCCGACGCCGGCGCGCGGCAGGACCTTGAGGATCGCCTCGAGGTCGGGGAACGCGGGCACGAGGCGCTCGATGCCCATGACGACCACGTGGGTGCGCGGCAGCGTGGTCGACATGCGTCCGTTGCCCTCGTTGGTCACGAGGACGACCGAGCCGGTCGCGGCGACGCCGAAGTTGCCGCCGGTGATGCCCATATCGGCGGCGAAGAACTTCTCGCGGAGGACGCCCTTGGCGTAGCCGGTGAGGGCGTGGGCGTCGTCGCCGAGGTCGCGGCCGGCGTCCGCGGAGAACAACTTGCGTACCCGCTCGAGCGGCATATGGATCGCGGGCTTGAGGATGTGGAACGGGCGCTCGCGCGCCATCTGCACGATGAACTCGCCGAGGTCGGTCTCCACGACCTCCACGCCCTCGGCCTCCAGCGCCGGGTTGAGGCCGATCTCCTCGGTGACCATCGACTTCGACTTCACGACGAGCTTGACACCGCGCTCGCGCGCCAGGCCGGCGACGTGGCGGCGCGCCTCCTCGGCGTCGGCGGCGAAGAAGACATGCCCGCCGGCGCGCTCGACGTTGGTCGCGAACTCGTCGGCGTAGCGGTCGAGGTGAGCAAGCGTCGCCAGTCGCACGCGGGAGATCTCGTCCAGCGCCGCCGGCCAGCCCGGCTCCGCTCGGGCCGGCGCGATCAGCTCCTGCACGTAGTCCTGGCCGTCGGCGAGCACGCGCTGCAGGGCAGGGTCGCCGAGCGCTCGCGCGACACGCTCGTCGAAGGCCTCACGCGTCTCCGCGCTCATCGCCTGCCGCCCTTCGCCGCTCTCATCGCCCGCCGCCCTTCGCCGCGCTCATCGCCGCCACCCGGCCGCCAGCACTTCCGCGAGGTGGCGCACCTCGAGCCGACTGCCGCGCCGCCGCAGCCGGCCCTCGATGTTCATCAGGCAGCTTGCGTCGAGGCCGACCACGAGGTCGGCGCCGGTCTCGAGGATGTGGTCGACCTTCTCGTCGACCATGGCCGTGGAGATGTCCGGCATCTTGACGGCGAACGTGCCGCCGAAGCCGCAGCACTGCTCCGCGCCGGGCAGCGGCACGTACTCGAGCCCGTCGATCATGCCCAGAAGCCGCTCCGGCTGCTCCACGACGCCGAGCAGCCGCCGCGTGTGGCAGGAGTGATGCAGCGTCGCCGTCCCTCGCCGCGCGACGGGCAGCTCCTCCACGCCGAGGACGTCGACGAGGAACTCCGAGAACTCGTAGGTGCGCGCCGCCAGCGCCTTCGCGTCCGCCTCCTCCGGCAGACCGGCGAAGAGGTCGGGGAAGCCGTCGCGGACCATCGCCGCGCAGGAGCCCGAGATCGAGACGACGTTCTCGCTGCCGGCGAAGGCGCGCAGGAACGCCCGCGCCGTGCGGCGCGCGGAGTCTCGGAAGCCCGAGTTGTAGGCCGGCTGACCGCAGCACGTCTGGCCGGCGGGGAAGTCGACCGTCACGCCCAGATCGCGCAGAACCTGCACGGCCGCGACGCCCACACGCGGGTACAAGGCGTCGCCCAGACAGGTGATCATCAGCGACGCCCTCGCGGCGGTCACGGCCTCACCCGTGCCTCGAAGTCGAAGGTCCGGCTCACGTTGGGCAGCCTACGTCAGGCCGGGATCTCTAGTACAGGTCGAGCAAGTCGCTCGGCGAGTGAGCCAGGTGGTCCGGCGCGGCGCGCAGCAGGCGCTCGGCGCCGTGCCAGCCCCACGCCGCCCCGACGGTGATGGCGCCGGCGGCGCGCGCCTCCACCATGTCGCCGATGGTGTCGCCGACGTACCAGGCCGGGAGCGACTCACCGAGGCGGTGGCGGACGGCGCGGATCTTACGCGTCTTGCTCTGCTCGTGGTCGCCGCCGAGCACCTCGACGACGCCGCGCACGTCGTGCTCCCGGAGGATGCGCTCGACCATCGCCGTGCGGCTCGACGTGATCACGAAGACCGGGTGAGCCTCGGCCAGCCGTTCGATGACCTCCGCCATGCCGGGGAACAGCTCCGGGACCGGCGTCGCGCCTATGGCGTCCTCGACGTCCTCCACCACGGCGCGTGGAACGCCAGCCGTGGCGAGCGCCGCGAACCAGTTGTCCTCGGTGAAGTCGACGAACTGCTTGCAGGTCGCCAAGTGCCCCAGGCCGTGGGCGCGGAAGGTGCGCTCGTAGGCGCGGCACTGGTCGTCGAGAGAGTCGGCGATCACGCCGTCGAAGTCGAACATGATCAGTTTGCGCTGCCGCGGCTCTGCCATCTCCGCCACCGAGACTATCGGCCCGCGCCCAGATGGAGCAACCCTCCGGACTGCGCCGTCCGGCGGCGTGGCGACGCCGGCCCTACTCCGCGTCGTCGGGCACCTCGTCCGGCCACGTGGCCAGGGCGGTCGCCACGAGATGGTGGCACAGCCGCCCGGCGGCCTCGCCGCAGGTGCACGACCACTCGAGCCCGCCGCCGCGGAGCCGTAGCTCCGCCGTCTGGACCGGCGAGCCGGCGACCTCCCCGCGCAAGTGCCCCTCGTCGTGTTCCAGGATACGCACCGAGCCGTGCTCTGCCGCCGCCGCGCCGTCGAGGTACGCCTTCGGCGGCGCCAGATCGAGGAGCGCCTTCTCAGTCAAGTACTCGTCTATCGGTGTCATCTCGCTCCTCACTTGATGCCGGCCGCCTTGAACAGCTCGGGGATCGTGACCATCTGATAGTGGCGGGCGTGGAGGGCAGCGATGATCAGCGGCAGGGCCTTGGGCGCCGCCCCGCGCGTGTGCAGGACGATGATGCTGCCGTTGCGCACGTGCGTGAGGACGTTGTTCACGATCACGCTCACGCCGGGGTTGGTCCAGTCGTTGGAGTCCACGTCCCACATGACGATGCGCGAGTAGCCCATCTGGCCGGCGATGTCGAGCACGTGGGCGTTGTAGGAGCCGTAGGGCGGGCGCAGGTAGGGCACCGTCGACGCCTGGAAGTCGTTCCACCAGACGTCGTCGGTCTGCTTGAGCTGCGCCCGGATCTCGGCGTCGCTGAGCTTGGTGAGGTCCGGGTGACTCCAGGAGTGGCTGCCGATCGCCATGCTGCCTTTGACGGTGAGGCCGGCCTCGCGCCGCGCGTAGCCGCCCACGTACTCGCCGATCGGGAAGAAGGTGCCCTTGGCGTGGCCGTCGCGGAGCTCGCGCAGGATCCAGTACCAGGCCGTCGCGCCGCCGCCATCGTCGAAGGTGAGCGCGACGCGTTTGCCGGCGGCCGGCAGGCTGAAGTAGACCTTGGCCTTGACCGGCGGTTGGAAGCGCACCCGGCCGATCGTCTGCATGCTGCTGTGCGCGGCGCCGGAGGCGCCGACCTGCACCAGATACAGGCCCGGGTCGGCGTCCGCCCCGCCGGGCCCCGTGCCCTTCCAGGTGACGCTGCCGCCCGACGAGCCGGCGGCCGTCGTGCCCTGGCCGGCGGCCATCTTGGCGCCGTAGTACCCGACCACCCGCCAGGCCCACGTGGCCGGCGCGGCGCCGGTGAAGCGGAAGGCGAAGGTGGCGCTCGTGCGACGGTGGAGCAGCATGCTGTCCGGACCCACGGTCTTCACATCGAGCGCCGAGCCCGCTTGCGCAGACGACGAGGGCGCGGGTGACGCGGCAGGCGAAGCCGCGGAGGTGGATCCGGCGGACGGCGCCGCGGATGGACCGGGAGCGGCGCCGCAGCCGGCGACTGCGAGGGCGATCACCAGCGCCGCGAGCAGCGAAGCGGCGACGAGCGAGCCGAGGCCGCGCGGACGCCTGCGGTGGGATCGGTCGGGGGTCGGCATGCGACCGAACGTACCGCACGCCGCGCGCGGCCACAACCAGACCCGCGTCGGCTCAGCCGCCGCGAAGCTCGGCGACGCGCCCGGCGAGCGTTTCGTCGCCGAGTTCATCGCGGATCTGGCCGAAGTGCGCCGACACGCCGCGCCACTCGAGGTCCTCGAGCTTCTCGGCGAGCGGCACGTCCTCGCGCAGGCGCGCCAGGCGCCGGTACAGGAAGGCCTCCTCGCGGTGCGTGGCCAGGCTCTGTGCCAGGCGCGCCGCGCGGCCGGCCGACAGGCCAAAGGCGCCGGGGTCTTCCGGGACCGACTCGAGGTGCTCGTACCGCGCCAGCACGGTGGCGGCCGACTTGACGCCCCAGCCAGGTACCCCAGGCAGGCCGTCGGCGGCGTCACCGACCAGCGCCAGCCAGTCGGGGATGGAGGGTGGCCGCACGCCGAACTTCGCGATCACGCCGTCCTCGTCGAGAAAGATGTCGCGGCGCCGGTCCCAGCTCACAACGCGCGCGCCGCGGACGGCCTGCGCCAGGTCCTTGTCGGGCGAGCAGATCACGACCTGGTCGACGCCCGGCTCCTCACCGAACCGGGCCGCGGCCGTCGCCAGCGCGTCGTCGGCCTCGAACTCGACCATGGGCCACACGACGATGCCCATCGCGGCGACAGCCCGCTCCGCCAGCGGGAACTGGTCGAGCAGCGCCCGCTCCACGCCCTCTCCCGACTTGTAGCCGGAGTACAGATCGTTGCGGAAAGACTCGATCACCTGGTCGAAGGCACAGGCCACATGCGTCACCTCAGGGTCGGCGAGCAGCATGGCCAGGCTCCGCAGCAGGCCGACGGTGCCGCCCACCTCACGGCCATCAGGGCTCGTGCGTGAAGGGGCGCCGAAGTAGCTGCGGAAGAGTTCGTAGGTGCCGTCGATCAGATGGACCTTCACGCCCGGTGCACGCTCCAGCCCTGCCCGTCCGCGATCTCGAGCGACGCGTCGGTCGAGGTCGTCTCGATCGTGAAGAAGTCGCGCTCCGGCTTGCCGGGCACGTACTCGAGCACCCGGTGGACCGATGCCGTCACGTCGGGATTGAGGATGCAGACGTGGACGGCGACGGTCTTGGCGCGCGGCTCCACCGTCTTGCCCGGCGCCAGGTAGTCGCGCAGCTTGAACGGGTTGCTGAGCCGGGAGATCGCCGCGTCGAGCGTCCGCAGCAGCCCCTGCAGCGTCGCTTCGTTGAGGTCACGCGCCACCTGGAACCAGAGTGCATCGGGCTGCTCGGCGAGGACCTTGGCGACGTCCTTGCGGATGCCCTCGTCGATCTCGGACTTGCCGGAGCGCCCGCCCGACTTGAAGTCGACGGCCAGGGCGGGCTCGTCGTGCGGGCGCCGGTACAAGGCCAGGTCGGTCAGCCCGCGCTGCGCCTTGGCGTCGCCGCCGCGCTGCGCGAACCGGTACGAGAGGCGCGTGGGCACCTCCGAGGCGAAGGCCCACTCGTCCGCCGCCGGATCGGCGAGGAGCGCGGCCACGAAGGCGAAGCGCGCCTCCTGCTCGCCGGCGCGCCGCTCGCGCCCCTTGAGGGGCAGCATGACGCGCGGCCACGCGGCGCCGTCCTCGCCCAGCGAGAAGCGGTAGCTGCCCCACAGGAGCTCGTCGGTGCGGCGGCAAAGGCCCTCGAGCCACGGCTGGCTGAGGGGGATGGGAAGGTGTGAGTCCTGCGGCGCGGGCGGGTCCTGCGGCGTTGGCGTCACGGATGCCTCAAGCCGCTAGCGGAGCAGCTCGAGCTCGTCCCATTCCGACTCGGGCACCACCACGTTGCGGCGCGCCTGACCTGTGGCCGCGCGAACGCTGACGACCACCGATGCATCCTCGCCGGCGTGCCCCTCCACGATGCGCCCTTCCTCACCCTTGTAGCGCACGTGCCTGCCCAGCAGATCCTCAAGCCTCACGCGGCCTCCCTCGAAGCGGACTGGTCACCAGCCTAGCACCTCGCGGGGCCACACAGATCGCGAGCGGACCTCGCCCGCGGCGCACGTCCCGCAAAGGCCGACCTGCCTTCAGCCGCCGGTCCGGGGACGACCGCGCCGGCCCTGCGCACCCGACTGCCGCTGCTTGTTCCACTCCGAGGGGTGGCCGTGGCCGAGCTCCTGCTGGTGGGCGAACAGGTCGCCGCGGCGCGCGAAGCCCTCCCCGCAGGTGGCGCAGCGGAACGTGATCGGCGTGCCGAGGCGCGCCTCTCCGCAGTCGTCGTGGCGCAGGCACTTGTGATTATCGAGGTCTCGCTGCGACCTGAGCGCCGCGTTGCAGATCTCGCAGTCATATGTCTTGGGGGAGGTGACTGTGGGCATGTGGGACCTTCCTTCCGCCGGCTGGCCACATCCGCCGCCGGACTGCTCGAACCGGACCACGCCGTCGCGGCCGCTTGGCCCAGCATCTAAGTGTTCCCGCGGGCAAACCAGCGGTGGGCGAGGAGCCGGCGCCGGCGCGGTATCATAGGAGGCCGGCAGGACGCACAGTCGAGCCGGCCGGGTCGCTGACTGCGCAGTGCGACCCAAGGCGGTGGCCACACAGGGTCCCGCCGCAAACAACGTCAGTGAAAGGTGCCTACGTGAATGACCATAGCCGGACACGAGGCGCCGCCCCGAAGCCCGCAGCCGCGCTCCTGAAGCCGGCGATCGCGCTCCTCGCGCTCGCCCTGCTCCTCATTCTTCCGAGCGCGGCTCTTGCCGCCGGCGGCTGGCATGCCCAGACGTCGGGGACGCCGCAGGACCTCGGCGGCGTCGGCGCCTCGAGCGGCGGTCGCCTGTGGGTCGTCGGCGCAGGCGGGACCATCCTGACCTCGCTGAATGACGGCGCGACCTGGGCGGCGCAGAGCTCGGGCACGACGCAGAACCTGCGCGCCGTCGCCTTCGCCGACACCACCCACGGATGGGCGGTCGGTGACGGCGGCACGATTGTGACCACCGGCGACGCCGGTGCCACCTGGGCGGCGCAGACCTCGGGCACGACGCAGAACCTGCGCGCCGTCGCCTTCGCCGACGCCACCCACGGATGGGCGGTCGGTGACGGCGGCACGATCCTCGGCACCGTGGACGGCGGCGCCACCTGGATGGCGCAAGGCTCCGGCACGACGCTCGCTCTCTACGGCGTCGCCTGCAGCGGCGCGAGCACTGCTTGGGCGGTCGGCGCGGGCGGCACCGTCGTGGCGACCAGCGACGGCACCACATGGACCGCGCAGAGCTCCGGCACGACCCGTGATCTGCGCGGTGTCGCCTTCGCCGACGCCACCCACGGGTGGGCGGTCGGCTCCGGCGGCACCATCGTGACCACGAGCACCGGCGGCGCAGCGTGGGCCGCACAGGCATCGCACAGCACGCGCGACCTCTCGGCGGTCGCCTTCGCCGACGCCACTCATGGCTGGGCCATCGGCAGCGCCGGCACGATCCTCTTCACCGCCAACGGCGGCGCTGCCTGGACGGCGCAGAGCTCGACCACCGCCAAGGACCTCTTCGCGCTCGCCTTCACTGATGTCCATCACGGCTTCGTCGCCGGCGCCGGCGGCACGATCCTCACGACCGGCGACGGCGGCATCGTGGACACGATCGCGCCCCACACCACGGCCAAGGGCCTCCAGGCCAAGGACTCTGCGGGCTGGCGCCACACGAGCCAGACGGTCACGCTGCAGGCGAGCGACTCGGGCTCCGGCCCTGCCGCCACCTACTACACCATCGACGGAGGAGCGCGGCAGACGTACTCGGCTCCGTTCGTGGTCACCGCGGCGGGGCCGCACGCCGTCACGTACTGGTCGCTCGACTGGGCCGGCAACGCGGAGGCCAAGCACACCGGCTACGTCAACCTCGACCTGGCCCAGCCGACCTGCCTCGCACAGGGGAACGTGAAGACCTTCTCGGGGACGACGGCCACGTTCTCCTTCCGCGTCAACGACCCCAAGCCGACCTGCGGCTTCGGCGACGTGAGCATCACCATCTACAAGAACGGCAAGGCGAAGAAGCGCTTCAAGCTCTCCCGGGTCACACTCAACACGGCCCATGCCAAGGGCTACCGCCTGACGCTCCCGGCCGGCGAGTACACCTGGACGGTGACCGCGACCGACATCGCCGGCAACGCCCAGGTCAAGGCCGGCACCGCCCAGCTGAAGATCCTCGCCATGCCGTTGCCCACGATCGCCGACGTGCAGCGGCGCCTCGTCGCGCTGCGCTACCTGCCTTCCAGCGCGGTGACCGGCAAGAGCGACTACCGCACGTCCCAGGCCGTCATGGCCTTCCAAGCCTGGAACGGCCTGCCGCGCGACGGCGTCGCCGGCGTGCAGACGCGCACCAAGCTGCTCAGCGCCTCGGTGCCGCACCCGCGCGCGGGGTCCTACGGGCACCACGTCGAGGTCTATCGCAGCCTCGGCGTCGTGCTCTGCGTCGACGGCGGCACCGTGGTGCGCGTGGTGCACTGCTCGACCGGGCGGCCCGGCCTCGAGACGACGGCGGGCGTCTGGCACGTGTACCTGAAGTCGCTGCGCTTCTACTCCAGGGAGTACGACTCGTGGATGCCCTGGACGAGCTTCTTCCACGGCGGCGAAGGACTGCATGGCTACGAGGAAGTGCCGTCCTATCCGGCCTCTCACGGGTGCGTGCGCCTGTCGATGCCCGAGGCGCCGTGGGTCTACGACTTCGCCACGATGGGCACGACGGTGATCGTCTACTGACGCCGGCGCGAAGTCGGGAGCCGGCGCGCCGGCCGGAGCCGGCCCCGCATGCGCCGGCCCACCGCCGCTTCAGCGGCGGACGGCGACGAGCGCGAGGCCGAGGGCGTCTTCGACCTCGCGGATGCGCCGGAGCTGGGCCTCGTCGGGCTCGTCCGGCTCGGCTTGGAGCTGCGGTCCGAACTGTTCCATGATCTGACGCAGCCTCTCCTCGCGGTCGGGCTCCAGCTCGCGGCAGGAGAACGCCACGAGAGTGAGCCCGAGGTCGCGCTCCAGCGCCTCGATCGTCTCGAGCCGCTCGCCGGTGAGGTTCCTCGCGATCTCGCAGATCATGACGCCCGAGCCCAAAGCGCCAGCGCGGGCGCGGCCCAGCGCAGCGCCCGCCAGGCGGTGATGCCGCCGGCGAGAGTGGTCAGCGGCCGATCGATCTCGCGAGCCGGCGTATCGAGCACGACGCGCAGCACGGCGAACGGCTTGCCGGCCGCCGCGGGCGCCAGCCAGGCCGACTCCATGTCCGCAGCCAAAGCGCCCTCGCCGGCCAGCACGGTACGCTCCGCGCCGCGCACGAGATGGTCGGCGGAGACCACAGGTCCGACGTGGACGCGCGCGATCCCCAGAGCCGAAAGCGCCGCGACCACCGGCCCGCTCTCGCAGGTGACGACACCCGCCGGCCCGCGCACCTCGCCGGCTACGACGAGATCGCCGGGGCGCAGGCCTTCGGCCACCGCACCGCAGAACCCGGCGACCGCGACCGCGTCGGCCGGGATGACGGCGGCGGCCAGCGCCGTCGACCGCGCTCGGACGGCGCCCATCCCGGAGCGCAGCACCAGCACTCCGGGAAGACCGCGCCGCACGGCCAGGCACTCGATGCGCAGGGGAACGATGACGAGCAGGCGCGCGTCGTGGGCATTCACGCAGGCGAGATCGCGCCGCGGGAGCGTCAACGCAGTCCCGCTCCCCGACTCCGTGAGTCTGTCGACGCGCATCCAGGCGCCCCCTTCACTCGTGCGCTGCTATTGCTGGTGCGTCGCGACATAGTCCGCCACCGCGAGGCGTGCATTCTCGTAGGCCGCCGGGCTGTTCGAGTATCTGGGGAAGTGGAAGATGTTCTTCTGCACGACCTTGTAGGGGAACTGCGTGATCGTCGCCAGCGCCTGGCTCACGACCTGGGCACCGCCGGGGAGCGCATTCGCGATGCGCATGTACTCTCGGTCTTCGAGGCCGTCGCGAAGCGCCTCGAGCCGCAGGGACGAGACCGGCGCGGCATACGGGTCGGTGAGCCCGTAGGCCGGGTAGTAGCCGGGATAGATGATCGAGCTGTCGCCGTTCGCAGCGCGCGTCGGCGTGTCCCGCGAGAGCGGGTCCTGGTAAGGGTCGCGATAGGTGGAGGGGCTGTTCGGCAGGGACCACTCGTTGAGCGCCCAGTTGATCAGGCCGTCCACGTTCCAGCGCTGCATCAGCCAGCCCCAGACGCGCTGATCGGTGTTGGATTTCTCGATCACGAAGTTGGGGATCCTGGCCACCCAGCTGTTGGCGTAGGTGTACCACCAGACCTCTTTGCCCGCCGCCTTCTGCTGGCGCAGGGCCGGGATGCGCCCGAAGAAGTAGAAGTAGCGCACGCCCCAGATGTCGACGTCGTCGAAGAGGAACCCGTTGGCCTGCTTGACGCCGCCGAGATTCTTCGGCCGCGGGTCGTCGGTGAGCAGGAACTTGATGCGGTAGCCGGACGTCGCGGAGGCGCGATGCAGGACGCGGGCGTACTGTTCGGCGGTCCTCTCCTCCCAGCGTTTCGTGGTCTCGTCCATGATGTAGGCGTAGGCCTTGTCCTGCCAGCCGTACTGCTTGTACATGGCGCAGAGCCCAGTGAGGTACGTCGCGAGCGGCGCGCTGGAGGCGCTGTAGGCGCTCCCGAAGCGCCACGGGAACCAGCGCACCCAGGGGATGCGCGTGGCCGAAAGGTCGAGGCCGTCGGCGCCCAGGTACGGGGCAAGCGTCGAGGCGTACTTCGCCGCGTCGAACGTCCCGTCGGGAGATGTCGGCGGCGTTCCGAGGGACCCGAGCGGCGAGATGCCGTGCTGCGCGAGCATGGCGTAGGTGTTGAGGAGCAGGCGGTTGCGCTGGGCGCGGTTGGTCCAGTGCAGCGCGGAGCCCTCGACGCTGCGGCGCAGAGCCTTCTCGTCGAGGCCGAAGCCGGTGCGCGTGCTGAGCTGCGCCCAGCCGAATCCCCACACGTGCAGGCGGAACGGGACCTGCACGGTCTCCGCGCCGTTCTGCACGACGAGCGTGGCGCCGTAGTCGCCGGCGGGCGTGCCGGAGGGGACGTGCGTGAGCAGGTAGAACGAGGTCGTGAAGCCGGGCACGGCGATCGGACTGTCGAAGCTCCGGGGCACCAGCGGGTCCGGGTACAGCCCGGCGCGCCGGTCCAGATCGCTCGTGGGCTTGGTGACGTTCACGTAGTACACCTGGTCCAGGACCGTGTTGGCGACGATGAGCGCGTCGCTTTCGGCGCTCCAGCTGAAGCTCACGGCGTGGTCGCCGCCGTCGCGGAGCACGACCTGGGCACCCTCGTACTCGTTCTGCGCGGCGTCGATGGCGATCGTCTGGTTGACGCCCGGCGGCGTTCCCGGGAAGGCGCGCCCCGTGGCCGGGATGACCCAGACCGCGGCGTGGGCGGCGCCGGCCGCCACGAGGAGGAGCAGGGCCACGGACGTGAAGGCGAGTGCTGCCACCGCCGGTCGGAGCGGCCGAGCCGTGCGCAGCATCGTCTCCCCTTGGCCGAAGTCCCTCAGGACCGGCGCCTTGCAGCGTCCGCCCCGACCGTGCTCCCGGATCCATCCGCCCGCGAGTCTTGACCATCGCCGCGGGCCCTGTCAATTCCGGCCACCGAGGCGGGTCAAGCGTGCGACGCGCCGGCAGAAGGCTGCGCGGGACATGCATGATCGCCGGACAGCCGCCGGACGCCGAGATCCGACGCCGCTGAGAGACCCGCTGCGGGTCAAGACGCCCGGGCACGATAGACTCCTCGGCTGATGTCACGAGACACGAAGAAGCCGGGCTGATGGCGAAGCTCGCGACCGCGATGAGCCCCGGACCCGGCGGCAGGACCTCTTGAACCCCGCCGGCAGCAGACCCGCTTCCCGCGCCACCCTGTTCGCCCTCGCCCTCGGGCACGGGTGCGCGGATACGTGTTCCGGCGCCCTGCTCGCGCTGCTGCCCTTCCTCGTCGTGGAGCGCCACTACAGCTACGCGGCGGCCGGCGTGTTCGCGCTCACGGCCAGCGTCGCCAGTGCCGTCTTTCAGCCGCTTGTCGGCGCTCACGGCGACCGCGGCGAGGCGCACTGGCTGCTCCCCACGGGGCTCCTCGTCACCGGCCTCGGCATCGGCGCCGTCGGCTTCGCGACGAGCTATCCCCTCACGCTGCTGGCCGTAGCCCTCTGCAGCGCCGGCGTCGCCAGCTACCACCCCGAAGGCGCGCGCTGGGCGCGCCACGCCTCGAGCAGCCGCGTGACGGCCGACATGAGCGTCTTCTCGGTGGGAGGCACCGTCGGCTACGCCGTAGGCCCTCTCGTCGTGGCCGCCGTGCTCGCCCCCCTCGGGCTGCACGGCACGGCGGTCATCGCGATCATCCCGTTCACCGCCGCGATCGTCGTCGCCGTCGCGCTGCGGCGCTTCCGCAGGCTGCCGGTGGACGAGCACCGAGGCGAGCGACTCACGCGTGCCCTCGCCTCGGAGTGGCGCCCGTTCGTCATCCTCCTGGCGCTGTTCTGCCTCACCAGCGGCGTCGCGACCGGGCTGCTCACCTACCTGCCGCTGTTCCTCGTGCAGGCGCGGGGGTCGAGCCCGGCCGCGAGCAACGTGATGACCAGCGTCCTGCTCGCCGCGGCGGCGGCCGGCACCCTGCTGGGCGGCATCGCCGCCGTACGCTTCGGCCGGCGCCTGGTACTTGTCATCCCGCAGCTCGTCCTCGTGCCCGCGATCGCCCTGCTGCCCTCGCTGAGCTATGCGGGCATGATCCCGGTGGTGATCGTCATCGGATTGGCGATGAACGCCAATGTGGGCATCGCGCTGGTGCTGGCGCAGGAATACCTGCCGGCGCACATGGGCCTCGCCACCGGGCTGACGATCGGCCTCTGCGGCGGCCTTGGCGGCCTCATCGTGGCCGGGCTCGGCCTGCTCGGCGACGCCGCCGGGCCGAGCTCCGTGCTCTACGTGATCGCGGTGCTGCCGCTGGCGGTCGCCGCGCTCGCTTCGCGGCTGCCGCAGCCGGCCGCCGCGCCGCCGGGCACCCTGTGGGCGCGGAGAGCCGAGGCTGGGCGCTAGAAGCGCTGCGCTGCGCTGCGCTGCGCTGCGCTGCGCTGCTCCGCTCCGCTTCGCTCCCGAACGCCTTTGCCGCCATCCCACGGTGCTAGTGTCTTGCCACTCACGGTGTAGTGACCGAGCGAGGGAGAAGGCACATGGCGCAAGGACAGTCCGGAGCAGTCACCTGGTCGCACACCGAGGAAGGCGTCGGCGTGGTCACGTTCGGCGAGCCGCCGATGAACCTCCTCACGACGGACACCTGCGCCGGCCTGCTGGCCGCGTTCGAAGCACTCGAAGCGGCGCGGGCGCGCGTAGTGATCCTGGCTTCCGACCCCAAGGCCAAAGTCTGGTCGTCCGGCGTCGACCTCCACTTCGTTCCCTTGGACGGCCAGGACTCTGTGCAATGGAGGAGCGGCCTCGAGCAGGTGCTGCGCCGCGTCCGCCTCTTCCCCGCGCCCGTCATCGCCATGCTGCACGGCGGCGCCTACGGCGCCGCCTGCGACCTGGCCGTGACCTGCGACCTGGCCACCGGCACGCCCGCGACGTGCTTCGCCGTCACGGCCGTCAAGCTCGGCGTCTCGTACAACACCGGCGGCGTCTCGCACTTCCTCGGCGCCTTGCCCCTGCACATCGTCAAGGAGATGGCGTTCACCGGCGACCCACTCGCGGCCGAGGACGCCTACCGCTTCGGCTTGCTCAACCGGCTGGTGGCGCCCGAGCTGCTGGAGCAGGCGACGAGGGAGCTGGCGCGCGTCGTCGCCGGCCGCGGGCCGCTGGCCGTCGCCGCGTTCAAGGCCGAGCTCCGCGGGCTCACGACCGGTGTCCCGCTGAGCGCCGACCGGTTCGAGGAGATCCAGTCGGCGCGCAGCGCGACCTTCGCCTCCGACGACCTCAAGGAGGGCATCGGAGCGTTCTTCGAGAAGCGCCCTCCGGACTTCCGGGGGAGGTGACCGCCGTGGCGCGCACATTCCCCGTGATGACCGCCGAGGAGGCGGCCGAGCTGATCCCGCACGGCGCGACCCTGGGCCTCGGCGGCTTCACCGACCCGGGCATCCCGCAGGCGGTGACGCGCGCGCTGGCGCGGCGGGCGCGCGCGCTCCACGAAGCCGGCGAGCCTTTCAAGATCCGCATTCTCGCCGGCGCCGAGGCAGGCCCGGCCGGCGATATCGACCTCGTGGAGGCGGACGCCCTCAGCTTCCGCATGCCGTTCCAGTCGGAGGGCGCCAGCCGCGCGGCGATCAACGAGGGCCGCATCGAGTTCCACGACGAGCACCTCTCGCACTGCTCGCAGCAACTGCTCGAGGGCTTCTACGGCGACGTCGACATCGCCATCGTCGAGGCCAGCGACGTCACCGCCGACGGCCGCGTCTCCTTCACCACCTCGATCGGCAACGGTCCGACGTTCCTGAGCATGGCCGACAGGGTCATCGTCGAGATCAACCGGCGGCACGCGAAGCGCGTGAGCGAGCTCAGCGACATCCGGCTGCTGCCGCTGCCGCCGCACCGCGACCCGCTCCCGATCCGCCACCCGCTCGACCGGATCGGCCTGCCCTACGCCGACGTCGATCCCGCCAAGGTCGTCGCCGTCGTGGAGACCGACGCGCCCAGCACGCGCCCGGCGCCGCGCACGCCGGACGCCGCCAGCCGCGCCGTTGCCGAACACCTCGTGCGCTACTTCCTCGACGAGATCGCGGCCGGCCGCCTCCCGCAGGAGTTCCTGCCGCTGCAGAGCGGCGTGGGCAACGTCGGCAACGCGCTGATCGCCGACCTTGCCGAGCACCCCGACCTGCCGCCGTTCACGATGTACACCGAGGTCTTCCAGGACTCGTGCCTCGACGCGATGCAGGCCGGCCGGCTGACCGGCGCCAGCGCCTGCGGCCTGACCTTGTCCGACGGCAAGCTCGACGAGCTCTACGGCGACTTCGACTTCTATGCCCCGCGCCTCGTGCTGCGGCCGCAGGAGCTTTCCAACAACCCGACGGTGATCCGCCAGCTCGGCGTCATCGCCATCAACACCGCCCTCGAGGTCGACATCTACGGGCACGTCAACTCGTCGCACGTCTGCGGCACGCAGCTCATGAACGGGCTCGGCGGCGCCGGCGATTTCGAGCGCAACGCGCGCCTCTCGGTGTTCGTCTGTCACTCCACCGCCAAAGGAGGGAAAGTCTCGGCGATCGTCCCGTTCTGCAGCCACGTCGACCACAGCGAGCACTCGGCGCACGTGATCGTGACCGAGCAGGGGCTGGCCGATCTGCGCGGCTTGGGCCCCGCAGCGCGCGCGCAGCGGATCATCGACAACTGCGCGCACCCTGCCTACCGCGACTACCTGCACAAGTACGTCGAGGGGGCGCGGCAGGGCCACATCCGCCACGACCTGGCGCGCTGCTTCGAGCTCCACCAGAACCTGATCGAGCACGGCACGATGCTGCCCGACCTCGATCTGGGCCAGTTCGTGGGTCCCCCGGCCTGAGGCCGGCGATGACGAGGCAGGTGGCCGTGAGCACGACCAGAGCGGCGATGAAGAGCGCCACGTGGTGCGTCACCAGAGTCTTGGCGAGGACGTCGGCGAGGGCCAGGTAGAGCCCGGTCACGGCCCAGCCCTGCCAGGACGTCGGACGCACGCCCCAGCCGACTCGTTTGCTGCCGAACCATCCGGACGGCATCTTCTCTCCCTTCATCGCCCCTATCGGCGCGACCGACGCGGCCAGCCTACAAAGGGAGGGTCGCGGGGCCGGGCGTCGCCTCAGCGCGCGAGCAGCAGGCCTAGCGCGAAGAGCGCGCTGTAGGCGATCGCCGTCTGCCCCGTCTCGGCGAGCGCCAGGTTGAGCGCTCGGCCGGTCTGCAGGAAAATGCGCCGCGTCGCGCGCAGCGCCAGCGGCAGCGAGAGCCAGGCGAGCAGCGCGGCAAGCGGCAGGTCGCTGGTCATCACGAGGATCGTGAGCAGCGCGTAGGGCACGGCCATGAGCAGCGCGTACTCCCATCTGGTGGCACGCACGCCGATCCTCACGGCGACGGTCCGCTTGCCGGCGGCGCGGTCCTGCTCGATGTCGCGCAGGTTGTTGACGACGATGATGGAGGTCACGGGGGCGCCGACCGCGACCGCCATGAGCCAGGCGAGCAGCGACGTGGCGCCGGTCTGCACCCAGTAGGTCCCGACCACGGCGGTCAGCCCGAAGAAGAGGAAGACGAAGACCTCTCCGAGACCGTGGTACCCGAGCGGGTAGGGCCCGCCGGTGTAGGCGAGCGCGGCGACGACCGCCGCGACGCCGACCACGACCACCAGCGGGCCGCGTACGAACGTCAGGTAGACGCCGATGGCGAGCGCCAGAGCGAGCACGATCACCATGCCGCGCTTGACCTGCCCGCGGCTGAGGAGGCCCGACTGGGTGACGCGGACGGGGCCGAGCCGATCCGCCGTGTCGGCCCCGCGCTCGGCGTCGTAGACGTCGTTGGCGAGGTTGCTGGCGATCTGCAGCAGCAGCGCCACGGCGAGCGCGGCCAGGGCGGGCCCCACGGAGAAGCCGCCATCGCGCCAGGCGAGGGCGGTACCCGTGATCACGCCCGCTCCGGCGGCAGGTAGCGTCTTCGGGCGAATCGCCAGCCACCAGCGGTGCAGCATGGTCGGGGCCCCGCGGCCGCCCCCGGCGACGCCGGCGCGGTCTCCGGGGCCGGCGCCCTCACCAAGGCCGGCGCGGTCTCCAAGGCCGGCGCCGTCTTCCCGGCCCAGCGGCCCCTTCATGCGGTGTCTCCGGTCGCGGCCTTCATCCGCTCCCGCCGGCAGCCGGCGGCCCGCGGTGCAGCGATCTGGCCTTCACACATCGTTTCCCTTCCCCGCGCGTCGCGAGCCCCCTCGGCCGGAGCTCGGCCCACCGGGCGGTACCCCGGATGGGCCTGCCCGTAGGCAGGGCGCCGAGGCCGGGCGCGAGGCACCTCGCTCGCAAGGATCGGAGCCCTGCTAGGCGGCCGTCGGCGGCTGATACAGGTACTTCAGGAACACCAGCCACGACGTCTGCTCCGCGTAGTCGAGCTCGGTGGTGCGACCCGCCTCTTTCCGGAGCACGTCGCCGATGTTCTTGAATGCTTGCTCGAACACGGGCACCTCTCCCCTGCGCAGACCCGCCACGTGAAGCCGGCCCAAGTCTATTCCCGCGGCCGACCGGACGGCCCCGCCGGATCGGGCGGTCGGTTCACCTCGCGGGTCAGCTCACCACGCGGGCTCGACGCCGGCCGTGAGGCGATGGCGGTTGCCGCCGTCGATCCCCATGAGCCACAGCGACGTCGCCCCGGACTGCGTGGAGACGACGGTGTAGGCGACCGTGAGCCCATCCGGGGAGCCGCAAGCGTCTCCGACAGAGGGAGCGGCCGGGGGCTGAGCGAAGGCGCCGCCGCCGGTCGCCAGCGTGCCGAGCACGGAGCCGTCGCGCTTGGCGAGGAGCACGCACGAGCCGGCCTGTGTGAGCCTGGAAACGAGCAGCCGCTGGGAGTCCGGCAGCCACGCCGCGCTGCAGGCGTCGGCGATGCCCAGCGGCGCCACCTGCCGGCTCGCCACATCGAGCAGCCACGTGGCGCTGCCCTCCGCGTCCTGACCGAAGCGCGAGACGAGCAGCGTCTTGCCGTCGGGGGACCAAGCGAGCTTCCACGAGACGTCGAGCCCCGCGGCGCGATGCAGCAGTACGACGGTCTTGCGCGTCTTCAGGTCGATCACCACCACCCGGCCCCCGACGCGCGGGGACGAAAACGTCAAGTCGGCGAAGGCAAGCCGCTTGCCGTCGGGTGAGTAGGCCAGGCCGGTGATCGCGCGATCGCTCGGTTGTGTCGTGCTACCGGCATAACTGAGCAGCCGGGGCGTCCCGCCCCCTGCGGGCACGAGCATGATACGCCGGCGCAGGCTGCCGTTCGCCGGCCCGCGCAGGAAGGCGATCGTCTTGCGTCCCGGCTTCCAGACCGGCATGCCGTCCTGTGCGGATCCCTGAGTGAGTCGCTGCACGCCGCTGCCGGTGGAAGAGATCGTCCAGATGTCGCCCCGTCTCTCGAAGGCGATGCGCGGACCCGCCACCGCCGCCGAGACGAAGGCCGCGCTCAGCACCAGCGCGCAGACGCCCACCAGCAGCGCCAGCACGGTCCCGCTCCTTGACTGCGTGATCTTGCCGATGCGCATCGTGATGCCCCCTTCGCTCGTGCGAGGCGCTCCCTGGCCTCGCCCGTCGGCGCCATCGTAGCATCCGCCACGGGAGCGGCGGCGCATCGACGTTGGGCCTCCGTGAGGCACCCGGGAGGCTCGCCGGCATGTGCCGTCACGTGTCTGTACGCGTCGGCACTCGGGCGAGAGTGGGCTTCGCCCAACGACGGGAAAGTGCCCACACGCACGAGAGACAGCGCCTGGCGGCGGGGGTCCTCGTCAGTGCGCCGACCGTCTTGCGCGAACTACTTCACCGCGAAGGTGAGCCACTTCGTGGTGGCCGCGGCGTGCATCGCGGTCCTGGCGATCGTGGCCTGCAGGCGGTAAGAGCCCTTCTTGGCGGGCTCGAACTTCCAGCGGTAGGCGCCGGTCGAGATGATGAGCGCCGAGAAGGTCTTGGCCTTGATCCACCTGGCGCCCTTCTTGAGCTGCGCCGTAAGCGTGACCTGGCTGCCGGCGAGACTGGTGGGCGTCACGGCGCCGCCGGCGGTCACGCTCTTGCCGAGCTTCAGGGAGCCGCTCTTGAGGCCGCTCAGCGTGAGCGTCAGGGAGGGTGTGAACACGACGGTGAAGCTGCTCGCACTCGTGGCCGTGCCACCGGGCGTGGTGACCGAGACAGTGCCGCTGGTGGCCGCGGCCGGCACGGTGGCCGTGAGTTGCGTGTCGCTGAGCACGACGGGCGCCGCTGCGACGACGCCGTTGAAGCTGACGTACGTGGCGCCGGTGAGGCCGCTGCCGCTGATGGTCACGCTGGTGCCCGCGGGGCCGGAGGCCGGGGTGAAGCCGCTGATGGCGGGCGCCGGGATGACGGTGAAACTGCTCGCGCTCGTGGCCGTGCCACCGGGCGTGGTGACGGCGATGGTGCCCGTCGTCGCGCCGGAGGGCACCGTCGCCCTGATCTGCGTAGCGTTGAGCACGACGGGCGACACCGCGGCCACACCGTTGAACTTGACGGAGGTGGCTCCCGCAAGGCCCGTGCCGGTGATCGTCACGCTGGTGCCCACCGGGCCGGAGGTCGGCGTGAAGCCGCTGATGGCGGGCGCGGGGATGACGGTGAAGCTGCTCGCGCTCGTGTCCGTGCCGGCGGGCGTGGTGACCGAGACAGTGCCGCTGGTGGCTCCAGCCGGCACCGTGGCCGTGAGTTGCGTGTCGCTGAGCACGACGGACGCCGCTGCGGCGACCCCGTTGAACTTGGCGGAGGTGACACCGGTGAAGCCGCTGCCGCTGATGGTCACGACTGTACCCTCAGGGCCGGAGGCCGGGGTGAAGCCGCTGATGGCGGGCGCCGGGATGGCGGTGAAGCTGGTCGCGCTCGTGGCCGTGCCACCGGGCGTGGTGACGGCGATGGTGCCCGTCGTCGCGCCGGAGGGCACGGTGGCCGTGAGCTGCGTGTCGCTGAGCACGGCGGCCGCTGCGGCGATACCGTTGAAACTGACGCTCGTGGCGCCGGTGAAGCCGCTGCCGCTGATCGTCACGCTGGTGCCCACGGGGCCGGAGGCCGGAGTGAAGCCGCTGATGGCGGGCGCCGGCGCGGGCGCCGGCGCCGGAACGGCGACATGGCTCATGCCCACCATGGCGACCGCCTGGGTGAGATTGGGCCAGCGGGAGCTCGTGCTGTGGCCCCCAAGCCAGTCCCAGCTGATGTGGACGTAGCCGCCGTTGTCCCAGTACGGCCCCCAGCTGTTCTCGACGATCAGCCCGCCTGCGTCATAGCCGACCGCGGTCGGAGCGTGGCCGCCGAGCGAGGTGTAGTCATCGTAGGGGTTGTTCGGGTCCGGGTAGTTGCCGCTGGTGTTGTTCTCAAAGGCCCGCGTCACCGCGATCCCGAGCACGACCGGCTCGTTGTTGGAGATCGCCTGCTCGATGCTGTACTGGTCGGTGCCGATGTTGTGGCCCGCGGCCAGGACCCAGTTCCGCGCGTTGGCGGTCTCCTGCGCAGTCGGCTGATCCCACCAGTCCGACTCGCCCTGGGTGTAGTGGGACTGTTCGTCGTCGCCCTGGGATGTCTCGACCGCCACGTTGTCGAGGATGTAGCTGCCGTTGTCCACGCCGCCGCAGGTCTGCGAGTAGACGTACATCGCCGAGCCGCCGCCGCCCGGCAGGAGGTGGAGCGGGTTGTCCCAGAGGGCTTGGGCGTGGTCCATGTTCTCGAGCACGCCCATCGCGGTATAGGCGGTGCCCCAGGCGGCGCACGAGCCCACCTGGCCCTGGTCGCCGGGGACCGGGGCGTATTGCTGCAGGCTGTAGCTTGCCGGCAGCGTCGCGAGCACTCCAGCGAGCCTCGCCGGGTGGCGCATCGTGGTGCTCGGCACTTTGAGCCCGAGCCCATAGGTGTGGGCGGAGGGGGCCGCGTGCGCCGCGGGGGCAACTGGCATCGCGCGCGCCGCTGGTGAGGCGGCGACGTAGGCGATCAGCCCGGCCGCCAGGCAGAGGGCGAGCATGAGCGACCGTGCGAACGGCCGATGCCGCTTCAGCCCCGCACAGCGGTGGTCGGATGCGCCGCGCCGCCGTCGGTCAAGCATGACTGGCCCCCTGCAAGTCGGACTCGCGATTCCCTTGTCTGGGCAGTGCCATAGGAAGCATACCGTCAATCCATAACATCGGCGTCGGCACCCAAAACTTCAGCTCTCGCTTTGCGGGGTGTCGTCCATCTCCTCCACGCGGAAACCGCTGGGTGAGCATCACGACGTGCAGCGTCCCAGCGTCACTTGGCATCTGCGGGGCGGGGCCGCGGCCTCTCCCGCCGCAGAGCCTGACGCTAGCGCTTCACCGTGAAGCTCGGAGCATTGCTCACACCGCTCGAGGACCTGACCACGACGCTCAACCTGCCGTAGGCGGCCTTCGCCGGCACCTTGCAGGTGATCCGCGTGTTGCTCCAGGACAAGTACAGGCTGCAGCTCCTGGCGCCGAAGCGCACTGAACTGCTGCCCAGCACGGCGCCGAAGCCGCTGCCCGTGATGGTCACGGTGGCGCCCCGCTTCCCCGAGGCGGGAGAGAGCGTGCTGATATGGGGGCCCGCCTGCATGACGATGAAGCTCGTCGCGCTGGTGGCGGTGCCGGCGGAGGTGGTGACGCTGATCGGGCCACTGCTGGCGCCGGGAGGGACCGTGCAGTTGAGTTGCGTGTCGCTGAACGGGGTGAAGCTGGCGGCGACACCGTTGAAGCGGACTGCGCTGGCGCCACTCAGGCCCGAGCCGGTCAGGGTGACGCTTGAGCCCACCGAGCCCGAGGTCGGTGCGAAGCCGATGATGGTCGGGCCTGGTAGCAAGACGGTCGCTAAGAGGCTGACGTTGTCGGCGTAGGCTCCCTCGGCACTTCTGCTGGAGTCGCTCATGAAGCCGAATGCGATCCACACCTGCGGCTGGCCGCAAATGTTGCTGACGTCCAAGGTCTTGCGTTCCCACCCGCCTGACACGCCACTCCAGCCGTTGATCTGGTAGAAGTTCGTGCCGTTGAGCGAGTAGTAGGTCGACGTCCAGTCGTAGTTGGCCC
>Ga0316226_1000500_pt1 | contig 51920 bp, 82 predicted proteins | sample TBH18017metaG_FD_206009 | JGI IMG/M metagenome (GOLD analysis project Ga0316226, IMG submission 206009) | Freshwater microbial communities from Trout Bog Lake, Wisconsin, USA - TBH18017 | ecosystem: Environmental > Aquatic > Freshwater > Lake > Hypolimnion/Profundal zone | place: USA: Wisconsin...
GACCTCGGCGGCTGCGACCTGACGGGCCTGACGCTCCCGACCAGCATCGGCGGCTACCTCGACCTCGGCGGCTGCGACCTGAATGGCCTGACGCTCCCGACCAGCATCGGCGGCTCCCTCGACCTCGGCGGCTGCGACCTGAATGGCCTGACGTTCCCGACCAGCATCGGCGGCTCCCTCTACCTCGGCGGCTGCGACCTGACGGGCCTGACGCTCCCGACCAGCATCGGCGGCTCCCTCTACCTCAGCGGCTGCGACCTGAATGGCCTGACGCTCCCGACCAGCATCGGCGGCTCCCTCTACCTCGGCGGCTGCATGATCCCCGCCTCAGTCCGGAAGCAAATCAAGATCGAATGGAACGTCTACAACTAAAGACGAGGCAAAGGCTCCATGAACACAATGGCCCCATCTATTAATACCTACTATTCCATAGCGGATTAGTAATAGTCCAACCCAATCCAGGAGGGCCCAACATGGCCATGAAACGATATCTTCCGGACGAACTAGCCGAGGCGATTCGGCTACATGGCATGTGGCGACGAAATGATGACGGCGGGGTCCGCGCCAACCTGGGCGGGGCCGACCTGGTCGGGGCCTACCTGGTCGGGGCCAACCTGGGCGGGGCCGACCTGGGCGGGGCCGACCTGGTCGGGGCCAACCTGGTCGGGGCCAACCTGGGCGGGGCCAACCTGGGCGGGGCCAACCTGGGCGGGGCCAACCTGGGCGGGGCCGACCTGGTCGGGGCCTACCTGGGCGGGGCCCACCTGGGCGGGGCCTACCTGGGCGGGGCCAACCTGAGCGGGGCCAACCTGGGCGGGGCCGACCTGGTCGGGGCCTACCTGGTCGGGGCCAACCTGGGCGGGGCCGACCTGGGCGGGGCCGACCTGGTCGGGGCCTACCTGGTCGGGGCCAACCTGGGCGGGGCCGACCTGGGCGGGGCCAACCTGAGCAGGGCCAACCTGGGCGGGGCCAACCTGGGCGGGGCCACTGGCTCAGACCTTGCCCTGGCCATGGGGATGCATATCCCGCCCGAAGGACCGTTCTGGGGCTGGAAAAAATGCCGGGGCGGCGTGATCGTCAAACTCTTGATCCCCGCCGAAGCCAATCGCTCCCATGGTGCTGAGCGCAAATGCCGCTGCGAGTTCGCGGACGTGCTGGAGGTGATCGGCGCGGAGACGGGCGAGAGCGACCATACGCCGAGAATCACCTATCGGGCCGGCGAGCGCGTGACGCCGGATGCATGGGACGAGAACCGCTGGGATATGTGCAGCAACGGCATCCATTTTTTCTTGACCCGGCTTGAGGCTGAGAATTACAATCTTTAAGGGAGCAATTATGGCCGCATCTGTTTTTCTCGACCGCAAAGTCCTGAATGTCGCGGAGGACACCAATGGTTCGATAATTTTCCAGACTCTCGATGACTGCTTTGGTATGGATCGTATCCGCGCCTGGGCTCACGAGCAGAAGGTAGATCTGCGCCCGGATACCGCAAGGCGTGGGCATATTAGTTTCACTCGCCGGAAACCCGGCACGTCACTGAAAGGGAAACCATGAAATACATTCCGATCAATCTGCAACCCAAAACGCTACTCCCTGGGATGAAGGTCCAGATGGGACCGGATTGGGATAAGTTCACAGGTGGACATAGAAGTATCACTCCCAACTCGATTGGCATAGTTGAGAGCCAATACAAGCATGGATGGTTTAATGTTACTTGGGACAATGGCTGTAGTTGCATCTATTGCTATGGGGAAACGGAATGGACTAAACATTTCCAATGCGAGGTCCAGGCAGTAAAACCAATAGACGAACCCAAGTTGCAAGGTTCAAGGTTTAAGGTGGGTGATCGAGTCGTGGCGCTCGACAATTGCGGATACACTCCCTGTGTTATTGGACAAACCGGAACTATTGTGGACCAAGCGCGTGAGAATTTATTTCTGGTGGACATCCCTTCCTATGGTTCAGCGCTGAATTTTTTCCCTAACGAAATGGTTCTCGCCCCCGCCGAAACACCCATAGAAGCCGCCCAGGCCCGTATCGACGGCTTTGAAAAGTGCCATACCCAGTGCAAGGAGATCCTGGGTTCGCCCCGCCATAAGCCACTGTATGACTCCGTGCGGGAATTGGTTGAGGAATTGAATTCACTCAAGGCCCAGATCGCTGCGGCCAAGCAAGCGCTCAAGTAGGCATTCAAGGAGAATTCAATGGACATCAATCTCAGCATCAAAAAAATCTGCGAGGGTGATCCGAGCTATCCATATGGGTATCTCTACCTGTCGGTAACGATGGATGGAGGGTGCCTTACTGCCCATCGGACTATCCACCACTACGACAAAAACAAGGCCGGAGCACTGGACGCATATCGCGCCAATCTCCTGTCGCTGGAGCGGCAGCTTTCTAATGGGATCGAAGAAGTCCGGTCCCTGATTGAAGGATTGCCGGCCAAGGTAGTCGAGGCCGATCTTTTCGGGCCTTCATCGTGGTAACATACCAGGATGAAGCCGAGCGACTTTTAGCGCGGTTGATGATCTGGCACAAGCTATACCGATACCACTCAGAGATCGGCGATGTGGATGTTACCCTTCATATCGCTGATCTTTGGGATTCCGCCGATCAAGCCGCCGTTGATCAATTCGTCGCTGCCCGGAATGAAATCACCGGGCAGAAACATCTTCCGTATGATATGGAGGTCTAATGACCGACAATCCGTTGTTTGAAGGTATCGAAACGTCCATCGATAACCCAATAATTATTACGAAGTCCGATCCAATGCCAATCGCCACGTCCACATATACCCACACTCCCATGGGATTAATCCAGATGGCCGTTGAGCGTGGTGATGCGCTGGACAAGCTCGAAAAGCTCATGGACTTGCAGGAGCGCTGGGAGGAGTCGGAGGCACGCAAAGCGTTCAATCGGGCATTCGCAGCATTCAAGGCAGAATCCGTCCAGATTGTGAAGAACATCACCGTGACGGACGGCCCGCTCAAGGGCAAGAGGTATGCGGACCTATTCGCCGTGGTAGATTCCATCACGCCTGCCCTGTCCAAGCACGGTCTGAGTTGCTCATGGAAACTCAGCAAGGATGACCCGACCTGGATGGAGGTGACCTGCTACCTCAAGCACGAGGACGGCCACTGCGAAACAGCGTTCATGGGCGGCCCTCCCGATTCAGGCGGGGCCAAAAGCGCCATCCAGGCCCGCGCCTCGTCCAAATCTTACCTGGAGCGTTACACCGTCTTGGCAATCACCGGACTGGCGGCCACCGACCAGGACAGCGACGGGCGCGGCCCCGCGCCGGTCGGGCTTCCGGAGGATGCGTTCCTGGGGCATCTGGCCGCAATCCGTGGTGCAGAAACCATGGACGCGCTCAAGCCCATTTTCGAGAAAGCATGGAAATCCGCTGGCCTGGACCAGCCTACTAAGAAGGCTCTCCAGGTGGCCTACGACAAGCGCAAGGGCGAACTGCGAGGTGCGAAGTGATCAACATCATCAATTGCGAGCAGGGTAGCATCGAATGGAAGGCGGCCCGCGCCGGACGGATCACCGGGAGCCGCATGGCCGCCGTGCTGGACCGGACCAAGAAGGGCGAGGACGGGGCGAAGCGCCGCGACCTTAAGGCCACCATTCTCGCCGAGATCCTGACCGGCGAGCCGGAGCCCGATGGGTTCGTCAGTTACGAGATGCGATGGGGAACAGATACTGAGCCCATGGCCAGGGCGGAATACGAGGTTCGCACCGGCCTCGTGGTTGACACGGTGGGTTTCATCCTCCACCCGACCAACGAACGGTTTGGCGTCTCTCCTGACGGCATCATTAATCCCACCGCCACGGTCGAGGGAATCGCCAGCATCGAGGGCATGGTGGAGATCAAATGTCCCAAGACCGCCACGCACCTGGGTTACATCTTGGCCAATGTGGTCCCCGAAGCCTACGAGCCGCAGATGATGTGGGAGATGGGCAACTGTGACGCCCGGTGGTGCGATTTCGTTTCCTACGATCCGCGCCTGCCGGAATACCTCCAATTCTTCACCAAGCGGCTCATGCGTGACAATGCGCGGATCGCCGAACTAGAGCACGAGGCCACAGCCTTCATGGATGAGGTAGGCCAGATGATAAAGCGTCTGCCTCAATCCCCGGCCTTTCGTGACACGAAATGAAGATTAACTGGGATCGTGCAACCCTTGTGCCAATCTACGACGAAGCACGTTTCCCATCTCATGTCGTATGTGATGTTTGCAACGGCACGGGAGGATTCGATGGCCGCCCGCGCCATGGTGGAGATCGCATGGAACCAGACGATTATTATTGGAACGGTTGCAATGCGTGCGATGAACGAGGTGAGCATTTCAGCGCCACAGCCAAGTCGGTTATCCGAAGTCGTGTCAAGATCGGCAATCACCGTGAAATCTAAGCCATCCAAGGAAGAAATTGAACACATGGGCCGGGTTAAAAGCCTGCCGTGCATCATCTGTGAAAGGATGGGATTGCGGCAGGTTAGCCCAACAGACGCGCACCACATCAAGCGCGATCCCGAAACCGGCGAATCACTGGGGGCGGCGCAGAAAGGTAGCGGGTTCACCACCATCCCCCTCTGTTGCAAAACGCATCATTGGAATTCCGTCTATGTCACCATGGGGTCAAAGAAATTTGAGCAGCTCCACGGCAATGAATTAACCCTTTTGGCCCTAACCTATGAGCGGTTGGGTTTGCCATATCCATGGGAGAAGCCATGAGAGAAGATGATTCCCCGAACCTCGAAGGACCGCTTTATTTGGCGCAACAGCGGTTGGCCGAAGCCGAAGCACAAATTGACCGGCTCTCGGCAGAAATTGCGAGACTAACGGATGCCTATCTTGTGGAAACGCGAATGAGCGAAGACAAAGACACGCTGATCGCTGCCATGCAAACCGAATTGCGGCAAATCTGTGCGTTATTTGGTCCTGCTCACGATGAAATTCCAAGTCAGCGATGGGGGTGCGGAGCATGAACGCAATCCCTGATTGGTTCCTTGCTGACCGATATGCCGCTTTGGTTGTCGCTGCCGACCGAGAATTCCGGCACAGCAGAGAACCCATTCCAGAGCTTCCGGAGTGCCCCGGTTTCTACACGCCAATGCCCAAAAATACCGCCATGGTCGCTCCAATGCCGAAGCGTGAGCCATTGGGCCATCTCGAATGCAACAGACGATGGCGGGCCTCCCGGCGGATGAGAAATCGCATCGGCCAACTACCACCAGGGACCGAGATCGAAATGGAGTCAGGTGTCGCTGTGATCATGGCCTACATCGCTCCGGGAGATGACCCAATGGCCCCGCTACCGAAGGATACTATGCATAGCCACATGTCGGGGTGTCGTGAGCGTGGCCCTTCACATCTGGCGCGTTACGCCGTCAAGGTTTGGAATGGCAGGCATTGGCATTATTACTGGCCCAAGGCTGCGACTGTGGATCGGGATTACCGAGGTTAGAGTTGTGGTAATCGCTATTGGGTTTCTGGCGTGGATCAAGGGTCGCTTCATAGTCCGCCGCCAGGCGCTCGGACTCCCGGGCCTGGGCCAGTATTCGCTGCCGAATCTTATCCTCCCGGCCACTGGTGGCCGGGAGGGACTGCTCTTTGCGCTTGTTCATCAGTAGCTCGGATACCATTTGGCGCTATCGAAGGTCATCACCATGGCCTTGCCAACCACGGCGGTTGAGGACAGGGCAATGGGGTAGTTGAGCCCCGACTGAACACTACCGGTCGCCAGCGTCCAGGCGGCATCGGGAATCAGCGTTACCTGCCCCGTCCATCCGGCGTAGGGGATGGTGATCAGGCTGATAGCCCCCGTATTGACGATGTGGCAGATATCGAGATTCGGGGCGATGGTGTTAGCGGTTGCCACACCGTTGCCCACGAGCAGGGAGCGAGGACCAGCAGCAATCCCCACGCAAAGCCAAGCACGATACTGGACGCGCACGAACTTGATGACCGAGTAGGCCGGAACTACTTGCGTTACCTGCCCCGGCATGAAGAAGCCATTGGCGCTCACGCCGCCGTGGGTGAATGTCACCGGAGCACTGCCGAGGAAAACCGTGATCTCCTGCCCAATCTCCCCGTTGAGGAGGGTGCTCAGGGTGATCGGTGCTGAGTTCTGCGCATACATGAGTTCCTGGCCGGTGACGTCCATGGCATCGGCCAGCGTGACGTTGACCGTGCGGGCGGTATCTGGAGCCGCCAGAAATTTAACCCGGGTACAGCCGAAGGCGTCAATGGCAATCGAGTGCGCGCCGCCATCGTAATTAGGACCGATGACGACATTAGAAATCTGGTTGAGCCCTGTGGTGACGATTGAGTAATAGGTATTGCCGTTCAATCGGCACTGACCAATATACCCGATGGAAAACTGAGCATCGACATAGATACCGTTCTGAGACGCCCACATAAGGCAATTTTGAATGTCGAACCACATAGCATAGCTGCCGGTGATACGGATATTCGCGCCCTTGCTATCGCTGGCTCCGAGCCCGTTGTTCTCGAAATAGCACTCACCACTGAATGTGAGGCCCTCAACTCCGTTGGCCCAGATACCAGCCGAACCGGGGTTCGTGTTCGGGGTGGAGACGTTGCCAGTGCATCCAGCTCCCTCGAAGTCACAGTGATCGAAATTGACTCCTAGTATTGTCCCTCCTGGGTTATTCGTTGCCATGTTGATATACACGCCGTGGGAACCACTCACATAACTTCGGCAGTTCGTAAATTTGAGGTGGTTAACTACACCGGCAGCGCATGGCACCACATAAAATCCGTAGGTGGTGGAATTCAGGATCTCCACCCCCTCGAACTGGGCCAGGATGCTGCGGCCTAGAATGGAGAGCCCATAGGGGTAGCCGGTGATCAACACGTGCCGGAACACGTGGTTATCATTGATTTGGGTGGTGCCGATGGATGAGATTGCCGGGGTCGTCCCGGTAGCAATCCCCGACGCGTTTGTGAACCCGATCTCTTCAATATGAATGTCCTGGCACGGTCCGGACAAACTCCCGATACTGATGACAGGGTTGTTGGTGGCAGGGGTGAGTTGCGTGGCGTTTTTCCCCTTCCCCCGGATGGTGATGCTACCAGTAGCAATCGAAAAATTGCATTTGATGAGACCGGCTGGTAAATTAATCACATTGCCGAAATAGGTATTTCCACTTATATATCCGAACGATGCAATGGCTTTGGTAATCAGCGCGGACATGTCAGTGGCCCCGGTCGTATCTACGGTGCCGAAGTCAGCCAGGTCAGCCACCTGAGCGTTTTTGACTGCCTGGGTGCTGGCCACTGCCCCATTCCAGGGCTGAATCTCCCCCACTAGCGCTGCCCCACCACTCATAGCGAGATCTCCAGGCAGGGTGCCGACGGGGTAGGAGAGGGCGGGGTTGAACCCAATCATACCCTGCCCCAGAGACGCCGAAGTGGTAGATGCAAGGGCGGCGGCTAGATTGGAACCATAACCAGAGATGTTGTCAATCGGGAAATTGGCTTGCTGGACGGAATTAACATCGAGTAGATTGAATTTGTATGCATTCTGCCCCAGCCATATCGCAGCGGTCCCAAAGGCATCAAGGATAATCGGATTGGTGTTTGGGACGGTCAGTGTCGAATCGGTATAGGTTGCTTGCGGGATTAGTGTTCCAGCCTGATAGGTAAAAAGCTGACCCCCTGCAAGCGGATTCCCTTCATTGGAAAGCGCCTGGAACCTGGGATACGTGAAAATCGATGCGGTGGAAGTTGCCATTTGTTGCCTTTCGTTTAGCCGAGCACTGAAATAATCGCGTTGGACACAGTGAATGAAGATGAAGTCCCTGCGCTAACGCTTATTTTTACATCTAGTGTGTTGGAAACCGTGGTATTGACAACCGTTATACCTGCATCAGACCCTGCGTTGACTGGGTTCAACCCAAAACTAGACCCACCGGATAGTTGGACAGAAGTGTAAAGTGAACCACTAGCCCCGGTTGCATAACAAGACATAACAACTTCGAGTTTCACTCCGTATGTTCCAACGGCTAGAGTAGGAGTAACAGAAGGAAGAGATGCCGATCCTACCAACGGGAATAGCGTTACAACGGCAGATGTTCCATTACTTATCGTCCCATAGACTTCTATTTTGATGGTTTTCCCAAGCACAAGGAAATTAGCAGGGATAGAAAGGGACCCATTGAAGTTACTCCCGAAACCTTGGATCAAGGAGTAATTGGTTGAGGTTGCCGCGATATTGACGGTGTATCCAGTCACCTTAGACACGGCCAGCGCACCACCCTTGTAAACCTTGACCAGATTAGCAGTTGATGCCCCTTCATTCACGCAAAGGGTCTGCTGGGTTGTATCCGTCCACATATCGCCCAGAGCGGGGGACGAATCAGTATAGAGGTTGAAGTTTACCTTGTTGAAGTTTGATCCGATGGCAAGGTTATTCAGGGTATACCCGACCGTCCCAGCCGCGTATGCGTTCCCGCTGGAATAGCCCACAAGGCCCGCGCCGTTTGTGGCGAGGGTAGTGAGCGGCAGATTCGTTTCAAGCACCCCTGCCGCATCCAGCGCGCTCCCAACAGTGCTTGCGGAGTGCGATCCTGGCGTGTATCCGACGATGCCAGCGCCATCGGCTCCGAGGGTTGCGGAAGCAAGCGCTGCCAGTGATGCGTTGCCCCGGATATTGTCGATTGGGTAGGGACTCTGCTGCACCCCGGCAGCATTGAGCAACTGGAATCGATAGGGGCTAGAACCAAGCCAGAATTGTGCCTCACCATAGTTGTTGAGGATAATCGGATTCGGCATGTTGGTGGCAAGGGATTGGCTAGTATAGGTCGCCAGTGGAGTATTGGTTCCGGATGCATACGTATACAGCAGGCCGCCTGCCAGCGGCAGGCCCGTCACGTTGTCAACCGCAGAAAAGACCGGAGCCGTAGCCAAAGAACCGCTAGCCATAAATGAATCCCTCTATTGAATTATACGGTAGGCGGTAAAGCCCCGATTACGGATTAGTATTCCTTGAACCCGCTATTCTTTTTGCCCATAGCCATGCTCTTTTTGTGGATGCCCATGATGGCCTTGTCAATGGATTTGTCGCCCTTGCTTCCTTCGGGCAGACCGTGGGCCTTGTCGATCATCCTGTCAGCAGCCTTCACGTGCGGAGGAGCGGACTCAGGGATGCCAACTTCCTTCTTACTGACTTTGTCGGAATCAGACTTCCCCTTATGGGCGTTATAATTTTTGCCCTTACCGACCGTTGCAGCTCGGCCAATATCGGATTTGAATGCACTATCATTCTTGGGCTTGGCCATCATATCTCCTAGTAGGATTTGAACCCGCCGCCATTGGATTTTTTGGGCGGGGCGGCATTGGTTGACTTCGCGGATGCCTTCGATTTGGCGTTGCTATCGTTGATGGGCTTTTTCACCTTCGGGACGGCAGGGGCCGATGCCGGGTGCCCGAGGCCCACCTTGGCATCAGCATACGAGTGTTTGAGGGGAGGCTTTACCTTGGGGACAGCGGGAGCCGACGCAGCAATACCATCTTCGCCCTTGGACGCAATGGCGGTGCTATGCTTCGTGTAATTCTTGACTTTGGCCATGCTACTTCACCTTCTTCATGGGTTTAACGGTCTTTACGGGGGCCTTGATTTTCGACGGAGCCACAGCAACGGCAAAATTCGGCTTCGTCGCATGGTAGGTCGTTTCGTGCTTGTATGATCCGTCCTTACCGCTGGACGAATGATGAACCAGAACACCATTTTTGATCTGTTCGATTCGGAACGTTTCATTCTCGGGCAGAAACGGCTGCGGAGATTCCTTCATCTTAGCCTTCATCATTTTCCCCACTTCTTCGCATTCTTGGCGAACACGATGCGCTTTTTTTCTGCGGGCGAAGCATTCTTTTCAGCCGCGTTGAGTTTCTTGGCCGGGATCTTCTGACCCTGGGGAACTCCAAGATCCTGATGCAAGAGTCCCTTGTGTGATGGTTTGATATGGATTCCACTCTTGGCCATGATCACCTCAACTATTGATCCAGACGGATATTGCGCCGCCCGAAAGGCCAGTAACGTTTACCCGGTAGAAGTTGAACCGAACGATGGAAGACGAATAGAACTGAGCCACATTGCCCGTTCCAGAGGTGAAGGTAAGGCTATTGATCGTAGTCCAATTCTGACCAGAGATAGATCCCTGGAAGTTGACTACGCCGGCCACGGTCGAAACGGACCCGCAAGCCTCGAAGTGCACAGTATCACCTCCAGGGTGCGGGCAATTCCCCTGAGTGCCACCAGTGCCATTGAAAATACCCAAAAGGTTGGGAGTGCCGGACATCATTTGTCTCCTTTAGATGCGGACTCTGCCGCGTGACTCTGCCGCCCAAGAATTGCCCCGGCGACCGCCCCAAATGCCATCGTATCTCATTACAGGGATACCTTCGTTGATGTTGTCAATCGCGTTTCTGGCTGCCAGTGCTTTCGCATGGAAGTCAGGGGAAAGCGCCCGCTCAAAGTGCAGAGCGAGGTATTCGGCCAAGGTCAATTTCATGGCCATGGCATAGCCGGGAGGGGCAAAAATGATCTGGTCCAGACCAGAGAGTGCGCTTAGCTGCTCCCAAATATACAGGGTGCAGTTGGCGGCATTGGCAGGGATGGGCCAGAATCGAAGGTTGCGAAACGGGAATGCATCATCGTCGTAGCAGAACAACGGCCAAAGACTATTCGTATTCTTGGCTGGAATCCCAACCCATTCCTCCAGCGGAATTAGGGGAATCTCAATCTCGACCGGCTGGCTACTTCCGTTGGGATACTGAATGCTGATTTTCTCGATCTTTACTGGACGCGGAATGTTCCAGTTGTAATCCTGGTTCGACCCGCCATACATCGTATTGGTTCCCGGTGCCACGTAAGAGCAGAGGCCCGCTTGGACCTGGGTAATAGGGCCTGGTGCAGTCCAGTTGAGGGAATATTGGTTCCCCCCCACAATTCCAGTAATGTAAGTGTCTGCGGGGACGCCTGGAGCGATGAGGCAATTCCCGATACCGACCGTGGGATTACCAGAAACAACGGTCATGACGTTGTTGAGGACATTACACACAAACGGGTTGAGGGACCCCAATTGATAGGTCTGAATGCCATTCTGGAACGGAAAGGTATATGGTGTATCGGAGTAAACCAAGAGGTTCTGGTTGTCCCAACTATCCAAAAGATCAACCAGAGTGGTCAATCCAAGTTGGGTTTCAAACGGAATAAGCGGGCTGGTTTGATCGAAAATGCCGATGAGCGACATTGCCGATTGAATCACGTCCAACGCCGTCATTGTGGCCATTACAGAACCGCCCTCTTGATTTTCACGGTCGCCCGCATCCCCTCAATCGTCTTGTCCTTTTCGGCAAGCTCAGATTCGAGGTTCTTAACTAGTTCGCGGAGTTTCTCGCATTCGGCGCAGAACTTCACCTTGGATGGACGCCACGGGGTTTCCTGCCAAAGCGCCTTGTCCTTCATGTTGTCGAAATGATCAGCCGTCTCAAAGAAAGCAGCTACCCCATCCCCACGTCTGTAAAGCCAAGTCGGAAATACCACTAGTCACACCTCTACCTTATATTATAACTATCGCCACCCATTTATTATTTACAATGGATGGCGACAGTCTGTTACCCGTGGTTAGCCGAGAATCCCGACAGCCAAGAGAGCCGCCGTAATCGCCTGAACCTGCTGGTAAAGCGCCTGGGCCTGAGCAGCAGTCGCGTAAGCAGCGGTGCCGGCAGCATAGGCAATCAGGGGAGCGAAGTTCGGATTGACCATGATCGGATTGGGCAGGTAGGGATTCGCGCTCGAAGCCTGGGGGATCGGGAGGGGATCCACATAAGCGGCCTGAGACAGGGTGATAGCCTCGCCCGCAATCGTGCCCGTAGCACCCGACAGCAGATAGGTGGACGAAACAGCGTTGTTCGCGCCAGTGATGCCAGCAACGACGATCAGACCACCAAGAGGCAGGCCCGCGCCAGTGACAACCTGCCCAACAATCGGGAAGGTAAGGCCGCCAGTGGCCGCGACGGTCAGGGTCATAACCCCGATCCCAGCCGCGTTATTGGCGAACGAAGCGGAAGCGCCAGTGGATCCGGCAACGAGGGTAGCAGGGCCGGTGGCAAGGTAAACCGCGCCAACAGTATTGGCGACGCCATTGCCGAGCGGAGCAGCCTGGAGGGTGCCGGTGGTGCCGTAGTTCACGCCACCGACTGCCGCGATGCTGTAATACTGGTTGGCAACCATCAGGTTGGCAAGCTGTTGCCCCTCACCATAGAAGGTGAGGGTGTCAGTGATCGACTGGCCAACAATCGCGCCAGGGGCAAGAGCCGTCTGGAGCGGGACCGATGCGGTATAGGGCTGGGAGGTATAGGAGGTCATGTTTCAATCCTAAAAGAATAGGCCAAGGGAAAGCTGGGGAGGGGTTACCTCCCCAGCGGTTTGTTTAGTGGACGACCTTGGTAAGGAACCCAGTCCGGAGGGGAGCCGCGTTGTAGAGCGCGTCCAGCCGGAACAGGAGCTTATGGTTGTAGCCGTCCAGCCAGAACAGGGTAGAAGCACGGAGCCCGGTCTGGGGATCCTTCATCCGCTTGGACAGAGAGAACGCACCCGAAGCGCCACCAAGACCAGCGGTATCAATCAGGTCGGCCATACAGAAGGCAATGGCTTCCTCGTGGAACACGGCGGAAACCTGGAGAACCTGGCCGGTGCCCGCAGTCAGCGCGGAAGCGGTAGAGAAGCCCCAAGGGTTGATCGTGGGGGTGCCGGTAGGAAGCTGGTTGACGTTCTGGAGCGGGCCGCTAGTGATCATCGGGGGGAAGTAGTTGACGGTGGTGCCAACCTGCGAGGTAACCACGAAATGCTTCAGCTCTGCCTGGACGCCCTTGCCCATCGGGTTGACCGCATTAACGCTAGTGACCGTGAAGCACTCGCCGGGGTTAAAGGTGCCGGTCATACCGGAAACCACCATCGAAGTCCCGCCGTTGGTCGCACCGGAGGCGTAAAGAATGGTGCCGCTCCAGGTGCCGAGGGTCTGAGAAGGGGCGTTCGCGGTGTTGCAGATATCCATGCCCGCACCCTTAGCGACCGTGCCGTTACGCCACCGTTCGGCAACTTCGGTCTGAGGATTAAACAGAGTGGTCAGACCCTGCCAAATGCTCGCATCAACATGGGGGTTCAGAGCCGCGCTGATCCGGTCGTCCTGGAACACGCCGGATTGAGTTTTCATGACAGCGTAACCGTCAACCAGCGGAACCATGGAGCTGATCGGCTGCCCGATGCCATTGGTGCCAGTGGAAGTAAACGGCTCATTGAACTGATTGAAACCGTTGTTGGTCGGACCCGTGATCAGGGTATTCCAAATGGACTGGTCCATCTGCTGCCAGAGGGTCTGAGCCATGGGATCGACGATGTTGGTATAGAACTCGTCAACGTTCAGGGTCTGCTGAGCAACAGTGACCTCGATATCAACGCCGCCCTGGAACAGCTGCACCGGGGTGTAGTAGTCCTGATAGGCGCTGGGCGCAGCGGTAGCACCCGAACGGTAAGTCGGGAACCAAGGGGTGCGGATATTCAGGGTATCGCCGATCTTGCCGCCATCCGGGCCACCGTTGGCAGCACGGAAGGAACCGCTAAAATCGCCGTCCCATCGGCGGGCAACGCGGGACACCATGACCAGGTTGTTCTTGACCTGCTTCAGCGCCTTGGCGGTGATAAACGCCTGGTTGTTATAGACATTCTGGATACCGGGCATTGCAAACTACCTTTCTGTTAGAACTCCTGGAAGCCGAAATTCTTAACTCCGGCAGTGGAGTTGGTTTTGGTTGCTTTCACTGGTTTAATGGGGGGAGGAAGGGGTTTCTTCGCCTTGACGGGTTCAGGAACAAGTTCGGGGATAGCAAGCCGCGCTTCGATCTTGCCAATTTCCTTGGCGGTGCGCAGCGGGTCCATGGAAGCGATGCGGATTGCTTCATCAGAATTGGCCAGGAGATAATGCCAGAGATCACCGGAAACATCGGAATCCTGGATGAGCCGAACCACAGTGGGATTGGCGGTCTGAATGCCACTCGCCACACGTTCCCGGTCCATTTCAAGCAATTCCGGCATATCGGGGAATTTCTTGACCATTTCCTGCTGCTGGGCCTTGAACGCCTGCTGTTTCTGCTGTCGGTCCCGCTGGTAGAGCTTGACATCAACCTTGTAATCAATGTCCTTCTCACCTTCGGGATAACTGGCTGGGTTGGGGGCATCCGGATCAACCGGAGGTTCCCCAGGCGTTTCTACCCTCTGTGTCTGTCGAATAGCATCGAGTTGGCCCCTGAGCCGTTCTCGTTCCCTAATGAGCTTTGCGATTCGGGCCTCAGCCTTAGTATCGCGGTGCTTGTCGGGCTTGGTTTCTTCTTCCTCGGTCAAAGTCTGATTTTCGGCTTCTTCCTCGGTTTGCTCGGATTCTACGGTTTCAGTAGTTTCAACTTCCTGAGTTTCAACCGTTTCTTCCGTCTGTTCTGGAGTAACAATTTCGGGTTCTGGCTTTTGCGCAGTAGCAGGGTCCAACTCGCCTTCTCTAACCCCCTGTTTCAGCACATCATCAAGGTTCCCCGCTTCTCCAAAGGCACCGTCTAGCTTGTTCTGGTATTCACTTGCCATTAGTTCTCCTCATGACATATGAAGTGTCAAGTCTCATACATGGTTTTAAAGAGGTCCAAGAACTCTTATATGTATTATAACGATGCCCCAAAATTCACCGGCTGCATGTTCGCACCCTGAGATAATGGGGCGGTGGGAGCCGCAGCCTGTTCGGGTGGATTCGTAGCCTGCTGAATCGCGGCCTGATGAACTGCCTGATCCTTGGCCATCAAGTGCTTGGAAATGCCCATTAGCATTTCGTGCGACTGTTGACCCTTGAGCTTCAATTCCTCCATCTGCGCCTGGAGCAAAGTCTTGTTTGAATCATGGTCCATTTGTGTCTGATGCTTGGTCAGTTCGGTCTGGGCCTGAATCTGAGCGATCTGGAGGCGCGTTTGTTCGGTATTGGCCAGATCGGTTTCCTTCTGGAGAGTGGCCGAAAGCTGCTGAATCATCTGTTGAGCCTGGCCAAGTTGGGCCTGCAACGCCTGGGGATCGGGCTTGTTTTTCTGATCAATCGGCTGGAGCGCGGGAGGCAGTAGCTTTTCAAGCCGCTTTTTCAACTCGGCAGATTCCGGGAAGTCCATAAGCCCGACAATCAGGTCCATGCAGTAATTGGAAATCGCCGGATTCTTCATGGCAAGCTGAGTAAGCTGGTTCAGGTTTTCCTGCCGTTTGGTATGGTAGGACGGGCCGGAATCTACAGTAACGGCATATTCGCCCGTGGACAGGTCAAATACCTTCCCAACTGCCGCCAGTTCCCCGCCGTCCTCCGGCTGGGCAGCGCCATTGACCCCGACAGATTGATACTTCCCGCCCAGCCCAAGAATGCGGATCACTTCCGGCTCGGTCATGGTCTTGCGGATCAAGTCCAGGAGCTGCTTGCCAAGCACTCGGATGGCCCGGGTCAGGTTGTCGCTAAAATTGTAGTGCGCGACATTGCCCGCATTCTGGAGCGCCTTGATCGCAACTCCAGATTGATCGTTCGCCATCTTTTCGCCCAGCGTAGGATCAAAGATTGCGCTGGTCGCCTTGATATCATTGTCGAGCATCTGGGCGACGGCCATCATCCCCTGAATTGGGGGTTCTGCGCTCTGCCGCTGGGGAATCGGAAGGGGGATCTCGGACCCTTCAACCTGGGTTTTATAGGTCAAGTAAGGAAGGTCCAGGACGTTTACCGATGCCCAGTCGTCCTTGTGGTCATCAACAGAACCCTCCGCAACCAACCATGGATTTTTGGGAGCCCGGGCGATCATCTCCAGGATAACCGTCTGGATAGTGTTTAACATGACCTGGGTTTCTTTGGTGTTCCGGACCAGACCGCTGTAAACCCTATTGCCATTATCTAGGATCGAGTCCCCAAAGATGGGGATGATCGGGATATCCTCACCGATCCACTCCGTTTCCTCAAGAATCTCTCCGGGGGCACAAAGCTTATACCACTTCACCACCAGGCGGTAATCGTCGCGCTCGATAGGTTTCCCATCGGGGTCTTTGGAAATCTGCTTCAGTTGACGGGGAGTGCAGTCGGCCTTGTCCATGACCGTTCCGTCTTTGAGCTTGCAGAGGGTATATTTTTCGTGCGTCTTGACGTAATATTCCACAACCATAGCAGACTTGGTATCGGAGTCAAACCAGTTGGGGAACTTGGATGCAATATTGAGCCAAGACTGCCAAGACCGGCAAGCCAGATCGGATTCCGGGTATTCCTCTACAAATTCATCATGGCTCAGGAGGTCCATAACGAAGGCATAGGTGATATCCGAGCCGTCAACCTCACGGAATGCTGGATCGATGTAGACCATGAATGGATTCGGGACCGCCTGGATTTTGATTTGCTGGTCGAACGATCCCGGCTTGTATTCGGTCATGAGCCGCATGAATCCGATGCCGCCCTGAACCGCATGTTCAAATCCGGTATCATAGGCAAGGTCTGCCCGTGACTGGTATTCGATATGTCGGGCGATCCCCTGGAGAACGTCCGCAGTATCAGCATCGGCTTGGGTGTTTACAGCGTGGTAGCAGATCGCAGGGCGGTTGTCGCGCTGCTGATTGCATATCTGCTTCACCTGAGCATTCAAGCGATCTGAGGCGATTGTAGGCTTGCCTACGCGGGCCGACTTGGCATCTTCCGGCCACTGATTCGCCGGGGAAAGAAAGTTAATTTCTTCAATAGAAATTTTATATTGATCTTCCCAAGATTCAATTGTATATTTCAAACGCTCACAAACGGTATCTTCAAAAGACTTTTCGGCAGCGGCCATTCAACACCCTCACATATTTATTATAGCGGGTGGGGTGTTTTGTTATTTTTACTAGCGCAACGAAAAATCCCCCGCCGCCAGACGAGGGATCGAAAATATTTCATCCGGCGTGGTCACAGATTAATATTCTCTCAAGGTAATTATACACATCAGGAAGGGCCGCGCAAGAACTATTTTAAAAAAGATCGTGCATGGTTAAATTTACCCCGTGAAGTCGGTCGCCAGGTTCAAAATGCCGACGGCGAGATTAAACGTTGCGAGTATTGGATTCATGGTTCCGTCCTAGACGAGTTTACAAGGAATCTCTGCGTCTTCATTGAACGCATAAACTGCGCACATGCGATGATATCCATCCGCGATGACCAGATCATTCCCATGTCGCACCATAAGTATAGGCGAAAGAGGGTCGCCGTGTCGGATTTTTTTGATGTTTTTCTTGACGTGGGAATTGCTCACCCCAAGCAAGGAAAGCCTGGATGCACGGAAAATATCTTTGGCATTGAAGTGCCGCATTGGCGCATCCATGAGCGCCTGGATTGCGTGCCGAGCATAAACATCGCTGCCCACGAGGCACAGGTATTCATATGCAGCGGGATAATCGTGGGGCTGAGGTTCGACCCGCCACTTGATTTCGATTTTGTTTTTCATATCACTCCCAGAAGGTCAGAACAAAGACTACCACAATCAGAGCCACAATGCACCAGGGATATTCAGCGACGAAACGAACAAACCATTTCATGACTCAATCTCCCTCACTGCAATTTTGACTTTGGCCGGGATTGGCTTAGGTTTAGGAATTGATACCATGTCGCACTGAAACGAATCATACCATCGGAGCGCGGCAAGCGCATGACGGGCTTCGGTTTCGTCCCACGACTGGAGAACTGTTGATGCGATATCTCCGTCTTCATCCAGTTTCAAAATGTTCCAACTAGATTCGTCATCGTCGTCTAGTTTTTCCAGCCTCCACTCGCTCACACAACCTCCGTCTCGATTTTGGTTGGATGCTCTACCTCAAAATACCGCCTACGTTCAACCGCGAAGTTCCGGACAATGTCTTTGCCTGCAATTTCCCACGAAAGGATCAATCCACCTAGCGCGGGTTGACCGCCCAGCCGCTTAGAGAATGCGGAACCGCTGGCCTGAAATGTAGGACAAAGGACAGCAAAAACTCCGCGGTCCTCTACCACTGCAAACTGATGGAGATGGCCGGCCAGGCAAATATGTGGCTTCTGGCCAGCCCCATATGATTCCACGTGTTTCTGTAGCTTATAGGATTTACTATAGGCAGCGCCGCCTAATGGGTGCCAAAGCTCGATGACCGCGCCCAGTATGGACAAGAACGCGCCACAGGTGCCGTAGAACCGGATATCATTCCGTCCATGTTCGCGGAAGTATCCAACGATGAATGCGCCCACATTGACGCCGCTGGCCGAGTGGAAAGTCTCACAGTGATTCCCTGTGATTGCGTGGTAATTCAATCCAGACAGTCGCGGCAACGTTTCATACAGGTCTTGAGTCTGATCCTCAAGGCCCGTGTGACTTAACTCGAAAATACCGTGCTGATAACATCCATCCAGCAAATCGCCGGGAATCAGAATATGCCGGATCCCGCGTGAATACATGTGTTCGACGCAATCCTGGATTTGTGCCCGGAGGCAATACTTGGACCCGAGATGAAGATCGGAAATGACACCGATTATCTGACGTTCACCGTTGGTGGGCTGGATCAAGGTATCTTGGACGGTGCGGATTTGTTCATTGGGAGACAGGAAGATATGGTCATTGCCTATCTGTAGGTCAATGCCACGATCCTTGGCATTCGTCATGAGGTTCCGCACAACAGACGGAGACTTCCCCAGTTTGTCGCACAGGGCCTCGAATTCGATAGGCTTGCGAGTCGCGGCAATGAGCGACTGGATATCAGCGTTCAACTTGCCCGACTGTTCAGTATTCGTGAATGGTGAAGATTTATGAACAGCGGCCCGTCGTGCCCGCTTTGTGGCATTCCATCGGTCTCTGGCCTCCCTCGTGTTTCCCATTAGACGATCCTATCAAGAGAGTCCACTACCTCAACCTTGGGCCAGTAGTGGAACAGGTTTTCTGGCTTGCCAATGACGATGATCCGTTTCCCTAGCGCTAATGCAATGCCAAATTCAACATGCCGACCCCCTCGGGGAGGTTGGTTCCCCTGGGGCTCGGCAAAGAACACGAGCGCATCGCAACTGGAAAGTTCCTTGATGTCCCGAACTGCAAGATCCCGCAGGGCATCATCGGACAATTCTCCAAGTTGAACGGTCGGAAGGTAAACCTCCTGGTGCCAAGTGGACACAACATCATGCCCTCTTGACTCCAGTATTTCCGCCGCTTCCCAGACGGAAACCTTTTTTCGAGTAGGCAGCGGCGACGTAAATTTTCATTCGTGGTCCGATTCGTCCGCGCTGGTGGTCTCTAGCGATTCAGGGTAGAAAATTTCATCGACACTGTTCCTGGAATATCCGGCAGCAAGCAGGACCGGAACCATGAGATCATCGACAACATCTTCAACTGTGAAATCTTCTTCAGGGATTTCAACCGAGTAGACCCCATAACAATTTTCGAGCGTGAGCTTGGTCATGATCAACCTTTCAGCCTGTGGAGAACTTTGCCTGGCAGAATCCATGAAAGGAACGGGGTGATCCTGTTCACTTCATCTGCATCGTAGGATTCGTGATGGCCTTTCATGTAACACATTGTTTCCGCTTCCGAACAGAACCACTTGTCGGGGCTGGTCCAGTTCCGATGGAAAAGGAATCCAAAAATCCCTAGCGTGTCATAGGGCAAACCCTCGGATTCTACATTGGGATACTTCGGGTCATACCCGGTCTGTTCCCTGAACCACTGGATTGCCAGATCAGGCCGGGAGCACGGCTTGGCCTTGGACACGACAACCGAATTGTCACGGAGGAACGATTGGAGCCTAACCCTTCGGCACTTGGGGTAGCGGGCCTCATTGACCCATTTGCCATTGGGCTCAAGAACCGCAACGTGGCTATACGGAGACCACGTAAAGATCCGGATGGCCCAAGAGATTAGGGTATTAGACCGGGCATAGAGTGAAATCATCGGCCATCCCCGTTGAAAACACTGTGGACCATGGTGGAGAACAGGACTAAGACACCGGTCTCAAGGCTCTTGAATAGGTCCAACTGCTCAGCTGGGATTCGGTGAGTCGCCAGGAGGCAGGTCATCAGGATAAGCAGGGCCAGAGTCCCCGCCGCCAACCACGCCGATGGACGACTGAAAATCACCGTCCAGGCAGATCCAGTTGAGCCCTGCGGAATAGGGATCTGGGGCGTAGGGATCTGCGGGATCGCCCCACTGGTAGGGAAATCAGGCACGGTTCCCACCGTTAGGCCGCCGGGGTAGGGGCCGAGGCCGAAAGCGCGGTAACGGCATTCTGAAGCGCAGTGACGAAGGGGGCCGTATCGGTCACGGCCAGCTTCAGGAACGCCTCAGCCACGAGCAGATTGGCCGCGAGGGTGGCCATCACCGGGGAAGTCGCGCCAACAGCAGCGAGGGACGACTGGAGCGCGGTGATCTGGGTAAGGATGGTGTTCAGTTCGGCCTCGCCCTTGATAGCGAAGTTTTCGATACCGACGAAGAAACTAGAAGCAGACATTGGCCCTCCTGGGCGCTAGGTTGGGATTGCGGAAGCCCTACGGAGCCAGCCAGAAAGGAATGGTTGGTCGTTAGGGTGTTGAGCGGCGATACTTTCGTAATGCGCCGTAGAGACGGATACCAGAGCATTCATGAGCTTGCCGGGGTCACAGCTATTGATTGCGGATTCGGTGGCGGGGCCGTAGCTGTCGTCAACCGCAACGGGATATCCGCACTGGACAAGGGATTCCTGGGCCAATTTAATGCCACTCGGGAGCCCGTTATTAACGTCCATGTCAAACACCTTGGTTGCGATCACCTGACTGGCCACTCCATCAAACTTCCAATATCCTAGTCTATAGAATAGACTAATCTGATCGGGTGTCAAGGCCCAAGTACCTCCCGGAAAATTTAATTCAGGGTGACGCTTATTGAAGTCGGCCAACGCGGATGTTGAGACTCCGCAGTTCGTCCGGCCCCCAGAATCTCCCACGAGGTTGCATTTACCACCTTCCCATCCGAGGATAAACGGGAGCGCCCGGAGGAAGTCGGCCATCCTCAGCGCCTATCGCCCTTGCTGTTCTTGAGCAACATATCGATCTTATCGTCCATCTTGCTGAGCACAGCCATCATTTCTTGCCGATTCTGCTGCAACTCCTGAATCTGGACGCTATGTTCAGTGAGCTTCGATTCCACGCTTGCACTCGTATTGCCATACCAAAGCATGACTGAGCCTATTACCGAAATGGCCATAATGATAGACCCAAACGGAACCGTGCGGTCAAGGCTCCACCCTTCTTTGTGCTCAGTCATGCCAATCTCTCCTTACTATCTATTATACTCCAGACAAACCCATAGCCGGGGACGCGCTGCCTGCGGGAGTGGGGGGAGCACCGCCCGCACCGGATAGTCCGGGCGACTTGACCGCGCTATGGACCTGAGTTCCGATCCTCTTGGGAGTAACCTTCTCATGGATGGGGGAATTGCCGGTTGCAGGTCCATTGAACCCGGCGGTTGGAGGAATGGGGGAACTAAAATTACTACCCATCATTGCATGAAACGCCTGCTGATGGGCGATGGGGGCATGGACCCACGGCATAGACGTCATGGTTTCACTCCTGGGGCACCGCTGATGGACTGGTATGGTTGACCGCTCGGCATCGCATCATATTCTTCCTGTGACTTGGGATGATGCAACCCTGATGCGAAAGGATAGGATGCTCCGGAAATCTTGCCGATCTGTTCTGCAAGGTTCTCTAGTTCTGGCCCCGCAGGGATTTGAGAAGCATATTGGAGAGTCTTTTGTGTGGCCGGGTTCTGTAGTAGTTTCCACATCAAACCAGGTCCCGTGAGCGCGGGATATTTCAATGCAGCCGCTCCAGCTACGCCGCCAGTAATGGCATTCCCGTGTTCCCCAAGTGCAGCAGCGGTCCCAATGTTGGCGAGCATCCCGGCCCATTTGGATGTCGATGCCACATTGGCCAGGCCATGAAAAGCGGCGGCCATTTCGGGATCTGCAATCTGGTCTACGGCTGGCATCGCCTTGTTAATTGAAGTCAGGAATGAACCCGGATTTCCATTTGCCTGCCTGTTCGCCGCATCCAGCATACTGAAAAGCAGAGGGTCGGCACTGGATCCCTTGGCAATGATTCCAACCTTGTCAGATCGCATTCTGGCCAGAGATCCCTGATCCATGGATTTGATCAAATCATTGGGTGTTGGAGTGTCTCGCAACTGGGTAAGATACTGCCCTCCTTCTGATTTATCAAAAAGCGGAACAACCTGGGTAGCGAAAACCTTTCGCGCAGCCTTCGCATCATCGGCCAAAGCGGGATTAGATTTGGTCATCGAATCCATCACGGAATCACGGACATCGCCCAGCATCCCGCGAGCTTCGCTATCGCCATGGACCTGAGCCAGCGTCCTTTGCGCAGCTCCGAGCTTCTTGATCACATCAATGGCCCCACCGAAGTCATTGCTCACATTCCCTTCTGGATCGCCCGCTTCCTGAAGATCGCCCAAGAGATTGGACAGAACCTCCTTGCGAGCATCAGGCATCGCCATTGGGGGACGCTTCTGCCCAATACCAAGGAGGGACTGCAACTTATCAATGGCGGGGGAGTAGTCCATTTCGACATTCGGAGCCTCCGCGTCAACGGGAGCAACAGCCTTTTTGTATTGGTCCCAAGCGTCATTATATTTGTTGATGGCATCATCTTGGAGCGCCACGCCCGGGGTTTTCCCACCAAGTCTAGATTCAAGTTCGTCCAAAACGCTTTGAACAGACCGGGCCCGAATCGATTTTGCCACTCCCTTGATACCATTAATACTCTCTCCCAGCGCAGAAAGTCCACCTGGGACGGCTCCCCCCATAGCCATGGCCCCTTGAAGATTCCCGGCCATATGCTGCCCGTAGGACTGGCCTTGTTCTGGGGGAGTGGTAAGTCCAGCCTGAACACCATACGGGACCGCAGAAGCCACGCCAGCGCTGCTAGCCTGCCCTATCCGGCCAAGGGCAGTCGTGGCGGGTTCGGCAAACGTCCCGGCCTGTTCCGCGAGCCCAGCGGTAGGCAGTAGTTGCGCTAATCCAATCTGGGATGCGGTTTCCCCAAGATTAGACCCGGCCTGCGCCCATCCATGCGTCCCTTGGGTTAGTCCCTGTCGATACTGCGCCTGGCTCTTGGCAAAATCTGCCGCTTCCTGGCTCCATGGGAGATTGAAACCAGCGTGTTCGGCCAGCGCATTGCCGAGACTCCCGTATGCCCCAATGGCTGACAGAACAGGAGTGGTGGCACCCCCAATGGTCCCGAGCACGGTTTTGCCTGCGGTTTCGCCAACCCCGGCACTATAGGGTTGGCCGGGAGCATCTCCGGCCCTATTCCCCTTGGCATCAAACCATCCTGCCTTCCCGGTGTTACCCTGATCTGGGCCATACCAAACGGCTCCGTCAGAACGCTGGACGGATTGCTTGCCGTTGAACGTGGGGACGGGCTTTACCTGGGATTGCCAGTCCTGCCCAGCGGGGGGATGATACGCGATGGTTGATCCGGGTGGGAGATCGGAATATTGGCCCGGGTCAGAAACGACAGTGGCACCATCTGGGATATCAGAATATGGCATTTATTCCCACCCATTCGCAGTCTTGGTTTTGGTCGTCCCGTCCTTCATCGTAACTCTGGTTCCAATGGGTGCGACACTTGCGACATTAGGCTGGGTAGACGGCGTAACCTGAGCTTGCGGAGCAAACTTCCCAGCAAGTCCCTTGGCCGCAGGCGTAAGCAGGTTGGTATCAGAAAGGTGCTTCCCCGCCGCATTGTAATAGGCTTGGTCGAATGGCTGCATCTTGCCGACCACGGCGTTATCCAGAATATCAAACGCTCCCTTGGCTTGGGCGGGAGACATGCCATAGTTGAGGTTATGCGCCCAGGTTTTCGCGCCGCCTTCCGTTGGGTTGTTGCCGCTGAATGCTTTATCGACTTCACCAGCATAAACCGATGCCATGTTATCGTAGGTTGTCTTCGCGGATCCGCCCACTTCTGCCCCGAGTGAACCGGCCAGTTTATTGAGAGTGGGAATATCCCCATTCTGCATAGCATCATAAGACTGCCGCAAAAGCTGGGTATGTTCGGCAATTGCGCCAAGAGATGCGATAGCCTTCCCAGACGTGCCATTGGGTGCAAAATCTGTGATGGTCTTTTTCTGTTGGGCGTTCATACTCGGGTTCCAGTCCGGATGCTGCCCAATAGTCCAAGCCAGAAGTTGAGTTTTGGGAACCTGCCCGAGACCAGTCCGCGCCGGAAGGTCGCTCAACTGAAGTTGCCCAGAAGCGAGTTTATCCACAATCCCCTGATACTGAGATGGAACAGGCAATCCCGAACCGGATCCTGCTAGCCAGGCCGATTCCTGCTTTGCCTTGGCCGCATCAGCAAGGGCCTTGGCTGCCTCGGCTTGGTTCAACCCGATCTTACTAGGGACTTCGGAAACCTGCGCACCCTGCAACTGAGCCGCTGCCTGTGCCTTGAGCGTGTCATTGGCGTTCTTCGCCACGGCAAGACTGGCGGTTCCAGTCGCCGCATCTGCCTGCGCCGCTTTGTTTAGATAGTCAAGTTTGACCTGTCCCTCGGGAGTGCTTAGGTCAGTGCCTTGGAGCGAGCTAACGTCAAGACCTTGAGCCTTAGCCTGCTTGAGCATGAAGTCAAATGCTGCCTGCTGATGGGCCGGAGCGGCATTGGCCACGATCGAAACCAAACCGAGCAGCTGGGAAGTTTTGGCAACCTTGGCCTGAGACTTGGTCAACTGGTCGGCAGCATCCTGGGTCGTCCATTGACGCTGGAGTTGATTTGCCGCGTCGGCCAGCCTAGGGTTCTTCATCAGTTCATCGATATAACCCTGCCGATCAAATGTATTATGTGTTACCTTCCCGCTGGTGGGATCAACCGAATCGAAGGTATGGGTTGCGGCAAACGTAGGGTTGTCTCTAACGGAGTCAGACGTATCCGCACTGTTGGGAACCTTGGCCAGTGTGGATGACACACTGGCGATTACCGGAGTTGGGCTGGCACTCGTCTGGAGCGACCCCTTGTAGTGGGCCAGAAGATCCTGCTCATTCACGGGCGGAAAAGGTTTAGATGTGGTCTTGATCCGGGGAATCGATTGATCAAGTGAGCCACCCGGAGCATATTCGCGCTGGTGGATCAATGTTGCGGCGGCATCTGCATCTTGTGGGTTGTCATATTTCCCCATATGCTGCCCGGTATCAAGGTAGTGCTGCCATGCTTCTTGGGGAGTATGTGTCTTACCGTCAAAAATAGTAGGGACAAGCACTTCCTTCCCGTCCTGTGTGAAAGAAACGCTATATTCTGATCCTACTTGGCCTTTCCCCATGTCAATCAATGGGCGTCCCACAAGCGGTATATTCCCTGGTTCTACAAGACCCTTGCTTATTAATGATGGATCAATATTTTGGGTCGTGAATTTTCCCACTGTGGGATTAACAACAGAAGCCGTAGATGTTGCTCCAGTAGGGGGCGCTGAAGCCGCTACAGATGGCTGGGCAGGACCCTGGCCCTGCATAACCGGGGATGGGTTGGCAGTCGTCTGTGAGGTAGGGGTCACGGCAGCCGTTGGCTGGGCAGGCTGATCAACACTGGTAGTGTGATGGCGCATATAAGCATCGGCGGCGAACTGGTTGTCTGCCTTGGCCTGCTGATCTTCATCCATCGAGCCTTGGGTCTGTTGAATGCCCATCTGCCCGCGTTGGATGGCCTGCTGAGACAGCACGTTCTGATTCGCGGCACTCTGCGCCTGGATCGGCATATTCTGCTGATTCATGGCCGAAAGGCTGTTGTAGTATCCAGCCCTAGACCTAGCATCTGCCTGATTGGCAAGGCCGGTATACATTCCACTTAGAGTTGATGCAATATTTATATCGTCCATTACCATTCCTCTTTGTTAAACAATGGCTGCGGCATCAGAGAACGCGGCATCAGAAAGGACAGAACCAGAAGCTGCTGCGTCACCGCCAAATGCGCTAGCCCCAGCGCTTGATTCGCCCAGCGCCATCGCGTTATTATCGGTCTGGGCCATGCCTGAAGAACTGGCCCCTGAACCGAACATGGACGACAACCCCTGCATTATCCCAGACATGGAGGTCCCTTGGTTCGCCTGAGCCGTCTGCCCGGAAGAGCCGAACGCAGAAGCAAAAGCGGCTGCCTTGCCCAGCGTCTCGCTAGCCTGAGAATTGCCCATGCCTGCCTGGAGATTGGCCATCTGGGCAGAGTAATTACTGCCCAACTGGGCCAACCCAGACGTAGCTGAAAGCCCCTGATTCCCAAGTGACGAGAGTTGGCCCTGTTGGCTGGCAAAACGGTTGTATGCATTCTGGTATTCATTGGATGCGTTCTGTTGGGCGTATCCACTCAGTGCCTTCTGTGCCCCACCAGAAAGCGCACCGCCGCGAACAGACTGAGAGTTATTAATTGCGTTCAACCCCTGCTGCATATTGAATGCATATCCAGGGTCTTGCTGAAAATTGCTCAGGCCAAAACCATTCGTGGCCATCTGGGTTGCCTTATTATTGGCTGTAATCCCATTCTGGATAAACGGCTGATAGTTGGGAGAATTGGCGTTGTAGGTATTTTGGACCGTATTTTCGGCATTTTGGATGGCCGCCTGCTGCTGTTCTCCAGCGGTTACAGCGGCCTTACCGCCAATAATCGCAGTAGCCACCGAATCAATGATGCTTCCCATTCGTCTACCTCTTATATATTATACTTGGTAAAAGTGAACATCCTTGCCATGGGTGATCCCGTCTTTGAGCCACCCGCCCTTGTCATGATGGTGATAGGTGAATCCGATTTTGCCGAGGAACAGCTTCGCCAGAGCGTTGTATGGGACAATCGATGCCCAATATCGCCGATACTCTGGCATATTGTATTTGAGCCAAGCAAGACAAGCTTTTCCGAGCGCTTCGGTCTGGCCATAAGCGTTTGGCAGAAATGCGATATGAAGGCTAATATCCGCAGGGCCTCCGGGAAGACCCATGATGCATCCCACAAATTCTCCATCAATATAGCAGCCCAAGAAAAGCCAATCATCATTATACGGGATCTTAAATGAGCCCTTGTAGTTGTCATCATGTGCCCAGTTGATATTATTGGGCGAATGAAATGCCTCATTTGCCATGGTTGCATCGGTTAGAATTTCAAAAGTGAACATCAACCAATCCTCCAGTTTGTTCCATCAAAAAAAACAGGCATAACATTGGTTCCACCACCAGCCACGATTGAGTTAAATGTGGCTGCATTGGCGTTATTAACCATGGCTCGCTGCCCTTGAACTCCGGCAGGAAGTGAGGCTACGGCATACACGGCGGTTCTGACTGGGCCAGTGAACGTAGCGCTCTGATCCTGATCTATCGTCAACGCTGTAGTTAGCGTGGACGATCCATTAGGAACCGTCTGGAACACCATCTTGGTCCCGACTGTTGACGATGAATAATTCTGCGTTGAATAACAACGGATCGCTGCGCCAGCAACGACATCGTCAGATGTATCGACCGATCCGCCAAACTCGAACGACCCAACTCTGTTTCCGCTAGTGACTGCTGATCCTGTCGGAATATACATCAGACCAACAGTTACGCCACCAGTGATGCTCTGGGTTGGATTAACATTGTGGAAATGTGCAGTAACGCCACTGGCAACGTAGAATTCATAGCTCGCATCCAGCGGATTGGATCCTCTAGGCCCAATTTCCATGTTGGAGTTGCCGCCGTAACCGATGGGGTTATAAAAGAAATTGGCGTTGTCTTGAGCCAGCGCACCAGCCGCGCCGGCGAACATGATGCTTCCCTGGGTTAGGGTGGTGGCAATCGTGATGGCTGGGGTGCTAGTAGGCGTTGCCACAGACCCCGTAAATCCATTTGTGGCGACAACCGAAACAGAACTGACCGTGCCAAAAGACGATGGCAATGGGTGGGAATGATCGGCCCGCGCCGCATCAGTCTTAACCCCAGTGGAACCGAGTGCCGTATCTACAGCGGGGACGACGGTGGAGAGTCCGGTGATTCCGTTAAAGGAAGTCCCGGTCACAATCCCAAGACTGAACGTCAATGACACAGTGTTGCCATTCTGGGACTGGGCAATACCGATGCCATTCTGTCCCGTCGTCTGGATATCACTGACATAGCTCGCCCCAATCAGGTTCACCTTGGGACCAAGCAACTGGTGGAAAAATGATGTCCACGCGGGCGTATGGAATCCCCTGCCATCAACAGCAAGTATGGCCGGAGACGGCGGAAATATATTGGTGGCAATCAGACTAGGCGTGCTCATCGCGGCGAGTTCTCCGCAGCCTTCACGTCTATTTCGGCTCCCAATAGGTTGACCAGAACCGGATCAAAACAAGTGACCTTGAACACCATGTCACGGACGCCGCCCTTGATCTTGCGCCAAATCAAACGCTGGAGTCGATTCCCGATGGGTCCGAGCGAACAATACCGTTCGGCAGAAAATGTATATCCGCCGTCATAACTATAACTCAACCCGATTTGTGGGTTTGTCCCGGTATATTCATAGATTGGGGTTCCCTGCATATATTGGAATGTGGCCATGTATTCAGTCGGCAGCAATTGTGGAGCCGTGGCAGAAAATGTGCTGGTGATAACTGCGGCGGGTTGGACTACGGTGAGGGCAGTATTCTCAACCTCGGCGAACGGCGGAATCTCGAAGGCCAGCAATCCCTGATTAGCGGTATAGGTGACCTGGTCATAGGCGGATGCCCCAACCGTCTGGATCAACGGCAACAGCGCCGACTGGGGGCCAATCTGGCATCCCCAGACCCCAACATAGGCCGATCCGTTCCCTGGGTAAGTCTCAATGAGAGGGAATCCAAAATCAGCGATGCCCGCATCTATCAGTTTGACATAAGCCGATGGCTGGATGCTCGTTCCGGTTGCGGTCGATACCGTAGTGGTGCTGGGAGTGCCAAACTGGACCAATGAATTGCTGAATGGGCACGGCGCGGACAGGTTGTAAACCGATCCAGTCTGGTTAATAGTCCCGGACGCCAGCGAAAGGACGGTGATACTAGTCGAAACACCGGCCACCCATAGCGTTGATCCAATCGTAACGGCCCCGAACGTGGGGGGGATCGCCAACGTCATCTGATTAGCGGTTCCCGTTGCCGCTGCGCCTACTGTTAAAATCGTCCCGGTCGTGTTCGTTTCCACATAGGTAATGGAGCATCTGTATACGTTGGGGAACCCCGCGATAGGAGTCATGATTGGGGTGCAATTCTGAGATAGGATGATGGTCCCGGCTTGAAGATTGAAAAGCGCGGATGCCGCTCCTGCCTGGCCCAAACCAAGGGACAACTCTAAATATCGCTGGTCCGTCCGAGCAGCAGTGAAAATTGATTGTCCCTGATTTGTCACCCATCCAGGGGAACACTGATAGGTTGACCCAACCGCGCCGAGAATCCCACCGATCAGCGCCGTGAGCGTCTGGTCAACGATGGCCAAGTCGATTAGGGACACCACGTCTCCAAGCGCCAGAGTCCCATTGGTTGGGAGGACATTGAGCGTCATCGTGTAGATGATGGACGGTGCAGTCCCTGATGTCGTAAATGTGGCCTGGCCGCCAGTCAGCGTCACGCTCGTAATTGTTGATTCGGCGGTTGCATAGATGGAAAGATTGGTTGTCTGGCCAGAAACAACAGCATAGGGGATCGACATACCATGAGGATTGCATGTCGAATCCTCAGTTAGGAATGTTCCGGCTTCTGATTGCGCATAGTCGGGGGTAAACCAGTTTTGCCCATTGGGAACAGCATTATACATCGTCCAACCCTGGGCAAAATCATATGAATTGATGCAGAGGTTGGTATCCTTGGCTGGGGCCTGTTGTTGGAGATTGTTCCCGCGCCAATCATTGACGTAGATTTGTGCCGTGGCTGCGGCTGGGTAGATATTGGGAATTTGGAAATCAACTTCGGTCCCGTTGCCGGTGCCGATAGTGACCAACCCGGAGGTCAGAGGTGCCGGATTGATCGTCACTTGGTTCCCAATCGTGGTATAAGACCCTGACCAGTTGGAAACCGCACCGTTTGACGTAACCGTAACGCTGCCCACTGGGGTCTGCGGAGTGCCGTCATTCCCCACTAGGGTATAGGTGGGGCCATTCCCGCTCATCAATACGTTCGTGGCCGTATGGAGAGTCGGAGTGCCTGTCCCTATCTGGATCGGCAAACCCACGCCATCTAACCCTGTGCCTGCCTGAACATCGAGTTGCAGTTGCGGGTAAAACATGCGCTTGTATGCCGCCGATTGGTGCGGGGCGATACGGGTCCGCACGATGGGAGCGCCGTTATGCGTGAAATTGGTTGAATCGATTGAATATATATTGCCGTTCTGGTAATCGCCTACGAGATGCAATTGCCCATATCCGGGAATGAATACATTGGTATGGAAGTTGCCCAAATCACGGGAGTAAGCACCGTTTGAGAAATAGGCCCGCTCGTGCCATTCCTTGTGTGCAATGTCATAGGCCCAGCTGGTGGTTGATGTTGGGCTATTCAGGATATACCACGAATGGCCTTCTTCCTGGTATGCCCACGCGATCACCTGGCTAATATCGCCTTGGTTCTGGAGCCAGATTTCAACAGCATGGTTCGAGACCCGCATGGGACGATAGCCAAACGCCATGGCAACCTCGCCATAGCCATTATTATCGTTGATGACCCACAGGAGCTGCCCGCCGACCTGGGCCACACTCCAAGGGGCCGCACAACCGGTTGGAGCGGTCGCACCCGGAATCTGCTGAAACAGGTTGGTAGTCGCGGAACCGCCGGTGTTCTGCCAAACACTCAGAGATCGATTGCCAAGCACCCATACGATATCGTGGTCTGATATGATTCTTGAAACATTGTCGTTATTGATGTTGGCTTCAAACGTGTTCGCGTCATTGATGTTTTGGGGATCAGCAGCATAGTAACCGCTGATGGTGTCGGGCTGAGAAAAAAGGAAAAACCCATCCTGGAATGACACAAAATTGGAACCGGCGAAACCAGTCCCGTCGTTCATCTGATAAACCTGGGTGGTCCCCTCTTGGAAAACATAACCAGTAGACGACCCATCGACAACTACCACCTGGTTGATGAGCCCGGTATTTGCAACACCCTGATACTGGTTGGGAATTCCATCGATAATGGACACAAATCCACTGGAGGTGGTCAGATATGCCAACAGAATATGAGACCACGAGAGCACGCCAGCGGACACGGTGGGAACCAACTGGAATAGGCCATTCCCGGCCACGCAATAGACATAATTGTTGGCGGTATGGAATAATCCACGAATGGCGTTGCGCGGCAATGAGTGCTGGAGCGTATACCCAGACGTGGGAGCCAGCATACAGGGCTCCTGTTCTTTTCCTGTCTGGACCTCATCAAATTCGGGATGCCAGTTGATGCAACGCTGCGAATCGTAATTGATTGATTTGAGGGCGTATGTCGGCCCGAGAAACGATTTTAGTTTGCTCACAGTTTACCCTCGTATATATTATACGAGAAATGAGGCCCTGAAATAAAAAAGCCCCCGAAGGGGCTTCATCTCTTGCTGTTATGTTTCAAACCCCAAATAACATAATTACCCGCTTAAACATCCGCGCCATGTTCCGGTCACACAGAAACAGGCAGGCCCGCAGTTCGCCCTCGGTTGCCCTGGATTTCAGGAACTGTTCCGCTGGTTTGAGGCTGGTCCTATACCACGGATAGCAGCCCGAGGCGCTGCGTTTATGGATTTCGGTGTAGGTTGCTTCTGCTACCTTATGGTTGTGCATTTCTATCCTCCAATTTCTACATTAGTTTTCAGTAGCCGTAGCCGTAGCCGTTGCCGTTGCCGTAGCCGTCGCCGTTGCCGCAGCCGCAGCCGTCGCCGTCGCCGTTGCCGTTGCCGTAGCTGTAGCCGTTGCCGGTGCCGTTGCCGTTGCCGTAGCCGTCGCCGTAGCCGTCGCCGTTGCCGTAGTTTACGATTAATAGATTCTTGGCCATATTACCACCCGTTAATGACGTTGATCTGCGCAATCGGAGTGCATCGAACTACGCCGTAGGGGTCGGCTTTGGTTTTGCCAGCGATAGGCCCGTTGATCAGTTCTCCGAGTCCATGGGTGGTTCCCCAGTTGCGGATATTCTGGGTATTCCGGATGGTCACACTCCCGTCATCATGATCCTCGCAGTCGCCCACGAATCCGCGACGATGATCCGCTTGCTACCGGTGCCCTTCTTGACGTATTCGATGCCGTTGATGCTGATGGTTTCGACGGTGGTATCCATGTCGCCCACGAATATCCATCCGCGATCCGCGACGATGATCCGCTTGCTACCGGTGCCCTTCTTGACGTATTCGATGCCGTTGATGCTGATGGTTTCGACGGTGGTATCCATGATGATTTCCCCTTTCGCGGGATGAGGCACGATGCCAATCCAATTGTGCGGCATCCTTTCCGAGTGTCAAGGGGAAATCAATGCATCCATGAATTCGGCCCAGCGATCATGGCCGCCAGGTTCTGCCGGGCGATTGAGTCCGGGACGCGCCGGATGGGATGGCCCAGCATGTCTAGTTGTTCCATCTCTGCGGGCGGATCGATTTTTTGCTTGAACCCTAGAATTAGTGGCTCAATCGCGTAACGGATACTGTCAACGGCATCGTCTTTGCAGCTTAGCCGCTCCCCTTCCTCTGTCACTACCTCGCGCCGCTGTTTGGCATCAATCTCGGGCAAAACGTTGCCGGTGTGCGGATCGACCCGGTATCTGAGCGAGCGCAGCTCGGCATAGGTATATGGGCATCGCGGGTGGACATATATGTCATAGAGGGATCGTAGATAATCTACACCGTCCATGTCGCATCCTGGCCATTTGCGGGATGCCATCATGCGTTTGTATCCGTTGCGTCGGCAGTAGTTGATAAGCTCGGGCCGGCTGCTATCGGCCCGAACCACGTTTGCCCCCGCGTCCGGGATGGTGTCAAACCAGACGGGAATCATGTCAATCTCACAATGGAACTGGACGGTTTCATGCTCGACATACAGCGCATGATTCGGGGCATCCAGCCAACATTTGATCATCACGGTAGGATCACCACTATATCCCCAATCCGTGCCAAACAACCTAGACCAGTGAGGCGCTGGCACAAACTCTTGGAGGTGCAGTTTCGCCCGGTCGAAAACTACATCATTGGACCGATGTTTTGTCTCGCCTAGCCAGATATGGGCATATTCGTCGTAATCCGATGCCTTGAGCCGTTCCATTTCTGATCGCAGCACCTCCGGGAACCATGGATTGTCCGACGCGTTGATCTGGATCACCACAATGTCGTCTAAGCTGTGCTGGTGTTTAATGAACCGGACGTAGGTTGGATCATCGTCATGGACTGGGTTCATCGTCACGATGATTTCAGAGCCAGGTGCCCGGATGGTTGGGACCAATAGACTCCATGATTTCTCACTGACCGTCTGGCCTTCCTCAACCCAGCATTTCGTCACCTTTTCGTAGGATTTGATGCTCTCAACCGTGTTTGTGGCCAGGCCAGTGAAAATAAACATGCTGCCCGATTCGCTGCATCGAATCTCATCCCGTGTCACCTCGAATCTATTACCCAGCCCCATGAGTTGAATCTGGTCCCCAATCAACCGGTGGACGGAATCACGAATGGACCGCTGCACCTCGCGGCAACACAGGATGCGCTCTCCGGATGACAGAGCACAGATGATCAGATATCGAGCCACACTCCAGGATTTCGAACTACCACGGCCTCCGTGTAGGATTTTATATCGATGTGGTTCCCATAATGGGAAGAGTTTGGAGGGCAGGTCTAGTTTGATATCCATTTATAAGATTCCCATCTCACCTAAAGTCTCAACCCCGGCTTGGGGATCATTTTGGGGTGAATTACAATTAGCTATTCCTAGATTGGCTGGGGATGCGGGACTCGAACCCGCGACACCCGGCTTAACAGGCCGGCGCTCTACCAACTGAGCTAATCCCCAATATTGCACTAAATGCCCTGGATCACATGCCAAATCATAGATGCTACGCCAACAACCATGGCCAGCGTCCCCGTCACAACAACAATGCCCAGGCAGACATTCATCAACGCCATCATCAGATATGCTCCTTATCGGTTGCGGGCTGTTCCACGGGAACAATTGCCAGGATGATATGCCCAGCCGCGTTGTAGATTGCCACTCCACTGGGGCGTTGCTTGACCGTGTATTGCTTCCCGTCCACTGTGGCACGTTGGATACCGGATGCGGGCAATGGATCGTCTACGGGCCTCTGGAACGCATAGAATTTGATATTGCCACTGAACCGAATGACCAGGATTACGTGCCCTTTGCCATTGAGTAGAGCAACGGCATCCCCGCTTCTGTCAATGGAATACCGCTCGCCCTCCAGCGTCCATTCGCGACCTCGCGGGCTAACCGGCATGGTAGCCAGAGTCCGGGCAGGCGTGGGAAACTGATAGACAATCGCTGGGACTGGGATATAGACACGCGGAGGCGGGGCCTGGATCATAGCTTCTCCTTTGGGGCCGGGGATACGTAGTTAATTGAGACACGGATTGGTTCTGACCTATCCCCGCCGCCTGTGAGTTCGGCCCGGGACAACTTAGGCACGTGGTATTCCAGCATATCGAGGAAACAGCGAAATGCCTTCTCTGCCCCTTGTGTTTCTGCGATCTCATCTAGCCAGCCCTGGAGCCTGTCAGCGTTGCCGTCAATCAGAACGGCCAATGCCTCACGAGCGTTGGCCGTTGCCTTGTTTGGGCACCCTTTACGGGAGCCTCCACGGGGTTTCTGTTTGGTCTTATTAATCATATGACGGCACTTTGCTAAATATTAGTCGCTCTGGCTCACATTGAGCCGGTCCATTTCTTCCTCATTGGCCAGGACGGGGCATCGCCGATTGGAGATGATCCGCGCGGGCTGTCCACTCATCTCATCGGGCATCCATTCCCCGTTGCAGGTATATCCTCGGTAGCCTAAACCATCCATGGGCCCTCCATTACTTTTTCATCGCATTCCTCCAGTGCTAGGGTGTATCCAGATTCAAACGCATCAGCCGGGCTAAATGACTGATACCCATCGTCATGCTGGACGAAATAACCTCCAGGACGCGGACGGTGCTTGTTTAAAAACTCCTGACTCAATTCGATAGTCGCATATCGAAATCCCACTAGCTCGATGAGAATTTTCGACGCAATCCCATCAAACCAGATGCGCTCGATTTTTGCAGCGCTGACTTCCTTGTGGCACTTGTAGCGTGGGAGTCGGATTCCGCTAGTGGTCATGATCTACTCCATCAATAGTGAGTCTGCCGTTTGCATCGGCAGTGGCCTTGATTCGGGTATTCCCGTGGCCAGTGCGGGATTTCTCGCGCCGTGCATCTACCATATTCCCGAATTCCAGAGCGGAGCCACTACCTGCCACAGTCACAATGCCCGGGGCACATACAGATTTCTCGAACGTCTCCTGAGCGCACATGGGACAGATCGTGATGGTCCCCTGATCAACCCATTCGATGCGGTCGATTTCGACATGGTCGCAATTGTTACACCATCGGTCAAACAGCATTGATACCTCGCTATGTATTATACGAGTTTTGATTTGGGGGATTCATCGCCCTTGATCGTTTTTTTGAACATGGTCCCCGCTGCCTCATGATAAATTACAATGCCCTCGGGGTCCATCCATCCCGGGGCCGCGCGGCTGCCCTGTTCCGCCAGCATATCGATCAGCCCTCTAATCGCGGTCGTATCGAATTCACCCCGATAGAGGATCGGAACCACATGACAGCACGAGGGCACATTATCAGGGTTCCATTTGTCCACATTGAATAGGCTGAAGCGTTTTTCGGTCAGCCCATATTTTCGCTGAATACCCTGCCCCCACCATTCGCCATAATGATGGCCGGGCCCGAGCAACATCAATTCGTCCGCGTGATCAGTCCCCCAGCTCGCAAACCCATAATTGTCATTCTGTGGGGTGATCCAACGAGTTCGGGAGCCAAAATGCATATGCCCATCATCGTCAATGAATACCTGGGCATTGGTGCCGTCGATTTTTTCGGTAACCGTGCAGTTTCGGCTCAGTCGAGCGATTTTGGGGAATGCGGCGAAATCCATGTTTCCTCCTGTGGGTTAGTTTTCATCAACCAGTGTATCGCCATTCAGTTGCACATTCCTGGCGAAATATTGTGACTCGCGTCTGACAAAATTCCACTCAGCGTACCGGAGATAGGTCGTGATCCAGGAGAACAGCCGAGTTTTTTTCTCCGGGCGGTATCGTTGGATGGCATGAACCAGATATACCTGATACTCACCCTCCAGGTCGTCCCATTGTGTGCCATATGGATATTTCAGCCGGGCTTTGGCTAGGGTCGGGGGAATGCAGCACATGGCATACACGATGCAATCATCCAATTTGCCACTCGATAGGAGGGATTGAGCATGGGTTTCATTAAAATAATTCGCCATGCCTCAGTATATGGCAATCCGCTATGAGGTGCAATATAAATTTTCTGAAAATATTTTGAAATTTCCCCTTGCGTCATCTTTCAGGATGACCGATACTTTTGGCATGGAGGCAACACCATGACCATGCTCACCATCCCCCAGGCAATCGTAATCTGCAAGGCTCACTCAATGGAAACATTCCTCGCCGAAGGAATCCTCATGGTGCTGGAAGTTGGCTACACCATGGATGGAACTGACGTGAGCAACTGGGTTCCGTGCCCGATGCGCCGCTCTGATTTGTTCGCATGGCTCGGTTACTGATGCGCTACTTCTGGCATTTCGCCCTCGGATTTGCCATCGTGGCCTTTATCACTACTTTACTGTGCCAATAGGGGTTCCCGTGTTCACAGCGTTGTATTACCTCTCTGCCATGGTCGTATTCTGCGGCGCATGGGTCATGTCCTCAATTATTGATTGGATGGAGTCGAAATGAATCTAATCATGTCCTACATCGCACTACAGATGGTCCCTGGATGGATCACTCAGCCCCGAGTTGACCGCCTGGCTAATGTCCCAGAGACCGCCAAACTCATGGTCTGTGGCGACGAAAAAACAGGCAGACGTTTTGGCCAGGCTAAATGCCGCGAGGGCAAATGCGCCAAAATCGGATCGGGGGGCCGGAATCCGGGCGGCAAACCCTATCAGGTATGGGCAGTGTGGGAGTAGACATGTCTATTATGTGCCAGAGACTACTCGGGACCGCAATTGGGATTGTCCTAGGATTGCTGCTTTACATACTGTTCTAGGCCATCTCATCATGGCGCGATCCTGAACAGGTGAGATTAGAAACGGATTCCGGGTTCGGTGTGCCAGCAGATGCCGCCAGCGATCATCTCGCCCAACCAGCTCCGGTTGGCCTCGGGGTTGGCGCGGTGCCTCCACAACCAGCGGAGATCACGGTCCTGGGCCACAGTGCCTCGGTTGGGGCGGCCAGTCTGGCGGCGAATCCATTTCGGTGTTCGGCTCAAGGTGTACTCCTGGACATTCGTTAAAAAATCTGGATGGCGGTCGGGTTGCTTGTCTCCGCTCTTAATCGTCCCCGCTCCGTTGTTGCCTCTGGATCATCCTGGACAGCCTCATTCGGGCTGCAATTCGGTTTCGAGTTCTCGGGTTTCGTAGGTGTCATACCCGCTGAGCATGTGGTCCCTGTCCGTCCATTTCACGTAGAGGATTTTGTCGGTCATGGGCGATTTCCCGGTGACGGTACCCACTCCGCGCCATGCGTTCATGGGGTCTCGGACTCGGTCTCCAAGGTGCATTGGAATCTCCAGGGGATGGAAAGCTAGCTAGGGGTTGAGGGCGGCGCGGGCGATCTGTGAAGGTGTAGGGAGTCCTCCCTTTTCCACTCCACCTCCCCAGCGCCCAGCGGCGATCTCCTCCAGGGCCTCCCGGTAGTGGTCACGCTCCACGGACAGGGCGCTGGCGTCCCGATGCATGGCCAGGACGGACGCCTCCAGTTCCGTGACCCTGGCTTCCGCCTTGATGCGTCTTTTGCGCTCGGCATTCCGTTCCTCCTGCATCTCGGTCATACGTTCGTCGGCGCTCTCGATCTGTGTGATGGCTTCGGTGGTTTCAAACCAACGACTCATGGGGCATTCCTCCTGGACAGCCTTATTCGAGCTGCGAATTGATTTCGATGCAGATGTCGAAGTAGTCACCCCCGTCCGTTTCGTGGTCGGGGTTCGCGGGATCACCGCAGAGGCAGCAAACCCCATGCTCGGGGCAGTAGCCTGGCACAGCATCAGCGGGGACAGCGGAGCACCCGCAGGGGTAGGTCCGGTATTCCGCCGCGACCTGGACGATCAGCACGTCATCGATCTGCTGGGGCGGTGCCAGCAGGTCCAGGTTGACCACGCCGCTGGGCGTTTTGACGGTGAGCATTTTGGGGTCCAAGGTTTCCTCCTTTTGGACAGCCTCATTCGGCTGCAATGTCTTTCATGTAGGATTCGATTTCGGCGTGGGGATCAAGCCCGTCAGAGATGGCTTTCAGCCCGATCATCGCCAGTTCAGGGGTGTATCCGTCCAGCCCATGATTGCACTCGATCCGGTAGCAGCTTTCGGGATAGCCGTTGGTCATGCACTTGATGTAGTTTTTGAGGTCTTGGTCGGCGTCCTGGTTCATGGGTGTTCCTCCTGGGCATCAGCGAAAAATATGAACGGAGTGAGTTTCGAGGAATTGTTTGAGGGTCAGCCCGTTTCGTTGTCGGAACCTGCCGACCCATCCCATCCGGCGAAGTCGTGCCGGGTGGCACCAGCGCGGCGCACCACATCCCTTGTCATGACGGAGCCATTTGATATTGCAAGCCATGGGATTTCACTTTCTGCCGGAGCTTCCGGCGAGTGGACATGCTCAAGCATGGGTGGTGGGGATAAGGGAGGCTTTGACTTCGAGGGCGGCCATGGCCTCCCTGATGCCATTCCCGAGGTAGTGGTCCGCACGCTCCACCGCCAGCCAAAGGGCGATCAACTCCGGCGCAAGGGTGCGAAGGGTGGCGATGAGGACCGTGTCACCCTTGGGGCGTTCGGTGGGGCACCCATCCGGGAACAGGGCGAGGTTCATTCCGCCTTTGGGCTGCGTCACCCCCACATGCCATTCGTCGTATTTGTGCTTGTAGAAATGGGTCCAGGGCGCAGGGGATGCCTTGGCTTCCATGGCTCTCAGGTCGAACACGTTCATGGCGGATCTCCAGATGGGACCAGACGTGATCCTGGACAGGTGCTACAGGACTGCCCGGAGCCATTGCTCGGACAGGTGGTAATCGGTTTCATCATCGCGCCGGATGGAGATGGGGTTTCCTGCCCGCACCAGCCGCTCAATCATGCGTTCCGTGACCTGGGCGCGAAGCCGATCCTCCATCTTGGGTGCGGGAACGGGGAGGGTAAGGTCGAGGTCGGCGCTGTTCAGCCGGTCGTCATCCCAGTAGATGGAGATCCGCAGACTATATGCCTCCCCCTCTGTGGTCTTGCAAACTTCCGGTCGGATGCTCAAGTGTTCCTCGAGGCAGTCTTTGATTAGGTCAGAAAATTCCATTTCAGCCTTTCTGCCGGTGGTTCCGGCGAGTGGACAGGTGTCTACAGGTCGGTCCAAGCGATGCCAGTGGGAACGCCCTTCGCGTCCCGGGTTTCGATTTCGAGAAGTCCCATGTCGTCACCTGCCTCGATGGCGGCGATTTCGGTGGGGGTCAGGGTGGCAGCGCCCTGGACGGCGTTGATGATGTTCTTGATGTGTTCCTGCACGGTGGAAGCGGGGATGGATCGTCCAAACATCGGATGCCCTTCTCGTTGGGGTCCAGGCTGCACCTGGACAGTTACGGTTGAGTGGCGCGAATCTCGACAAGCAAGGCTTCCATGGCGGCGTCTGATTTATCCGATGCCTCCCGGCATTTCCTGTCGCTGGAATATTCCCTGGCATCGGTCATGCCGTGGGAGTAGGCAGCGTTCTGAATCCGATAGACGAGTTTTTCGACAAGGCTAAGTTCGGGCTTGGGCATTCTGGCTCCTGGACAGGCTCAACGCGCAGACGCGTCGATAAAACTGAGGGGGTTGCCGGAATAGCAACCGTCAGGGTCATTGGGGATGAATAGGGCAACGGTCAGGCGCAAGCCGCTCTGCTCCATCGCTCTGACACGTTCTCGAATTTCGGCTTCGGCTTGCTCATGGGTTCCGTAGATCACGATGGCGAAGTCACCCGCGCCATTCGCGCCAATCGCTTGCCCACATGGGCGGCGATGCCCGTTGGTGGAGTAGGCGAAGATCCCGCCGATTGGTTTCAATGGGTCCTCCTTTTGGACAAGATCAGATTTGGTAGTCGAAGGTCGGAATTTCCGGCTTGGGAAGCATCTTTTGCTGCGCTTCCCTCACCAATTCCTTCATGGATCTGGGATACACGTTCGCGGAATAGCCGGGGATGCTTCCGTATTCGAGGCTGCGCTTGAACTCAGCGATGGGCTTGACCTCGATTTGATCCAGATCCCAGGTCCAGTGGTCTTTGTCCACCGACTTCTGCTTGTGGAGATACCACACATGGAAGGCATCGGCGGCAACCACTAGATAGATGGGATAGAACATTTCATGCCAGTAGTCCCCAGGCTCCGGGTGCGTGGCGTGCTGTTCCGCCTTCTGCATTTCTGCCTTGGCATCATAGGCCATGGACATCTCCTGGACAGATTCGGCCCTCGTTGAGCCCGGCGCGGGACGGGCCTGAACCCGCGCCAGGGCTTCGTTCCATGGTTTGGCTCCCGGAATAGGATCGGAACCTAAACACATGTTTTTATGGCCTTTTTACTGCATTCCGAGTCGCAACCCACGCAGGTAACGGCAACCCGAGGTCAGGAGCGCGGGGCGGCAATTCGTCTTCCCACAGACCTACTCCGTGATGCAGCAGCGCCCGAATGATGGCGACTTCCTCCCTCAAAAACATATCCATGTGGCCACTCTTGGCTTCTCTCTGCCCAATTCTCCGATTCAGCCGCTCAACCACTTTGTGGGCCGATTTGATTGCACTCTCCATAGATCTCATCTGGCACCTCCCGTTGGCTCAATGTCCTCAACCAGTGTAATTCCTAATTCGCAAGATGCAAACATTTCTACACGCAAAACATATTCGGCAAATTCTGCTGTGTTGAGTTTTGCAGATGACTCCGCCATTGAACTGCCACCGGGGATATCGATGATCCCGATGAATCGCCGCTTGAAAAAATCGTGCCAAATTTCTGCGCTGTATTGCCTACCCTCAATCCAGCCTTCCTCGCTGATCTGATTGAGTATCGCCCAATATCGCCGGTTCGCATGACTGGACCGAGTGGCCTTGGCATCCGTGATCTGGACGGCCAACGGTTTGCCCTGTTTCGCCATCGACTCCCAGTTCTGGCGGAGGAATGCCCAGAGATATTCGGCGTTTTTCTTCTCACGGAGGATGAAAAGCTTGATCATGGATTCCTCGAAGTAGGCCCGCTAATCCCGGAAACAATAGCAACCAAGACGAACGCCAGCCACACGCAAGCAATCAACAGAATGGTAACCATCATCGCCTCCCGCACATTGGGCAGACATACCCTCCGCGAGGGAGCCGTATAACACGTTCTCCGCAGCCATGGCAGAACCCGAGGGCGTGGCAGATTCTGCGCCAGTAGTATCTTAATTTATATTTCATGGATGAACCATTTACTTGAGAGTTTCCTGCGCGAGGCCAATCCTCTCGTCCAATTCAATCCTAATCGACTCTGGGCTAAAACAATGGCACATTGGCATCCCGCAACCACACCCATCACCAATAGGAACCGCTATATCCATAAGCACCTGCCGATATTTGGTTACGTCGGCCTTGAGTTCATCGTTTTCTTGGATTAGGGTGACTATTTTTTGCACACTTTCGCTCTGTGGCGCGTCCGAGTCGTATGGATGTCGGTTTACCCGTCCGAGTATATTCAACGCCTTCCATGGGCCTTCATGCGCAAGGGCGGGGCATCCTTGACGGTTGTCGAACAGTGGGTTTTGTGAACCAAGGCTCATTCCGCCACATCCGTAACTTCCCGCTTCGCCCAAAACGCGAACTGTTTGATCCGCTGCCATCTGGTCTCGCCCATCGCGGGAATGTTGGCCTTGTTCCCTGTCCCCCGGCTGGCCTGGCGGAATAGCAGGTTGGGCCATTCGATTTTGACCACCTCTCGTCGCTGGCCACAAGAACCCTCAACCACGATGCCAGGTTCAATGCCTAGTTTCATTTCGATCCTCCAGCGGGCCTCGGCCCGAATCTACGAACAGTATCGCTCATTGCGAGTGACTTTGCCATTGTTTCTTGAATCCCGGCGTCTGCCCACATAATTGCCATCCGTTCTTTCGCTAGATCATCCCATGATGCCCTATCTAATTGGATTTGCAGCGGGGCGACTGGGCTAAACGCCCTATCGGTGAGATTTGACGGAGGGGTGCTTTCAGAAAATACAGCGGTGGTGCGCATGTACGTGTCCCAACAATGATTTCTTCTATGGAAAAGGGAAAAGATGGGGCTTCTGTCCCTAGGGATGGGACGTAAAGCTCCCTTCCCTTCCTTGATCCCTTCCTTGATCCCCCGACGACACTTCGCGAGGATTCGCGAGGATTCGCGAGGATTCGTCGGGGTCCGGTATTTTTGACTTACTTGGTTTATCTATTTTTTGGTGGGAAAGCCAGTTGCATATTTTGATATAAGAATCTCCGCCTATTTTGTAGTGAATAATACAACCTTCAGCCTCCAATTCGGAAAGCCATGAGTCGATAGACCCTCGCGAATCATCGTCATAGGGAAAAAGAAGGCTCGCGAGCATTCGCGAGGACCCTCGTAATTTCCCCCCGTCATCCGCCAATGTCCAAAGTAGGATGAATGTTAACCGAGCATCCCTGGAGACGCGACCCATACTTTCGGACTGGGGAAATTCCGGTTTAATAGTGCGAATCCTAGCCATTAGTCCAATCCTCTCCCTATTTCTTCCAGCTTACGGGCAGCGCGGCGCAGAAACATGGCCCAGGTATGCGCTTCGATTTTCGTCTCAGGATTAAGGAACACAGATTCTGTTGTATCGGATATAAATATACAATCAGGGTAGAGAATAACCTCGACGCCTTCGAGGTGAAATTTTTCAGCAGCCATACGGCCTCCGGGGTCCTGCCCCATGGATCCTGGTGGCACTCTCCGCACTGGAGACAGGATTATGGGGCAGGATGGGTGAAAAAGATTTTATCAAACGGGTGCCACCCCGAAGTTACTCATTATTATTATAACGTGCTCCCCATACATCGCAAAAATCATTGTCAACAATTTCAGGGAGAACCACATCAACGTCAATCCCCTTGATTCTGAGTTTCCGTGCCAATTCGTATGCAGCAGCTTGCCCAGTGAAACTGGCGTCATTGTCCCCGCAGACCAGAACAGATTTACATCCATCGGGAGGCTCCCATTTTTTCATCCCGTCTGCGCTGATTGCGGCCCAGCAGGGCAGCCCAAATAGTTTTCCCGCACAGATTGCTGTCTCGATCCCCTCCGCGATTCCCAGCCGCTCCTGGGCCGGCCCAAGGCGCACGGATGAACCCTCCAGTGGAAGGCACGAGACGATTTTCCGCACAGGGTCAACCGGGGCCTTCTGTCCTTCCAGTGTCAGAAACGTCCGATGGAGAGATGCCCCTTTCCCATCTGGATAACGGATCACCGCCAGCATTCCCGGCCAAGTCCCTTGATCGTCCGAGTGTTTGAGTTTGTGGTGGCTCCGCAGGTCGGTGCAAACACCGCCAGGATCACCGCAACGGATATTTAGGTAGATCCATGCGGGAGAATTGGGTTGAAGCTTCCTGGATGATTTCAGGAGTTTCCGCACATATTCCACCTTGTCAGCATCTGGGATTGTTTTTGACATGGGATCAATGGATACATTGCCGATGATGGCATCAACCTCAAAGGCAGCACGAGGGAATCCCCATCCATGGAAGGCCATGAGCAATTGCATCCCTGTTCCAGCTCCGCATTGGGAACAAAAATAAGACCCGCTGCCATCTTTGTTGTCGAATCTAAACCTATCTTTCCCGCCACATAGAGGACATGGACAATGTTTTCCGTCCAAACATGCGGGACCAATCCCAAGCGCAGTCAAAATTCCATGCCATCGTCCTGCCGCCGCCTCAATGGTTTTCATGTGCCCCCTTTGATTTAGCATATCGAATTTGTTCTGAAATCAACCAAGACTTTAATGGACCAGAGATGGGTTCGATATGATTGGGGTCCATCCCGCGAGGCCAAACATCAAAAATGGTTCGGTATTTCTGCGCAATCCAGCCGTCCTTATACCCCTTGGAGCGAGCATATCCAAGCAACTGTGCATAGATGCGAGGTTTGCCGAATTCGGCGAGAGATGGGAGTGCTTTGGTTTTTGGGGTCAAAGGAACCAGTTCACCATCACTCAAAATGATTTTATTGGGTCGTTTGGATTCAAACCCACAGTTTGGGCATTTAGGTGTTTTTGGAGGTTTCATAAATTTGCATTCCGGGCACACTTGGGGCAGCGCCTCGGCTTCTTCATTCTCATTTGCCTTGGGTTTTTTAGGTGTCCCATCATCTAGTTGCTGGCCAAAATAATCCCACGGAAAACCAATCCGCTTAACTACTCCGCTGTGATCAATAATACATGCGATGGATTTTCCAGGGTAGGGTCTCAGCACTCGCCCCGCCATCTGGAGGTATCGAATCAGTGACTTTGTGGGCCTGGCCAAGATCAGGGTTTTACATGCAGGGAAATCCCATCCTTCGGCAAGAATTGATACATTGCTGATAACTCTGGTTTGGCCAGAAGTAACCCGTTCCAAAATAGCAATCCGTTCGGCATCTTCCGTATAACAATCAACGTGTTCCGCCGTGACTCCAGCACGGATGAATTGTTCCACGATGTGCTTGGAATGGCTAATGTTGGTTGCAAAAACCACAGTTGCCGTATCATTGGCAATCTTGAACCAGTGGGAAACAATATCCCCAACCAGGGTAGCCTTATCCATGGCTTTCCCAAGTTGTTCCTCGTTATAATCCCCTGCAACTACCTTAACGCCCGTCAAGTCAGGATCAGCAGGAGCCCAAACGTCCGCGCTAACTAGGAACCCTTGATCGATTAAGTCCTGAATCTTGGCCGCGATGATGACCTTTTCAAACAACGGGCCGCCCAAGGAATCATATTTCTTTCCTAACCCTTTGCTGTATGGAGTCGCCGTCAAACCAATCACATATTTACCTGCCATAATTTCACGATATGCTTGTGTCCCGGCGCAGGCATGGGCTTCATCCATAACAAACAAATCGATATCCTCTGGACACCCCCTACTTTTGAGTGTTTGGATGGTGCAGACCAATAGGTTTTTCCATGGGGAGTGCGTATTGGCCCCCTGGATCAGGCCATATTCAAAACCGGCTTGATCCAACCTCCTGCATGTCTGGTCCACGAGCCCAACCCTATTGGCCACGAAGGCAACCTTTTTCCCTTTGAGGTGCGCAGATCGGATGAGCTCAAAACCCATCTCTGTTTTGCCAGATCCCGTGGGACTACTTAAAATCACCCGGTGCAACCCAGAAGCAAGTGCCGACCGTAGCGACTGGACTGCCGCCTTTTGATATTCCCGTAGCTCAAAATTCATTCTTCACCTTCCACCTTGCTCGCAGTCTCTAAATGCGCCTTAGCTAACTTGATCGATGCAATCGCAAATGCACGGTGGGCCTGGGCTATAGGATTTTCCAATTTCAGGCCCATGGTCCGATCTAGCGTGACCTGAACCAACAACGAGGTGTCTTTGGCGTTCATTTTGTCTCCCTTATCCTGATCCCATGGACCAGTAGCATTAGCTTTCGTTTCAAAACATAGGCGGGGGTGCGGACGCCCTTAACATCCATGACGACAAACAATCCGTTCTCCCAAAAGACAAAATCGGCCACATAATGCGCGGCACGTTCGCCTAATTGTTTCGGGATGATCTCAAAGGAAACCTGTTCCTCAAGCCCGCTGATCTTCCCGGCTCGCTGGAGCATCTGGAGTTCAAAGGCTCGCTTGGATTCTGCCGCACTGGCGTAACCATTTGTTTTGACGTTGTGGTATTTGGAGTCGGTCATTCGGATTCCGCCCCATCAAACAGCCCCCCATGCTGGGCATTCTCGGCACTGCGCAGATTGCGGCAAGCCTGGCCCCAGTATGATGCCTTGAGTTCCGCGCCGACGAATTTACGGCCCATCTTGACGGACTGGAACCCCTCGCTCCCAATTCCAGCAAATGGTGACAAAACAGTATCGCCAGGGTTGCTCCACAGTTCCAGCCCACGCTGTATAACTTGTAATTGTAAAGGACATACGTGTCTTTCGTCGTTTTGCTCGCGGGCGGATTCCTTTTGCAGGGTATCGCTCGGGTTGATATCCATCCATATCGGGCTGGCATATTTCTGCCAGAGTTCGACCGGGAAGATTTGGCCGGAGTGATCATCGAAACTAAGTCCTTCCTTGGTGCAAACTTCGCGGCATTCTTTGGCATCCCGGAAATGACGGATCGGTTCGGGATTCTCCCCATGCTTGCGCATAGTCACCAGGAAGTCAGGGATGCCCTGTCTGGACATACTGGAATCTTTGCGGATCGTCTTATGGAGCAGGCCCAGCGCCTTGGTCCGCTGCATGGCTGTGACAGGATCTTTCCAGATGCAGACCTCTGAATGGAATATAAACCCGGCGTCCTGAAACATGCGGATTAAGTCGCCACGGAAGTCACGGATACCAATGAACCCATCGCGTTCCTTGGAAACAGGTAGGTTCATGACGTGGAAACTCAACAGACGGCCCGGCATCATCACGCGATGCAGTTCCTTGATAAGGAAGATGAAGTGCTGGTAAAAAGCATCCGCATCCCGGCAGTTACCCATATCACGGTCGGAGGCAGAATACGTGTAAAGTGATGCAAATGGGGGACTAAAGATACTGTAGTGGATGGAGTTGTCCGGAATGTTCGCCACGATAGGCACGGCATCCCCATGATACATTGCCCAATCTTTGCCGAAGTCTTGATTTATGATTTTCATACCACCCTCAACCATTCAGGAATCACCATTTCGACATGGGGTTCATACAAATCATTGGTCCGCACTGAGCCCCGGATATCTGCCTCGTTCATGTCGCGCATGTGGGAGATCATTTCCTCAGCCATGCGGGCCGCGTCGGATTCCTTGCGCTGGATATTCGCCACCACTGCGCCCTCGATGTCGGAGGTCACGATGTGGCAGTTGACGGTCTGTTTCTGGCCGAACCGATAGGACCGGCGCACGGCCTGATAGAACTGTTCGTAGCTGTCGGAGAGGCCCAGGAATGCCACGTTTGCGCAGCGCTGGAAGTTCATGCCATAGCCGCAGATCGAAGGCTTGGAAACGAGAATCTGCACGTCACCGGTAACGAACCCGAGCATGGCCGATTCCTTGGCACTGTTGGAGTCCGAGCCAGTGACTTCCACCGCGCCCGGGATCATGGCCGAAACCGTCTCGGATTCGTTGTTTAGGTTGCACCAGATCAGCCATGGCTCCCCGGGCTTCTGTGCAACCAGATCAGCTACGGCTTGGCAGCGCTCCTGGGTGGTCCCCTTGCGGGCCTGTTGCCGTTCCTGGAGGGTAGTGGCCTCCAGGGCGAACAAGGCCCCCTCGGGGGTGCTGAGCGCTTCCACAATGTGCTGATGCATCACAAGTGGGGGCAAGGTGAACTCGCCATCGTCATAGCCCAAGTCAGAGGGCTTCCTAATCATGACCGCCCAAGAGCAGACCCACTGCCAGAAGTCACGCTGCGCATGTCCCTTAAGCCTCCATTGGGAGGTATCCCCGCCATCATGGACGAAGAACGTAGACAGCATCTCGGTGCGGCTCAGGATGCCGAAGAACTCCGCATGGTTGCCGAGTTCCATGTGATCGTTTGGGGCCGGCGTTGCGGTGCAGGCCAACTTGAACGGGGTTTCCCGGAACGAATCGATGATCTGGTTGCGAAACTTGCCATCGTAGGATTTGAGGATGCTGGACTCGTCCAGGACGATGCCTGTGTAGTCGGCGGGGTTGAAATGTTCCAGCATCTCGTAATTGGTGATCGTGATCCGGGCATTGGATGTTGACCGGGCATAGGCCACGTCAATCCCGAATTTCTGGCCTTCGCGGCAAGTCTGCTGGGCCACAGCCAAAGGCGCGAGGATCAGCACCCGGCCAGGAACCTGATTGGCCCATGAAAGCTGCATCGGGGTATTATGGGTGACGATGCAATGCTCAGTAACATAGAGATGGTCGGGCGAATCAATTGCAATACATACTGTTTCCTGCATGGACTCAAACTCAATTGAATCAATCCACCGGCCCAGCCCTCGGGATGTTGGCTTGTAGTGATCCGCCTTGCGGGGCAGAGCAAATGGGTTCACGCCAGGCGGGAGACTCATGGTTACACGCCATACCCTATCTCCATGGCTCACTTTGCCCTTGTAGGTGCAGCGTGGATCAACCTTTTCGGTAATATGGCCAGTTCCACCTAGTGACTCAACAATCCAAACCACCGCATCGGCCAGCGCCTTTGATCCGTTTGAAAACTCAGGAGTTGGAGTGCCGCAATAACCGTCAGTGTCCATCAGTCCCTGTAGGAGAGCCAACCTATCAGCGGGACTTCCCATAAGGTAGGACTTTGGGATGAATTTTCTTTTCCCAGTAATTCCGCTTAACTTGAGGTTGTCCAATGCGGCCATTACGGGGTTCCTTTTGTGTGCATTTTTGGGGAAATTAGTAATACCCCAATACCTGCAACTTTTAACACCAATCTTTCTGGGGCGAATAATAACCCCTTCTGGAAGCATCCGTTCCACAGTATCAATGATCCAGTCATCCTCCCCATGAATTAGTGGCACCCCACTCATGGACCCATCGCCCAAAAGGACTCCAAGCAGATATGGGTGGATCACATAGCTAGGCTGAGGGTTCAAGTGGATTGGGTCCACCATCGGAATATTCCACATCCTAGACTGACCATTTGCCCCATATCGCAACTGGGAAGCGAGTAAATCAGCGGTTGACATATCCCGCCATCCATTCCCTCGGGCTAAGTCATTGGGTGACTTAACCGACCAAATATGGGCAGAATCACAGACGATGTCTGTTCCATCGGAAAATTTGACCCGATATGTGTCTTGAATACCCCTTTTAAATACCGCAGTTACAGAGTGCGATAGGCCATCTTTTCCAATGATTAGATCGCCCGTCTCTACTGATCCGATTGAGACCCATCCATCGGGGCTCAATACCTTGGTTGATGGAGGTAATCCCTTCCCCAGCCCACAATCAGCGAAGATGGCAGCGCGGCCCCGTCGCAACGCCCACTTCACGATGTCCCGCTGAAACGGGAACAGCATTGACGGCGGTTCGGCAGGGTTGGGCAGTCCAGTCGGCACAGCCCGGATAGCCTTGGAGTCCAGGAATGATGCATAGTCGCTCATGCATCCAACCGCCTCTCCAGCCGCGCCAACTTCGCGGCGACGGCCGCATCCACATCCTCTGCCCCGAAGATCAGCCGCAACTGGCCGCACATGATGGTCATGTCGGCAATCTCTCCGGCCACGTCCTCATTGGTGCAACGGCCCCGGCGATGGTGCTGGAGGGCCTGGATCAGTTCGGCGGCTTCCTCTACGGCCATGTCAATTTGGGAGGAGTGACCCCAAATGGATAGGGCAGCGAGATATATGGATTCCAATGAATATTTCAATCCTGGTTGGCTCATTGTTTCACCACGAATCCGAGGGAAATCATGAGCAAAAATGTACCCCATCCCGCGAGACAGAAGAACGCTAATTTAAGCAGAGCGTTGAAGTTTTCTCTACTCCATATGAGAGCAAAGAACCAACACATGATAGTCATGGTGGTGAGATAGGGGATCATTGTTTATCCTCCGGCCTCATGTGGGCCGCGCCAATGACAGAGTGTAATCCGCGAGATCGATGTGTCAACCCAGAAATCACTGAGACTTTGTATCAATCGTCCGCTCAAAAAAAGTTTCCAGCTCGAAAGATTTTTCTTGACAGGCGCTTGGTGAGGGATTACCTTGAATGTCAGAGAGCAACCCTGATCGTTGACAAGTCCTAAAAGGACACACCAAATGACTGGAGGAAATAAACCGTCGAACCATGCCGATCCCGCCTTACTGAACTTGGCACTAGACTGTAAATCTAGCGTGGGCAACCATAAGGGGGTTTGATTCCCTCGGTCGGCACCAATTTTCCACGTCCCAGACTTCGCAAGTGGATGCCAGCGCCATGGGATACGGGCGATCTGGCCCTGTGATGCAGAGTTATCGGAAGACGCCACGGCACAGTTCGGAATCCTCAGCACCGCCGTTGACAGGCCGGAAATAAGAGACGGCCAACCCAATATGGCACACAACCCGCCGCCTACGATTAGACGGCACACAGGAGACCGCAATGGCCGCCAAATCCAATCAGCCCCCGTCCTCCCGTAAGGCGCTCAATGGCCAGCCCAGCTTCGGCCAGGTCAACCGTTCCGCGCTGCACCTCACGCGGGCCAAGACGACCCCGATCAGCCGCACCGGCCAGAGCACGATGGGCCGGGTCAAGGCGCATGGGCAGCACTACAAGCACGTCTAGGCAATCCTCAACCCCTGCGAATCACCAGCTCTGCTATTGCAACCTGGACAGTCTTGGGCGGATAGACGGTGGGCAACCACGCCGGATGACGTAACCGGCTCCAATCACCGGATGTCCGACCATGAGCAATCCGGGAGGGAATGGAATAGCAGTAAAAGGGTCGCGACACCGCCCGCTGCCATCCGGATAAATTCGGGCCAGAGGACACCTAACTCGCGGAGTAGGCGCAATCCTGCGGAAACTGGCCCGATTCAAATCATACGCACGGCAAGCAGAAGGTATGCGCGATTTGCGACCGTAGCCCCAGGCTGCGAACCCTCAAGCCGACGCACGGCAGCGTGTGATACCCCATCCTGGGCAACGGCTAGCCTTGCTAACGTGCCCGCTGTATCCACTAGATGAGGCACGTGGACAGTCCCAGGATAACCCACCAGAAACAGACGGTGTATCCGTCGATTCCCACCGCGAGGCGAGGACAGAGCGAGAACCTGGTGGCCCCATCTGTAATACCAACGCCGGAAAGTGCAGCCAACAGGATGCGCCGAAGACATTCCAAAAATCACCTCCCACGAAAGGGGAACCTTGAATGTGTAATTTCCTTAGCGGCGTTGTCACCATCGGGAAACACCCGAAAATCCTCTGCCAGGACCTCATGAGCCACGACAAAACGATCACGGCCCTGAGACTAAAACCCGAGACTTACAGGGAGTGGGAATGGACCAGCGAGGATACCGGGGATTCGCTGGATGTGCGGGTGATCAAAGGGGAAGACGCCAACGAGTTCAAGAGCGCCATCCTGGCCCAGTTCCATAACAGGAAGGAAGCGGTTATCGAGTGCATCCGGCAGATGGCTAAGGGTGGCCGCAACTGCGACTATGACCTCAGTGGCTGCGACCTGAATGGCCTGACGCTCCCGACCAGCATCGGCGGCTCCCTCTACCTCCGCGGCTGCGACCTGACGGGCCTGACGCTCCCGACCAGCATCGGCGGCTACCTCGACCTCGGCGGCTGCGACCTGACGGGCCTGACGCTCCCGACCAGCATCGGCGGCTACCTCGACCTCGGCGGCTGCGACCTGAATGGCCTGACGCTCCCGACCAGCATCGGCGGCTCCCTCGACCTCCGCGGCTGCGACCTGACGGGCCTGAC
>Ga0316226_1000506_pt1 | contig 51653 bp, 35 predicted proteins | sample TBH18017metaG_FD_206009 | JGI IMG/M metagenome (GOLD analysis project Ga0316226, IMG submission 206009) | Freshwater microbial communities from Trout Bog Lake, Wisconsin, USA - TBH18017 | ecosystem: Environmental > Aquatic > Freshwater > Lake > Hypolimnion/Profundal zone | place: USA: Wisconsin...
CCTAATTGAAAATTCTATCCGCCCCCTGGCCCAAGGCCGTCCAACTCAAAGAACAGCCCCCCAGATTATAGATAGAACCCTGAAGACCTAAGACATGGGGTTGGTAGGGCGGATACTTTTATATCGAATTACTATACATCTCTGATCATGCAGAAGCATTTGAAAATATTGAAAAATTTGGGTGCAATTATATTGAACGCTCAAACTGGAGACTAAACCACACATCATCCCCTTTTGGTTTGGGGCTGAAAATGGGAACATTTGATAAAGAAAAGATCTTATTTGATTATACGGAATATAAAGCTGACTGGATGAAAGACGATAGTTTGCTGATGGCCGATAACAACAAAAATTTGTCAGCGCCACTTGTTTTTATACTTCGTCCTAAAATGGAATTTCCATGTTATCATTCTATTGACGAGATGCTAATGGACCATAAACCTGAGGACTTTAAAAAAAATCATATACATGAGAATGGAATTAAAACGCTAACATCATATAACATTTATATAAATACTGAGGTTGAAACATCCAAACTAATCAATTATTTAAACACAAATGGAATCAATATCAAAAAAGGTGAAAGAAATTGCATTGAACTTACTTTTGACCATGGAATTACTAATAAAGAAATTGATTTTAGCCTCAGACTTCCATTGAGAATAAAATATTAAATTTGAACATATTTTGTGCCCTAACGCACAAACAACCTTTAGGTACAATCAATTTTAAAAGCGGATTGTCATGAAAAAAAAAGCTAATTCTACTCGTAATTGGGATTTTCTTTATCAGCTTCACCAACGGTCAAAATTGGGAATGGCTTAATCCCAAACCTTCATCAAACATACCCTACTCAATTTGTTTTCCGGACCAGAATACCGGATATATCGCCGGAGATTATGGTATGATGGCGAAAACTACCGATGGCGGAGCAACATGGTTCATGCAAAACTCAGGGACATCCTGGGAACTTGAGTCGGTATACTTTCTCGATGCAAATACCGGGTATGCGGTTGGTGTGCATGGAACAATAATAAAAACGACGGATGGGGGCGCGACCTGGGTATCCCTGAATTCGGGCACATATGGATGGTTACATTCCATTCACTTTGCAGATGTCAATACAGGATATGTGGTTGGGGAAAATACATGCCTGAAGACAAGCGATGGTGGACAAACATGGCAGGTATTGAATTTGCCATACGGTAACCATTACCTTTATTCCGTTTGGTGTACCGATGCCAACACCTGCTATATTCTCGGAGATAGCACTGTACAAAAGACATCAAATGGAGGGGCAACATGGACATATACGCAGGTCGGCTATTCTGATAATTTTTATGCAATGAATTTTACAGATGTCAATACCGGGTTTATTGCCGGAGACAATGGGAGTATTTACAAAACTACAGACGCCGGGATTACCTGGAACCCTTTGGTTTCCGGAATTTCCAGCGGGTTAAAATCAGTTTACTTTCTTGATTCAAATACCGGTTATGCCGTTGGGGGTTTTACTTCAGCAATAACAATAAAAACTGCTGATGGCGGATTACATTGGACAACCGTTCAAGAAGATACAAGCTATAACATGAATAACGGCGTTTTCATTACATCCGCAACTACCGCATTTGTAGTTGGTTATGATATAAACAGCCGAAAACCCATCCTGCTTAAAACAGTCGATGCGGGTGCCACTTTCAATAATCACATTACAGGGATAACCTCCGGGTTGAATGCGGTTTCTTTTCCTTTGCCCAATACAGGCTTTACTGCTGGGGATAGTGGAACAATACTCAGGACAACTGATTCCGGCTTAAATTGGGAGAAAATAACCTCCGGGACAACAAAATCCCTGTACTCCCTTTCATTCCCATCATCTGTTACGGGATATGCTGTTGGCTCATCCGGAACAGTTTTAAAAACCACAAATAATGGTAATTCCTGGACAGATGTTTCACCAGGTTTACTCTATACATTTTCTTCAGTTGCTTTTATAGATGATATCAACGGCTGTGTCATTGGACAATACGGTATAATTCTTAAAACATCAGATGGCGGAACAAACTGGAACACCATTGAAGCAGCGGATGTCCATAAAAATCTTTACGGGATTAGTTTTGCAGGTAATGTCGGGTTTGCCGTGGGTAGTTATAATGATAATTCGGGAAATTATTATGAAATTATAATGAAAACCATCGACGGAGGAAGTACCTGGGTTAACCAGTCTTCAGGCTCCAGCCAATTGCTGCATTCTGTTCAAGCCCTGGACAACAATACTGCCTATGCAGTTGGAGAATCCGGTACTATATTAAAAACAACTAACGGGGGAACGACCTGGCAACAACTTTCATCACCAAGCAATGTCAATTTTTGTTCTGTTTTCTTCAGGACTCCTAATGAAGGATATGTAATAGGAAATACGGGACAGGCTTCTGAAGGTGCAATATGCCTCTTAACAATCGATGGAGGAATGACATGGTCTGTTCAAACCTCATTTTGCAGCGGGCTCTCACAAGTTTATATAACCGGCGATAACAAAGGGTTTTGTGTAGGCGCAAATGGGACCGTTCTTGGAACAGGGGACTTTCCGGTAGGCTTCAATTCAAAACTCCATGCTTCAAAAGCAGAAATGCACTTATATCCCAACCCGGCCTCATCTGAATTATACCTTGAAATTGCATCTGACATTAAAAACATTGTCAGTCAAATCACAGTTTTTTCCATTGACGGCAAAGAAGTCCTTCAAAAAAACATCTCCTCGTCCACAGGTGTAATCAATCTTAGCTCACTCCAGGATGGCATTTATTTCATTAAGGTAACAAACCAGGAAGGTGTTTTCAATGGTAACTTTGTTAAAAAATAGCTACATTCAAAATTGAGTACAGCAGGACTTTAGGCGCTGATCAGAAAGTCTTTATTGTAAATAGTCTTAATGTATATATTGAAAATTAATAATTTTACAGGCATCAACATATTGTTAAATTAACGATATCAAACATGGAAAAGGTAAATTGTAAAAATTGTGGGGCAAACAATCCTGTAACATCCAAATATTGTTCCGGTTGCGGGTATGAACTACCAAAAATAATAACTGAAATTCTTAATGAATCACCCCAACCGAAAACCACTGAGAGCAAAGACAAAAAGAAACCAAAGCTGGCAGTGTTGATTGGTATAAGTGTATTTATCCTTTCCTTCTACGCAGTTCAGCAAATTTTCTTCAAGGGGCCTTCGTATGACAAAGTCATGATGAAAGTTGCCAGTGAACTGAATAAAACCTGCCCGATTATGGTCGATGCCGAAACGAGATTTGACAATGCTGTTGCTCTTCCGGGCAATATTTTTCAGTATAACTACACCCTGATCAATATTGATAAAGCGACTGCAGATACATCAAGTATGAAAAATTATCTTGAGCCTTTGATTACAAACCAGGTTAAGACTAACCCGGAAATGAAATATCAAAGGGATCATAAAACAATAATGAAGTATTATTATAAAGATAAAAACGGGGCCTACCTGTTTATTGTTTCCGTAACTCCCGACAAATACCAGTAATTGCGAGCCATGAACACTCATTGCTGCCAAACACCCTGAGTGCATGGTTCGAAATACCGATCAATCTCATCCACAGACTAAGAGTAAGAAATGAAAAAATTGATTTTGCTGTTTATCTCAGTCGCAGCCTTTTATCATTCAGAATCACAGGGATGGCATTGGCTGCGTCCATTGCCTTCGGGGAATAACCTGCAAACGGTCTGCTTTGTTAGCGCAACAGACGGTTACTGCGTCGGCGATCATGGCACTTTTATACGGACCGATAATGCCGGGATAAGCTGGGAGCTCAAAATTACAGGGACTATACAAAACCTGCGTTCCTGCTGTTTTACAGATATTCTAACTGGTTTTGCGGTGGGTGATTCGGGGACGCTGATCAAAACCACAGACGGCGGAAATACCTGGACCAGGCAATCCTCAGGAACCTTCAACAATTTAACTTCGGTTTGCTTTCCCGGGGTGAACACCGGTTACATTACAGGTATGCATGGTACCTTTTTGAAGACAACAGACGAAGGGATGCACTGGTCAGCGCTAAATTGCGGGACTTCGGAAGACCTGAATTCAGCGTTTTTCCTGGATGCGGATACAGGCTTTGTGGTTGGCTCCAATAGTACAATGCTCAGGACCAATAACGGCGGCATCAACTGGATTCCCCAGAATGCGAACTGTTACCATGGGATAAATTCTGTTTACTTCACTGATTCCAATAACGGACATGCGGTTGGCGATTACACCTCAATTATGAAAACCAGCGACGGCGGGGTCACCTGGAGTGATCAGAGCCTTGGACTCACAAACACCTTGAAATCCATCTGGTTTACCAGCCCTGATGTGGGCTGGCTTTGCGGTATCGAGGGAACCCTGTACTCTACAACCGATGGCGGGATTACCTGGACCAGCCATTCTCAGGACGCCTCGTTATTTTTCAACTCGATCCGGTTCACCGACGCGAATTCAGGTTATGCGGTGGGGGATTTCGGGATTATTTTCAAGACTAACGACGCAGGGACCACCTGGAACAAGTACATGCCGGCGACCACCAACATGCTGCAGTCAATCAGTTTTTCTGACAGTACTGTCGGGTATGCTGTTGGAGAGCGTGGAACCGTTTTAAAAACCACGGATGGAGGAGCATCCTGGACAAATAAGTATTCGGGGAACCATTATTGTTTATATTCAGCAGTGTTTCTGAGTAAGGATACAGGGATAGTGGCGGGTGCGTTACTGAACGGCTTGTATGTCCCTGAATGGACCCTGATAAGTAAAACGACCGACGGAGGGGATACCTGGACCAATGTCAGCCCCGTTTCGCCCTATTGGTTAAACTCTGTTGTTTTTACCGATAAACATACAGGCTATGCCGCCGGCGGTGACCTTGTACAGCCATGGGGGGCTATCTTTAAAACAACGGATGGAGGGGATACCTGGAACATGATATACACCTACATGGATGCCTGGATATATTCACTGTATTTCACCGATTACCTTACAGGATATGCGGCCTGCGATTTCGGAGTTATCCTGAAGACAACCGATGGGGGAAACACATGGACTGAACTTACGAGCGGAACTTACGACAGGTTGTATTCCATATTTTTCACCGACGCGAATAATGGATATGCTGTGGGTGGCCTCCAGGGAGGATATGCAACCATGCTGAAAACAACTGACGCAGGATCGACATGGTTTGGAATTGATCCGGTAATTAACAGATGCCTGTATTTCGTCTGCTTTAGAAATGCGAACACAGGTTTTACAGGGGGTGAAAACGGCGTAATTTCAAGGACCGATGATGCAGGACTGACCTGGTCGGTGCAGAATTCAGGTACTTATAATGACCTGTGGTCGGTTTGCTTCACCGATACGGTAACCGCTTATTTAAGCGGGATAGGCGGTAGCATATTAAAAACTACCACGAACGGGGATATTACTGAAGGGATCAGTCATCATGAAGTGCAGGCTCAACCACTAAAGATCTACCCCAATCCTTCTTCAGACAAGGTTGTTATTTTGATGCCAGAACCTGTAATTAAAGCGCAGTTATCGGTACTTACCCCCGGCGGGAAAGAAGTTCTGAGAATGGCAGCCATCGGCACTTCCGTCCATGCTGATATCACAACCCTTAAGGATGGGATCTACCTTGTGAGGCTGACCTCTGAAAAATCGGTAAGGGTCGGAAAATTTATCAAGATCTGTGATGACATAAAATAAAGATTGAGATTTGATTATCTCGAAATTGATCATTCCTGGGGCATTCTCAGGCGACATAAAACTCAAGGCGTTGTAAGAATAACTATATCAGGGAACTCATATAAAAATAAGTACTCCAATGCTACATTTTATGAACGGCATGATAAGAAAAATGCTAGTAATTCCCGCCTTGATCCTGCTTATGTCAGTGCCCCTTTTTATGTTCGGACAAACAGATACTTCACCTTCAAAAGTGCGTGTACCTAAACACTATTTTTCGGCAAATCCATTGAACATCCTGCTTTTTCAGCAGATCGGGATTACTTATGAATTTAAACCGGGGATGATGGGTTACGGGCTCACAGCTGGGTACATTTATCCGAATAAACAGGAATACAGCAACTGGTTTATAGCCGGGCCTACTTCTTACGGCTCTCTTGGATATTATTCCGGTTTGTTTGTTGAGCCCCAGGTAAATATTTACCTTACAAAGCTGAAAAATCCCAAGCATGGGGGGATGATCTACATTGCAATAAAAGGAGTTTACAAGTATATGTATTTAGATTCGGTAGGCCGGATTGCCTGGGATACTCACGCTGACGACTATTACTGGATATACAGAAAGCAGGTTGATAATGTTAATATTTTCGGTGGTTTTGTCGATTTTGGGCTCAAGTTCGTTGCACGCCATTTCTTTTTTGATGTCAATCTCGGCCCGGGGATAATGTCTATTAATCATAAGATGGTAATTGCGGGAGAAGCTACCGGCCCATATCCGATCCATGAGATTAATCCTCCCCGATATGAAGAGTTGCATCAGACCTATCCAACGATTAACTTTACACTGAATTTCGGGTTTGCATTTTAGATCAGATAATAAATCCAAAAACATGCTGGCATGGCTGAAAACGAAATCATCAAACACTCGAGAAAAGCTTATGAAATCATTAAATCATCGGGGAAAAGTCTAAAGCATAAACTTTATGAGATCTTCATCGAAATTTTGATCATTGTCATTGCAGTGAGCATTTCAATCTGGTTCCACAACTGGAACGAGAGACGGCATGATAAACAGGAAGAAAAAGAGTTTTTCACCGGCCTGGAGAAGGACCTGCAAAGCGATGTAGAGAACATGACCAACAGCCAGAAATTATACGAATATACTTTGCATGGGATATCCTATTTTCTGAAATCACAGCATGACAGCAAACTTAACCAGGATAGCGTAATCAAATATTCGGATTGCTTCTTCAGCAGCACCGATCTTGACCCTCATATAGGAAGGTATGAAGGCTTAAAAAGCAGCGGCAGGTTTTCAATCATTGAAAATAAGGAATTATTAAACGATATCATTGAATTGCATGAGAGCATCATTCAAAGGATACAGGATCTTAATCAGAAATATTACCTGCACAACCAGAAAATAGCAAGCCTGATATCTCAAAATGCCGAATTAGCTCAAAATGGAATGGTGATCAATGCAGCTTCCGTTGCAAGCAGAAGCGACTTCAAGATTCTTATCGGCACCAGCGCGGGGCTGATAGTGAATAACATCATCCCCATCCACATAACAGGAATTAAAAAATGCAAGGAGATCATTGCCCAGATTGATAAGGAACTGAAATAAAAGAATTTAATCTTTGTGTCATGAAAAAAATTCCACTGCTTTTTATAGTTATCATGGCTTTGCCCCTGCTGACTACAGCCCAGTTTTTCCAGGTCATTAATTTTGACGACGGACAAAATATGAATTTTCTGAACATTGACCATTCTCTTCCCGCAAATGTCTGGCAAATCGGGAAACCCCAAAAACCATTTTTTGATTCAGCGTATTCAGCTCCGAATGCAATAGTTACGGATACTATCAACTCTTACCCGGTTAATAATTTATCTGTATTTTATCTGTATCTGCCGGATGAATGGGATGCCCTTGGCCAGATGTTGCACTTTCGTTATAAAATAAACTGTGATACGCTAACAGACTATGGGCTGATCGAATTCTCACTTGATAAAGGTCTCACCTGGCACAATCTTTTATCCGAGGCAAATGCCTATCAGACTCAATGGAACATTCAGCTTGCCTATCCTCCATATACAGTATTGTTTAATAACAATGACACTGTCAATCCTTTTACCGGAAAAAGTTCAGGCTGGTACACCTTCAACATGCCTTTCGGGTTTTATTTTTACCCGCTTGGAACTGATACCGTGTATTACAAGCTTTCATTTCACAGTGATGGAATTCAAACCAACAAAGATGGGTGGATGATGGATGATCTGCTTATTGCCGATCTTTATGAAGGTGTAACAGAGAATAATTCAGACTGGGCAATTTCAGCTGAACCCAATCCATTTGTACAGGATCTTAATCTGAACCTGAAATCCATTAAACTTCAAAACCCAAAACAGGAATTTACCTATGAAATATTTTCGGCCCGGGGAGAAAAAATAACAAGCCGGAGCTTTTACGGAAACAGAGTAAAAATTGAAGCTCTTGAGAAATTCGCAGCCGGTGTGTATTTCCTGAAAATCAGGTCAGATTCTGTGATGATAGGCACCAGGAAACTTATTAAAATATGATATATGAAAGAGTTTATAATCTGACGGCTATTAACAAGGAAAACAAGCTAACAAACAGAAAAATAATCAGCTGCCCGTAAACTGCGGTTACATTGAAACGCTTCCGTTCGAAAATTCAGTCTTTACGGTTATGTAACCAGGGTAGGATAATATGGTTGTACCCACGAGGATGCTGGGTTTGAGTTTCACTTTGAACCGCGTTGGCACATGGCTTACACCTGCAAGGTTGAACCCGAAATTAAGGATTGCATCCATGGATTTCCCTTTTAGGGCCTGCTTCAGGTCAGTATTTAACGGTACTGATATCACTGCGGATGAGGACGGGGGTATTGTGATGGCTTGCATGTAAGAGCCGGCAACCATCTGGATATCATCGATGAAAATGATGTACTCTATTCCGTTAATGCCTGCAGGAGCGGGATTGGGGTTTTTGACTTCAATATTCAGGGTAAGTGATAGCGGAAGTTCGGGCTGTGTGATGGCTCCCATGATCATAGCGAAATCGGCGATCCCAAGATCTTTCAATGAAGCATAGGCATCGACCTGAATGCCAGCGATCTGGATGTTCTCGGCTGAGACCAGGCGGAACTCGCAATTCGCTAAGTTGATGGCGGTTTTAGCCTGCTTTGTTACATCGCAGGATGCCATGACGGTTAACAGGATCACAAGGAGGAAAAGCCCATGGAATATCTTAGTTTTCATGCCGCAAAATTAGGTATTTTAGCATTCCCATAAATCCGCTGCTTAAATGCGACGTTCGGTAAGCTGTACATTAGTGTTGTTATTATGCCTGCTTATTGCGGGAAATGCCATCAGCCAGCCTCATAAAAAATCAAACAGGAAGCCGAATTTCATCATCATCCTGGCCGATGACCTTGGTTACGGGGAAACGGGAAGTTACGGGCAAAAGATCATCCGCACTCCTAATATTGACAACCTTGCTTCCCAGGGGATGAGGTTCACCGATTTTTACGCTGGCAGCACGGTATGCGCTCCATCACGCTGCTGCCTGATGACCGGCATGAACACCGGGCATTCGCAGATCCGCGACAACCTCGAGATAGGCAAGTGGGAGGAATACCTCGGGCAGATGCCGCTTGAACCAAATACTTTCACACTTCCGCTTATGATGAAACAGGCGGGATATAAAACAGCCTGCATCGGCAAATGGGGACTTGGAGGACCGGGTTCAACAGGGGTTCCGGGAAAACAGGGTTTTGATTTTTTCTTCGGATATCTTTGCCAGAGGCAGGCCCACAACCATTATCCATATTACCTCTGGTACAACAATAAAAAGTTCATCACCGGTAATCCCGACTTCAGCCCTCACCAGAAACTTAGCGGCGATCCGAAGGATCCCGGGAATTACATGCAATACCAGGGTACAGTTTACGCCGAAGACTTGTTTACCGAAGAAGCGCTTCATTTCATCAGCTCCAGCAAGGATTCTGCTTTCTTCCTGCTGATGAGCTACACCCTCCCCCACCTTGCATTGCAGGTGCCTGAACACTACCTCGTACAGTACCCTGAACTGATGGACGACAAACCGTATACCGGCCAGCTGGGATACCTGCCTGTTTTTCACCCTCATGCAACCTATGCAGCCATGATCAGCGCCCTGGATGATGCAACGGGAAAGATACTCAAGGCGCTTGCCGACAACGGACTGGATTCAAATACCTGCGTGATCTTTACCAGTGATAACGGGGCCACCTTCAGCCTGGGCGGGGCCGATCCGGGCTTCTTTAACAGCAACGGGATCTTCCGCGGAGGAAAAGGCGGGTTGTATGAAGGCGGGATCAGGGTTCCCTGTATAGTGAAGTGGCCAGGAAGGATCAAAAGCGGTGAGGTTTGCTCAATCCCTTATGCTTTTTGGGATATCATGCCAACCCTTGCGCAACTTGCACATATAGAATCCCCCTCAGATATTGATGGAATCTCCTTCGCACCTGTTCTTACGGGAGGAAAAAATCCACCCTCTCACGAATTTCTTTACTGGGAATATGCCAGCACAGGAGGTAATGTTGCGATAAGGGCAGGTAACTGGAAACTTTTACGTAAAGAAATGATCAAACAGCCGGGTAGAATCTCCGAGTTGTATGATCTCTCTGTTGATCCGGGTGAGAATTTCAACGTGGCAAACGAGCATCCCGATATCGTCAGGAAACTGAAACTATACACCAAAACACGTATCCCCTCATCCAAAGCTGAGTGGGATTTTATACACAACTGAGGTAGCGAGGTAGCGAGAAGCAAGGTAGCGAAAAATTTTAAAATGTATTGCCGACTGCTGACTGCAGACTTCCGACTTCTAATTTCGCTACCTCGCTTCTTGTCTAGTATTCATCCCAGCTCTTGATCTCAATATCCTCCATCTTAAGAAGGCAGAATGCCATGATGAAAGCGTTAGCCAGGTTGGCGTTGGTGATGAGGGGAATATTGAAATCAACTGATGTTCTGCGGATGAGGTAATCGTTGTTGAGCTCGGTACGTGAGAGATTCTTGGGAATATTGATAACAAGGTCAATCTTGCGTTCCTTGAGGTAATCGACGATGTTCGGCTTCAGGTCTTCATCCGGCCAGTGCAGGACAGTTGATTGAATATCGAAAGATTTGAGAAACTCTGCAGTACCCGGTGTTGCATATAAATTGTAACCCAGTTCAGCCAGTTTGCGGCATCCCTCTAACAGGGTGGTTTTAGCCTTTGCCGGCCCGGTTGAAAGCATGATATTCTTCCCGGGGATCCTATATCCCACGCTGAGCATTGATTTAAGAATGGCCTCGTAGAACGTATCGCCAATGCAGCCGACTTCCCCCGTTGAAGCCATATCGACGCCCAAAATGGGATCGGCTTTGCTTAAACGTGAAAATGAGAACTGTGGAGCTTTAACCCCGATATAGTCAAGGTCGAACAGGGATTTATCGGGTTTTTCGAACGGCAGCCCGAGCATGACCTGGGTTCCTATTTCGATCAGGTTTGTCTTCAACACCTTGGAGACAAAGGGAAAGGAACGGGAAGCGCGGAGATTGCATTCAATGACCTTGATGTCGTTGTTCTTTGCAAGGAACTGTATATTGAAAGGACCTGTGATATTCAGCGAGTCGGCAATATCGCGGCTGATGCGCTTGATCCTTCTCACCGTTTCTATATAGAGTTTCTGTGGAGGGAAGACGATGGTTGCATCCCCTGAATGCACCCCTGCAAATTCAACATGTTCCGAAATTGCATAAACCACGATCTCTCCTTTACGGGCGATGGCATCGATCTCTATCTCCTTGGCTTCCTGTATGAATTCCGAGACAACCACGGGATGTTCTTTCGAAACTTTTGCAGCAAGTTTCAGGAAAAATTCAAGTTCGTTGATATTCGAAACCACGTTCATGGCAGCCCCTGACAATACATATGAAGGCCTTACCAGGACCGGGAATCCAACTTTTTCGGCAAATTTGAGGATTTCATCCAGGCTGGTGAGTTCCTGCCAGCGGGGCTGGTCTATCCCCAGCTCGTCGAGCAGTGTAGAGAACTTATGCCGGTCCTCGGCCCTGTCGATATCGATTGGGGAAGTGCCTAACACATGAACCCCCTGTGCATGCAGCCTCAAAGCGAGGTTGTTCGGGATCTGTCCGCCCATGGAAATGATCACACCGGCCGGGTTTTCCAGGGCGATGATATCCATCACCCTTTCAAAAGAAAGTTCGTCAAAATACAACCTGTCACAGAGATCATAATCGGTGCTTACCGTTTCGGGATTATAGTTGATCATGACCGAACGGTAACCAGCCCGCTGAACTGTCATCAGGGCATTCACGCTGCACCAGTCGAACTCGACCGAACTGCCGATGCGGTAGGCTCCCGAACCAAGGACTATCACTGATCTTTGCAGGGATGAAGCATCTGCCGCATAATCTATATCATGTTCATTACCGCCATAGGTGAGGTAGAGGTAATTGGTCACTGCAGGATACTCTGCGGCAAGGGTATCGATCTGTTTGACTGCAGGCAGCACACCCCGGCTGATGCGGTGTTCCCTCACCCTGAGCATATCCCTGCCAACCTCGGTTTTATCGTGTTTCAGGATCAGCCTCCCTATCTGGAAATCGGAAAATCCAAGGCGCTTGGCCTCTTTAAGGAGCTCATCGGGAAGCGCCTCAAGGCTTTCGATCTTCGAAAGCCCGTGGCTGAGGCGGATGATATTCTGAAGCTTATACAGGAACCATCGGTCGATGCGGGTAAGCTCCCATATCCTGTCGACCGTTAAACCCGCTTCCAGCGCTTGAGCGATAACAAAGATCCTCATGTCGGTGGGCTCGGTAAGTTCGGTTTCAATGTCCTCCACTTCGAGGTCCTTGTTTCCCACAAAGCCGTGCATCCCCTGCCCTATCATCCGAAGTCCTTTTTGAATGGCCTCTTCGAAAGTGCGTCCGATGCTCATGATCTCTCCCACAGATTTCATGCTTGAGCCGATCTGTTTTGAAACCCCGCTGAATTTTCCAAGATCCCAGCGAGGTATCTTCACCACGATATAATCGAGAGCCGGTTCAAAAAATGCTGAAGTGACGCGTGTCACCGAGTTTTTCAATTCATGAAGCCCGTATCCCAGGGCGAGTTTTGCGGCAACAAATGCCAGGGGATAACCTGTAGCCTTGGAAGCAAGAGCCGAAGACCTCGACAGGCGGGCATTTACCTCGATCACACGGTATTCTTCCGAATCAGGGTTCAGGGCATACTGGATGTTGCATTCGCCTACAATTCCCAAATGCCTGATGACCTTGATGGAAAGATCGCGAAGCTTGTAATACTCGGCATTGGTAAGGGTTTGAGAAGGAGCCACCACTATGCTTTCCCCTGTATGTATACCCAGGGGATCGAAGTTCTCCATATTGCAGACCGTGATGCAGTTGTCGTGGCGGTCGCGCACGACCTCGTATTCTATTTCCTTCCATCCCTTGAGCGATTCCTCGACGAGGATCTGGGGTGAGTAAGAGAAAGCTTTTGCAGCCATGACCTTCAGTTCATCTTCATTCCCGCAGAAGCCGCTGCCTTGTCCGCCAAGGGTGAAGGCTGCACGGATAATGATGGGGAACCCAATCCTCGAAGCTGCTTCAACCGCCGCCTCAGTTGAATCAACCGCAAAACTGGCAGGGGTTTTCACTCCAATCTCAAGGAGTTTCCCGACGAACCTTTCCCTGTCCTCGGTATCTATGATGGTCTGCACCGGGGTCCCAAGCACTTTCACATTATGCTTTTCGAGCACACCGTTCTTGAAGAGGTTGACACCGCAATTCAAAGCGGTCTGACCTCCGAACGACAATAATATCCCGTCGGGTTTTTCCTTTTCAATGACCCTTTCAACGAATTCAGGAGTGACAGGGAGAAAATAAACTTTATCTGCTATCTCTTCGGATGTCTGAATGGTGGCTATGTTCGGGTTGACCAGAACAGTCTGTATCCCTTCCTCCTTCAGCGCCTTCAGAGCTTGGGATCCCGAGTAATCGAATTCGCCTGCTTCGCCTATCTTGAGGGCTCCCGAGCCGAGGATGATCACCTTGCGTATATTGCTGTTCAAAATGTTTTCCATCAGAGTGAGCCTCCTTTATCCATCAGTTTGTAAAACTCGTCAAACAGGAACCTTGTATCATTGGGGCCTCCCGAGGCTTCGGGATGAAACTGGGTCGACATGAAAGGCTTCGTTTTATGCCTTATCCCCTCGTTTGTTGCATCGTTGAGGTTGATAAAATATGGTTCCCATGCGCTGCCCAGGGTTTGATTATCCACTGCAAACCCATGGTTCTGGCTGGTTATATAAGCCTTGTCGGTACCGACTCTCAGCACTGGCTGGTTATATCCCCGGTGGCCGTATTTAAGCTTGTAGGTCTTTGCTCCACCGGCGATGGACATCAGTTGGTTGCCGAGACAAATCCCGAATACAGGCGTATCCCTCTCAAGCGCTTTTGCAACATGGCTGATGGTTGCCTCGCACATTCGGGGATCGCCGGGACCATTCGACAGTACCAGTCCGTCGTAATCCTCTTTGGTAAAATCATAATCCCAGGGGACGCGTTTAACAGTAACTCCCAGGTCGATGAGACATCGGAGGATATTGTTCTTCACCCCGCAGTCGACCAGGATCACTTTCTTGCCGGAGCCCTCATAAACCAGGGGTTTCGGAATACTGACACTGGCCACCAGGTTATCGATGTTCGGATCATAGAAATCAATTTCCCCTTCGGTGGGCGAGATCAGCTTGCCCAGCATGGTCCCTTTTTCGCGGAGATGTTTTGTGAGAGCCCTGGTGTCGATGCCGTACAAGCCGGGAATATTGTATTCGCGCAGCCAGTCGCTGAGACTTTTCATGGCATTCCAGTGGCTGTAATCTACCGAATAATCGGCTATGACGAGGCCTGTGATGTGCACATGGTCTGATTCGAAAAATCGTGAAAGCCCGTTTTCGAAGCGGTCGCGGGGCACTCCGTAATTCCCGATAAGGGGAAAGGTCAGCACCAGGATCTGCCCTTTGTATGATGGGTCCGTCAGGCTTTCGGGATAACCGGTCATGGCGGTGTTGAACACCACTTCACCCGCAACGGACCGGTCGGCGCCGAATTGCGTCCCTTCAAGCCTGGTACCGTCATCGAGGACCAGGTAGCTTTTATTGTTCATTCCATGCGAGTTTAATAAATACAGTTTCAAACGGGGCGATCGTGAGATCCCCCTCTATAGCTCTGATCACTTCACCCGGGGCATCGAGCAGGTATGCCTTAATATTATTTTTGTCTGCGGATGGGTATGTTCCGGTGTTTCCAAGCAGGGTGAGGGGATTGAAGCTGGTGGATTTACCCGCGGTTTCACGGAAGTTAAAAATCACTGCATCTTTGCCTGTGGCAGGGATGGCGTTTACCAGCAGCAGGTTTGAAGGGGTGCTCCCCATCAGGGCTGCCGATGCAGGTTTGCCGTTGTCTTTCCCCGCCGGGAGTACTCTTGAAAGCACAGGTATGCGGGAACCCCATGCAAAGCCGGCGGCTTCCTCCCGTGAGACAGAAGGCGCTGAAGTGATGATGTAAGTCCATTTAAGTTCCCCTTCCTGGCTGGCAAGGAAGTTGGTGGTCCAGTAATTGTTCAGCACCCAGGAGTATATCACTGGTTCAGGCTTGCTTACAACCGGCATAAATTTACCGATATTGAGATGGCCGAGCTGAACAACAGGGATCTCGGGGGAAACAAAGACCAGGCCACAGCTGTCATCCTCAATTGAAATATAATTCTGAATCCCCTGCCAGTCGGTGGCTGAACCGTTGATCTGGTCCTTACCTGCTTCCACGGTTGCCCCTGCGACCTCATACAATATGCGGTTCTCCTTTTTCATGTTAAAAGGAAAGGAGATGTAAACACCCTCGGGGTCAGTAACTGCAAGCTTTACCATTGAATACCTGAACTCGATCTGTTTGGATTGCCTGTAAAGCCTGATCTCGCATGAGATGCCTTCTTCGCCGGCACAGCCCGGGAGTTGTCCTCTCAGCATCACTGCAGTCCATACCGGGCCTTCGGTTACAGCCGTAACCCTTACCTTTTCCCAGGTCCTGCGGTGGCATTCATCGAGATGCCTGTTGCTTATCTGCTCCCTGTTGGTCCCGAGGGTTTCGTAGATGAATTCCCCGAAGCCGTATTCCGCACTGCTTTTCACCAGTTCGCGCCCGGCCTGCTTGTCGTAAAGGCTGATGATTTTACCGCTTGAGGTATCTATTCTAAGCACATACCATTCATTTTCTAGCTTACCTTTAAACCTTTGAATAGCAGGCTGTTTTACCGGGTCAGGCGTGACTTCAATATGATATGATCTGTAACCCATGGGAGGGACCTTCCCGGCAAAGAGGGTCCAGTAGCTGCCCTCGGCCCTTTCGCTCCAGGTCTGTGCGGGTATTTCCTTACTATCCTGGTCGAGTATCCTGAACTGCCTGTCGCCGGGCAGCAGCTGGTGGTCAATATACAGGTTCACGTAAGCATCCCGGTTCCGGTTCAGGGTGTTGATCACCGCGATGGATGCCTGGTTTTTATATGAAGGCAGGTGCCCCTGTATCTTTCCCATGACTTCTTCCCTGAGTATCCTGTTCTTCTTGACGGCTTCCCAGGTGTAGCTGAGCTTCTCCCCAAGCTGCACCACACTGTTTTCGCAAAGGGGGTCGGAGATGCTTTCGGCAGCCCCGAAGGTATGTTCATCGTAAAAGGCAAGGTCTTCGGTGATCTGGTTATGAAGTCCGTCAACATGAGGGCCGGTCTCCTCACCAAAAATAGCCGCCATGGCCATCAGGCCGTTATTTGCGATAAAATCGGCATGAGCCATACGAGTATAAGCGGTTGTCAGTGCTGCAGATCCGAAGCCGTCGATCCACCAGTCGGGCCAGGCGCCATGAATAACAGGCAGCTCTTTCTCATGCTTTGCTTTTACATCCCCGAGGAATTCCGAGATGGTCGCAAGCCTTAACTGAGGCCAGAGATAAGTCTCATTCCATTCCTTCACAATTTTGCATGCAATGGTTGAAGGAGGTGAGTTATCGGTCATATACCCGCTGAATTGTATGGCGTATTCATTGAAGGGATATCCTTTGCTTTCTATTTCGGAGAGATGCTGCAGCAGTGATTTTTCAAGCGCTTCAACCGAACTTATGATCCCCATGCCGTTTCCCCACATATAATGCTCGGGACGGTTCACGATGATCCTCTTGCCCGACGGGCTTTCCCATAAAAAGGTGGTGGGGCGGTCAAAGGGTTTGAGAGCCCTGTCGGTATTCTGCCCCATGTTAAGGAAACTTACTCCTTCGCCGCTGAGGTAATCGGCAAGGCACCAGGGTACTCCGTTGATATCGTCCTACATGGCCGTCTTCACTTTGAAGCCCTGGGTCCTGAACCAGGCACCAGGCTGAAGTGAAGCGGCTATGGTAGGTTCATCCCCCAGGTCGGATGAATTGAGGTATAATGCGGTAAGCTCTATCCTTCCTTCGGCAGCCCTGCGTTTCAGTCGTTCGACCTGTGCAGGGGGACGGGTCCTGAGGTATTCATTCACAGCCCATGAAGTTTCGCAGGTCCACCTGAACCTGGCATCATCGGGCAGGGAATCGGTCTGGTCGCAATAGTCGAGCGCATAATCGATATACCTCAGGTGTTCGGGCAGTATCTCGGTCTGGGGGCGGGTGTATCCTATATCGGTATGCGTATGCTGCACAAAATAGATCTTCCAGGGCTTGACGGGTGAAAGCGCAATCTCCTTTTCCAAAGTGGGCTTACCATCAAAAGTGATCTTCACAAGCTCTTTAGAAAGTCCTTTGGTAACCGGGAACTGCAGGAGAAAGGAATTATAGCCTGGTTCCACCGTGACCTTCTTAACAATTCCGCCCGATTGCTGAATGGTTGCTTTAACAGGATCACCCAGCCGGACCACGGTCAGGTTCACGCAATATTTCCCGGTATTGTCCGGCCCCCTGAGGATGGTCTGTTGCTGGACCAGGGAGATCTTTTCCTCCACTCCCGACTCGAAAGTCATATACCAGGTACGGCTGTTTGCCGATTCCCCCACCACTTTGATGACCTGCCTTTCTCCTTTTTTTATGTATGCGGATGGCAGTGTAAGAAAGGCATAACCCATGGGATCGTCGTATTTATCGAGCATGGTGGTCCTGAAAGTAAGTGAAGCTCCTTCCCTGCCGTTTACCGTCAGGTCTTTCTTCTCAGAAACAACAGGATTGGAAAATTCAAGGCAATACTTCCCGTTTACATATAGCCTGTAAGTATGTGCCAAGGGATTGGCATCTATCCCGAACATCCATACAAATTGAACTTTACCGGCACTGAGGTCATCGGGAACCTTTTCGGTTTCCCATTCGATATACCTGCTTGAATCCACCGAACGTAGCAGCAGTGAGTTCTGAACCTCCGGATCGGGCGAATGATACCCGAAACCGCCTCCTTTAATTGAATGCTCCCATCCTTTGAAAAACCGGGTATTCACTGCCTTTGCTGAAAACCCTGTGACAGCAAAGAGGAGCATGAATGCGAGAAATAATTTCCGGGGTTTATTCATGGAACAGCATTTCTTTCTTTACCAGTGTTTTAGGCATACCCGGGCTTTCTATATAAAGCTCCAGCCCTGCCCCCCCGGTGCGCTGCAGGTATTCAACCCTTATCGCGTGATACCCGGCATTCAGGCCCAGTTCCACACTCTTTGCTTCCATGGAATGAAGCCCGTCATGATTGATCATGACCCTCTCGTCAAGAATCAGTTTGCTGCCGTCGTCGGATACCAGGGTAAGTTTGTACATCGCGCGTTTCGGCACCTTGATGAAACCGAAAAAATACATTGCAAAATTCTCATTACGCTTTTTCGGCGCAAGTGTCAGGGTGTCGACCACCCCGAAATACCATTGCTGCAGCTTTTTAAAGTTGGGGATATTATCCCATTCACCTTCAAAATAACGGTAAGCAAGCCCCGGTTTGAGATCCGAAACAGCTCTTGCCGCATTCGGTGTGTATAGTTTGAATTGCTTACTGCTGGTCCCGCTCACAGGCTTGCCGTTCCTGAAACATCTTGCATTTACATAAGCGGGATAATACAGGTTGAATGGTCCTTTATAGAAGACTCCACCCGTATCAACCTGCCTCACGGTATCGCTAACCCTGAACCTGATCTCGACATTGGGGCGGTCTGAAGCCAGCATTACTTTTACTGAATCGACAAGGCCTGAATAATCGCAAATAATCGTTGGCGGATTGTTAAAATCACGGGGGCCCTTGAAATCCAGTACGATTACGGAATTAATGGTATCGGGAGGATTTTTTGGCAGCGTGAGAGTGATCGCATCATTAGTCTTGCTGAATGCCAGGGCGGGATGTTTTGGATCGGATAGTATATATGCCTTGTTCAGTTTATTCATGCATCCTTCGACGACCAGCTGCCCTTTGGCCGGCCAGTTAAATACATGCAGGTAAAGCCTGAACCCATTCTTCAGGTTTTTCATGGTACAACGGCCCCAGGGGGTTGAGGTGAAGGGGCTGGCCTGTGTTCCGTAAATGGATTCCGAATTGAGATCCATCCACCGCCCCAGGCCTTTGAGCCTGTCGATACTTTCACCGGGGAAAGTTCCCAGGGAGGTAGGGCCGACGTTCAGGAGGTAATTTCCTCCCTTGGAAGCAATATCGGCAAGCATCCTGATGATCTCTTTCAGGCTTTTGAAATTCTTGTCATGGCTGTTATAACCCCAATGATCGTTCATGGTCATGCAGGTTTCCCAGTCCGCCCCGGGCAGGCCGGTCGGCGGGATCTGCTGTTCGGGTGTGCCGAAGTCCCCTCCGAACATTCCCTGTTTGGTCATCCCTTCCATATCGAGCCTTCCTGCTCCCACCCTGTTGTTGATGATGATATTTGGCTGCAGGCTTCTGACATAATTATACAGGTCCAGGCCACGGGTCTGGTTCCAGGTCGATTCCCATTCTCCGTCAAACCAGAGCACGCTTATATCTCCATACTGGGTCAGCAGTTCTTTAAGCTCGGCTTTCATGTAAGAAACATACTTGTCGTAGTCGGCATCGCCGATCGCCCGGTCCTTTTCCCATTCCCTCCTCGGAAGGTAATCGGGATGATGCCAGTCCATGATCGAATAATAAAAACAAAACTTCAGTCCGTATTTTTTACAGGCAGCCGAGAGTTCCTTCATCGGATCCCTCCCGAAAGGGGATTTCATGATGTTGAAATCCGTTTGTTTAGTATCGAACATGCAAAACCCGTCATGATGTTTCGAGGTGATCACGATATACTTCATCCCCGCATCCTTCGCTGCCTTTACCCACTCATCAGCATTGAAATCTACCGGGTTGAACTGGCTTTGGAATTTGTCATAGGTTTCAAGAGGGATCTCTGCTGAAGTGCGTATCCATTCCCCGTACTCGGTTTTTCCATTCCAGCTCCCGGCGGGGACCGCATAAAGCCCCCAGTGTATGAACATGCCGAAGCGGGCATCGCGCCACCATTGCATTCTTGAGTCATGCTGTGCAGGAGTTTCTTTCTGTGCAATCAGCCTCGTGATAAAACAAAAAGAAATCAAAATAAGGATCAATGATCGTTTCATTGGTATATTTGTTTTACGATTAAAAAATCTTTCGGGCGACTAAATTAAAAAATCTGACCTTTGGAAACCAAATTACCGCTGATGAAAAGGCTGCTTTGTTCATTACTTTTTATTCTTCTTATCAAATCTATGAACGGGGCGGTGGTTCTGCCTTCGGTTATTTCCGATCATATGGTGCTGCAGCAGTTCAGCTGGGTATATCTCTGGGGACGTGCCGATCCCGGCGAATCCATCACCGTGGTTACAGGCTGGAACAATAAATCGTCATCAGTCAAGACTGATCCGTCGGGGCACTGGGTTATAAGGATGTTCTCGGGAGGGCCGGGAGGGCCCTATACCATCACTTTTACCGGGACGAACAAAGTCGAGATCAGGGATGTGATGGTAGGCGAAGTCTGGATCTGCAGCGGGCAGTCCAATATGGAGTTTACTGTCAAAGACCTTGGAGGCTGGCAGTACTTCCCTGAGCTGAAGAAAAGGATAGACACCTCGCATTTGCAAAAGATAAGGCTTTGCACGGTAAAGAAACAGGTTTCACAATTGCCTTCCGACACCTGCAGTGCCGAATGGCTGACTGCGGACTCATCAACGGCGTTGAATTTCAGCGCTACATCCCTGTTCTTTGGACTCGAGATTTACAAGCAGTTCCATGTTCCTATCGGGCTTATAGTTTCTGCCTGGGGAGGGACCCCTGCCGAAGCCTGGACTCCTCTCGAATACCTTAAATACACTCCCGGCCTTGCTTATTACGTGAATCATCCGAACAGCCCGGGCTGGGATGCCTCCGCCCCATCAGCGTTGTTCAATGGCATGATAAATCCCCTGCGGAATTATACTATCAAGGGTTTTATCTGGTACCAGGGAGAATCCAACCGTTACGATGCCGACCTTTACGGTAACCTTTTTATAGGCATGATCAGGTCGTGGAGGCAATACTTCAGACAACCCGAACTTCCTTTTTACTTCGTTCAGATAGCGCCTTACGATTACCATGACTACGAAGAAGCCAGCGGTTTCCTTAGGGAAGCACAGGAGAAAGCGCTCTCAATCGAAAATACCGGTATGGCTGTGACCCTCGACATCGGGAATCTTAAAGACATCCATCCCAAAAACAAGCAGGAAGTGGGACGACGCCTTGCATTGCTCGCTATTACCAAAGCATATAACCAGGCAAACCTGAAGTCCTGGTCTGGGCCCGCATACTGGTTCTCCAGGCAGGAAACTGACAAGATACAGGTGTATTTTAAAAACAGTGATTTCCTTTATAGCAGGTCCGACCAGGTCACCGGCTTCAGGATTGCAGGAAGTGACGGGATATTCAGGCCGGCCATGGCGGTGATCATGGGAAATTCGGTAATGGTCAGCAGTACGGAGGTCCCCCGGCCGGAAAATGTGAGGTATGCTTTTCTGAATACCGATACGGCTTCGGTTTTTGACCGCTGGGGATTACCTGCAGGGTCCTTCCGCACCGACACCCTTCATGTCAACTACAGGGAAGTAGTGATTTCACCGGTCTTTGATCCTGTGAAAAAAAACTGGAAAGCGGGAATACGCTGTGCGGACAATACGGCAATAATCCGTTATACCACGGACGGAAGCACACCATCTGCTGCATCCGCGATCTGCTCTGATTCACTGAAGATAGAGTCGGGCTGCCATCTGACTGCAAAAGCTTTCCTTCAGGACATACCCTCTCTGTCATCCGCAGAGATAAATTTTATAAATCATGAGGCGCTTGGATGTAAAGCGGTTCTGAAAGATCAGCCTGACCGAAAGTACAGCGGGAATCAATATTCCCTGACCGATGGTATGAAGGGCAGCGAGAATTATTATGACGGGAGATGGCTGGGGTTCCAGTCGAACGACTTGCAGGCTGTTATTGACCTGGGACAGGAGAAACTGATTGGCCAGGTAAAGGTCAGTTTCCTCGTTAATACACCTTCTTATATCTTCCCTCCTGTTTCGGTAGAGTTTTATACCAGCGCCGACGGCAGAAGTTATGAGAAAGCAGGGGTTTTCAAACCTGAAGCTCCAGGTAAGGCTTCACTGGAAGCAAAACCCACTGTCATTCAAATCTCTTCCGATCCTGTGAACCGGCAGGTAAGGTATGTAAAAATTATTGCTGTAAATCAAAAAACCAACCCGCCCTGGCATTACGCAGCCGGGCAGAAGTGCTGGCTCTTTGCAGATGAGGCAGAGTGCGGGAAATAAGATATTATACAGTACGCGCTGCATCAGTGTGAGCTGGCCGCAACTCGACAGTATCGTCTCCGATTATACCATTGCTCGACAAGGGATCAGCATCGGTAAAATCCGTAAAAGTTCCCCCGACCACTGCTTTACCCATTTTCCAGATCGTTGTTCCTCCTCCATTACCCGGATGGGGTTTGTAACTGTTATCCAGATTGTAAATGACCTGGATTACATCAATGGGTCTTGTAACCGTAAGGTCAGGGACCTTTACTTTTTCATGCCGTGGAATTCCATTAACGTCAGCAAAATTAACTAACAGTGTTGCCATAAAAATTAATTTTTTGTTATTAAATCGTCTACTAAATTATAAAACATTCCATTAATTCTAATATTATTTGCCGTAAATATAAATAGTTATATCTTTGATTTGTAAATGAATTAATAATTTTCTCCATGTTTCGCCGAAATTATGCTATGCTATTGTTGGTGTTTGTGACTGTTTCTCAAATGCCTGCTGTAATGGCTCAGATAAGCCTGGACAATATTTCAGGATATTCATACCAGGTGAGGAACTGGCTTCCCGGGAACGGTGCCCCGGCAGGAGTTTATAATATTGCCCAGACTCCCGATGGCTATCTCTGGCTTGCCAATGAATTCGGGCTATACAGGTTCGACGGAATCCATTTTCTTAACGTAAACTTCTCGGCGCCAGGAATATTCAAATACCAGGAATGCAATGCCTTGTATCTTTCTCATGACAGCGCCCTGTATGCAGGCTTTCACAATGGCCTGATACTTAGATATAAAAACAATCAATGGAGCATATTGGATTCTGAAAAGGTGTTCCTCAATAAAACGATCAGTGTCATTTCTGAAGACAGGTCCCATGCGATCTGGGCCGGGCTCACGGGCAGCGGAGCTATCTGTTATGACAGGAGTGCATCCAGGGTTTACACCATAGCCGATGGTTTATGCGATAATGAAGTCAATGTGATCTGCCCGGGGGGTAACGGGGACGTCTGGATAGGCTGCGATAAAGGCCTTAGTTCAATAGGGAAGGATGGAATAAAGAATTACGGGCCGAAGGAAGGTCTGACCCACCAGAATATCAACGGATTATATTACGACTCTACAAATACACTCTGGATTGGTAGTGACGACGGCTATCTTTTTTATATGAAAAACGGGAAGATCAACCCCTGGCAGGATCAGCAAGGGAAGATCCATCATTCGATCAAGCAGATCACCGGGTATGGCAAGAACATGCTGGCCATAGCGACTGACGGACTTGGCATATTCTTCCTGAATACTCAGACTGGAAAAACAGAGCTGATCGACACAAGGAAAAATCTGTCATCCAATCTCGTACTGAGCCTTTTCAGGGATATGGAAGGAAATCTCTGGGCTGGCACAAGGGCATCAGGACTTTCCAGGATCAGGACGGTCCCCGTTCAGATGATCAATACGACAAACGGCCTGTCGGGCAACTGGATAACTTCCATAATACAGGCTGATGACGGAAGTATCTATGTCGGCAACACCGAAGGAGGGCTTGACAGGATCAGGAATAACAGGATTGAAAAGCTTGGGCAGAAACTTGGTATCGGGCGTTCCCCCGTTATTTCTATTGCAATTGATAAAGGAAATAACATTTGGGTAGGCAGCCAGAATGTACTGGTGAAATTTAACGGGACCTCTTCAGTGCGTTTTTCCCAGAAACAGGGTCTTACAGCCGGTGAATTTCATGCGTTGAAGGTATCGCGGGACGGGAATTTATGGGTAGGGACCAACCAGGGTATTTATGTAATGAAGGACGATAAGGTTGTTTCATTAATGACCACAAAAGAAGGACTGCCCAGCAACAGGATATTCTGTCTTCTTGAAGACCGCAAGGGGTATATGTGGGCCGGAACCCAGGACGGGGGGTTGGCGAGGATTAAAGACGGTAAAATAAAAGCATACGGGAGCGGTCAGGGACTCCCTGATAATGAAATTCTTTGCCTCCACCTTGATTCGCTGAATAATATCTGGATAGGTACCGCTTACAATGGTGTAGTTCACCTTAACCCTGAAACGGAAAAATTCACTCCGATTCAGTCTAAAAAGCTGACCTCCGTCATCGGCAAATCCATAGGATTTATTTTTGAGGACAGGTCGGCAAATATCTGGTTTGCCGGAAATGACGGAATTGCAGGCGTTAAATTCGATGTGCTTCAGAAACTTATATTAAAAAAGGACATTCCTGTGTACCTGCGCAGCATTGCATTTGATACCGCCATCGGCTTTAACGGTCTGCATATGGGACTTTTCCCGGGAGCCTGGAAAATGAAAAACGGGCAGTTCTGGTTGCCGTGCACTGGAGGAATAGCAGCTTTTGATCCTGAGAATTCACTGACCTGGAGAAGCAACCCTGTTCCCAAGATCGATTCGGTATTGATCAACAACAAGGCTGCATTAACCAGTGAAGTGTATGAAATCGGCGCCGGAATGGCACATCTTGAGATCCATTATACTGCACCTTCGTTTATTGCACCCGAAGATCTTTCATTCAGGTATATCCTTAAAGGGTTTGACCGTGGATGGGATACGGTGGGCAGCCGTCGTGTTGCCTATTACACCAATATTCCGCCGGGCGATTATGTATTCGAAGTACAGGTTTTCAAAAACCCGGGTGAATTATCCCAGGCAACGGCAAGTATCAGGATACGTGTTCTGCCTTTCTTTTACGAAACATGGTGGTTCATTATGATCTGGGTAGTTGCAGGCATTGTCCTGGCCTGGATGATCATTAAATACCGGATCCGGTATTTACGCGAAAAGGAACTGGAGGCATTGGTAGACGATCGTACCGAACAGATCAGGAAACTTAATGAGCAACTGGAACAGAAAGTCAGGGACCGGACCGCCGAACTTGAAACAACGAACAAAGAACTTGAAGCCTTTTCATATTCTGTCTCCCATGACCTGAAAGCCCCTGTAAGACGGATTGACCATATAACCAGGGCCTATATTGAGGACTATTTTTCGAAGCTTGACACCAACGAGCTCGATCTTCTGAAAAAGATCACTGAAGCTGCAGGATCAATGAATATCCTGATCGATGAACTGCTGAAACTGTCAAGAATTGTCAGGCAGGATATTGACAAGATGCAGATCAACCTCAGCGAGATGGCTGCGGAGATCAACCATGAGATCCGCAAGGTCAATCCTAAAAGAAATGTAAAGCTGCTGATACGCGACAATCTGTTGGATTATTGCGACCCCAAACTCATGCGGATCGTATTACAGAACCTTTTTGACAATGCCTGGAAATACAGTTCCAGGGTCAGGGATGCGGTGATTGAATTTGACCGTACCGTGAAGGATGGCAAAACAGTTTATTTTGTCAGGGATAACGGGGCAGGGTTCGACATGATATATTACGATAAACTTTTCACCCCCTTCCAGAGGCTGCATTCCGAAAATGAATTTACAGGCAGTGGGATAGGTCTGGCCACTGTTAAAAGAGTGATCCTGAAGCATGGCGGAAGGATCTGGGCCGAAAGCGCAGTAGGCGAAGGTTCCACTTTTTATTTCACCGTTGACCACGAGATCAGCAATCATTAATTGAATTAATTGTTCGAGGAGACTATGAGAAAAATCAGACTTCTTCAGGTTGAAGATGACGAAACCGATTCCCTGCTGGTCTTACGCCAGCTGAAAAAAGAAGGGTTTGACGTTGATTATGTCAGGGTAAAGACCAGGCCCGACCTGGAAGCGGAACTCGATAAAGGAGGATGGGATATAGTGATCTCCGATTACTCAATGCCGGGCTTCAGCGGACTGGAAGCGTTAAGGGTCTTTAAAGCCCGGAATCTTGACATCCCTTTCATCCTGGTGTCTGGAACTGTAGGGGAAGACCTGGCCGTTTCGATCATGAAAGAAGGAGCTGATGACTACCTGATGAAGAGCGCCCTTAGCCGCCTTGGACCTGCCGTGACCAGGGAACTGGAAGAAATGCAGTTGAGGATAGAGAAGAAACAGGCGCAGCTGGAATTGATCCAGGCCAAGCTGGCTGCTGAAGAGTCCAGCCGCGTAAAATCCTCCCTCCTGGCCAATATGAGCCATGAATTCAGGACACCGATGAACGGTATCCTGGGTTTCACCGAGATCCTAAGTTCAATTGTAACCGATGAGTCCCAGAAGGCCATGACCGGGCATATCCTATCATCGGCCCAGAGATTGTTAAAGACCCTGAATTCCATTATGACCTTTGCACAGCTCGATTCAGGGTATGTCCCGAACTCTGTGAATGTCAATCTTTCGGACCTGACAACACACTGTGTTGACAGCATCAGGGAACCTGCCAAAGAAAAAAAGCTTATATTGAAATGCGAAATCGAACCCTTCGTGTTCATTCATTCCGATGAGCACCTGCTGCAGACTTCCCTGTTGAATATCCTTGAAAATGCAGTTAAATTCACTTCGGAAGGCGAAATCGGGGTAATATTGAAAAAGAGCACCCTGCCATTCGAAAGATACGTCATCAGCGTACGCGACACTGGCATCGGCATTCCTGCCGAGAAACAGGAAATGATCTTCGACGAATTCAGGCAGGCCAGCGAAGGTTATAACAGGCCTTACGAAGGCAGCGGGCTCGGGCTGGCAATCACCCGGAAAAGTGCAGCCCTGCTTAACTGTAAACTTGAGGTCAAAAGCGAGGTAGGTCACGGATCCACCTTTACACTGAACATACCTGAAGAAGCTTTACAGGCCCCCGAACAAAAGGCAGCTTCCCCATCGGAGCCCCACGGGATACAGGCAAGCGGCAAACAACCTTATCTCCTGCTTGTGGAGGATAATGATGCTAATATCGATCTTGTTAAACTTTACCTTCAGAAAGGATATAAGCTCGACGTGGCCAAAGACGCGCTGACTTCAATCGATCTCACCAACAGGAATGCTTATGACGGGATACTGATGGATATCAATCTCGGACCCGGAATGGACGGGGGCGAAGCCATTGAGAAGATCAGGCAAAAACCCGAATACACTGACACACCGATCATTGCGGTTACGGGTTATACGCTTCAGCAGGAAAAAGAAGCCATAATTGCAAAAGGGGCAAACTATTATCTCGCTAAACCATTCAATAAAAAGCAACTGACCGGGTTACTCATGCAGGCCCTGGGAGTCCCGGTTAACGGATAAGCATTACCTGTCCCTTGTTGGAGATCCTGTCCTTACGACTGTTCGTTTCATAATAGATCATCCAGTTATAGACTTCCGGCGGGCATGGTTTTCCCTTGAATGTGCCATCCCAGCCTTCGTCAATCTTGTTTGATTCAAAGATGACCTGTCCCCAGCGGTCGAAGATCTGGATCTGGAACCGAGTTATGTTTTCCACAGGCAGCCCCAGTATTTTGAAGCTGTCGTTCATCCCGTCGTTATTAGGGGTGAAAGCGTTGGGTATGACCTGGTGTACAAATACCGTGACTGTATCATAAAACTCATCTCCTGCGCAGATCCTGGCATATGCGACATAGGTTGTGGTTTCCATGGGCGACACGATAAGTGTCTGATCTTCGGATATTTCTTCTCCCCCCTGGTACCAGCGGTAAATGAGCTTGTTCCCTGGTGTGAGAGGTTTCAGATCATAAGGAATCTGTACGATCTGGAAACTGTCGGCAGTGGCAGGAATATATTTCCAGGCTTGTTTGTTGGCCGTCCAGGAAGATGCGTTATGGCCCGGTACGGAGAAGCCTATATACCCGTTCCCATTCTGAACACCCAGGGTTGCGTTATTATTAAACCAGCTGCAAAACGGCTTTTTCATAATATGATTTTCAATGGTATTGCTCCCCTCGTAAAGAACAATCTGGAAGGTAGATAGCGAGTCCATGCAGTTATACATAGGACAGTCGCACCACATCACTATCAGGCTGCGCGAGGGCGCTTTCCCTATTGTCTGGTAGAAAATATAAGGGCTTCCAGCAGAGATGGGGATCAGGTCGCAGAAAGGTCCGAGGATGCAATTCTTGGGATTATAATCTGCGCTGCTTGGCACTCCGAATGGCTGGCGGGTTCCCTTTGCATTCGGGTTCGGGCTGAAACTGACCCAGCCGTTTGCCCCGATGTAAAACTGGGTGTATCTGTTGCCAAAAAAATTAAACTCAAAACCTATCGGGTATGGCCCCTCCACTCCGTCATCCGTAGTATTTATGCCAATACCGACCATCCCGTAGCTTGCAGTAAGGGTAACAGGGACCCCGGGATTGATGGTGTCGTCGACTCCGGCGCTGAGCTGGGAAAAGGAAGGAAAAGACAATAACAGGAGCAGGAAGATGAAGGTTACTTTTGTCATTGGAACATGTTGCAATGTACAATGTACCATGTACAAGGTACGAATAACATGGTATGATGTACGTTGTTTTGCAAAGATCAACAATTTGCCGGAAATTTAATACATTTGTAATTCAATCATAATTCATAACGCTTCCGGAATCATAAAAATTTTTACCATGAAAAAAGATACTGCACTTTTTAACATCATTAAAAAGGAGCTTCACCGCCAGAGCAGCGGGCTCGAACTGATCGCATCCGAGAATTTCGTAAGTGACCAGGTGCTGAAGGCAATGGGCTCATGTCTTACCAACAAATACGCCGAAGGCTATCCCGGCAAAAGATATTACGGCGGATGCCAGTTCGTCGACGAATCGGAACAACTGGCCATCGACAGGGCCAAGACCCTGTTCAATGCGGCATGGGCCAATGTTCAGCCTCATTCCGGCGCCCAGGCCAATATGGCTGTCCTGATGACGGTATTAAAACCCGGCGACACGTTTATGGGGCTTGATCTTGCCCATGGCGGCCACCTTTCACACGGGTCCCCTGTCAATTCATCCGGGATCTTTTACAAAGCCGTCGGATACCAGGTTGAACAAAGCACCGGTGTTGTCGATTACGACAAGATGGAAGCCCAGGCGCTGCAGGTAAGGCCTAAAATGATCATTGCCGGAGCTTCCGCCTACTCGAGGGATTGGAACTACAAGAGGATGCGGGAGATCGCCGATAAGATCGGGGCTATCCTGATGGCCGATATCGCTCACCCTGCAGGTCTTATTGCCCGCGGGCTGCTGAACGATCCACTGCCCTGGTGCCATGTTGTTACCACCACGACTCATAAAACTTTGAGAGGCCCCAGGGGAGGTATGATCCTGATGGGCAAAGATTTCCCCAACCCATGGGGACTTACGACCCCCAAAGGCGAGGTCAAAATGTTCTCACAGCTGCTCGATTCGGCGGTATTCCCCGGTGTACAAGGCGGCCCGCTGGAACATGTGATTGCTTCCAAGGCAGTTTCGTTTTACGAAGCGCTGACGGATGAGTACATGGATTATATCATGCAGGTAAAAAAGAATGCCGCCGTAATGGCAAAAGCCTTTGTTGACAAGGGGTATCATGTGATCTCCGGGGGAACCGACAACCACCTTATGCTGATCGACCTAAGGAAGAAGTTCCCCGCTATCAGCGGAAAACAGGTTGAGAATACACTGGTGCAAGCCGATATCACAGTAAACAAGAACATGGTGCCGTTCGACAGCCGTTCTCCTTTCCAGACTTCAGGGCTGAGGGTTGGCACACCAGCCGTCACAACCAGGGGCCTCAAGGAAAAACATATGCCGATCATCGTGGATATGATTGACGAGGTAATTTCTGATATTGAAAACGCAGATCTTATACCCAAAGTAAGAAAAAAGGTCAATGAAATGATGGCCGATTATCCTTTATTCGCATACTGATCCCGAAACAAACCATGAAAACCCTCTTTTTAGTGCGCCACGCCAAGTCTTCCTGGGATGCCCCCGGCTACTCTGATGAGTTACGCCCTCTCCTTGAGAAAGGTGAGAAGAAAACCAGGCTTGTAGCGGATTATCTCATCAAAGAGGGCATAAAAACCGACCTTATGATATCCAGCCAGGCAGTCAGGGCCTACGAAACAGCAAAGATCATGGCTGCCTGCCTGGATTATCCAGTTAAAAACATTCTTAAGGACCGCAGGATCTACGACGGGCCCTACGACAGGATGCTCGACCTGATATACGGAACTTCTAATGATGTCAATACCCTGATGATATTCGGGCACAACCCCCTGATCACTCAACTCGCCAATCTTTTCCTGCATCCCGGCATAGATGATATGCCCACTTCTGCAGTCGTTTGTATCAATTTCCATACCGGGAAATGGGAAGAAATCCCGGCTTCGAAATCGGAATTGAAATTTTACATCTTCCCGAAAATGCTTAAATCTCAGACCTGAATCAGGATTGATGGCTTCAAAGACCAAATTACCCATTTTAAACCGGGAGATCAGCTGGCTCCATTTTAACGGCAGGGTCCTTCAGGAAGCCGCCGACAAAACCAACCCTCTTCTCGAACGTCTGAAATTCCTGGGAATTTTCTCAAACAACAGGGATGAGTTTTTCCGTGTGAGGGTTGCTACCCTGAACCGCATGGTCAAATTCAGGAACCTCCCATACGATGCGGCAGTGAACCCCAGGAAAGTGCTCAGGGAGATCTTTGAGATCGTCCAGGTGCAGGAAAAAGAATTCATGTCGGTTTATGAAGAGATAGTAAGGGAACTCAAGGCCCACGGCATTTTCATTATCGACGAATCCCAGCTCAGCGAAGAGCAGGGGAAGTTTGTAAAAAAGTATTTCCAGGAACAGGTGCGGGTGGGTTTGTTCCCTATCATGATCAGCAACCTTCGGGAGATCTCTTCCCTTGTTGATAAATCCATTTATCTTGCAGTAAAACTGGGGCATTCCGATAAAAAACTGAAAGATGATTTCGCGCTGATCGAACTCCCGACACGAAGTGTTTCGCGTTTCCTTATCCTGCCATCCTCAGATAAAAATCATTATGTTATACTGCTGGATGACGTGGTGCGTTACTGCCTGAGCGAGGTGTTCTCCATTTTCGGGTACAATACCTTCTCAGCATATACCGTTAAGATCACCAGGGATGCGGAACTCGACTTCGACAGCGATGTTTCGAAAAGTTTCCTGGAAGTGGTGAGCGACAGCCTGAAACAAAGAAAACGAGGCATCCCGGTAAGGTTTGTCTTTGACAAGGCAATCCCCGAAGACCTTCTGAAACTGTTGCAGAAAAGGCTGGATATCGGGAAGAACGACCCCATCAGGGGCGGAGGCAGGTACCATAATTTCAAGGACTTCATGGGCTTTCCCAATATGGGGCATAAAGAACTGCAGTACTCCCCTCTTCCGCCATTGAAGCATAAGGATCTTTTCGAGAACCGTTCCGTTCTTTCAATTGTCAAGGAAAGGGATATCATGCTGAATTTCCCTTACCAGAGTTTTCAGTATATCATCGACCTGCTCAGGGAGGCTTCAATAGACCCGAAAGTACGTTCGATCAAGATGACCATTTACAGGGCGGCCAAGAATTCAAGTGTTATCAATGCCCTGATCAATGCCGCCAGGAACGGGAAGTATGTGACCGTGTTCATGGAACTCCAGGCACGTTTTGACGAGGAAGCCAATATATACTGGACCGAAAGGCTGCGCGATGAAGGAGTCAAGGTAATCCATGGGATACCGGGATTCAAGGTTCATAGCAAACTCATCCTCATCCGCAGAAAGGAAAATAATAAAGACTTCTTCTATTCCCTTGTCGGAACAGGGAATTTCAATGAGGATACCGCGAAGGTTTATGCCGACCTAAGCCTGCTGACCGCCAAGCAGGACATCTGCCAGGATGTGGTAAATGCTTTCCACATGATGGAAGCAAGCCTTAAGCCGTATAAGTTCGAAAAGCTGATCCTTTCGCCATTCTCAATGCGGAATTTCTTTATGAAACTGCTGAGCAAGGAGATAAAAAATGCCAAAGCGGGGAAAGAGGCATGGGCTATAATTAAACTGAACAGCCTGGTCGACGAGACAATCGTGAGGAAGCTTTACCGGGCCAGCGCTGCCGGAGTTAAGATAAAACTGATCATCCGCGGGATCTGTGTTATACTCCCCGGCGTTGAGGGCCTGAGCGAGAACATCGAGGGGATAAGCATAGTTGACCGTTTTCTCGAACATGCAAGGGTTCTGGTATTTGCCAACGGCGGGAAACCTTTATATTATATCACTTCGGCCGACTGGATGGTGAGGAATTTTGATAACCGGGTGGAAGTCGCCTGCCCTGTCGAGGATGTAGAAATCAGGAAAGAATTGCAGGACATGCTGGATATAGAACTGGCCGATAATTCGAAAGCCAGGATCATCGCGGGACGCGAGGCTAACAGGTACAGGAACGGCGGACTTCCGAGGAAACGTTCCCAGCTCGAATTTTACAACTACCTGAAGTCAAAGGTGGAATAAATAGCCCTGTTGCTTTTTCATTTTATTACCAGGACTTTCCTTACGATTAACAGATCGGGTGCTTTGAGTTTAAGCATATAAATTCCTTCCGCGACAGAGGTTAAATCAATTCTAACATCGTTAACCTGGCTGAAAGATCGATTGTATATAATCTCCCCGGACAAATTACTGAGTTCAACATTCAGGTAAGGCATTCCCTCTGTTCCGCTGATCAGGATCATGTCCCTGGCCGGATTTGGGGTTATGATCATATTCCTGTCTGTGGATGGCTTTATCCCGGTTTGCCCTTCCTGGAGGATAAGGAAATGACAGGAAGTTGCATTAGTAGAAATTAAAGTGATATCAGCTGAACGGGGTTTATTTTCAGGATTTTCCAGCATGATCTGAAATTGCAACGATCCGCAGCCAAGTCCGCCGGTATGGTCAACGTTGAGCCAGCCAGGAAGCCCACCCTGAATCGTCCAGTCGGTATTTGAATAAACCACATTGCTATCGGTCGAGCTCACGGTAGCTGGCATTCTCAATGTATCTTTTTCGACCTTTAGAAAATTCAATTCCGAAAGAGGGCGTTTCCAGACTCCCTTTGTAGTTCCCAGGTACATTTCCTCTCCCCAGGCATGCATTGCCGTCGCATAAATACCTGGCAGGCCACTACTGACATCCCCCCAGTATTTGCCGTTACTCGTGACCCAAACCCCGGTAACCAACCCGGCGTACACGCTGGAATCATGGCTTGCAAGCGTGCAAAAACCTGAATCATAGGGCAGTCCGTTATCCGCAAGAACCCAGTTCAGTCCGTCATCATTTGAGCGAAACATATGGTAGCCGCATGCAAATACTGACTTCCCATGACCTGTAATAGCATTGCAATACTGATCGTTATATCCGTTATTGACCGTTTGCCAGGTTCTGCCCTGATCTTTCGTCCTTAAAATTATACTCGAATCATATGCGGCAAACAAACTGGAATCCAGTATACCGAAACTCCTGGGATTGCCTCCCTGTTTGACATGTTTCCAAACATTTCCTGTTTCGTCAAGCCGGTATATACCAACTCCCGACATGCCGGCGAACACGCTGGTATCCTTTACGATTATACTGATAACACTTGTTTTTTGAAGCCCTGTCTCAATAGTTTGCCATGTTTCCCCTGAATCCACAGAAGTATACATATGGCCGCTCCAGGTTCCTGAATATATCTGATTGTTCCTGACAGCAAGCAGTGAAGCGGTATTTTTTGCAGGATAATTCGAAAGAAGTTGCCAATTTGTTCCCTGATCACCCGATTTGAACACTCCTGACCAGGTAGATGCGAAGAGATTCGTTTGAATTTCAGCCAGTGAGTATATATAGCCTGGCATCAGGCCGTTATTTTTCATTGTCCAGGTTAAACCCATATCATTACTCATATAAAAGGCTCCCCATGTACCAATATAAAGCGTGGAGTCATTACTCCTGAATACGCGTGGTTCACTGAAAGAATTTCCATTATGAACCAAAGTCCATGAAGTTCCCTTGATACCGGCCTTATAAACACCGGAATCGGAAGTCAGGGTATATACGGTGTCACCTATAAGAGTCAGAAAAGAAGCAGAAGGCAGCCCCTGATTGAAAGGAGTCCAGGATTGTCCGTAATCAACTGAACGGTAAACCCCGGCAATACTCGCCAAAATGATCACAGAATCCTTTATGGCAATATCCATGGGCCAATAAGGTAATTCAGGATATATTTGCGTCCATACAGTGTCATTACTTTGTCTTTTATATAGATAGTCCTTGTCCAGATCGTAATATTCACCTATCGCATAAACAGTTTCTCCGGAACTTATAAATAACCTTACAGTATTTGCATAGATCCCTGTCCCATCTTCTTTCCATGATTTGCCTTTATCAAGGGAAGAGAAAACCCCTGCTTCAAGCGTTGACAGATACAGCTTCCCGTTATGATCATAAATATTGCGTAAATCCACTTCCGACGGAAGGCCATCAGTAAGCCTGATCCATTTGGAGTCGTTAATACCCGAACTGAACAGGGACATGGGATTATTATAACCGCCTATAAAAAAGAAACAGGAATCGATGGTAAGAACACTATATCCATATACTTTTTCAGGAAGTCCTTTTTCCCTGATAGCCCAGTGGTCCCCATTATCTGTACTGATATAAGGACCACCCTCAAAGTTCCTTGAGATAACGATAAGATTATTCCCTTTAATCGACATTGCATCCACATAAGGAGTGTACGGGCCGTTAGTTGGTTGCCACTGGGCCTGCAGCAGAAGAGCTTGCATGAGCAGGAAAAACAGTACAGATTGTCGTTTCATAAAGGAAGTGAAGGAAGGATATTTTTTTTGTATATGTAAGCAAATATAAAAAATATTCAGCCGAAAGTCAAATTCATTTACCTTTGTTGGTTGAGTTCCCCTGGAGGCAAAAATTTTGGAAACATTAAAGAAAGCACTAAAGATCTTCATCAATAAGTACTTCCTTATTACTGTTGCATTTATTGTGTGGATGGTGTTTTTCGACAGCAACAATGTTTTTACCCGCGCCAAGCTGCGAGATAAACTCGATGACCTGCAGGAGGAAAAGCATTTTTATCTCGATGAGATCCGGACAGATTCAGCCCTGACCCATAAGTTGCTCACCGATTCCACCGAACTCGAACGGTTTGCCAGGGAAAAGTACCTGATGAAAAAAGATAACGAAGACCTGTATTTGGTCATCGATACTGCAGCGGAAAGGAATAAATAGTCGGCAGAAAGACAGTCAGCAGTCGGCAGTCGGCTTAAATTTTTTGCAGTTTGCAGACTGCTGACTTGATTTACTGTGGATCGACGTCGATCAATATCCTTACCGGATGAAATTCGGGTTTCATATAGAATTCCGCGATTATTTCAAGCAGCCTTGCCTTGGCGTTTAAAACCGAGGATTCCACTTCCACCTTCACCATGATATGTTTCAGGTACTGGTTCATGATCCTTGCCACCGGGGGGTATTCAGGGCCGAGGATACGGTTGCCGAATACAGCAGTGAGCCGTTTTGCAAGGTCTGAAGCGGCTTTGTTGACCAAATCGGGATTGCGGTGTTTGACTTTGAGCAGGATCAGCCTGTGAAAGGGAGGGTATTTGAATTTGCGGCGTTCTCCAAGCTGGTAAGCATACATCCCCTTGTAATCATGCTTTACAACCGATTGAATGACAGGATGGGCCGGGTTGTATGTCTGTATGATGACAAGGCCCCGTTTCTTTTTTCGTCCCGATCGACCGCTTACCTGGGCCATCAGCTGGAAACTGCGCTCTTCGGAACGAAAATCGGGGAAACTGAGCATGTTATCCGCATTCAAAATACAAACTGTGCTAACATGGTCGAAATCAAGGCCCTTGGTCACCATTTGAGTCCCCACAAGGATATCGATCTTCTGTTCCTCGAAGCTTGTGATTATGTTCTGGTAGGCGTGTTTGCTGCGTGTGGTGTCGAGGTCCATTCGTGAGATCTTTGCACCCGGCAGTAAGATCCCAAGTTCCTCTTCCACTTTCTCAGTGCCGAAACCTTTCATCCTGACCCCGGGGCTGTGGCAAACAGGGCAGGTTGAAGGTACGGAAGCGACATAACCGCAATAGTGGCATCGCAGCTGGTTGCTCTTCTTATGATAAACCAGGGTAACGTCACAGTTAATGCAGGATGGCATCCAGTTACAGGCTTCGCATTCAAGCCTGAGTGAAAACCCCCGCCGGTTCTGGAATAAAATCGCCTGTTCCTTGTTTTCCAGGGCTTCGGCCAGCTGGTCCAGCAGGACTGTTGAAAAATGGGTTTTCATCCTGTGCCGTCTCAGTTCATCCCTTATATTCACGAGTCGTATCAGGGGCATTTCCATCTCGCCGAAACGTTCTGACAGTTCCACCAGGGCATACTTCCCCTGTTTTGAATTATAATAGCTTTCAATGGCAGGAGTGGCCGATCCCAGCAATGCTTTTGCACCGTGCAGATGAGCCAGGAAAAGCGCTGCATCCCGGCCGTTGTAACGGGGAGCAGGATCCATCTGTTTAAACGAGGAATCATGCTCTTCATCCACGATGACGAGCCCGAGATTTATGAACGGCAGGAAAACCGCCGAACGGGCTCCAAGGATTATATCACAATGGTTTCCCTGAAGGTTGAGGGGATCGAGGCCTGCCTGGTACCAGACTTCCGCCCTTTCTCCATCGTTGAAACGGGAATGATAAATCCCCACCCTGCCCCCGAAATATTTCCGCAGGCGGTTGATGATCTGTGTTGTGAGCGCAATTTCAGGCAGCAGGTATAGCACCTGCTTACCTTGTTCCAGGATCTCCTGTATCAGTTTTATGTAAATCTCGGTTTTGCCTGACGAGGTAACCCCGTGCAAAAGCGTTACATCTTTGGCTGTCCATGCTTCCCTGATCTCATCTATAGCCCGGTTCTGCTGATCGGTCAGCGTAATTGAAGCCGGGCTTGATTCGGGTTTCAGCGAACTTTCCTTTACAGCCGGCTTGTCATAAACCTCAAATACTGTTTTTTTTATCATGCTGTCGAGCACGGCGGCGCTGCAGCCCGACTTCTTCAGAAGTTCATCTTTCCTGACTTCACGATCATCGTCAAATCCATGCTTTGAAAGCTGGATGAAGCTCATCAGGATCTCAAGTTGTTTTTTAGCCCTCCGCTCAAGGTGGTCGAACAATTCCTTCAGGGCTTCTTCATCAGTGGCGTAAGGCCCGCCCAGCCTGATAAAGAATTCTTTCTTCGGCTTATATTTAACTCTGACTTCTTCTTCCAGCACGATCACTCCCTTTTCTATAAGGGTCTTTATAATGGGTATGATCTTTTGCTGCTCAATGATCCTCGGTATCCTCGATATCTCTATGCTTTTTTTTGCATGGTGAAGGCTCTCAACCAGGCTGAATTCCTTTTCGTTCAGCGGCAAAGAGTCAAGCATATAAGCGGGGTTGATAGCCACCCTGGTCTCACTGGCCAGTTTGAATGCCGAAGGCAGGGCAGCATTCATCACCTCCCCCAACGTACACATGTAATACGAAGCCATCCATTCCCAGAAGCGGAACTGCCATTCCTTGACCAGGGGCGCATCATCGAGCAAAGAAAGAATATCCTTGAAACTCCTTGAACCATCAGCCTCCCCGTGGATCTTCCTTACGAGAGCAGTATAGATCTTCCTGTTCCCGAACTGCACCACGACACGGTAACCTATCCCGATCTTCTCCTGCCATTCGGGAGGCACCAAATAAGTGAAGGTACCCGGCAAGGGAAGCGGGAGTATGACATCAGCATATATTGTTTTCGCTTGCAAAAGGCACACAAATTAGGTAGCGAGAAGTGAGGTAGCGAGGTAGCGAAAAAATTAAATTAACATTTCGCCACCTCGCTACCTCGCTATTTCGCTATTTACAAGGCAAGTATCCTCGCCAGTTCCAGTCCGCCGAAATTAAAATTCTTCTTCTTGTTGATGGCGTCGTCGAAAGAAGTGAAGGTTATGGATTTATTCTCGATCCCTATCATTATACTGCTTTTACCTTCGACCAGCGCATGAACAGCCTCGAAGCCGGTCCAGCTTGCAAGAATGCGGTCATGCATGGTAGGCGCCCCTCCTCTCTGAACATGGCCAAGCACTGTCACCCGGGTATCAATCTCGGGAAGTTTTTCCTTGACTTTCGCTGCAATATCATAGGCGCCGCCCATATCATCACCTTCTGCCACGATCACAATACCCGATGTTTTGTTCTTGCGCATATCATGCTTGAGGAGCCTGGCCAGGTTGTCGATGTATGTTTTGGTCTCAGGAACAAGGATGAACTCAGCACCTGTGGCGATGCCGCTCCAAAGTGCAAGATAGCCTGAATCCCTTCCCATCACCTCGATGAAAAAAAGCCTGTCATGAGAGGTAGCAGTATCCCTGATCTTGTCAGCCGCCTGGACTACCGTATTTGCCGCGGTGTCGAATCCAATGGTAAAATCGGTGCCGTAAAGGTCATTGTCGATGGTACCAGGCAATCCGACGACCGGTATATTGAATTCCTTTTCAAAGATCTGGGCTCCTGTAAAAGTCCCGTTCCCCCCAATGGCTACCAGGCCGTCGATCTTGTTCTGTTCCAGGTTCTGGAAAGCCTGCAGCCTTCCTTCATAGGTCATGAAACGCTTGCTGCGGGCCGATTTCAGGATGGTTCCCCCGCGTTGCAGGATATTTGAGACCGAATGACGTTCCATAGGTTCTATCAGCCCGTCAATCATTCCTTCATAACCCCGGTAAATCCCGTAAACATCAAGTCCTTCATTGATCCCCGTGCGCACAACGGCACGTATTGCTGCATTCATACCGGGTGAATCGCCCCCGGAAGTAAATACTCCGATTCTTGCTAGTCTTGGCATAAAACTGTTTTTAAATTCAGTCTGTAAAATTACTTGTTTTTTTCCCTTCGTAAAGATCGAAACAATGGAACCTGCATTCAAGAGGCCCGTTGTAGACTGTATATTTTTTCGAAGGCTTAAGCCCTATGAACTTGATGGCCTCAAGGTCGGAAGAGATCACCCAGGCTTTATACCCGCTGTATTTCCGCTTCAAAACGTTACCTATCATTTTATAGAATTCAACCGAGTCGTCAAGCTGTATCCTTTCGTCGTAAGGCGGATTCATGATAATAACGCCTCCGGCGGATGGGGGAGCGGAGTCCTCAAAGGCGATACGCTTGAGATATACCAGGCGATCAAGTCCGGTGAAGCCGACATTTTCAACAGCCTTTTTCAATACCATCACTGACTTGTCAAAACCGGTAATGTTTGTGCCGGGATCCCTTTTGATCAGGGCAGCTGCATCAGATTTAACCTTTTCCCACAAGGCCTGGTCAAAATCCTTCCATTTCATAAAACCGAATTCACTCCTGAAATATCCCGATGGCATGGAGGAAGCCAGCATGGCTGCTTCGATAAGTATTGTACCCGAGCCGCACATGGGGTCCAGAAGGGGTTTTGAAGCTTCCCAACCCGAAAGTTTGATCAGGCCGGAGGCGAGGACTTCGTTGAGAGGTGCGATCCCGGTTTGCTTGCGGTAACCCCGCTTATGTAACGACTGTCCCGATGAATCAAGCGATACAGTACAGGTGCTCCTGAAAAGGTGAACATTGATCCTGAGCGTGGGGTTCTCAAGGTCAACCGAAGGCCGTTTCCCGGTCTTTTCCCTGAACCTGTCTACAATGGCATCCTTGGCTTTCTGTGCCACGAACTGGGAGTTGGTAAAGACCGTGTAGGATATCACCGCATCAATAGCAAGGGTGGAATCCGTATCGAGATGCTCTTCCCATGGGAATTCTTTGATCTCCCTGTAAAAGTCTTCCTGGGCATTGATCTCGAAAACATGTACCGGCAACAGAATGCGCAGGGCCGAAGGACAAAGGTAATTGGCCTTGTACATGCAGGCTTTGTCGCCATCAAAACTAACCGAACGGTTCATAACCTCGGTATTGGTTGCGCCAATCCCGTCAAGTTCCGACTTCAGCACCTGCTCAAGACCGCTGATGGTCTTTGCTATCATTAAAGATGTATTATTCTCAGGCATCAGGTTTATTTTGGGAAATAATAAGTATAGCCTATGATTATGCCGAACGACTGGGCATAAACCCTGGCTGGCGAATCAAGCGTTACCGGCAGTAAAAGGTCGTCGTTGGAAAAAGATACGCCGGGACTATAACTATAGGTAAATCCAAGGCTTACACTGTTCCTTTTCTGGTGGTAGGCTATGCCGCCTGTGAAATGATAAATGTCCCAGCCGGCCGAATTATGAAGGTACTTGTCGCCTTCCACGGGAAGTGTATAGGTGCTGTAGTCGGTTCGGGCACCGAGCATGAGGGTAAACTTCGTCCCAAGGTCCTGGGCGAAACCCAGGCCGATATTGAACACCGCCCTGGCGGCATTCGTTACATGCAGGAAACTTTTTAGTTCCTCATGAACCGATCCCGTATCTACTGCTTCTGGATAGACAAAAGGATCCGAATCGGTTTCGAAGAGATGGTAGGTTTTAATGGCAAAGAAATATTCGCAGCTGAAAGTGATACGGGTCTTTTTACCCGACCATTCAAATCCGCCTCCTATAGAAAGCGGGCTCTTGTATTTTGCCTTGATATTGCTGAGCCTGCCCATAACCAGGGAACCTTCACCCGAAGTGTTGTCAAGCGCAACAAGGGACTCCTCTCTCTGGATGTTCCCGTTGCCGTAAAACTGCACCCTGGGGGTTGTGACCGTAAGCCCGATTTTCCAGGCTCCCTTCTGCCAGGCAAGTCCGAACTTGAGAAGTCCTGAAAAGGTTTTGTACTTGAGAGTTTTATCGTTGTTATATGTCAGTAAAACGCTTGAAGTGTCGTCTTTCATCAGGTACCTCAGGTAATTAGAGAACTGGTAACTCTGGGCACGGTACGAAATAAACAGCGATGCCCCTACACTCAGGTGGTCGCTGATCCTGTAGGATGCACCGAGCCCCCCCCATTGCTCGTTAAGAGTGGCATTGTAATCCACCGCTCCAATAAACTTGTCTCCCGGAACAACCTGGTCGGATGAGAAATCGGCCTGGGTGTAGCGGGTGCTCATCAGTACATTGGAATATTGCCTGGTAAGCAGGGCATATGAGAACTTCCACTTATCATTCTTAACAATATTGACCAGTCCAGAGATGATCTGAGGATAAATCCAGAGCTGAGAAGAGTTTAGATCAACCCCGTTACCCACGCCATCGTTAATGAAGATCTTGTCGATTTTATATACATTGGCATCTACTGAGAGTGAAGGATGCTGGATGAACCCCAGTGCACCTGGATTGTAATAAATAGCCGAGTTGTCCCTGACGCCGGCCACTACCGCCCCGCCCATCAGTGTGCTGTTGGCTCCGAACTGCTGTGACCAGTAATGGTCGTCCTGTGAAAAAACCCTGCAGGTTATTAAAAATAATGAAATGAAGAGTATCGACTTCCTTTTCATGGCATCCTGATTTTTCGATTGAGAAAATTACGGTTTTTTTTTATGCGAAATCCATTGTTAGTATATTTACCGGTTCAAAAAGCCGGATTAATGAAATACCGACTCATCTTATTGTTTGCTTTCCTATTTTCATCCGTAACCATTTCTTATTCGCAGGAGACCTTTGTCGTAAGCGGAAAAGTTACCGATAAAAACACCCATCAACCCCTGGCTTTTGTAAACATTATCCAGGAAGACGGCTTCGGAGGGACTTCCGATATCGACGGGAAATTCCGTTTCCACTGGTCAAAAAAACCTAAATACCTGGCCTTATCCTATGTAGGATACGAACCTCTCACCTATCCACTTACAGGCAGCCTCCAGAACATCCAGATCCAGATGGTCCCGAAACAGATTGACCTGAAAGAAGTTGAAGTATTGCCTGGGGTGAACCCAGCCCACCGAATCATACGCAATGCCATCGATAACAGGGAAAAAAATGATCCCGAAAAACTGCTCTCGTTCTCTTACACCTCTTACGATAAGACCTTTTTCACTATCGATACCGATACAACTGCCGGTAAAGCCGTGGTGGACTCCTCCATGATGAAACGGCTGATGATGAGGTCCGATTCCTCGGCCTTCGCCGATACGATCAGGAAGAGAATGGCAGATACATCCGAAGCAAACACCCAGAAATTTTTCAAATACCAGTACCTGTTCCTGATGGAGAATGTGACTAAACGGAAATTCCTCCATCCTGATAAAAATTATAATAAGGTGATCGCTGCAAGGATGTCGGGTTTCAAAGACCCTATCTTCGTTTTCCTTACCACACAAATCCAGTCGTTCTCATTCTACAAACCTTTTATCACCATTTTCCAGAGCTCTTATGTGAACCCGATCGGGAGCGGTTCCCTTAGCAGGTATTTCTTTAAAATAGAGGATACCACTTATTCAGGAAAAGACACCACCTTCATCATTTCCTTCAGGCCCCATAAGGGAACCAATTTCGACGGGATGAAAGGGGTGATCTCCATTTCAAGCAATAAATGGGCCATTCAAAATGTAATCGCAGAACCTGCTAACCAGAGCGGGATGCACATCAGGATACAACAATTGTATGAACTGGTAGATGGAGAGAACTGGTTTCCGGTGCAGCTGAATACTGACGTTACTTTTTACAACCTGCAGGCGGGAAGGCATTTCATGGTTGCCAAAGGGCGGTCCTATATCAAGGATATTGTTCTCAATCCCGAGCTTGTTAAACGGGAATTTTCATACCTGGACGTGGAAGTTGATCAGGGGGCGGGTGCCAGGACCGAAGATTTCTGGAACCAGTACAGGGTTGATTCATTAACTTCCAAGGACAGGCATACCTACAAGGTACTCGACAGCATCGGCAAGGCAGCCAACCTTGATAAGTATGCCAAGTCGCTTCAGACCATACTTACCGGCAGGTGGCCCTGGGGTCCATTTGACATCGACATTAACAGGATCATTAATTATAATACTTATGAAGGACTGATCCTGGGAGCCGGTATCCACACCAACGACAAGCTGGCAAAGTGGGTGAAGATCGGGGGATTTTACCAGTATGCCTTTGCCATTTCAACCAGCAAATACGGGGGGGATGCGACTTTCTTCATCAACAAGAGGCACGATATTACCCTGGCAGGTGATTACTATTATAACCTGGTGCCTTCAGGAACAGTATCATTCCCTCTCGATTACGAATCCATACTTTCGGGGAATTTTGCCCCCCTGTATACCCTGAAACTCACCAGGACCCAGCATTTCGGGATGAACTTCGGTTTCAGGGGTTTCAAATGGTTCCTGTTCAACCTGGGAATGTCGAATGATTTCAAGAAATCTACCACTTACGACCTGGCCGTGCCTGAAGGGAACGCCGTTGTTCTGAAAGACCAGTTCACCTTTACCGAAATCAGGGCCGGGTTTAAATGGGCTTATAAAGAGCAGTATATCCAGACCATGGAAAACAGGATCAACCTCGGTACGAACTACCCCTATATCTGGCTGGAATATACCCGGGGGATCAAAGGTTTCATCAACGGGCAGTACGATTATAACAAGGTGGACCTGAAGATCAAAAAAACATTCAACATCAAATTCCTCGGCAAGCTCAATTTCCAGTTCAACGCAGGTTATGTTGACAATGCAATTCCTGCATGCAACCTGTATTACGGGAATGCCACCTACCGCATGTTCGCGATCTACGCTCCCTATACTTTCGGGACCATGAGGATGAACGAATTCCTTTCAAACACTTACGCCACACTATTCTTATACCATGATTTCGGGCACCTTCTTCTGAAAGGTAAAAAATGGTTCCACCCCGAGTTTGCCATCGCCCAGAATATAGGCTTCGGATGGCTTGACCACAAAGACCAGTATGCCTGGCAGGACCCCGTTCCGAAGGAAATGAACCTTGGGTACTACGAAAGCGGCCTGCTTGTAAATAACATTGTCAACCTGAAGCTTTATACTCTTGGCGTTGGAGTTTACTACCGATGGGGACCCTACGGGTTTATTTATGCCGGTGACAACTTCGCTTACAAGATATCTCTTATTTTCCCATTTTAATACCTAAATGTCGAATTTAGACCGAGTATAAATTTTGATGTTAGGGTGGCAAAGAAAAATTTATTTCTATTTTTGCCTACATGACATTAGGTAAATTTTAATTCCATTATATGGACGAAAATACGGTCAATAACAGGGATGAGCAGGATTCTTCAAAATCATCAAGGCGAAATTTCCTGAAGAATGTGGGCCTGATTGGAGCCGGGGTTGCTGCAGGGGCAGGCGCATTATATTCCGGTGATATTTTTGAAAAGAAGAAAGCAGCCACGGGAGAATCCAAGGTGCTGCTGACCCAGGACAACAAGCTGGTGGAAGTGGATTCCCTGGAGATGAAAGTCCTGGCGAAGAACCCTGAGAAACTGAAGCTTGAAGAAGGCAGGGAAGGGATCCCGGGCAAACGCTGGGTGATGGTCATTGACCTGTCGAAATGCCGGAACGCCAGGAGGTGTATTTCGGCCTGCCAGGATGCCCACCAGCTCAAACCCGAGCAGTATCATATGAATACCTTGCAGATGCAGGATTCGCCGGGCACAGCTCCCTATAATATGCCCAGGAACTGCCAGCATTGCGATAATCCCCCCTGCGTGGCAGTCTGCCCTGTAGATGCAACCTATAAAAGAGGCGATGGTATTGTGTTGATAGACAACATACGATGCATCGGCTGCCGTTTCTGCATGGCTGCCTGTCCTTATTCAGCCAGGATTTTTAACTGGACCACCCCGAAGGATGCCGATAAACACAGCGGTGAAACCTATAACGTGGAGCTCAATGTACCCCAGAAGATCGGGACCGTTTCAAAATGCCTCTTCAGCGCAGACCGTTGCCGCGAGGGCAAACTCCCCTACTGCGTATCGGCCTGCCCCAACGGAGTATATTATTTCGGGGATGAGAACGAGGATGCAGTCACCAACGGGACTACCAAGGAAACTACGAGGTTAAGCAAGCTGTTAAGGGATAACGGCGCATACCAGCTCATGCCTGAACTGGGCACCAAACCCAGGGTTTACTACCTGCCCCCGAAAAACAGGCTCTTCCCATTTGAACCTTCAACTGACTAACACTGAAAGATATATGGAAAAGATCATCAATGACCTTTCACACCACATTCGGCTGAACAAGGGGTTCTTTATCTGGATGGGATTCCTGGGACTGGCCTTCCTTGCCTGCCTTTATGCTTACATCCAGCAGCTTAAATACGGGCTGGGTGTTGCCGGCGTCAGGGATTACGTCTCATGGGGGCTGTACATTTCAAACTTTGTGTTCTTTGTGGCTTCCAGCCTTATAGGCATGCTTATCAGTGCGGTTCTCGGCCTAATAGGTTTCAAATGGGTGCATCCCATCACCAGGATTGCCGAAACCATTGCCGTTGCATTTGCAGCCGTGGCCGGGCTGGTGATCGTGATGGACATGGGACGCCCCGAAAGGCTTGCCTATGTGTTCACATATGCAAGGTTCCAGTCGCCCATCCTCTGGGATGTCACTGTGATCACAACCTATTTCGTGATCAGCCTGCTGCTGCTCTTTTTACCGATGATCCCCGATATGGCGGTACTGTATAAACGCTTCAGCAAGCTGCCGTCATGGCTTAAGCCCATATACAAATTGCTATCACTGAACTGGACAGACCATCCTGAGCAGAACCGCATCATTCACCGCTCCATATACATCCTCCTAATCCTCATCATCCCTGCAGCCCTGTCTATCCATACCGTGACATCCTGGCTTTTTGCCCTCACCGTAAGACCTGGCTGGGACAGCACGATCTTTGGCCCATACTTTGTTTCAGGCGCTTTTGTTGCAGGTTCCGCCGCAGTGATCATTGCCATGTTCTTCTTCCGTAAGAACTATAAACTGCAGGATTATCTAACTGATCTTCATTTTAATAATATGGGCAAGGTGCTGGTGCTGGTCGCTTTCGTATACCTTTATTTCAACATCAACGAATACCTTGTCCCTGGTTATAAATTGAAAAGGGCAGATGCACTCCATCTGCACGAACTCATGGCCGGCCATTTTGCAGTTATGTTCTGGCTTGTGCAGGTAGGCGGATTGCTGATCCCGATAATACTGATGTTGTTCCGCAGGATGCGCAGGCCCCTGCCTCTCACTCTCATATCGGTTGCAGTTTTCATAGGAGCATGGTTCAAGCGTTACCTGATTGTAGTTCCCACCATGACCCATCCATTCCTGCCAGTTCAGCATGTGCCTGAAAATTTCAAGGTGTACACGCCAACCCTCATCGAGGTTGCGATCACCCTGTTAAGCTTCGTCCTGGTGCTGATCATCATCACATTGATCTCTAAATTCTTCCCTGTCATCCCTGTCGTTGAAACGGCAAAGGATAAAGGTCTGGATCCACTGAAAAGCATTGAATCATGAAAAGACTGTTCTGTATAATCCTGCTGTTAGTCTCAGCCGCCTGGCGCCTTGAAGCCCAGAACCCGGGCTGGCCCGTGCCTGATGACCAGAAAGGCAAGATCTGCCTTGTGAAATTCACACCCGAAATGGTCAAACAGGGTGAAGTCATCTATATGAAGAATTGCCAGAGCTGCCATGGCATTCCAACGAAAAAGAATTTCGCAGCCATAGTCCCGTCTCCAGGCGACCTTTCGGAACCCAAGGCAGGCAGCCAGAAAGACGGGGAGTTGTTCTACCGTATAACCACGGGAAAGGTTCCTATGCCTGAGTTCAGGAACATTCTTACCGAAGACGAACGCTGGAGCGTGATTTCCTTCCTTAGGACCTTCCATAAAGGATATAAACAGCCTGATCCGGAGAAACTGGCAGGCGCTGCTGGTAAGCGTATCAAGCTAAGCATGGCCTATGATACCGTGAAGAAAAAGATCATGGTGAAAGCTGTCGAGCTTTCCAAGGATGGCCCCCAGCCTGCCAAAGGAACCGAGATCGTTATTTTCATACAGAGGTATTTCGGGAATATGCAGCTTGCCGACCCAAAACCTACTTCCGATTATGGTTATGCAGGTTTTGACTGGCCACAGGACTTGCCCGGCGATAAGAAAGGGAATGTGATCATCACCGCAAGGGTCAATGACCCAACAGGAAGCATGCAGGAAGCCCTGGTAAAAGACACCCTTACCATCGGTGTCCCCACCGATAAACCTTCGCTCACCGACACCCGTGCAATGTGGTCTACGAGGGACAAGGCCCCGGTATGGGTCATACTGACTTATACCCTTGCCGTAATCGTAGTCTGGTATTTCATTATTTACATTATTCTGGCCGTTCTCGATATCAGGAAAATAAAACTAACATGAAAACCCGGATAGTAATACCGGTTTTACTGATTGCAGCCTGCCTGCTGCTTAACATGCACGGGCGGTCCCAGTCGGTCATCAGCCCTGAAGTAGGAGTGCAGGAACATCTCGATACCCTCATTCCACCCGGGCTGACCTTCACCAATGAGCAGAATGTCAAAGTAAGGCTTGGTGAGCTGTTCACCAAACCCACTATTCTCACCCTGGTTTATTTTGACTGCCCGGGCTTATGCAGCCCCCTTCTCGATGGTGTGTCACAGGTGGTGGAAACCATGGGAATGGAGCTGGGGAAAGATTACCAGATTGTGACGGTAAGTTTCAACTACAAGGACACACCCGAAAAGGCAGTCCAGAAGAAAAACACATTCCTTAAAAGGCATAGCAAGGCTCATGCAAAAGACTGGTTCTACCTTACAGGCGACAGTGCCAGCATTTTTAGCCTGGTCAATGCGGTGGGGTTCAAATCAAAAAAGCAGGGCAATGACTGGATACATCCCGCCGTGATTACGATTGTAAGCCCTAAGGGAAAAATAACCCGTTATCTGTATGGGGTGAATTTCCTTCCATTCGATGTAAAGATGGCTATCATCGAGGCGGGGAAGGAACAGTCAAGGCCTACGATCAACAGGCTGCTGCAGTTCTGCTTCAGCTACGATCCCGATGGCCGCAGGTATACCCTGGCAGTGACCAAGATCAGCGCAACCATCATCATTTTCCTGGCGGTCGTGTTGTTTATCGGGCTAATGATAAGGTCAAAAAAGAGAAACAAGTAAAGTATTAGAATCTGATAATATGGCAGAAAAAATCACACATTCCTATCTTGAAAACACGGGCAGGTATAAGGGCTTACTTTCCTGGCTGACGACCACCGACCATAAGCGCATCGGGCTGATGTACATGTGGGCGATGATGGTATTCTTCCTGGTCGGGGTCATTCTCGGGGAGATCATGAGGCTGGAGCTTTTCAGGCCGGGTCAGCAGTTTTTCAATGCTCAGACCTATAACGGGATATTCACGATCCACGGGATCATCATGATCTTTACGGTGGTCATCCCGGGGCTGGCGGCAGTCTTCGGTAATTTCTCAATGCCCCTGCTGATAGGTGCACACGACGTTGCATTTCCAAGGCTTAACCTGCTCTCATGGTACCTGTTTATAGCAGGGGCTGCAATAGCTCTTGCATCCCAGTTTATGGGAAACGGCCCGCCTGATACCGGTTGGACGTTTTACGCACCCTACAGCACTCAAACCCATACCAACGTGGTTGCAGCCGTTTTCGGGGCCTTTGTACTGGGGTTCTCGTCCATTCTTACAGGCCTGAATTTCATAGTTACCATCCACCGTTTAAGGGCGCCGGGCATGACGTTTTTTAAAATGCCCCTCTTCCCGTGGTCAATCTACGCCACAGCCTGGATACAGGTGCTTGCCACGCCCATTGTTGGGATCACTTTACTGATGATCATTGCCGAACGCTGGTTCAGGATAGGCTTTTTTGATCCTTCACTGGGTGGCGATCCCATTCTATACCAGCATCTGTTCTGGATCTATTCGCACCCTGCAGTTTATATCATGATACTTCCTGCCATGGGTGTGATCACCGAGATCATTCCTACCTTTTCGCAGAAAAGGATTTACGGGTACAGGGCCATCGCCCTTTCGAGCCTGGCCATTGCCGGTGTGGGGTATTTTGTGTGGGCCCACCATATGTTTACTTCAGGCATCAGCACAACCGAACGCTGGATTTTCTCTCTGCTTACATTTCTTGTTGCAATTCCCAGCGCCATTAAAGTCTTTAACTGGGTAGGCACAATGTACAAAGGGTCTATATCGCTGAAACCCCCGTTCATCTTCGCCCTGGGATTTATTTTCCTGTTTATGATAGGTGGTCTTACCGGGCTTGTGCAGGGTTCCCTGGCAACCGACATCCATGTTCATGACACAGCATTTGTGGTGGCCCACTTCCACTATATTGTGTTCGGTGGGGTGGGGTTTGCGTTCTTTGCGGCATTGCATTACTGGTACCCGAAAATGTTCGGAAGGATGTATAATTTCAAAAGGGCCAATATCGCTTTTGTATTCATGTTCATTGGGTTTAACCTTCTGTATTTTCCCCAGTTCATTCTCGGACTTATGGGGATGCCCAGGCGTTATTTTGATTACCTCCCCCAGTTTACCCCCGGGCAGCAGGTTTCAGCAGTCGGAGGCTGGTTATTGCTTGTTGGGATCATCATTATGCTGGCCAACCTTTTCAGTAAGAAAGGTGCAAAAGCGCCTGATAATCCCTGGGGAGGCAAGACCCTGGAATGGAGTATTCCCTCGCCTCCGTCGGTGGAGAATTTCGAGAACATTCCTGAGGTGACAGAGCAGCCGTACAACTATGATTGATGAGACAAATATAAATAGCGAGGTAGCGAGAAGCGAGGTAGCGAAAAAAGGTAGCGAGGTAGCAAGAAGCGAAATTTAAATATTAAAAAAGAAGAAGATATATGGAAATGCACAGAGACGATTTAGGCGCGAGACTGGGAATGTGGATATTCATCTTTACAGAGATCCTTCTGTTCGGAGGTTTGTTCCTGGTCTATGCCGTAATGCGCCACCGCTACTCCGATGAATTTCACCAGGCGGCACACCAGCTCAATGCCTTCATCGGCACAGTGAATACTGTGGTGTTGCTTCTCAGTTCCGCCACGGTAGCCATGTCTATCACCGCGGTGCAGAAAGGCGAGAAGCGTAAAGGGGTGCTGCTCATCTTCATCACACTGGTTTGTGCAGGAATATTTTTATTCAATAAATACCTGGAATGGGGACATAAGATTTCGATCGGATTATATCCTGGTTCGGAAATGATGATTGGCCTTAAACACGGTTACATCCTGTTTTTCAGCCTGTACTTCTTCATGACCGGGCTCCATATGCTCCACCTGGTTGTAGGAAGCATCATACTGACCATCATCATGATAAGGGTTCAGTTTGGCAGTATAAACGCAGGCAGGATCACTTTGCTTGAAAACGGGGGCCTTTACTGGCACCTCGTCGACCTGATATGGATATTTTTGTTCCCGCTACTGTACCTTATAACCTAGGTAGCGAGATAGCGAGAAGCGAGATAGCGAAAAAAGAAAAAGGATTGAATAAACAACAAACATCATGGAACATACAGAAACACATATCACAGATTACAGGGTTTACGGTTGGGTGCTGCTGGCTTTGCTCGTGTTAACAACCATCACCATCACAGTGACCTGGATCGACCTTTCGGCCTTTACTGTAATGGTGGCACTTATCATCGCTTCAATCAAATCAGTTATCGTGCTTCGCTACTTCATGCACCTGAAATTTGAGTCTAAAATATTCACGGTTTTTGTTGTCATGGTGCTAAGCATTTACGTGCTTGTAATAGGTCTGACATTTTTTGATTATCTGATGCGATAATTCGTTTATAATTTCTAATACACAGGTATGTTTACAGAAGCTACAAATTTTTCCGGGGATGTTGATCTTGCGTTTAAAGTCATCATCGGGATCAGCATTTTCTTTCTCGTTGGAATAACAACAGTGATGCTTTACTTCGTGATAAGGTACCGCCGTTCGAAACATCCGAAAGCAGTCCAGGTAAAAGATAGTAATGTGCTGGAAATCATATGGACTTTAATTCCGCTTGCGCTTGCCATGACGATGTTTTATTACGGGTATGTTGCATTCCGTTCACAAAGGACCTTCCCGGCCGATGCAATGAACGTTACCGTTGTGAGTAAAATGTGGGTATGGTCGTTCGTCTATCCGGGGGATAAGGAAT
>Ga0316226_1000517_pt1 | contig 50944 bp, 44 predicted proteins | sample TBH18017metaG_FD_206009 | JGI IMG/M metagenome (GOLD analysis project Ga0316226, IMG submission 206009) | Freshwater microbial communities from Trout Bog Lake, Wisconsin, USA - TBH18017 | ecosystem: Environmental > Aquatic > Freshwater > Lake > Hypolimnion/Profundal zone | place: USA: Wisconsin...
CTACTCCCCGGCGCCTTCGCCGGTCCAGCGCCGCAGCCACCACGCCGCCGAGCGGTTCATCTCCACGCTGAAGTCGGCGGTGAACCTGCGCGCGTAGACGTCCTGCGCTGTGTTCGCGATGCCCTCGCGATAGCCGCGCGGCGCGTGCAGGCCGTCTAGTTCGTCCGAGACTTCTCGCAGCTCCGCCTCATCCAGACGCTGGTAGGCGTCGCGATGGATCACGTGCTTCTCGTAGTGCGGCGTCGGCCGGCCCTGCGCCTTGGGCCGGCCGACGCACAGCATCGCGACCGGCACGGCGAACCGCGGCAGCCGCAGGAGCTCCGCGACCGCCTCGCCGTTCTCGAGGACGTCGCCGATGTAGCAGGAGCCGATGCCCAGCGACTCGGCGGCGAGCACCGCGGTCTGCGCCGCGATCAGCGCGTCGGAGCACGCCATCAGGAAGTCGCCGAGGCCGGGGGTCACGCCTTTGGGCACGTCCGGCAGCGTGTCCACGCCGGCGATACCGAAGAGGTCCATCCACTTCTGCCAGTCGGCGAGGAAGACGAGCACCCAAGGCGCCCGGGCGATGAACGGCTGGTCGTCGCAGAGGACGGCGAGCCTGTCCTTGAGCGCCTGGTCGGCGATCTCGAGGATCGTGTAGAGCATCTGGTTACCGGCGGTGGGAGCCCGCATCGCCGCGTGGAGCACCGCCGCCTTCTCTTCGTCGGTCAGAGGTGTGGGGTCGTAGGCGCGCGTGGAGCAGCGGGCCTCGATGAGCTCGAGCGCAGGATTCACGGCTTCCTCCACTGGTCAAAGGTCGGCGAGGTGACGAGCGAGGGGCGGAGAGCGGTGCGGTGACGCCAGTGCGGCGCAGCGCAGCTTGCCGGGCCGCCTAGCGGCGCCGGCGACGCAGGAGGACGGCGCCAAGCAACGCGGCGGCGGCCACACCGCCGACGATGGGCGCGGCGCGCTTCACTTTCTCTTTGCGTTCGCGGAGGTTCTCGCGCACCGCGTCGGCGGCGTCGGACAGGTCGGCGGCCAGAGTGTCGAAGGACTTCGTGAGGGCCTCCCGCTCGGCGACGATGTCCCGGACGATCGCATCCGGGCTGCGAGCAGGGGTCGTGGGGGCGGGCTCGGCCATCAGTCCTTCGCCTCTTTGGTCGGGGGCGGCGTCTCCGCGGCGCGTGGCGTCGGCGCAGCAGACGGATTGGGCGTCTCCGCAGCAGACGGATTGGGCGTCTCCGCAGCCGGCGGCGCCGGCGTCTCCGCAGCCGGCGGCGTCGCCTTCGCGGCAGGCTTGTCCGGCGTCGACGGGGAGTCGGGCGTTGCCGCACCCGGCCACTTGGCCTCGGCGGCCTTGGCGTCGGCCTCGAGTCGCTCCGCGGAGGTCGACGGCCCCGGCTTGGGCTTCACACGCTGGGCCGTGTCGCGCAGGCCGGCCTTGAACGCGCCGGTCGTCGTCTTCGCCTCGGCGATCGCGCGCTCCGGCGCCGGCGACTTGGCCTTGCGCAGGCTGCTCCGCCCGGCGAGCAGCAGGATGGTGATGATGAGGAAGAGCGCCACGGTCACGATGAGCAGCGAGAGCCACAGCGGCAGCGCCAGATGAATGGCCACGACGATCGTGGCGAGCGCGAAGCCGAGCGCGTAGAGCGCCAGCAGCCCGGCGACGACGAACATCGCTGCCGCGGCGCCGTACTTCTGGCCTTTGGCCTTGAGCTCGGCCTTGAGCAGCTCGATGTTGAGTTGGACCAGGCGCTGTCCGCGAGTACGAACGTCTGTCAAGGACGCGTTGATGCGTTCACGGATTCCCACGGCCGAAGACTACCACTTCGTCGGCACTTGCCAACTCGGAGGCACGGTTGCAGGCTCGCGCAAGGGCGCTCACGGGGCACGAACGACCCGTTCAGTCCGCCCGAGCGCCCCGGCAGCCGATCTCTGTTCGAACCATTGCCAAATCAGCCTGTGCTGATAGTGTCGGAGGCATCCACCACATAGAGCCCATCCCGGGGGGCGCTTGGGGAAGCGCAGGGATGGGACGATCCGTGAGAGGAGTCAGCATGAGAAGAAGTGGGGTTCGTCTCGGTGCGCTCGTCGTCATCCTTCTGCTGCTGTTGTTCGCCGCTTTCGCCGGTACGGCGCGGGCGGCCACCACACCTTCGCACGTACTCATCGTGGTCATGGACCAGATGCACCCGGAGTACGCCAAGCAGTACAACATGACCAACGTCCTCTGGCTCGAGAATCACGGCGCATGGTTCCCGAACGCCTACGTGGGCGACATGGCCTCCGAGACCGTGGTCAGCCACAACGTGATGGTCAGCGGCCTGTTCCCGAAGCACATGGGCTGGTCGGACGAAGCGTTCCGCGACACCGGCAACGTCCTTGGGGACACCAGTGGCAAGGGCATCTACGTGACCGGCGACCTGGGCTACTCCGACTTCCAGAAGCTCGTCGCATCCGGCAACTACCCGAAGCTTGGCACCTATCTGCACGCCAAGTTCCCCGGCTCGATCGTCGCCTGCGTCGGCGAGAAGAGCTATCAGGTCGAGTCCATGACGGCCGGCAACGCCGATATCGGCGTGCGTCTGAGCGGGACCAAGACCACTGAGCCGATGTTCACCACGCTGGGCGGCAAGTGGCGCGGCCCCACAGGCGTCAACGTGCCCTCGTACATCGCCAACGACACGCGCTTCGATGTCAACTCCGACGTCGCCTACAACAACTACGGCACACTCACCAGTTCGCCGGCCTGGATCTACCCGGAGGACGGCGACCGCATGATCCCCGGCACCACCGAAGGCCATGCCGGAGGCGACAACTGGGTAGCGGACGCGACCATCAAGATCATGGACAACGAGAACTGGTCGGGTCTCTTCGTCAACTTCGGCGCCATCGACAAGGTCGGCCACATGTGGGGCGGCGGCGAGGTCGACTCGTTGAAGACCTACCAGTGGGACCCCAACTCGCTCGAGAACCAGGTCCATGAGCCGTTCATCGCCAAGAACGCCGACAACCAGCTCGGCCGCCTCATCGGCGAGCTCAAGGCCACCGGCCAGTACGACAACACGCTGATCGTCGTCGTGGCCGACCACGCATCCACCGCGGCCACCAGTCACTTCTACGGCCTCAACGCCCAGAACGCGGGCGACTACAACTGGTACCACGGCGACTCGGTCAATGACGGCAACTACTACAACGATCCCGCGCACCCGGTCGTGCCCGCCCTCAAGCCGCTCTGGAACACCGGGAACGTGGAGTTCACCTACTCGTCCACCGCGATCGAGGCGTGGCTGACAGACTTCTCCATGCCCCAGAAGCAGGCGGAGGCGGCCGTGATGCGCACCACGCCGGGCGTCATCGCGACCTACGTCAAGAACGACGCGGGGAACGCCTACACACGCACGTCGGTCAACACGTCCAGCCTGAGCAAGAGCTCGCTGGCCTGGTTCAACAAGCACGCCCAGGAGCTCGTCGACACGATGGCCTGGTCCGGTTCCGCCGACGTCGTCGGTCTGCTCCAGGACCGCACCACCTACGGCGCCTTTGGCGACCATGGCGGCGCGCAGATGGACGTCCAACGCATCCCGATGGTCTTCTACAACCCGAGCCTCAAGACGGTGAAGTACACTGCCGCCACGCGCCTCGTCGACGTCATGCCGACGATCATGCGCACGATGGGCATCGCCGAGACGCAGGCGATGGACGGCAAGGCGTACTCCCTGCAGACGAAGTGATCCACTAACGACACCGGCGCTCCGCGACGGAGGGCCGGAGCGGTGCGAACCCGGAGCGGGGCGGCCATCGGCCGCCCCGCTCTACGTACGTGGCGGGCCGGCGAACGAGGTGATCAGCGGTGTCGCGGCGAGCCCGGCCATGAGGCGCTCGTAGTCGTAGGCGACGCGCACGAACTCGACGGCCGGTCCAGCGCCGACCGGCAGCAGGGCACACGGCCGGCCGGCGTCCTCCGGCCGTGTGCCGGCAAGCGCATCCGGGTCGACGATCGCGTAGCACACGCGCCAGTCGCCGTCCTTGGGGCGGCCGGCGCTGCCCACGTTGACGAAGAGCGTCGACGGACTGCGCGCCGGAGCTCGCGCTCCCGCGGTCTCGGATCCGACGATCGGGCCGCGCGGCACCTCCCGCGCGTAGGGCACGTGCGTGTGGCCGAAGAGGATGGCCCGATAGGGGTTCTCCACGGCCATCCGCGCCATCGCTTTCTCCGGCCGGTCCTCGAACAGGTACTCGTTGATGCGCCGCGGGCTCCCGTGGACGGCGAGCAGCTCCCCGGCCGAGGTGTCGAGCACAAACCGGTCTTCGAGCGAGCGCAAGTACGCGCGCGTCTCGTCGGTGGCCGCCTCGCCGGTCCAGGCCAGCGAGACGGCCCCCTCGGCGCGCTGCTCGTCGGTCTTGTACACGCAGCCGCAGTCGCCGGTCGCGAAGCCGATGCCCTGGTCGTAGTTGCCCATCAGCGTGGGAATGCCGCGCTCGCGGACGAGGGCGGCGACCTCGTTGGGAAACGGCCCGTAGCCGACGAGGTCACCGAGACACAATGTCTGGGGCGCGGCTCGGGCCTCGATGTCGGCCAGGATCGCCTCGAGGCCCGGCAGGTTGCCGTGCACGTCGCTGAAGACGGCGAAGCGGCCATTCACCGCCAGCGCCGTCACGTGGCCGCTCCCCTCTGCCCGGCCAGCCAATCGACGAGGCGCGCTTCGATCTGATCGCGCACCGCGCAGAAGGTGCTCAGCCTCGTCTCCTCGTCGCCGGCGACAGCAGCGGGATCGTCGAACGGCCAGTGCAGCCGCGTACCGACTCCAGGGAAGGTGGGGCAATCCCTGTTCGCCCGGTCGCAGACGGTGACGAGGTACCCGAAGTGGACGTGGCCCAAGTACTCGGGGATGCCCTTGGCACGCTGGCCACTGATGTCGATGCCGCGCAGCTTCATCGCCTCGACAGCCACCGGATCGACGACGGTCGGGTCGAGACCCACGCTGTACGCGTCAAAGCGGTCCCCCGCGAGCTCGCGGAGAAGCCCCTCGGCCATCTGACTCCTCGCACTGTTGTGCGTGCACATGAACAACACCTTGGGCTTGGTCAAGACGTCCTCCTTTTCGCCGGCGCAGCCACGCTACGCAGGCGTGGTCAGGGAGCGCTGAGCAGGGGCACGCTATCATAAACAGACGTTGACCATAAACAGTAGTCTATGTAAGCTTGGCGAGTCAGGCCGTGGAGCGGCCGTCCCCGACCTCTCGCAGGAGCATCAGATGACCGACGGCGTCGTGCGCAAGCTCTCGTTCCTCGACCGTTACCTCACCGCCTGGATCTTCCTGGCGATGGCCGTCGGCGTGGGCGTCGGCTGGGCATGGCCCTCCATCAAGGACTTCTGGGGACACTTCCAGGTGGGCACCACGAGCATTCCGATCGCCATCGGGCTCATCGTGATGATGTATCCGCCGCTCGCCAAGGTGAAGTACGAGGAGCTCGGCGACGTCTTTCGCGACTACAAGATCCTCGGGCTGTCGCTGGTGCAGAACTGGGTCATCGGGCCGATCGTGATGTTCGTGCTGGCGGTCGCCTTCCTGCACAACCAGCCGCAGTACATGGTCGGCCTGATCATGATCGGCTTGGCGCGTTGCATCGCCATGGTCATCGTCTGGAACCAGCTCGCCAAGGGCGACACAGAGTATGCCGCCGGGCTCGTCGCCTTCAACAGCATCTTCCAGGTGCTCTTCTACAGCGTGTACGCCTGGCTCTTCGTGACCAAGCTGCCGCCGCTGCTCGGGCTGCACGGCGCGGTCGTCGACATCTCGATCGGCCAGATCGCCAGGAGCGTGTTCATCTATCTCGGCATCCCGTTCCTCGCCGGCATGCTCACGCGCTACCTCGGGCTCAAGTACAAGGGCCGCGAGTGGTACGAGCAGAAGTTCATCCCGCGCATCAGCCCCATCACGCTCATCGCGCTGCTGTTCACGATCTTCGTGATGTTCAGCCTCAAGGGCGACGTCATCGTCAAGCTGCCGCTCGACGTGCTGCGCATCGCCGTCCCTCTGCTCCTCTACTTCCTCATCATGTTCTTCCTGAGCTTCTTCATGAGCTTCCGGGTGGGCGCGAACTACGCCAAGAGCGCGACGCTCTCGTTCACTGCGGCAAGCAACAACTTCGAGCTGGCCATCGCCGTGAGCATCGCCGTGTTCGGCATCGGCTCCGGCGTGGCGTTCGCCGCCGTGATCGGGCCGCTGGTCGAGGTGCCGGTGCTCATCAGCCTCGTCAACGTGGCCCTCTACTTCCGGCGGCGGTACTACCACGAGGGCGACGAGGACGGCGCGGCGCGCAGCGGCACCGGCAAGGCCGGCACCGGCAAAGCCGGCACCGGCCCCGCCGCCACCCAGCTCGACCAGGGCGGCGCCTGATGGCGGGCGGAGGCAGAGCCGCGGGCGCGGCGGTCGAGGCGACGACGCTCGCCGGCCTTGCGCCGTTCTTCAAGGCCTTCTGCAACGGCACGCGGGCCGCCATCATCGAATTCCTGATGACCGGCGAGAAGTGCGTCTGTGAGATCACCGGAGAGCTCGGCCTGAGCCAGCCGCTGACGTCGCACCACCTGGCCATCCTGCGGCAGGCGGGCTTCGTCCTCAGCCGCGGCGAGGGCGCCCGCACGTACTACTCGATCGACTGGGACGCGTTCGAGATCAGGGCCGCGGCCTTCGCCGCCGTCGTCGCGGACCTGCGCGCGCAGGACGCCGGCCCGAGCCGCGCCTGCTGCTGAGGGCCGGCCGTGGCCTTGCCGTCCGCGGAAGGCGACGTGCGCCCCGGCGAGAGCGCGAGGCCGGCCAGAGCCACGACCGCGAGCACCACGCGGATGCGGACCTTGCCGGTCTTCCCCGATGTCCTGGGCACGTTCATGATCCCCTCCCCGGAGTGCCCCCCGAGTGAGTGGAACGAGAGCCCGTCTTCAACTTGCCCTTGCAGTCATCCGCCCGCGGAAGACAGACTAAAGAGTCGAACGCGCCGGAGTTTCACCCGTACGGGGTGAACGAGCGCATCGTGGGCGACCGAACAGAAGGGCGCGACGTGGACGCAAAGCCACCCGAGCGCATCGCGAAGCCGCCGCGACGCGGCAAGTTCTTCTCCTTGCCGAGCGTGGTCGGGACGGCCTCCGGCGTGGCCGTGTTCGCCCTGACGGTGATGCCTTCGCTGCTGCCGCGGCCGTGGCTCATGCAGGGGGTCATCAGCGGCATCGTCTTCGTCGTGGCCTACGGCTTCGGAGCGCTCGCCGCCTGGATCGGGCGCCGGCTGACGAGGTGGGAGCCGTCGGCGCGCACGCGACGCCTTGCCTGGCTCGTCGTCCTCGTGGTGGGAGTGGCGTGGGTGATCGTCTTCGTCGCCCTGGGCGCCGCCTGGCAGAACGAAGTGCGGCGCCTCGTCGGGGTCCGCGAAGTGGACTTCCTGTACGTGCTCAAGGCGGTGCCGGTCGCCGCGCTCACGGCGCTCGTCGTGCTCTGGCTGGCGCGCCTGCTGCGGGCCGCGTCGCACGGCGCCAGCCGGCTGTTCGGCAGACAGGCGCCGCGGTGGCTCGCCACCTCGCTCGGCATCGTGGTCGTCGCCCTGGTGGTCGCGGTCTTCTTCGCGGCCGCGTTCAAGGGCTTCGAGAAGCTCTCGAACAACGTCTACGGCAAGAAGAACGCCACGACAGCGAACGGCATCACCCAGCCGCAGAGCGCCATGCGCTCCGGCAGCAGCGGCTCGCTCGTCAGCTGGCAGTCGCTCGGCCTGCAGGGACGAAACTTCGTGGCCAGAGGGCCGAGCCAGGAGCAGCTGCGAGCCTTCAACGGGCGGAAGCCGATGGAACCCATCCGCGTCTACGTCGGCTTGGACAGCGCGCCGACAGCAGCGGCGCGCGCAGATCTGGCGGTCAAGGAGCTCGACCGCACCGGCGCCTTCTCGCGCAAGCTGCTGGTCGTCATGGGCGCCACCGGCACCGGCTGGATCGAGCCGCAGTCGGCGGACCCGCCCGAGTACATGTACAACGGCGACACCGCCGAAGCGACGATTCAATATTCGTTCCTGCCGAGCTGGATCAGCTTCATCACCGACAAGGCGAAGGCGACCGACGCCGGGCGCGCGCTCTTCACTGCCGTGTACGCGCGCTGGAGCAAGCTGCCGGCGGCTGGCCGGCCCAAGCTCATCGCCTACGGCCTCAGCTTGGGCTCCTTCGCCGGTCAGGCGCCGTTCACCGGCGCCGCCGACTTCCGTACGCGCACCGACGGCGGCTACTTCGCCGGCTCGCCCAACGACAGCCGGCCGTGGCGCACGCTCGAGGACGCGCGCGACCCCGGAAGCCCTGAGTGGCAGCCCGTGTACGAGGGCGGCAGGACGATCCGCTGGGCGGCCGCGCCGAACGACCTGGCGCAGTCGACGAGCACGTGGACCAGCCCGCACGTACTCTACCTCCAGCACGGGTCGGATCCCGTCGTGTGGTGGAGCCCGAGCCTCGTGCTGAACAAGCCGGGATGGCTAGGCGAACCGCGAGCGCCGGATGTCTCGCCCGACACCCGCTGGTTCCCACTGATCACCTTCCTGCAGGTCACGGTGGACCAGTTCCTGGGGACCAGCGTGGCCAACGGTCACGGCCACAACTACGGCGACATGACCGTGTACGCGTGGTCGGCGATCGCCGCCCCGCCAGGCTGGACCGCCGAGAAGACGCAGCAGCTGCAGACGACGGTCGACAGCTACCACATCGAATAGGCGGCGGGACCGTGGACAGCCCAGAAGGCAAGGGCGCCGCCCGGCCCGGCGTCTCGAGGCCGGGTCCCGCGCGCTGGATGGACCGCTACCCCAGCGTCGCCGAGACGGCGGCGGCGGCGGCGATCCTCTCGTACGGCTACCTCATCGTGCGCGTCATCCCGGCGCCCTGGTACGTGCCGGCCAACCTGGCGGCGGCCGGCCTCGCCGTCCTCCTCGTCCGCCGCAGCGGTGCCGGATGGGGCGCCCTGGGACTGCGCAGGGAGGACGTCGGCAGCGGCCTGCGCTGGGGGCTGGGCGCCATCGTCCCCATCGCCGCCGTCGTCGCCACCGGGGTGGCGCTGACGGTGACGCGAAAGTACTTCGTCGACGACAAGTTCCTGCACGAGAGCACGGCGCGCACGCTGTACGAGCTGTTCGTGCGCATCCCGCTCGGCACCGCGCTGGCCGAGGAGCTCATCTTCCGCGCTGCCTTGCTGGGGCTCTACTTGCGCCGCCACACGTTCTGGAAGGCGGCGGCGCTCAGCTCGCTGGTGTTCGGCTTCTGGCACGTCCTGCCGGCGATGGGCTCGGTGACGAGCAACGCCGCCGGCCAGAACCTTGCGACGCCGGCGGCGCGCGCGGCCGGTGTCCTCGCTACCGTGCTGGCGACTGCCGCCGCCGGCCTGGTCTTCTGCTGGCTGCGGCGGCGCTCGCGCAGCGTCGTGGCGCCGTGGATCACGCACGCCTCGCTGAACTCGCTCGGCGTCGTGGCCGGCCTCGTCGTCGCTCGCTGGCTCGGAGGCTGAGGGCCGCAGCGCGCTGCGCTCAGACCTTCCCGGACCGCCTGCGGCCGCCGGGCCCGGTGCCCACGGTGCGGCCGATGGTCTCGATGCGCCCCGACAGGCAGCCGCGGCACATCTCGGCGGTCTCGTTGACACATGCCTTGTCCGGATAGATCTCGTACTTCTCGCGGTACTCCGGCGGCGTGAGGTTGGGCATCACGATGTTGGCGCCGCGCTGCAGACCCAGCTCGCGGCCGTCGACCTTGTTGATCGTGGCGAGCGCCGTGGTGCTGGGGATGTTGGACTCCGGGCACACGAGGCGCGTGAGCGCGACGGCCTTGTACACAGTGAGCTCGTCGCTCGGGATCTGCTCCTCCGCAGGCACCGGGCGCGACCAGGTATGGTCGCCGAGCGGCGTGACGGGATGGGCGATGTACGGGCCGATGCCGATCATGTCGAGGTCGAGGCCGCGGAACGTGTCGATATCGGCCGCGACGCTCGCGTACGTCTGCCCGGGGATGCCGATCATCACGCCGCTCCCCGGCTCGTAGCCGAGCTCGCGAAGCTTGGCGAGGATGCGGAAGCGGTCGGAGACGCGCCCCGGCAGGTCCGGGTGGATGAGCCGATACAGTTCCTCGTCGGAGGTCTCGAAGCGCAGCAGGTAGCGGTCGGCGCCCGCCTCGCGCCAGATGGCGAGATCCTCGTCCGGCCGCTCGCCGAGGCTGAGCGTCACGGCGAGCCCCGTCTCGGCCTTGATGCGGCGCACGATGCCGGCGATCCACTCGGTCTTGAGGCCGTAGTCCTCGCCCGACTGGATGACGACGGTGCCCCAGCCCCACGTCTTGGCGTCGTGGGCGCAGGCGAGCACCTCGTCCTCGCTCATGCGATAGCGCTCGATCTCGCGGTTGCCGGCGCGCAGGCCGCAATAGCCGCAGGCGCGCACGCAGAAGTTGCTGATCTCGATCAGGCCGCGGAGGTGGACCTCGTCGCCGACGTTGCGGCGGCGAGTCTCGTCCGCCGCGGCCCACAGCTCCTCGAGCAGCGCCGGGTCGTCCTCGCGCAGCCACTCCAGGAGGTCGGCGCGCTCCAGTCGTTCACCCAGAAGTACGCGTTGCGTGCTCATCCGTCTCTCGATCCCACTCTCAGTCCCAGCTGACCAGCGATGCCTCGGCGCCCGTGAGCACCTCGTCTACCATACCCAGCAGCTCGCCGATGACGTCACGGCCGGCCACCAGCGGCGGCGAGAGCATGAGCATGGCGGGGCCGCGGTCGTCGGCGCGGGTCATGAGGCCGGCCTCCATCAACAGCTTCGGCAGCACCTCGCGGCACACCGCCGCCTTCTCCTCGGCGTTGAACTCGCGGCCGCTGTCGCGGCCGGCCATCAGCTCGATGCCGTAGAAGAAGCCGGTGCCGCGCACCTCCTTGACCATCTGGTGCTTCGCGGCGAGGTCGTCCAGGCCGGCGCGGAAGAACGGCGCCGTCTCGAGGACGTGCTCCGGGACGCGCTCGTCGCGCATCGCGGTGATGTTGGCGACGGCCACCGCCGTGCACATCGGGTGGCCGCCCCACGTGACGCCGTGCGTGAACATGCCCACTGGCGAGTCGAGCAGCGCGTCGATGAGCGGCTCGCGCACGATCATGCCGCCGAGCGGCGCGTAGGCGGAGGTGACGCCCTTGGCGAACGTGATGAGGTCGGGCACGACTTGGTTGCGCTCGGAGCCGAACCAGTAGCCGAGCCGGCCGAAGCCGCAGATCACTTCGTCGGCGCAGAGCAGGATGCCGTACTCGTCGCACATGCGGCGGAGCTCCTGCCAATAGCCGTCCGGCGGCACCATGACGCCGCCGACGTTCTGGACGGGCTCGGCGATGAGCATGGCGACCGTCTCCGGACCCTCCTCGAGGATCGCCGCCTCGATGGCCTTGACGCACGAGAGCTCCGCCACCGGCACGTCGCCCTCCGCCTCCCAGCCGTACGTGTTGGGCACCTGGCGGAACCACGGCAGCAGGGGCAGGAACGCGCTGCGGAACTGCGGGATCCCCGTCGCCGACAGCGCGCCGAGCGTCGTGCCGTGGTAGGCCATGTTGCGGCTCAGGATCTTGGTGCGCTCGGGCTGCCCCTGGCTCAGGTGGTACTCGCGCGCGAACTTGATCGCCGACTCGTTGGCCTCGGAGCCCGAGTTGACGAAGAAGACGACACCGAGATCGGCGGGCGCCAGCTCGGCGATGAGGGTGGCCGCCTCCACCGAAGGCGGGTGGGCGGCCGCCCAGTTGGTCGCATACGAGAGCTGCTTGAGCTGCCGCGAGGCGGCGTCGGCGATGTCCTCGCGGCCGTGCCCCATGTTGACGCAGAACAGCCCCGCGAGGCCGTCGAGGTACTTGTTGCCGTGATCGTCCCACAGGTAGCAGCCGTCGGCGCGCTCGACCACGAGCAGTTCCGGGTTGCGCCATGCGGTCGCCCGCGTGAAGTGCTTCCCGAGATGCCGGCGCGCCTGCCGGCGGATCTCGTCGCTCACGCGCCGGCCCTGGTGAAGTTCGCCTTGTCGAGGTGCTTGTAGCGCTCGAGGTAGCGAGCGGGCTCCTGCAACGCGTCGCGCCGGAACGGCTCGGCGAGCTCGTCCGGGTCGACCATCACTTCGACGACGGTCGGGCGGCCGGAGGCGAAGGCCGAGGCGTAGGCGTCGTGCAGGTCCCCCGGATCGCTCACGCGGACGCCGTCGGCGCCCATGGCGCGGGCGATCTCGGCGAAGTTGAAGCCGCCGATCTCGTGGCCGATGTTGGCGCCGATGAAGCGATCGTCGTAGAAGTCGATCTGGTTCTTCTTCTCGGCGCCCCACTGCTGATTGTTGTAGACGCAGGCGACGACCGGCAGATCCTCTTCCACGGCGGTCATGACCTCGTGGAGGCTCATGCCCCAGGCCCCGTCGCCGATGATGGCGGCCACGGGGCGCTCGGGGGCGGCCACCTTGGCGCCGAGGGCACCCGGGTAGGCGAAGCCGCAGTTGCCGAAGGTGAGAGCCCCCAGGAACGAGCGCGGCTTCGCGAACTTCATGTACGCGTTGGCGACCGAGCAGATGTTGCCGATGTCGCTGGTCACGATGGCGTCCTCGGGCAGCGCCGCGGCCAGCTCGGCAAGCGCACGGCGCGGGCTGATGGGGCTCGCGTCGGAGCTGGACTTGGCGGCGAGCTCGTCCGCCCAGGCGCGCTTGGCCGCGGTGATCTCAGCGAGGCGCGCCGGGTCGATCTGCTTCTCGCCCTGCCGGGCGACAAGGCGGCCGAGGAGAGCCTTGGCGGCCGCCTTGGCGTCGCCGATGATGCCCACCTCGAGCGGCTTGATGCGCCCGACCTGCTTGTAGTCGATGTCCACCTGGACGATCTTGGCGGTCTTGGGGAAGTAGTCGACCCCGTACTGCGGCAGGTTGCCGAAGGGGTTGAGGCGCGTGCCCAGCGCCAGCACCACATCGGCCTTGGAGAGGAGCACCATCGCCGCCTTCGAGCCCTGGTAGCCGATGGGCCCCACGGCGAGCTCGTCGGTGTACGGGAACGAGTCGGTGTGCTGGTACGAGGTGGCCACCGGCGCGCCGAGCTGCTGCGCCAGCTGGCTGACGACGCCGGCGGCGTCCGACTCGGTGACGCCGAGGCCGGAGAGGATGACCGGGTTCTTGGCCGCGGCGAGCACCTCGGCGGCGCGGTCGAGCGCCGCTTCGTCGCCGGCGCCGCGCGCCGACACCCTGTACTGGTGCGGCTCGAGGATCGCGAAGTCGCCCTCGCCGTAGAAGAAGTCGCGGGGCACGTCGATCTGCACGGGGCCGCGCTCGGCGTAAGCGGCGCGGATGGCCACGCGGAAGGCCTCGGCGATGCGGTCCGGCCGGTTCACCTGGATCTGGAACTTGGTGATGGTGCTGAAGATGGGGAGCTGCTCGACGTCCTGGAAGCCGTCAAGCCCGCGAAAGGCGCTCATCGACGACGGCGTCATGAGGATGACCGGCGAGTGCGCGTGATAGGCGGCCGCGATGCCGGTCACCATGTTGGTGATCCCAGGGCCGTTCTGGCCGGTGCACATGCTGGCGCGGCCGGTCACGCGGGCGTACCCGTCCGCCATGTGGGCGGCCGACTGCTCGTGGCGCACGGCGGTGAAACGGATGCCGGCGGCCGGGAAGAGGTCGAGTGCATCCATGTAGGCCGAGCCCACGATGCCGAACACTTCGGTGATCCCCTCCATGCGGAGGGTCTCGACCATCGCCTCACTGGCGGTCATGTGCGTCACGCTGGATCAACTCCTTCCGCCGGAAGCGAAGCAGGCCATCGAAGGCCGCACGCCCCGGCGCAGATCATGGGTGTGGCGGACAGATCAGGCCTGTCCGATCATCGAACTGATGTGGGCGCGGAGCGCCGCGAACTCGGGCAGCACCAGCACCTCGTTGACCCCGGCGCCCTCGGGCTGAGGGTACTCGACCGGCTCGTTGTAGACGATGCGCCCGGGACGCGGGCTCAGCACTACGACCCGGGTGCCGAGGAAGACCGCCTCCTGGACGCTGTGCGTGACGAAGACGATCGACTTGCCCGTGGTCTTCCAGATCTGCTTGAGCTCCTGCTGAAGGTTCTCGCGCGTGAGCGCGTCCAGCGCCCCGAAGGGCTCGTCCATGAGGACGATGGCGGGATCGTTGGCGAGGGCGCGGGCGATGGCGCAGCGCTGCTGCATACCGCCCGAGAGCTCGTACGGACGGTGCTCGCCCACGTCGGAGAGGCCGACCATGGAGAGATAGCGCTTGGAGATCCGCTTGCGCTCCGAATGCCCGACGCCGGCCAGCTTCGGGCCAATCTCCACGTTGCCGCGCACGGTGAGCCACGGGAAGAGCGTGGGTTGCTGGAACACCATCCCGCGGTCGACCGCCGGCCCCTTGACCGGCGCGTCGTTGACCGTGACGCTGCCCACCGTCGGCGTGAAGAACCCGCCGATGAGCTTGAGCAGCGTGGTCTTGCCGCAGCCGGACGGGCCGACCAGGCAGACGAACTCGCCCGGTTCGACGACGAGGTCGACGCCGGCCAGAGCCGGCGTCGACCTCTTGTCCTTGCCGAAGACGTGGGTCACCCCACGGACTTCTATGCGTTCGGGACGAGCGCCCCCGGTCTCCGCAGAGGGAGGCGATGACTCCTGTGCGACCTCCTGCGGGTCCCGGGTGCGCTCGTCCACGACACCCATATTACTTGCCGGCGGCCTTCGCGACGAACTGGTTGGCGAGGCCGGCCTGGTAGCTGGCGAGCGGCGGGACGCCCTGCACCGAGCCCTGCGTCTTGAGGAAGTTGGCAGCGCTCAGCAGATTGTCCGCCAGCTTGCCGGGCGCGGCCGGCGTGCCGAGGTAGTCGGCGCCGGCCTGCTGGCTGGCGTCGAGCAGGATGAGGTCCTTCATCTGCGAGAGCGCGTCGGCGGCGGTGATGTTGAGCTGGCGCCCGACGGCGGCCGAAGCGGTCGCGGGATCGGAGCTGTACAGCTGCACGGCCTTGTTCTCCTGGTCGACCCAGGTCTGGACGGCGGCCGGGTACTTGTCGGCGAACGCGCTCGTGACGACGGCGAGGTCGGCGGTGAGCTTGCCCTGCTTGGCGAGGTCGGCGCTGGTGATGAGCACCGTGCCGTCCTTCTTGAGCGAGGCGAGCGTCGGGTTCCACACGTAGGCACCGTCGATGTCACCGCGCTGCCACGCCGCCAGGATGTCCTGCGGCTGCAGGTCGACGATCTTGACCTTGGTGGGGTCGACGCCGTTGAGCTCGAGCGCGGCGAGGAGGCTGTAGTGCGAGGTGGAGCCGAACGGCGTGCCGACCTTCTTGCCGACGAGGCCGGAGATGCTGGTGACGCCGGCGCTCTTCTTGACGACGAGCGACTCGGCTGCGCCGATGACGTCGAAGATCCACGGCACCTTGTAGGGGATGCTCATGGGCTGCGAGAGACCGGCGGCCACCGGGCTGCTGCCGGCGAGGCCGATATCGAGGCTGCCGGCGATCATGGCGGTATTGACGTCGGCGCCCGACTCGAACTTGATCCAGGTGATCTTGGTGTTGGGCAGCGCGGCCTCGAGCCACTTCTGATCCTTGACGATCAGGTCGCCGTTGGGGATGAGCTGGTAGCCGATGCGCAGCTCGCTCGGGGCGCCGGCCGCGGCCGACGATGACGGGCTGGCCGAGCTCGAGCTCGACGAACTCGAGCCGCAGCCGGCGGCGAAGGCCACCACGGACACGACGGCCACAAGCGCGACGACGGTCGCGAACAGCCCGAGGCCGGCGCGACCACGCGCGAAGCGCGCGTTGATCCTGGTGCGTGACATCACTGGACTCCCTTCATTGTTTACAATCTTGACGAGACGCATATGATGGCTCGTCGCAAACATGACCAATGCAGTCAGCATTGACTCCAAATGAATCTGTGGCATTATGCATAAGCATCTGGTCGTAAGCAAATAACAGTTGCTTATACATATCCCAAGCAACTTGCCGGCAGGAGAAACCTGGATGAGAGCTAGCGATACCGGCGGCCACGGCCGCGTGAGCATGATGGCCGCCGACGAGCGTCCGAACTCGTTCGCGGCCGCTCAGCAGCTCGCCGTTCCCGGCGCCTTGCCGCCGCAGTTCGACCACGACCGGCATGTTCCAGCAGCCGCGCGCGAGTCCGCGTGGACCCGCTGGCGCGGCCCGCTGCTCCATCTGGCCCTCATCGGAGTGTTGCTGGCCATCTGGTGGCTGATCGCTTACCTGCAGGTGTGGCCGCGCGTGTTCGTGCCGACGCCGGCATCGGTGTGGGAGGCGGCCGTACGCACGTCCACGAACCACGGCGGCATGGTCGGCTGGAGCGGCTACTACCTCTACCAGCACCTCTGGGCGAGCATGCAGCGCATCCTCATAGGCTCAGGAGTCGCGATCGTCGTCGGTGTCCCCTTCGGCCTCCTCCTCGGCACGAGCCGCTGGGCGCGCAGCCTGCTCGAGCCGGGGGTGACCTTCATCCGCGCGCTCCCGCCCCTCGCCTACTTCAGCCTCCTCGTGATCTGGTTCGGCATCGACGAGGCCCCGAAGATCATCCTGTTGGTGCTGGCGGCGCTGCCGCCGATCGTGCTCGCCACCAGCGACGCGGTGCGCAATGTCCAGCAGGACCGCCTCATCGCTCTGCGCACGCTTGGGGCGTCCAAGTTCCAGGTGGTCCGGCACGGCGTCTTCCCGTCCGTGCTCCCCGAGGTCATCACCGGCATCCGCGTCGCCGTACTGTTCGCCTTCACCACCGTCGTCGCCGCGGAGACCATCAACGGCATGCCCGGCATCGGCGGCATGGTGCGGGACGCCCAGCGCTTCAACCAGACCGACGTCGTGATCATGGGGATCATCGTGATCGGCATCTGCGGGATCCTGCTGGACTTCGGCGTCCAGGTGATCGACCGTGTGCTCGTGCCGTGGCGCGCGGAACTCTAGGCGCTTGCGACCGCCGCAGGGCGAGACGCGGGGCCTAGACTTCGGTCAGCGCTTCGTCCATGGCGACGACAAGCGCGTCGGCGTCGTCGCCGCTGAGGCACAGCGGCGGGTTGATCTTCAGTACGTTGTGCTCGCGACCGCAGGTTCCGACCACCATGCCGCGGGCGAGCAGCGCTGATTGCACACGACCGGCGGCAGCGGCGTCCGCCTCCCGCGACTCGCGGTCACGAACCAGTTCTGCGCCGATCAAGAGGCCTTGCCCGCGCACGTCGCCGATCATCTCGTGCCGCCCCTGAAGCTCCCGAAGCCCGTCCAGCAGCTGGCTGCCGATGCGCAGCGCGTTCTCCTGCAGGCCCTCCTCGTCGATAGCGCGCAGCACAGCCCGTCCGGCGGCACAGCACATGGGATTGGAGCCGTATGTGTTGAAGAACATGCGCTGCGCCATCGCCTCCGCCACCTCGCGGCGCGTCACCATGGCGGCCAGCGGAAAGCCGTTGCCGATGCCTTTGGACAGCACGATCACGTCCGGAACAACGTCGTGGGTCTCGAACCCCCAGAACCGTGATCCAGTGCGCGCGAAGCCGGTCTGCACCTCATCAACGACGAGCAAGCCGCCGGCACGACGCACCTGCTCGGCGGCGCCACGCAGCCAGCCGTCCGGCATGGGCACGATACCGCCATAGCCTTGGATGGGCTCGGCGATGAGGCCCGCCACGGCGCCGTTCGTGTTGGTACTGAGCGTGTGACCGAGCTCCTCCAGGTACGGCGCCGCATCGGCGCCGAAGGGGCCCCGGAAGGGGTGTGGCGCGATGACCTGAACGTAGCCCGGCGCCGGCGGCACGAGCTGCCGCGCCTGGCCGATGCCCGTGGCCGTCATCGCTCCGTACTGCATGCCGTGGTAGGCGTCGCGCAGCGTGAGCATCTCGAAATTGCGCGTGAAGGCGCGGGACGCGAGCACCGCGAGGTCGATCGCCTCGGCGCCGCTGTTCACGAAGTGCACCACCCAATCGGTGCCTTCGGGGAGCCGCCGGATCAGCTCCTCGGCGAAGTGTCCCGGCTGCGGGTGATGGTAGGCAGTGGTCACGTGTGGCAGCTCCTGCATCTGCGCGCGCACCGCGGCCAGCACCCCCGGGTGCGCGTGGCCGACACTGATGCACACGTTCTGCGCCATGCAGTCGAGGTACCGGCGGCCCTGGTTGTCCCACAGGTACTGGCCGCGGCCGCGCTGCCACACGACCGGATCTTCGTAGGCGACAAAAGTGCCCAGCGAGGGTGAGAGGTAACGCCTGCGACGCTCGGCGATCGCGGCCGTGTCCCACTCGAGGGGGAGCGGCTCGATGGGCGGAGCGGAGTCGTGGTCCATTTCGGGTTGGCCTCTCTCGTGCTGCCGGTTTCCGGTCGCTCCAGTCTACTATCGCCAGTCGAGTGCCTGGGGGCCGGCTGTCAACGATGGTTGGCTCAGGGCATGAGAGTCGAGACCGCATTCTCCATGGACGCTTCGAGCGTCAAATACGGCCCGGGCGTTACCCGCGAGACAGGGAATGGCATGCGCCGGCCTGGCGGCCGGCGCGTGATGGTTGTCACGGACCCCGGGCCGGCAGGCAGTGATCCAGTCCTGAAGACCCTCGAAGCGCATCTCGACTCCGGGATCGACGCCGTGATGTTCGACCGCGCCAGGGTGGAGCCAACGGATGCCTCCCTCCGCGAGGCTATCGAGTTCGCGGTTGCTGGGCGCTTCGGCGACCACGTGGCGGTCGGCGGTGGGTCGAGCATCGACACCGCGAAGGCCGCCAACCTGTACGCCTCCTGGACGCGGATCTCCTTGCCTGTGTGAGCCAGCCGCTCGGAGAGGTACGCCCGGTCCCAGGCAAGACTGCACCGCTCATCGCCGCGCCCACGACGGCGGGAACCGGCAGCGAGACGAGCGGCGGCCGGCGCCGGAGAGCTCCGACAAGCGGCCGGCCTACCAGGGCGCCAACCCCATCAGCGACGTCTGGGCTGCGCGGGCCATCGAACCGGGCACGGCCAGCCTCGCGCAAGCCCTCGACGACCCGGGGGGCGACGAGGCGCGCGGCGCGATGCTGCTGGCGGCGACCTTCGCCGGGGTTGGGTTCGGCAACGCCGGCACTCACCTGGCGCACGCCATGTCGTATCCCGTTTCCGGGATGGTGAAGGAGTACGTCGCGGACGGGTATCCGTCGCAACACCCGCTGATCCCCCACGACATGTCGGTCGTGCTCAGCGCTCCGGCCGTCTTCCGGCTCACGGCGGCCGCGGCTCCGGGGCGCCACCGGCTGGCCGCTCGCCTGATGGGTCTACAGAGCGACGAGGCTCGCGACGACGAGGTCGGCGAACTGCTCGCCGGCGAGCGCCGGGGACCTGCGGCGCCTCTTCCTTGACTCCATGACCCTCTGGTAGCCGACCCGCAGCCCCTCCCGGACGGCTCCCCGAGGTAGTTCGTACCAACATGCGACAGTACGTATCAAGGCGCGAATCGCCTGAGTAGGGGGGTCGCGCGCCCACGTGTGGGCGCCTTGGCGTCCAAACGCGCGGGAAGATGCGGTCGGCCTCGTCGTGTTCCCGCTGGGCGCCGTCCTCAGCGTCGCCTTCGGCCTCACGATGGCTGCAGATCCTTGTGCTGGCCAGTCCGCCGTCTACACGAGCGAAGGGGTCAGGCGACGCGTGCTGTCCTCGATCAGGCCTCCACGCGCCAGGTCGCCGCGATCGGCGTGCCCGGCTTGAGCATGGCCCATACCGGGCATATCTGCTCCTCCGCGGCGGCGACTGCGCGCTCCACGGCGGCCGGGTCGACACCGTCGCCCCTGACGACGAACTCCAGCGCGATCTGCGTGTAGACCGTCGGGTGTTCGTCGCGCCGCACGGCGCGCACGTCGACCTCGATGCCGCTCACCGGCTGGCGCATCTTCGCGAGCAGGACCGCGAGGGCGTTGCCGCTGCAGCCGGCGAGGCTCGCGAGCAAGGTCTTGAGCGGCGTGATCCCCGCGAGGTCCGAGTCCGCACCCGGCATCGGGTAGTCCATGGTGATGCTGTGCTCGCCGTCACTCGCAGTGATGCGCATGCCGCCTTCGTGGACCGCGTGGACGTGGGCTTCGGTGGGCATGGCGCTCTCCTCGGGCGTAGCGTGCGTGTCGGCGCGGGCGCGAACTACCCGGGCGCTCTGGTCCGATTGTAGAGAGTCACTGAGATGCGACGACACGCGACCCGGGCGCCGTGGAGGCAGAGAGACCGGTGGCGCGATGGACGTTTCGGCCGCGGACGCCTACTCTGAACGGACGGCGTCGCGAGGAGAGGCAGCTGACCGTCACACCGCGCTATCTCGACTTCCATCAGGCACAGCGGATCTACGACCGCATCGGCCGCTGGCAGGACACGCGGCCACTATCGGAGCGCCGCGCCATGGACGAGATCGCCTGGCGCGGCGACTTCTTCAATGCGGCGGCCGTCCTGGAGTTCGGCTGCGGCACCGGCCGGTTCGCGACGCGCCTTCTGGAGACGAAGCTGCCCGCCGGGGCGGCCTACCTGGGCCTCGACGTGAGCCCCACGATGGTGAGGCTGGCCCGCGAGGCGCTGGCGCCGTGGCGCGGGCGGGCACGAGTGGAGTTGAGCGACGGCTCGACGACGCTCCCCGTCGCCGACGGCGAGTACGATCGCTTCCTGAGCACCTACGTGCTCGATCTGCTCAGTCCCTCGGATTCGGCGCGGCTTCTCGACGAGGCGTACCGCGCGCTGCGACCCGGCGGCCTGCTCGCCCTGGCGAGCCTCACGCCGGGCTCCACGCCGCCGTCCCGCGCCCTCGCCGGGCTCTGGAAGGGCCTCTGGCGGATCGACCCGCGCGCCGTCGGCGGCTGCCGCCCGGTCGAGCTCGCCGCCCTCGTCGCGCCCGAGCGCTGGCGCGTGCGCGACCAGCTCACAGTGACGAAGTGGGCGCTCAGCTCAGAAGTGCTGGTGGCCGAGCGCCTCTAGGCGCGGCGGCGGCGAGCGGCGCCGCTAGGGGCGGCACGGCAGCCGGCGGCTACTTCGCCGGCGTCCAGTCCGCCTTCATCGCCTTCCAGACCGCCTTGGCGATGCGGCCGGCGCCCTCATTGGTGAAGTGGATGCCGTCGCCGCTGCGCAGCGCGGCGATGAACTTGCCCTTGGACGTGGACAGCAAGCCGAACGTGTCCACGTAGACGACGTCCTTGTGCCTGGCCGCCTCAGCCCGGAACACCTCATTGAGGCGCTTGACCTGGTTGGTGGCGCCGCCGGTCGGCATCACCGGGAGGCCGAGCCAGTACACGCGCTTCACGCCGGCGTGCAGCATGATGTCCATGAGCTTGCCGGCACGGCGGCCATACTCGGCCAGCCACGCCTTCTTCGGGTAGCTCGTGTAACTGCCCTTGGCGATCATCGGCATGCCGGGATCGTTGATGCCGATGAGGAAGACCCCGATGTCCGGGTGGTCCGAGGCCATCTGCGACTTGAGGTGCGACGGCCAGTCGACGGGCGTCGAGTTGGTGAGCCGCGACGACACCACGTAGTCGGTGTGGACCTTGAGCACGCCCTTCGACTGGCCCAGCTGTGCGAAGAGGATGCCCGGCAGGCCGGACAGCGAGTCGCCGCCGAAGTAGACGCGCAGCTTGTGCTTCTTGGTCGGCTTCGTCAGCGGCGGCGTGGCCGGGGACGGCGACGGCGAGATCGCGGCGGACGACGCGGCCGCCGAGGGGCTCGCCGCGACCACGGCGGCGGGCGTCGGCGGCGACGCGAGATCGGCGGAGCCCTTGGCATGCGGGCGCGTGAAGAGAACGACCGCGCCCGCGGCGACGGCCACGACCAGCAACGTCACAACGGCGCCGATCCAGACCCGGCGGCGGCGGCGCTTCGCGGCCAGCCGGCGGGCGGCGCGTCCGTCTCTGAACGGGCTCTGCTCCATGCGCTCAGGATATGTCACCGCGCAGCCGGGCACGAGCACGCCCCTCAGGGGCTCCCTCCGGGACGCGCCGGCCGCGCGGCGGGACGCAGCGGGTCGCGCCAGACGGCGGCGCGATGGTACCGTGACGCGGTCTCAGTGGAGGACCGTGTGGGATCCGATGCGCGCATAGGCCGTCGCAGGGCGGCCGCACTGCTCCTCTCCGCCTGCGGCGGCGTCCTCCTGTGCGGCCTCCTCTCGGCGATGGCGGCGCCGGCCTCGGCGACGCCGTCCACATCGGCGCCGTTGGCCGCCACGCCGACGGTGCCGCCGGTGCTCGAGGGCGAATTCGCCGTCAACGCCGGCGTCGCGATCACCAGCGACCGCCGCGTCACCATGGGCGACGGCGGCGAATCGCCCTTCTTCTCGCGCGGCGTCCTGGTCTGGGAAGGCGGCAGCATCATCAACGGCGGCAGCGCCACCGACGGCGAGGATCTCACCCGGCAGACGCGGGCGCTGCTCGACCACACCTGTCACAGCTACAAGTCGACCTCGAGCAACCGCACGCTCGCGGACATGATCGGCGAGGCGCCGGTACGAGTCGATGCGCACTACGACCCGATGGCCGACGCCAACATCTGCGTGGTCATGGCCGGTGGCGGCGACCTGGCCTCCGGCGGCGACCCACAAGCCGTTCTCGACGCCCTGAGGACCTACTGCGCCGCGCGCCGCGCCGCCGGTCTCGAGGTCGTCGTCCTCACGCTGCTGCCGCGCAGCGAGCCGGCGGGCTTCGACGCGGCGCGCGGCGCCTACAACGAAATGCTGCGCGCGCAGTGGCGGACCTTTGCGGACGGGCTCGCCGACGTGGCCGCCGACCCGCGCATCGGCGCCGACGGCGCCAATCTCGACCCCACCTACTTCGCGGACACCGTCCACCCCACGAGCGCCGGCTACGCGATCATGGCGGCCGCCGTGGCCCCGGCCATCGAGGGCGTCGTGTGGCGTTCAGTCTCGTGCCGGGTGCGCTACTCCAATACGGAGACGACGTGGACCCCGTGGCGCAGGTATTCGGAGAGCGCGTCGTGGCTGCTCTCACCGGGCGATGGACTCAAGACGGTGAGCGCCCGCTATCGCGACAAGGACGGCGCCATCGCCACCGCGACCACCACGATCATGCTCGACACGACGCCACCGGTGACGCGCGCCAAGAGGACGGTCGCCCGGCGCGGCAAGCTCGCGGCGCTGCCGTACACCGTCGTCGACGCCCGGCCGGGCAGCGCGTTCGCAGGCGTTACCCTCCTCATCAAGGATGCCACGGGCGCGAACGTCCTGACGGTCTCCTGCGGGTCGCGCCCGGTGAACGTCCCGCAGACGGCCTCGTTCACGTGCCTGCTGCCGAAGGGCGTCTACCGGTACTTCGTCTACGCGACCGACGCGGCCGGCAACCGCCAGAGCCACGTGGGCTCAGCGAGCCTCCAGGTCCGCTGACGCGGCCGGGGCGGCCGCGGGCGCCGCGTCCTTGAGGCGCGAGACGGCGAACGCGGCCACGGCGAGGAGCACGCTGGCCAGCACCAGCGAGACCGTGAACGAGCCGTTGCCCGTGCGCAGCACCCCCATCACCCAGACGAAGGCCACCGAGCACTGCCCGAAGAGCTGGATAAGGCCGTTGGAGGTGCCCTCCGGCGTCGGCTGCGTGATCTCTGCGGCATACTGCATGCCGATCGGCAGCGCGCCGACGATGAAGAAGCCGAGCAGGGCGGACGCGACGTAGAGCAGCCACAGCGTGGAGATGAAAGCGACGCCGACGAGGCAGGGGACCGCCAGGGCAAGGGCGAGCCCGAGGTAGCGCACCCGCTTGCCGTGCCGGTCCGAGATCGCCCCCAGGACGACCGCCCCGACGACGCCGACGACGAGCATCACGGCGCCGAGGATGGCGGCGTCGGACGACCCAAAGCCGCGCGGCAGGATGATGTCGCCGACCCACGAGGTCACGCCGTTGAAGACGCCCATGATCACGAAGGCGACGCCGAGCATGATCAGGAACGGCTTGACGGTGAGCGCGTGCCTGAGCCCGTCCAGCATGAGAGCGCGGACCTCCACGCCGGTCGGGTCCGGCGGCGTGGCCGGGCGCTCCCGGGCGAGCAGCAGGAACGCGACCGCCGACACCGCGGCGAGGAGGCCGAACACCAGTTGCATCGTCCCGATCGACATGACGCCGACCAGGAAGCCCGAGAGGCCCATGCCGGCGGCCACGCCGAGCATGCTGCTGAGGGTGATGAGGCCGACCGCGGTCGCGCGCTCGCCGGCGGGGAACCAGTTGGCCGGGACCTTGGTCCACGAGTCCAGCAGAAACGGCTGGGCGATGGCGATGCCGATCGTGCTGGCCAGCGCCACGGCGTAGTTGGGGCCGGCGAGGCCACGGGTGATGCCGAACACGCCCATCAGGATCACGCCGAAGCCGACGGCGACGCGGAAGCCGCGCGTGTCAATGACCCAGGCGGCCGGCAGCGAGAGCGGGATGAAGGCGATCATGAAGACCATGGACAGCAGCGTGATCATCTGATGGGAGACGCCGTAGTAGTGCGACGCCTGGCTGATGATCGTGGCGTAGCTGATCCACTGGATCTGGATCGCGAAGTTGACGAGCATGAAGACCGCGAGGACGACCCAGCGGTAGCCGTACACGCGGTACTGCTCGTTCACTGCGCCCCCTTGTTGATGCGCCGGAAGAGGGGGCGCATCCGCTTGTGGATCTCGAGGAAGGTCCGGTAGCGCTCATCGTACACCGCGCGATGCTCCGGGCGGGGTGCGAAAAGGTGCTCGACCTCGACGAGCGCCGGCACGTCCGAGAAGGCGATCTCGCCGAGGCCCGCGGCGGCTATCCACGCCGCACCGCGGGCGTTCGCCTGGATCGGGTCCCTGATCTGCCGGACCTCCACACCGAGCGTGTCGGCGAAGATCTGGCACCAGACGGCTGAGCTGCCCCCTCCGCCGACGAGGCTGATCGTCTCGACCGGCCGGCCGAGGAACTTGCGCACCGGCTCGAGCAGCCAGCGCGTGTTGAAGGCGACACCCTCGAGGAAGGCGCGCACGACGTCCTCACGGGTGTTTCCGAGCGAGAGGTTGTAGAGGCCGGCGCGCAGGGTGCGGTCGTCGACCGGAGCGCGCTCCCCCCAGATCCACGGCGTGTAGAGCACGCCGTTGCTGCCGGGCGGCACGCGCTCCGCGATCCGGTCGAAGATCTTGAACACGTCCGGCTGCTTCTGCTCGGCGAGCAGCTCGTCCTCGTGGTAGAGGATGTTGTCGCGCAGGAAGGTGAGGTTGCCGCCGGCGGTGGCCTGCAGCGCCGTGAGCAGCCAGCGGCCGGGCACGGCGCACGGCACCGAGGCGAGGCTCGAGAAGATGTCGGTCTTCTTGAAGGGGACGTGCGCCGCCATCCACGACGACGTACCGACGTAGAGGTGCACGTCGAAGTCCCCAGTCGTGCCGGCGCCGATGGCGGCGGCGGTGTTGTCAATGGCGCCGGCGACGACCTGCGTGCCCGGCGCCAGCCCGAGCGCCTCGGCCGCCTCCTCGGTCAGCGGCCCCAGGACCTCGGTGCACTTGACGATCTCCGGCAGCTTGTCGGCGTCGACGCCGCAGCCGCGGACCAATCCGGCGTCGTAGCGCACGCCGTCGGCGTCGCGGTTGTCGGTGACCCAGCTCGTGAGGATCGAGTCATAGGTGGCGACGAAGCGGCCGGTGAGGCGCAGGTTCAGATAGTCGAGCACGTTGAGGAACTTGTAGGTGCGCTCGTAGACCTCAGGGAAGGCATCGCGCACGAGGAGCATGTGCGCCGCCGGGTCCTTGCCGGTCGGTGAGGGCATGCCGCCGGTGAGGCGGATCCAGCGCCGGACGCGCGCCAGGCTCATGCCCTGCATGTTGGCGAGCCCGCCGAACTGCCGGCGCAGGTGAGGCGCGCCGCGCATGTCCATCCAGAGGATGCAGTCCATCAGCGCGGCGCCGTGCTCGTCGACCGGCACGGTGCCCTCGCCCTGGGTGCTGCAGCAGACGGCGGCGACCTCCGCCGCCGGGCCGTCGTGGCGGGCGAGCAGCCGCCGCGTCGCGGCGACGAGCGCCCGCCACCAGTCGTCCGGCGCCTGTTCCGCGCCGCCGCCCGGCAGCACGTGCAGCTCGACGGGCTCAGCCTCCCAGGCGGCGACGCGCCCATCAACGTCGATGAGCGCGACCTTGGCGCCCGACGTGCCGAGGTCCACGGCGAGGACGTACCTCGCTGCGCCGGTCACCGGCTGCGCCCCTTCACCTTCATCGCCGGAGCATAGCACCGGGCCCGGAGGCCGGGCGGGCCCGGCGACCGGCCGGGCGCGTTCGGTCCTCGGCCGTGATGCCGCCGACCGCCGCGGCACCTGCACGGCCGCCGCCGCACACGCACGGCCGGCGGCACTCACATCGAACGCACAGTTGCCCCTCAGCAAACCCACAGGCATGCTGGCTATCGTGCCTCGTATGAAGAACTCGACCCTCATCCATGTCACCGGGCCACCTCCGGCCCCGGCGATAGGACCGGTGAAGACAGAGGCGCCCCGGGCCGCCACATCGCCGGCCGTGCAGGTCGCACCGGTCCCACCTGTCGCGCCGGCTGCGCCGGCCCCTCAAGCTTCTTCGGCGACGCTCGCCGCGCCGCCCGCCACCGTCGTCGACATCGTCCTGCCCGTGTACAACGAGGAGGCCGACCTCGCCCGCAACGTCCTCCGCCTGCACGAGTACCTCGAATGCCAGTCCGCCTTCGCCTTCCGCATCACCATCGCCGACAACGCCAGCTCCGATGACACCTGGGCAGTCGCGCAGAGACTGGCAGAGAGCGTCCCGCGCGTGACGGCGCTGCACCTCGATGAGAAGGGTCGCGGCCGCGCCCTCAAGGCGGCCTGGTCCCGCAGCGATGCGGCGGTGCTCGTCTATATGGACATCGACCTCTCCACGGATCTCGCGGCGGTGCTGCCGCTGGTCGCGCCGCTCGTCTCCGGACACTCAGACCTGGCCATCGGCACGCGCCTGTCGCGCTCGTCGCTGGTGCAGCGCGGTCCCAAGCGCGAGTTCATCTCCCGCTCCTACAACCGCATCACACGCCTTGCCCTCAGGTCCCGCTTCAGCGACGCGCAGTGCGGATTCAAGGCGATCAGCGCCGAGAGCGCCCGCGCGCTTCTCCCCTGGATCGAGGACGACGGTTGGTTCTTCGACACGGAACTGCTCGTCGTGGCGGAACGCGCCGGCCTGCGCATCCACGAGGTGCCGGTGGACTGGACAGACGATCCGGACTCGCGAGTGGACATCGTGCCCACGGCGGTCGCCGACCTCAAAGGCATCGCGCGGCTGCGCCGCGGCCTCGCCGCCGGCAAGCTGCCGCTCGCGAGCATGGGCGGCCGCCTCACCGGCGATACGCGTGGATCTTCCGGTACCGAATCCGGGGCCGCCGACCGCGCCCGTGGCCGCGCGCGGCTCGTCCGCCAGCTCGTGAGCTTCGGCCTCATCGGCGTGGCCAGCACGCTCGCCTACGCCGCGCTCTACCTGGTCCTGCGCCAGGCGATGCCGGCGCAGGCCGCCAACGCGCTGTCGCTCCTGCTGACGGCGGTCGCCAACACGGCCGCCAACCGGCGCCTCACCTTCGGCCTCCGCGGCGCCGGCGACCGCCTGCGCGTCCAGTCCCAGGGCCTCGTCGTCTTCGCGCTGGGACTGGCCGTGACAAGCGGCAGTCTGTTCCTGCTGCGCCGCTACGATCCGGCGGCGAGCCACGCCGTCGAGCTGGCCGTGCTGATCGCGGCGAGCGTGATCGCGACCCTGCTGCGCTTCGTGCTGTTCCGCGCCTGGATATTCCCGCAACGACGCGCCCGCGCCACGACCACCGCCGGTCTCCGATGAACGTCGACACGCCGGCCACGACCGTCGGCCAGACCGATACGCCCGCCGTCGCCGACGCCGCGCAGGCGACCCGCGTGCGCTCCTGGTGGTCGCTGCGCCGCCTGGTGCGCGGCCGCCCCGGCGACCCGGCATGGGTGCGCCCGGTCCTCCTCGCGCTGCTCGGCGGCACGGCGCTGCTGTACCTGATCGGCCTCGGCCGCTCCGGCTGGGCCAACGCCTTCTACTCCGCCGCGGCCCAAGCCGGCTCCGCCAGCTGGAAGGCCCTGTTCTTCGGCTCGTCGGACGCCGCCAACTTCATCACCGTCGACAAGCCGCCGCTCTCGCTCTGGGTGATGGGGATCTCGGCGCGCGTCTTCGGCGTCAGCGCCTGGAGCATCCTCGTGCCGCAGGCGCTGATGGGCGTCGCCGCCGTCGGCGTGCTGTACGGGACCGTGCGGCGCTGGGCGAGCCCGGCCGCCGGCCTGCTGGCCGGCGCTGTCCTCGCCTTCACGCCGATCGCCACGCTGATGTTCCGCTTCAACAACCCGGACGCGCTGCTCGTCCTGCTGATGACGCTCGCCGCGTATGCCACAGTCCACGCCCTCGAGCACGCCAGCTGGCGCTGGCTGATGCTGGTCGGCGTGCTCGTCGGCTGCGGGTTCATGACCAAGATGCTGCAGGCGTTCCTGGTCGTACCGGTGCTCGCGCTCGTCTACCTGATCGCGGCACCCACAGGCTTGAGACGCCGGATGTGGCACATCCTGCTCGCCGGCGTCGCCCTGGTCGTGTCGTCTGGCTGGTGGGTCACCGTCGTGGAGCTGTGGCCCAAGAGCAGCCGCCCCTACATCGGCGGCTCGCAGACCAACAGCGTCCTCGAACTCATCTTCGGCTACAACGGCCTCGGGCGGCTCACCGGCAACGAGACCGGAAGCGTCGTGCCCGGCGGCGGCACCGGCGCCGCGGCAGGCGGCGGCAGCCAGTGGGGCGCCACCGGCATCGGGCGCATGTTCAGCGCCAGCTGGGGCGGCCAGATCGCCTGGCTGCTGCCGGCCGCCCTCGTCTTCATCGCGGTACTGATCTGGCTGAGCTGGCGCTCGCCACGCACCGACCGCACGCGCGCCGCCGCCATCCTGTGGGGCGGCACGCTGATCGTCACGCTGATCGTGTTCAGCTTCGGCAAGGGGATCATCCACGAGTACTACTCAGTGGCCCTGGCGCCGCCGATCGGCGCGCTCGTCGGCATGGGCGCGCTCGCGCTCTGGGAACGCCGCGAGCGCCTCGTCGCGCGCCTCACACTCGCGGCCGTCCTCGCCGGCTCGACCGTCTGGGCGTTCGTCCTGCTCGACCGCTCGGCAGACTGGAACCCGTGGCTCCGCTTCGCGGTGCTGGGCGCCGGGCTCGTCGCGGCCGTGGTGCTCGCGATCGGCGAGCGGATCGACAGGCGAATCGCGCTCGCCGCCGCACTCGCGGGCGTCGTCGTGGCGCTCGCGGGACCGGCCGCCTACTCGCTGCAAACCGCGGCGACCGTGCACTCCGGATCGCTGCCGACCGCCGGGCCCACCGTGGCCGGCGCCAGCCGCTTCGGCGGCGGCAACGGCCCCGGCCGCGCTCTCGCGCAGAACGGCGGGGCCGGGTTCGGCCAGCCAACGGCAGGCCAGGGCGGCGCTCCGGTGGGCGCTCCGCCCGGCAGCACCGGCACCCTGCCCGCCGCCCCTCCCGGCGGCTTCGGCGCCCAGGGCGGCGGCAACAGCGGGCCTCCTGCCGGCGCGTTCGGCGGCGCCGGCGATGGCTTCGCCGGTGCGCCCGGCAACGGCGCCGGCGGCCTGCTCGACGCCAGCCAGCCGAGCGCGACACTTGTGGCGGCACTCAAGAAGGACTCCGGCCGCTACACCTGGGTCGCGGCGACCGTCGGCGCGCAGTCGGCGGCCGGCTATCAGCTCGCCACGGGAGAGCCGGTGATGAGCCTCGGCGGCTTCAACGGCAGCGACCCGTACCCCACCCTGGCGGAGTTCCAGACGCTGGTGCGCGCCGGCAAGGTGCACTACTTCATCGCCGGCGGCATGGGCGGCGGAGGCGGCACCGGCAGCACGTCGATGAGCGCCATCACGTCGTGGGTCAAGAGCAACTACACGACCCGCACGGTCGGCGGCACGACGATGTACGACCTCTCGAGCCCGAAGACGACGACCGCCGCGAAGTAGCAGGCGACGCGGAGGAACGCCGGCCCGGCTCAGTCCGCCGCGAACGCTCGCGCGAGATCGGCGATCAGATCGCCGGCATCCTCGATGCCCACCGAGTAGCGGATGAGCCCCTCGGGGATGCCCATCGCCGCGCGTTCCTCGGCGGTGCATTCCACATGGCTCGTGGTGGCCGGCGGGCCCGCGATCGTCTCCACCGCACCGAGGTTCGCGGCGCGGTGCACCAGACGCAGTCGCGGCAAGACGCGCTTGACCGTGTCGAAGCCGCCCTCGAGCCCGAAGCTCAGCACGCCGCCGAAGCCGCGCATCTGACGCGCGGCCACGTCATGGTGCAGGTGCGTCTCGAGGCCGGGGTAATTGACGACAGTGACGGCGGGCTGCTCGGCCAGCCAGCGCGCGATGCGCAGCGCGCTCTCGTTCTGCTGGCGGATGCGCAACGCCAGTGTCTTCATCCCGCGGAGCAGCAGGTACGCCGCCATCGGATCCAGCGCGGCGCCGGTGATCTCGCGGTAGTGGTAGACCTTGGCCACCAGCTCGGGATCGCCGCAGAGCACGCCGCCGAGCGCGTCGGCATGGCCGCCGAGGAACTTGGTCGCGCTGTGCAGCACGAGGTCGGCGCCGAGCGCGAGCGGATTCTGGTTGATCGGCGTGGCGAAGGTGTTGTCGGCGACGACTATCGCCCCCACGGCGTGCGCGGCCGCCGACACCCGGGCGATGTCCATCACCTTCAGCGTCGGGTTGGTCGGTGTCTCGAGGTAGACGAGATCGCAGCCCTGGGCAATGGCCGCCTCGATCTGCTCGTGCTCGCCGGTCGCGCAGAGCTCCACGGTGACGTTCTGGCGCGGCAGGAAGTCGACGAACAACTGGTTGGTGCCGCCGTAGGAGTCCTTGATGGAGACGATGCGCTGCCCGGGCGCCACGAGCGCGAACAGCGTGTTGCTGATCGCCGCCATGCCGCTGGAGAAGCTCGTGGCGGCCGCCGCTCCCTCGAGGATGCGCACCTTCTCCTCGAAGGCGTGCACCGTCGGGTTGGTGTTGCGGCTGTAGATGTGGCCCGGCTTGCGGCCGAGCGCCACATCCATCCACTCGTCCACGTCCGGGTAGCCGTAGGCGGCGCTGTAGACGATCGGCACCTGCGTCGCGCCCTGGACGAGAGACTCGCTCTCGCCGGCGTGCACGGCCAGCGTGGCCGTTGAGAGCTCCGGCTCGGAGCCGCCCTGCGGCGGCGCGTCGGCGTTCGTGGAGCCGCCCTGGGGTGGCGGTGCCTCGGTCATGGTGGCGCTCCTTCTGCTGGGTGAGGAGGCCCCGGCGTGCTCGTCGGAGGCCACAAGGAACCTACCCTCCAGCGAGCGCGCGCGTCCACCCGGGAGGGCGCGCCGGCATGTGAGTCGCGCCTCAGGCGCCCGTCAGAGGCGCGTCCGGTCAGACGCCGGTCAGGGACACGTCCGGTCAGGCGCCGGTCACGCCGACGACCCAGGCGTGCGTCGGCTCCACCTGGTTGAACGTGAAAAGGTGTGCGCCGCGGATGGCGAGGTCCTCGCCTTCGGCGCTCCGGTCCAGCCCGTCGGCGATCGAGCGCACGAGCGGCGTCGGATCGTAGCGCCGCGAACGCGAGAGGGCGACGATCTGGCGCCCGTGCTTGCGCAGGTAACGCAGCGACGCGCCCACGCCGGTCTTGAGCGAGATCTCGGCCAGCTTGCGGCGCTCGACGACGCCGGGGAGGCCGACGACGACCGGCAGGTCGATGCCCTCGGCGCGGATCACCCGCACCCAGTCGATGAGCGCGCCGGCGTCGAAGCAGAGCTGCGTGACGATCTGGTCAGCGTACTGCTGCTTGCGATGGAGCGCCTCGAGTAGCTTGTCGTCGGCGATCAGCGGGTGGCCCTCCGGGTACCCGCCGATCCCGATGCGTGTGAACGGGTGAGGGAGGCCGGCGAGCTCGTCAAGCACGTCGCCGGCGTCCTGGTACGGCCCGGCGGGCGGCGTCGCATCGCCGCCGACGACGAACGCCTCGTGCACGCCTGCGGCCGCGAGGCGTTCGGCCCAGCCGGCGAGCTCGCTCCGCCCGCTCACCATGCGCGCCGCGAGATGCGGGATCACTTCGTAGCCGCTCCCGGCGAGGCTCTCCGCGACCTCGATGGTGCGCGCCTGGCCGTGCCTCGGTGACGCGGTGACCGTGACGCGCGAGCCGGCGGGCAGCAGCGCCACCTTGTCCTCGATACCGCGCACCGGGATGACTTCGTAGCGCGGCGCGTCGAGCAGCCCGGCAACGCGCAGGTCTCGTACGACGGGATAACTCGGATTACTGGCCATGGACGACCTCGCTCGGGAGATTCAGGAGTAATGCTGTCCTGTATCTACCCGGACGAGGTCGGGCTGAGACCCAAGGGCATGGTGAGCCAGCAGTCAGCGAGTACCTGACGAGGAGGTCGACCGCCGTTTGCTCAAGCACCACTCCGAGAGCCGCGGTGGCAAGGATGATCGCCTCGCGCGCGTGGGTCGGCGCATGGAGCGGCAGCACTTATCGTCTGGCGATAAGTGCTGCCTAGTCTGTAAAGACGAGACCCACCCCGAAATGCGCGAAACCCGCCAGCGTTGCCCGATTCTGGAAGTGGCCCCAGATGTGCAGAAACCGCCTTGCGGCGGTTTCGCGGCCCGCGCCGCGGCCCGAGGGAGGTGCATCAGAGCGTACCCCCGTTCGGGCCCGCTGTCACTGTGAACGGAGGAAGCACCTGCAGGCACCGTCGTTCAGTCGAACGTCGTAGCAGGCGCCGCCGAGGGAGGCGGTGAGCTGCAATCGTGAACGCGTCGCGGCGCCGCGGCCGTTGTCCCGCTCTTCGGGTTCCCGTAGCATGAGTCAAGCCGATGCCAACATCTGACCGCATCCCAGTCACCCCCGAGGTGCTCAAGTGGGCTCGTGAGTCAGCGGGCCTCGACGTGTCGCGGGCCGCGAAGCTCATCGGTGTCAGCGAGACCGCACTAGACCGCTGGGAGTCGGGGCAGCTCCAGCCCACCATCAAGCAGCTCCGCAAGGCGGCAGCCAAGTACCACCGGCCATTGGCCGTCATGCTGCTCCCGAGCCCCCCACTCGACTTCGATGCGATGCGCGACTTCCGCCGCCTCCAGGCCTTGGCAGGACCGGCATGGTCCCCTCGTCTCCACGTCGAGTACAAGCGCGCGACATCACAGCGAGAGGTAATGCTCGAACTGGCGGAGATCGCGCCGTTCTCCGTGTCGTCGCCCGCCGACTTCCCTCTCATGTCCGTAGATGACGATGCTGATGAGGCCGGCGAACGCCTGCGCGTCGCGCTCGGACTTGATGATCTGGGTGTCGGCTGGGCCCACCCCGAAGCGGCCCTGCGGGCTTGCATCGCGGCTGCGGAGCAGTTGGGAGTCCTGGTCATCCAAACCCAGCGCGTCTCGACCGATGAGATGCAAGGGTTCTCCATCGCGCAGTGGCCGTTCCCTGTTGTCGCACTCAACGGCGGCGATGCTGCTCGACGACGGCTGTTCACTCTTCTGCACGAGCTCAGTCATCTCGCCCTGAACGCCGGCGGCCTGTGCGACCTCCATGAGGTCGCAGAAGCCCTCCCACGCGAGGAGGACAGGGTGGAGCTCCTCTGCAACCAGATCGCTGGAAGCGCGCTCATGCCTGCGGGTCGCTTCCTTTCAGCGCCACTCGTGAGGACCGCCGCGGCCGATCACCAGTGGACTCTTGACGAGCTTCGCGAGCTCAGCCTCCAGTTCGGACCGAGCTCGGAGGCAGTCCTGTTGCACCTCGTTCGGCACCGCCGTGCCACTTGGCGGCTGTACTGGGAGCGCAAGAAGGAGCTACACGCTCTCTACGCGGAGGCCGCCGAGGCGGAACGTCGGCGCAGACAAGAGACCCCTGGCGGCCCGTCGTGGTATGTCGTGCACGCCCGAGACCTGGGTCACGCGTACGTCACGTCCGTGCTCGATGCCTTTCACTCCCGCGCGATCTCGTCACTTGACGTCAGTGACTACCTGGACGTGCGCTTCGACAAGCTGGACAGGCTCGAGCAAGCCGTCCTCAGGTGAGCGCAGAGACGATCTACTCGGTCGACACCAGCGCTCTCATTGATGGCTTGGAGCGCTATTACCGCCCGGCCAGCTTCCCTTCTCTCTGGGCACAGATCGACGAACTCATCGACCTCGGTCGATTCGTATGCTCTGAGGAAGTCCTGGAAGAAGCGACACAGCGCGACCTACCGGCCAAGCAGTGGTGCCTGGAGCGCCAGGACCGCGTGATCGTCGCGACAGACGCGAGCGTGATCGCAGAAGCACGAGTGCTCCTTGAGCGGTATCCCGCGATGACGAAGAACCTCAAGGGCCGAAACCGCGCAGACCCATTCGTCATTGTTGTCGCGAAGATGCGTGGCGCGGCGGTCGTCACGGGCGAGGGCCAGGACGGCAGCGCCGACAGGCCCAAGATCCCGTGGGTGTGCCGGCAGATGAAGGTGCCCTGCATTCGCCTGGCGGACCTGATCGACTGCGAAGGCTGGGCGTTCTAGGTCTGCGCGGACCCAGCCGCGGTCGCTGCCAGTGACTGAAGACCAGTGGGAGATCGTTCGCCGCTAGACAGCCCAATCGCCATCCGCAGGCCTCCCCGCCTTGGGTGGCCCAGCGCCCGGGACCGGCGCCGTCTCGAGCAGCACGTCCAGAGCCGGCGGGTACACGCCGAACCGATCGAACATGGTGAACGCCGGCTTCGCTGGCTGTCCAGCAGTCAAGAAGGCGTCGCCCACCCCAGTGGACCGCCAGAACAAGAGGCTCGCTCCTCGCGCAGTTGTCCTGCCAGGCCACACCGCGCCACGGTCCGAACACAGCTCAGGAGGCTCAAGCGGTAGGCCCGCGCGCCCTACGCGAGGCGCTTCGCGTCCTCCTCTGCCGCAGCAAGCACGTCGCGAAAGACGGTGAGAAGCTCGCGAAGGGCTCGGCTGAGCCTGTCGCTCTCGCTGAGCGTCCTCTTGCCCCGATGCGTGATGTTGGAACGCAGCTGGTAGTAGTACTGGAGCGAATCCGCCGGCGAGGCGGCCACGAGGTTCGCCTTCTGCGTCGGATGGTCCACCCGGTGCACTTTGTCGGTCCGTGTCACGTGAAGCCGCAGCGCGCTCCCGAACGCATCCTCTGAGCTGAGATGGTCGATCTGCACTGCCGCCCGGCTACCGAGACAGTAGCGCAGTGAGATGTAGTGCTCGATCGAGGACCAGAGCAGCATGTAGGCCATCTGCAATCTGAACAAGGGCGCGTACCACGAACCTTCCCGAGGCATGTTCATCGTCTCCTCGACGACGTCCAGAGCCTCCGTGAACCACGGGTCGTCCCAACTACTCCATTCCCCCTCGAGGTGGTCGCTGCTGTGAGCCGGGTGGCGCCCCACAAGGACGTTGGCATGGCGTCCGTCGATGCTTCTCTCGTCGACCCACCGGTACTGGCTGCGCGGCTCCATCGCGGAGATGCGGTCATAGGCCTTCGGGCGATCGTCAGGCGCGAACTCGAGGAGGGCGCCGCCGACGGAGCCCGGTTCACCGGCTACCAAGATGGGCAGGCCGTCGCGCAAGCGCAGGCCTCCAGGTAGATCTGCTTCGGCCACCCGGGTCACGAGGTCACGTAGCTGGAAGAACGCGAGCTCACCGGGCTTGAAGACGCCATAGGCGAAGAACGGCAGGTCGATGTCCGCCGGCGGCTCAAGACGCTGCGCCGGCGGCTCAACCTGAGCCGGAGCGCCATCACAGGCAGCTCGGTCGGTCGCAGGGTCGTCCCCCATCAGGCGCTGAGGGACCCTCGGGTGATGGTCTTCTCTTGCCGAGGAGAGTAGAAGCGGGCATAGGCGACGGGGCAGACTTCGACGTCCATGCTGTAGCGCTCGAGCACCTGGAGGTGCCGCGCTATCAGAGAGCCCTCGTAGACGGAAACGGCCAGCTTGGGGAAGTCCGTGAGGCCACGACAGTTCTCGTAGAGCGCTTCCCGCTGAGCCTCGTCCAGTGCCTTGTGGACGTCCACGCTCTTCCCATCGATGTCGCTGCAGAAGGACATCGCCTGCGCGAGCACTACCGCGTCCCGAGCGACATGGATGGCGATCATCAGGACGCCGTCTTCGAGTGCATGCTCATGAGTGGGAATCCACGTCACCCGGCGAGGTCCACCGTTCCGGGTATCGGGGTTCAATCTGACCAGCACCCAGGCCGGCCGGCTGTTCTCGGAGAGCGAGAGGCTGTGCGACGGGATGATGCCCCCGTGATTGGGGTGGGGGACCCCGACCAGGACCTGGGCCGTGTATGAACCCATCTGTGCTCCTCTGGAACCGACATCCTGCATCGACAGCATCGGCTGGTGCCCTGCTGGTTGCCGGGTGCGAGGCTCGGGTTGAAGCCACCCTAGCCGCTGGCGCGCTCCCGAGGCAAATGCATGGCGGTTCGGAGCAACGCTGCGCTGCTGCCTGGAGGATGTGAGCTTGGTCCATACAGGGGCGGCCCACGACGCAGCCGCGGCTGCGCTTGTCGGCCATCCTCAGGTTCACGATTGCCCTAGAAATGCAGAAACCGCCTTGCGGCGGTTTCGCGCCCCGGGCCGAAACCCGAGGGAGGTAGGCCCGAAGGGTAGCATCCGATGTTGCGGACGTCACGTCCTCAGGATCAACGTCACCCGGCCGTCATGTCGGTCGTCCCGGCCACGGATAGGTATCCGCCTTCACTCGCTCGTAGTTGGCGTCGAGCGCCGGCTCGAGCAGCAGGATGGCGGCGATGCGGCGCGTCATCTCGGTGACGTAGCGCGCCTCGTCGGGCTTGAGGTCGCGGCCGAGCAGGGCGCGCTCGCGGTAGCTGAGCCACTTCTTCATCACCTGGTAGCCGCCGATCGTGTAGGTCCAGACGCGGGCGGGGACGCAGCGCCAGTAGGCGCGGTCGCTCAGGTAGACGTCGCAGCAGGCGCCGCCGAGGCAGGCGGTGAGCTGGTCGTAGGTGAGGTCGAGGGCGGAGAGGCCTTCGCGGACGGCGGCGAGCTCGGCCTCGGTGTAGGGGCGCTCGACGATGCGGCCGCGGCCCGGCATGGTGACGCCGCCCTTGCCGCCGTGGCCCCAGCCGGCGGTGATGGCGAGGTCGCCGGCGGAGGGGTCGAGCTGGCCGCCGGAGACCGAGGTGAGCACGCCGAGCGGGCGCAGCTCGTGGCGCACGGAGCCGGTGGTGACTGCGTCGACCGGCTCCTCGACGTCGAGCAGCGCCGCCACCGTGCGGCCGAGCTCGGCGGAGGCGAGGAGGGCGTCGCGGGTAGCGGGAAGGGGGATGCGGGGCCAGTCCTGGCGGAGGGCGCCGGCGTTTTGCTCGCGGTATTTCGGGCCGTGCAGCATAGCGACAATATGGCCGAAGATCTCATCGACGCCAGCGTCGACCGTATCGAGATAGGCCGCGGATTGAGAGGTGAGGTTGCTGAGTCTCTCGGCATCTACCGGCTCCAGAAGCGTTGTCGCCGCAGCCTCAGTACTCAGCCAGGCCGGGAAGAAGCTCGAGCATCCTGCGCCGAAGCTATCGGCCAGAAGGCCGGTCACGTATCCTCGATCGAAGCGCGACATAGTCTGCCGCTGTCGCGCTTCAACCCACAGGTTGCCCCTCCGAACGTGCGGGAAGTACTCACTCCGCTTCTCATGGAGCAACTTGGTCTCCGGCTCCCAGTAAAGCCACCGATTGTCGAACGGACGGTAGGCATAACGCACGATCTTGTCCGGCAAGAACCCGCGCTCAAGGAGGGTCTTCCGGGTCTTCGTCCCGTCGAATCGACTGGCGTTGGCGATTGCCGATGGCATCGTGGCAGCAATCTCCTCATCACTCAGTGCTACATCGAAGTAGATGCGCATTCGCGCTTCGAGCACATCTCTGTCGATGGCGATGACGAAGTCGTCCCTGGAGGTGAGGAGCCCAGGGAACGCCCTTGCCAACAGGTCGGATAGACGCGGCCAAGCGAGGTTCGCGCTCTGCCCTGGCATCAAAGCAAAGGGGAGGCCGACCGCCACCTGCGGCTCGATCTCTTCGTAAGGCCTCGCTTGCACGTCGTTCAATGCCTGCAGCAAGGACTCGCGCTTGTCTCGTCCCCAGAATTCGCGAAGCCCAACGATCTTCGCCGGAGTGTGATCGAGCTTCCTGGCTAACAGCGTGACTGCCGTGCCTACTTGGATGCCTTCACGATTCTTGTCCGTCGAAAACACACTCGGGTCAGGCAAGCCCTCGGGAGTGAGTTTGCCTGTCTTGTACTTGTCGCCATTCATCGAATCGACCCACAGACAGTCGAACGTGTCCATGAATCGCTCGCGCATGCCGGTGAACGAGAGGCCGTCGAGCCACGAGTAGTTGCTGATGAAGCACACGATGCCCTTACCCTCGGGGCCTTCGGTGATGCGCCGCTCCGCCATGCGGAAGAAGCGCACGTAGAGGTCGTTCAGACCCCGGCCTTGCGGTGCCGCGACGCGACGGGTTGTCCTGTACGCCTCGACGAGGTCGCGCTCTTCTTCGATGGCTGACCCGGCGTAGATGTTGTACGGCGGGTTCCCGAGGATGACGAGGATCGGCGCGTGCTGCTTGACGGCCTCGGCCTTGTCGCGCTCCTCCTCCATCTCGGGGAAGAGCAGGTGCTGCTTGGGCTCGGTGGGCGGCTCCCAGCCGGTGAGGGCGTTGGTGAGGAAGACGCCGGCGCGCTCGTCGGACTCCTCCGCGAAGGGCGCGCCGAGGCGGTGCAGCAGCATGCCGATCTGCAGGTGGCTGATCACGAACGGCGCCGGCAGGATCTCGAAGCCGTACACGCGGCTCATGGCGGCCTGCTTGATCTCGTGGGCCGCCAGGGCGTCGACGCCGCCGCTCTTCTCCGCCAGGGTGGCGGCGATCCTGTTCAGCACCTCGACCAGGTAGGCGCCGGTGCCGCAGCACGGGTCGAGCACCACCACACGTGGGTCGGCGAGGCCGTCGGGGATGTCCAGCTCCTCGCGCAGCACGGTATCCACCCGAGCGACCATGTACTGCACGATCTCGGGCGGCGTGTACCAGACCCCGAGCTCCTTGCGCAGCTCGGGGTCGAACGCCTCGAGGAACGGCTCGTAGAAGTACTGCACGGCGTGGCTCTGCTCGAAGGTGCTGAAGAAGGAGGCGCGGTCGACGCGGTTGAGCGCCTCGGCGGCCCAGTCCAGCACCTCGTCGATGCGCATGATGCCGAGCGCGCCCGGATTGCTGAAGTCGTAGAACAGCTTCTGCAGGATGGGGATGTGCAGGTAGCCGGCGGCCTCGCGCCAGCGGAAGCGGGCGTCGGCGTCGGTGGGCGGATGATGCTCGGCCCAGAAGACCCAGGCGGCGAAGAGGCCGTAGAACAGGGTCTGGACGAGCGTGGAGCGGAAGAAGTGCTCGCCCTTGGGGCCCTCGAAGCTCATGCCGAGCGCCTCTTCGAGGGCCTTGCGCGTGCTCACCCAGTTGGGCAGGTCGCGCTCCTCGGCGCGGGCGCGAGCCTCGCGGGCGTAGCTGGCGAGGAACCAGGCGAGATCCTTGGGCGCGGCGATCTGCGCCTGGCGCAGCAGCACGCGCCGCAGGAAGTCGGTGAGGCGCTCGCCGATCTGCCGGGCAGCGTCGCTGCCCGGGTGCGCGGCGAGCGCCCAGAACTCCTGCTCTGAGGCGGCGAGGCCGAAAGCCTCGAGGCTCGCCGCCTCGCCCTCCGCGTTGAAGCCGACGAGCACGAACTCCCGATACGTCGTCACCAGCACTTGCCGGTATTTCTCGAGGTAGCGGCGCACCTGATCGCTCTCGGCGACCGCGCGCACGTCGTCGCTCACCGGCTTGACCTCGAGGGCGCCGCGGGCCGGCATCTGCCCCGTCAGCGGCTCGATGGCCCCGGCGGCCTTGCTGCCCTTCGGGAACTGATTCGCCGTGAACAGCCCGCCGTCCGGAATGCCGGCGCCGGCGTTCTGCAGGTTGATGAGGCAGCGCACCCTAGGCTTCAGCTTGCCGCCGACCTCGCTCAGCAGATTGGCGAGCGCACCGTAGCCGGACGTCTCGGGCACCGCGGCGCCCGAAGCCCGGATGTCGCGCAACTCGGTGAGGTACGCCTCGGCAGGGTTCATCGCCCTACCATTCTAGTCGCAGGGGCCGACGCCTGTGGCGACGGACGAGCCGTGCTCGGGCTCAGGCGACCGGCAGAGCCAGCGCCCGCTGTGCCGTCGTCGCGTCGGTCACGCCCAAGGCCCGCAGGTCGTGCGCATCGGTGACCCACGAGTCGTAGGAGCGCACGTAGTAGACGAGGTTGTCGTGGTCGCGCGCCACGTACCACTGCGTGTAATCGCCGGACGCGGCGAGCTTGCGCGGCACGTGCACGAGGTCGAGCGCGTGGAACACCTGGTTCACGGCGGCGCGCGCGTCCGCCGCCGAGTCGGAGACGGCCGTGAGCACGGCCGCACGGACGAAGCGCGACGGCGGCGTCACGTCACCGGGCAGGCCGAGCAGTCCGCTGCCGTTTCCGGTGGGGTCGACCTCCAGGCCCATGAGGTCCATGGGCTTCGCCTCGACGCTGGTGAGATTGACGTAGTTGCGCAGGTTCGTCGTGTGCCAGTCGAAGGTCGGCGAGTTGGTCAGCACGCCGGCGGGGTTGTCGTGGAAGACCGGAGCGCCGCCGAGGAACTCGACCACAAGGTCTCCTCCGTGCGCGTCGTGCACGGCCAGGTGCATCGGGAAGGCGAAGTCGAGGAGTGGCTTGACCATCTCGGGCATCGGCCGGCCGGCGGGCCAGAGCAGCTTGACCGGCGCGTTCCAGACCTGCACGCCGGCAAAGGCGTCGCGCACGTCCTGCACCGTTGCGCACGTGCCGAGGATCCAGGAGCCGAAGTGGATCAGATCGATCGCCGGGGCCGCTCCGCTCGCCGGCGGCGCCGTGGGCAGGCCGGTCTCGGGCAGCCAGAGCGTACCGATGGAGAGGCCGGCGTCGTTGAGGCCATCACACGCCGCCCAGTCGAAGCCGAAGGCGTCCATCGCCACATAGCCGTGCGCATTGGTCCACGTGAGCGCGGCCACGACGCTGCCGGTCTCCGTCGCCGCCCAGCGCTTGCCGGCCGGGACGGCCTGGACCCGGGAGCCAAGCTCCTGGGCGAAGTCCATGGTCCTGCCGGAGATGTGAAGATCACTCAGCCGCACGAGACGAAGATCGGTGCACACGGGTGACTCCTGACTTTAGATGCTCTGATGGTCGCGCGGCCCTCTTGGGCGCATGACCAGGACGACCACGAGGATGCCGAGCGCCATGACCCCGGCCAGCGAGAAGAAGGTCACGTGCAGGGCGTGCACGTAGGCGGCGACGCCGGCGGCGTCGAGCTTGAGCAGTCGCGCATGCGTGAGGCCGGACTGGGCGATGATGTTCGCGTCGTCCCCGAGACTCACGAGCTGTGCCTTGAGGAGGGCCACCGCCTTTGCGACCTGGGCGGCGCTCAGCCCGGCAGCCTCGAGCCGGTGGTGCAAGCCGGGCCCCAGCTGGGAGCTCAGAATGACGCTGCTGATGGCCACGCCGAACCCGATGCCCACGTTGTTGGCCGCGTTGGTCATGCCCGAGGCGGTCCCCGAGCGCTCGGGCGGCGCCACCGACAGCACCGCGTTGGTGCGCGCGGCGTTGGTCAGGAGGAAGCCCGCCCCGATCACGAACATGGGGAGCACGACCTCGGCGTAGGAGGTCTTGGCGCCGATGAGGAGGGTGACGGTGCAGATGCCGGCCGAGGCGAGGACGAGGCCCAGGGTCATGACCGGACGACGGCCGATGCGCTGCTCCAGGCGCGAGGCGATGAGGCCGGCGAGCACGAAGCCGACGCCGGCCGGGACGACCCAGAGGACCGCCGCGACCGGCTTCACGTGCATGATCTCCTGCAGGAAGTTGTTGAGCTGGAACGTGAAGCCCACGTAGCCGGAGTAGATGATCACGGCCAGCACGATGCCGCCGAGGAAGACCGGCTTCGCGAGCAGGTCCATGGGCAGCACCGCCCATTCGCGGCCGCGCGAGTAGAGGGCGAGCACCGTGAGCACGAGGACGCCGATGGCGATCGGCACGTAGCACCCAGGGCTCGCGAAGCCTGCCGGAAGGGCGGCGCGACTGACGCCGAAGATGAGCGTGAAGAGGCCGAGCGCGGCGAGGCCGGTGCCCAGCCAGTCCATGCGCGAAGCGCCCTCGTTGCGGCTCTCGGGCACGCACCGCGGTAGCAGCGCGAGCGCCGCGGCGCCCAAGGCGAACGGCACCAGGAACGTGAGGCGCCAGCTCGACGGTCCCGTCTGGTTGATGAGCTGCACGATGATGGGCAGCACGATCGGGCCGATGCCCAGCATCATGATGAAGGTCGTGATCGCCCGGGCGCGGCGCTTCGGGTCGGTGATGGCGGCGTTGACGATAGCCAGGCTCATCACCGAGACCAGCGCCGCGCCGATGCCGCCGATCATGCGCACCAGGACCATGAGCACCGGGCTCGGCGTGACGATCGCCGCGAGCAGCGCCGCCATCTCGACGATGAGCCCCAGCGAGAGCATGCGCTTGCGTCCGTGGATGTCGCCAAGGCGCCCGGCGCCGAGGATGAAGGCGGCCAGCGCCAGGGCGAACACGGATGCGGCCAGATTGAGGGTGGCGGCGCTGCCTCCCGGCGAACTGGAGAACGCCTTGCTGAACTGCGGGAAGATCACGCTGATGAGGTTGGCGTCGATGTTCTGCACGGCGCAGGCGAGGATGCAGACCCAGAGCACGACGGTGGCGCTGTGCTTGCGGGACGCAGTGCTGGCGGGCACGGTCATCGGGCAACCTCGCGGTCGACGTTTGCGGAGCAGAGGACGAACTGGTGCGAAAGGTCCTCGGCCGCCAGGGACGCGGCCGCGCCGATGACGACGACGTGGCTTGCGGGCGAGTCGTCGCGCCAAGGCGCGCCGGGCGTGAGCGACCAGCGCCGGCCGACGAGCTGCAGGTCGGTCCGGCGCTCCGCGTCATCGGCGAGATCGACGAGGCCTTTGGCGCGGTAGATCTCCGGCGGCATGCCGGCGAGGAACGCGCCGAGCGCCGCCCTGTCGAGCGGCTCGTCCGCCGAGAGCACCGTGCTCGCGAAGGCGCTCTCATGCAGGTGGTCGTGCCCGGATGGGGCCTCGGGCCGATCGACCGTCTGTGGCCGGTCGGCGCCCAGAAGCACCTCCGGCGGCACCGCGCCGAACGTCGTCTCCAGGAGACGCGCGTCGGGAACGAGCTCCCGCAGCCACGCGACGGTGCGATCGCGCTCCTCCGCGTCGACGAAGTCCGTCCGGTTGATCACCACGATATCGGCGGCACTCAGCTGGCCGCGGACCACGTCGCCGACGTAGCGCTCGCCGGCGCGGCTCCGCACGGTCTCGGCGTCGGCCATCACCACGATGCCGTCGAGGATGAACCCGGGAGTCAGGCCGATCTGCGCGATGCGCCACGGATCCGCGATGCCACTGGCCTCGACGACGATGCGCTCCGGCGGCACCGGCCGCCCCAGCACGCTGCCGAGGGCTGCGGCAAAGCCGCCGGCGAGGCTGCAGCAGATGCAGCCGTTGGCGAGCTCCAGCGTCTCCCCGTCGCTCCTCTCGATGAGCTGCGCATCGATGTTGAGCGCGCCGAAGTCGTTGACGAGCACGGCGATGCGGCGCCCGGAGCCGGCCGCCAGCAGCCCGTTGATGAGCGTCGTCTTGCCGCTGCCGAGGTAGCCACCGACGACTGTGAAGGGGATCGGGCGGGGCACCTCGAGGCCCATCAGATGGAGAAGACGCGGCCGCCGACGACGGTCGCCACGCGAGGCACATCCTTGAGGTCGACCGGAGCCACGCTCAGCGGATCCTCGCCGAGGACGGTGAAGTCGGCGAACTTGCCCGCCTGGATGGAGCCGATGAGGTGGTCCAGCTTGAGGATGTATGCGGCGCCGAGCGTGGCGGCGTGCAGGGCGCGCGCCACCGGGATGCGCTCGTCAGCGCCGAGCACCCTGCCGGAGCGCGTCAGCCGGTTCACGGCGCACCAGGCTGTGAACAGCGGGTCGATAGGCGAGACGGGGTCGTCACAGTGGAAGCCGTAGGGCACGCCGATGCGGTCGGCGGAGGCGCACGGATCCATGCGCGACGCGCGTTCCGGACCGAGGAGTACGTCGCGGTGCAGGTCGCCCCAGTAGTAGATGTGGTTGCTGAAGATGTTGGCGGCCATGCCCAGCGCCCGCATCTTCAGCAGCTGGGCCTCAGTGAGCATCTGCGCGTGCTGCATCGTGTGCCGGTGATCGGGGAAGGTGGCACCGGCCATCGCCGCACCTACCGCGTTGATGAAGGCGTCGCTCGCCTCGTCGCCGTTGGCGTGGCAGTTGACCTGCACGCCGGCCTTGTGGCAGGCCAACGTCCAGCGCGCGAGGTCGTCCGGCGACTGGTTCCAGATACCGTTGTGGTCGGTCATGCCGTAGTAGTGCGGCCAATTGAGACGCCCGGTGCGCTGCTGGATGGAGCCGTCCGCGAAGATCTTGAGCGCCGTGAGGAAGAGCTTGTCGGTGCTGCGCTTGCGCGTCTCACACCACTGCGCCACTGCCGCGTCCGGGTCCATACCCGGCACGCCGACCACAGAGCCGACGGCGACAAGGCGCGCCGGAAACGCCGGGTCGGCGGTGGCGTCGAGGCCGACGTCGGCGAGCTTGACGTCCCACCACGAGGTGCCCATGTCGGCCACGGTCGTCACGCCGCGCAGGTGCGCGACTTCGGCGAAGCCGCGCAGGTCCGCGGCGCTCCTCCCGACCGCTGCGAACTCCGGCATGATCTTGATCGCGACCGGCATCATCGCCGCGAACTCGAGCAGGCCGCCGGTGAGCTTGCCGGCGGCATCCTTGAGCACGCCTTCGACCGCTGTGGTCTCGTCGTAGCCGACGGCGGTCAGGGCAGCGTGGTTCACGTACAGGGCGTGACCGCTATCGTGCAGGATCACGACCGGGCGCGTCGCAGAGACGCGGTCTAGACTGTCGGCCGTCAGGCCGTCACCGTCGTCCAACAGCAGGGGATCGATACCCCACGCGACCAAGGGTGCTGCGGCGTCTCTCAGCTCCTGCTCGGCGACGTGGAGCAGTCCGACGACGTCGGCCACCTTCAGCAGAGGTGCGTGGTCGCCGCCGTCCGGGTCCTTGCGCGCGACCTGCCCCACGTAGGGCCAGCGCCAGAGGCCGCCTTCGGCGGCGTGCGCATGGCCCTCCACAAGGCCGGCCATGATGACGTCGCCGGCGAAAGTCCTGTCGATCGCGAAGTCGCCCCAGCCGGTCATCTCCTCCGCCGTGCCGACGGCGAGCACGCGCCCCTCCTGCACGGCGATGTGCGTCGCCAAGGGCTGCATCGGATCGCCGGTGATGACCTTGCGTGCCTCGAACACGACGGTGCTGCTCACGGCTCTCTCCTCAAGCTCTCGCGCCAGGGGCTGGTCGCCCGGTGCGCTGGACTCCTTGGCGGTCAATCCCGCGGTCGCCGCGGATCACTCGGTAGGGATTGTCGGCATTGGGACGCGCAGACCGTAGCGCTCGGCCAGCATGCGCAATGTGGCTGTGACGACCAGTGCGCCCGCCACGGCGACCACCGTGGGCGTGCCCAGCGGATCGCGAAGCAGCCAGAAGGTGAAGGCGCCGGCGAGACCGGCCACCGCGTAGAGCGGCGCCGGCTTGAGCACGGTCGGCGTGCGTTGCATGAGCATCTCGGCGGCGACGCCCCCGCCCACGGAGGCCGCCGTGCCGATGAAGAACGCGGCGATGAGAGGCACGTCGAACTGCAGCGCCTTGTCGGTCCCGACCACGGCGAAGAGCCCGAGGACCAGAGCGTCGAGGAAGACGAGGAAGCCGGGCATGAAGTGGGTGCGGTGGGCGAACGGTAGCGAGACGATCATCACGGCGATGACCGTGAGCAGGTACCAGGGGCTTTGCAGCGCGGTGGGCGGCAGCGAACCGAGCAGGCCGTCGCGGATAAGACCACCGCCAAACCCGAGGCAGAGGGCGATGAGGAACACGCCGACGATGTCGTACTTGCGCGTGCGCGCCGCGATGAGGGCGCCCTCGAGAGCGCCCACGGCGGTCGCCGAAAGGTTGAGCCACAGAGGTATGTCCAGCGTGGTCGGATGCGGCACGAGTGTGAGGTTCGCGACGAGGGCGCTGGAGAATCCGGCACCGGACACCGGCGTTCCTTTCCGAGGGTGGCGTGCTGGGCGGAAGAGGTGTGGACATGTTCGCCGTCGGGCGGGACGCTCCCTGTTGCGGGCGAGGTGGAGAGGACGCGGGTGCCGCACCTCAGCGCAGCGCGAGCAGCTGCGAGACGGTCACGAGCTGGTAGCCGTCGGCGCGCAGGCCGGAGATGATCCCCGGCAGCGCATCGCGGGTGGCAGAGCCGCCGGAGGCCCATGGGTGGAGTTCGATGATGGAACCCGGCTGTACGTTGTCGAGGACGTACTTCGTCAGCGCCCGCGGGTCGCCGGCGATGCCGGCGATGGAATCGGGCGCGACGTCCCACATCACGGTCGTGCGGCCGTGTCGCCAGAGGTAGTACGGCGCCGAGAGCAGCTTCTTGCCGTACGGGGGGCGGAACGCGATCGGGCCCGAGTAGCCGGCCGCGCGGATGACCTGGTCCGCAGCCTCCACCTCGTGGGCCACCGTTCTCGTCGAGACGAACACGAGACGCCGGTGGTCGTAGCTGTGGTTGCCGATCTCCTGGCGCGCGCCGATGAGGCTGCGCAGAGCATCGGGGTCGGTCTTCGCCTGCGCGCCGATCACGAAGAAGGTCGCGCGGACGCCGTACGGCCCGAGATCGGCGAGGATCTCGTTCACGTAGAGGCTGCTCGGCCCGTCGTCGAACGTGAGCGCCACCACTTTGCGGGTCGTGTCGACGCGGGCCACATGGTCGCCGAGCAACTGGATGCTGCGCGAATTCATGAGCCAGTAGGAGGAGGCGCCCACGACGACGACTGCGGCGATCAGGGCGCCGGCAACCCGCACCGCCTGCCAGCCGCGGCCGCGCACGTCGCCGCGCACCATGCCCCACAGCACCCAGAAGACGATGGTGAGGACGGCGACGAGCAGGAGCGCGGCGATGAGGTCGAGGTTCAACGCCGCGCCGCCGGTCCGTGGGCTGGTCCGCGCTCGATCAGCCCGCGCTCGATCAGCCCGCGCTCGATCAGCCCGCGCTCCGTGGATCGCGCGTCGTCAGACGCCCTCGACGCTCGCCAGCACCCTCTCGAAGCGCTCGAGTGCGTGGTCGATCACTTCGTCGGTGTCGGCCATCGAGGTGTACATGCGTGAGCCGGCCAGCGTGATGATCCCGCTGGCGGTGAACGCCGCGCCCATCTCCTCCATCATGTGCTTGCGCGGCTTCATCTCCCGGGCGAAGCGGATCGGGCTCTTGAGGTCGAGCAGCATGACGCCCGAGGTCTCGAGGTGGACGATCGAGCCTTGATTGAAGGCGACGAAGGGGAGCCGGTACCGCGCGATGATGTCGTTGAGGCCGGCCGTGAGCCGGTCCCCGGCACGGCCGGCCAGCACCGGCGCGCCGGTCCGCTCCATCTCGCTGATGGCGAAGTAGCCTGCGGCGCAGCTCAGCGGATTGGCGCTCAGGGTGCCGCCGATGTAGGCGCGCTCGCCGCTCTTGCCGCCGATGCCACTGGCGAAGCTCATCATCACGTCGCGGCTGCCGCCGACCCCGCCGGCCATCGGGTAGCCGCCGGTGATGCACTTGCCGAACACGGTGAGGTCGGGGCGCACGCCGAAGTAGCCTTGCGCCCCTCCCAGTCCGAGGCGGAAGCCGGTGACGACCTCATCGAAGATGAGCAGCGCGCCGAACTCGTCGCAGAGCTCGCGCACGCGGGCGTTGAAGTCGAACGGCACCGGCCGCGTGCCGCTCTCCGGCCCGAGGGGCTCGACGATCACGGCCGCGGTGCCGCCGGCCAGCTTGTTCTCCTGCAGCTTGCGGCGCAGCGCCTTGAGGTCGTTGGGGAACACCTCGCGCGTGAGCCTGGTGGCGCCGGATGGGATGCCCTTGGCCTCGAAGCGCCAGGTGCCGGGCACGTGCAGCCCGTACACCATCTGGTCGCTCCAGCCGTGGTAGGCGCCGCCGAACTTGATGACCCACTTCTTGCCGGTGTAGGCACGGGCGCCGCGGATGGCGGCCATCACGCTCTCGGTGCCGGAGCCGAGCATGCGGAACATCTCGATGGACGGCATCAGGCGATGGACCAGCTCAGCCAGCTTGAGCTCGTACTCGTGGAAGAGGCCGGTGACGGGGCCGGAGGCGGCCACGACCTCGGCGACCCTCTCGCGCAGAGGCGCGTAGTTGCTGCCGAGGACGGTGGGGCCTCCGGCCTGCAGGAAGTCGACGTACTCGTTGCCGTCGACGTCCCAGAGGTGCGCGCCCTCCGCCTTCTCGATCGCCAGCGGGAACGGGTAGTTGAAGGCGAGGTTGTGCTGGACGCCGCCGGGGATGAGCTCACCGGCTGCGTCGGTGAGCTCCTTGCTGCGGCAGCACTTCGTCTCGAAGTAGTCGAGGTACTCGTCCATCGCCGGCCGCCGGATGGGGCGCAGCGGCCGGCTCACGAGCTTGTCCAGCCGCGCGTACACGTCCGCTACGTCCGGGTACGCGCTGATCGCGTAGCCGGCGAGCTGCGCGCCGGCCGGCTCCGCCGGTGCCACGCCGGCGGTCCCGGCCGCTCCGCCGGCCGCGCCGGCGGCCTCTGCGGCTCCGCCCGCCGCCGTATCCGCCGCGCTCCCCGCCGTATCCGCCGCGCTCCCCGCCGTGGCGGCCGGCGCCAGCGACTCCGCCTCCTTCGCCTCCTCGAGCTGCTTCCTGAGCTTCTTCTCGTCGCCGCGCAGCTTGGCGAAGGCGATCTCGCGGATCGGCGCCGGCACCTTGCTCACCTTCTCGCCGGTCATCAGCGCCAGCAGATAGTCGAGCGCCACTTTCTCGAGCAGTGCCATGTTGAAGACCGCGCGATCGACGTCGCCGGCGAGCACGAGCACGCCGTGGTTGGCGAGGATGAAGGCGTTGTCCCCGCTGGTGATGCGCTTGCGCACGTTCTTCTTGAGGAAGCTCGTGCCGGAGGGCGCGTAGTCGATGATCTCGACGGAGCGCCCGAGGAAGCGCACCTGCTCGTCGAACAGCGCCGGGATGGGCTGGCGAACAAGCGCCAGCGCGCTCGCGTAGGGCTGGTGCGTGTGGACGATGGCGTTCACGTCCGGCCGTTCCTGGTACACGGCGGCGTGCATGCCGGACTCGATCGATGCCTTGCGCTCGCCCTCGAGGCGCTCGAGCGCGAAGTCGAGGACGCAGATGTCGGCGGCCTTCATCTTGGCGTAGTCGTAGTTGGTCGGCGTGATGGCGAAGGCGTCCTGGCCGGGGACGCGGACCGAGACGTTGCCCTCGGTCGCCTTGAGGTAGCCGCGCTCGAGCAGCGCCCGGCAGGTGGCGACGACCTGCTCCCTGGCGGCGGCGAACCGGCCCATCAGAGTTCCACCAGCACGAGGAGGATCGTGACGACGGCGAGGATGAGGCCGCCCACCGTCGTCACGATGATGGCCCAGCGGTCGTCGGGCAGCGGGCCGTTCCTCTCCAGCGCTGCCCTGATCGAAAGCGTGTTGTAGGCCGCGTACGCGATGAGGAAGGCGCCGAAGAGGCCGTAGCCGAGGCCCAGCGCGGCGAACGGCGCGCGGTGGACGTCGATGAGCGCGGGGATCAGGCGCCCCACGGCGAGTGCAAGACCAAGCGCGGCGAGGCCGGTACGCAGCCACGCCAGATACGTCCGCTCGGCCGCGAGGCTCGTGCGCCGCGGCGCGGAATCGCCGCCGGTCGCCGCAGCGGCCGACCCGCCACCGGAGGCCGGCCCACCGGCCGGCATCGTCGCGACGCCCGCAGTGCCGGTCATCGGCTCCCTCACATCGTCGTCAGCTGCCACCGTCGTCCTCCGTCCTCACGTCGTGCCGCCCGCCGAAGGTCACGCTCGCGTCCAGCCCACCCAGCAGGGCGAAGTTGAGGATCCACGCCCACACCAGGAGCGCGATCGCCGTGCCCAGCACACCATACACGCGATTGTACGAGCCGAGATGCGCGAGATGGGCGCTGAAGACGCCGGACGCGACCAGCCAGGCGAAGACGGCAGCGCTCGCCGCGAAGAGTCGTGCGCGGCGACCCACCCGACCAGCGCGCCGAGCCTGGCCCTGGCGCGCGACTGCGGCGGCGTGTCGTACGGGCGGAGCCACGTACGAGCGATGAGCGGGAGCAGCGTCGTAGCGGTCGAGCGGCGCGGCGACGTCGCGACTTGAGTACAATCGCCTTCGCGGACGCCCCGCGGCGACCGCCCTGTTCACCGCAAGCAAGGGAAGGGCCGGATGGACCCCAGCGAGTTCCGCCGCCTCGGTCACGATCTCGTCGACTGGGTCGCCGACTACCGCGAGCGCATCGCGGAGTACCCGGTGATGAGCCGCGTCGAGCCGGGTGAGATCGAGGCGCTGCTGCCGGCCGCGCCGCCGCTCCAGGCCGAGGGCCTGGCGGGCATCCAGGCCGACCTCGAGCGCATCGTCCTGCCCGGCATCACGCACTGGAACCATCCGGGCTGGTTCGCATACTTCCCCTCGAACACCGATCTCTCGTCGGTGCTCGCCGACCTCGTCGCCGCGGGCCTTGGCCCCCAGTGCATGAGCTGGCAGACGAGCCCGGCCGCCACCGAGGTCGAGAACGTCGTCATCGACTGGCTGCGCCAGATGCTCGGCCTGTCCGCCGCGTTCAGCGGCGTGATCCAGGACTCCGCCAGCACGGCCACCTTCTGTGCCCTCCTGTGCGCGCGCGAGCGCACCACGGACTTCGGCCAGAACCGCGGCGGGCTGCAGGCGGAGCTGGCCCCGCTCGTCGTCTACGCCTCCGATCAGGCGCACAGCTCCATCCCCAAGGCGGCGCTGCTTGCCGGCTTCGGCGCCGAGCACCTGCGTCTCATCGAGACCGACGAGGCGCACGCCCTGCGCC